>Ga0105240_10001884_pt1 | contig 34865 bp, 28 predicted proteins | sample KBSC54metaG_FD_80426 | JGI IMG/M metagenome (GOLD analysis project Ga0105240, IMG submission 80426) | Corn rhizosphere microbial communities from Kellogg Biological Station, Michigan, USA - KBS C5-4 metaG | ecosystem: Host-associated > Plants > Roots > Rhizosphere > Soil | place: Michigan, USA... | reverse complement strand
TGGCCCTCGAGGCGGACGGTTACTATGTCGATGCGACGTTCGGGCGTGGCGGCCATACGGCACTCATACTCCAGGCCCTGGGTCGAGAAGGCCGCGTGCTCGCGATCGACAGGGACCCGCAGGCCATCGCGGCCGGGCGCGAGCGCTTTGCCGACGAAGTGCGGCTTACGCTCGTCCATGCGACGTTTGCCGATATCGCCACGTGCGTGCCGACACATGCGGGGGGCCGCCCTTGCCGCGGTGTGCTCTTCGACCTCGGTGTCTCATCCCCGCAGCTCGATGATCCGGCCCGCGGCTTCAGCTTCCGCGCGGACGGTCCGCTCGATATGCGTATGGACCCGACACGTGGCGAGCCGGTCTCTGCCTGGCTCGCTCGGGCGGGCGTCGACGAGATTCGCGAAGTGATTGCAACATTGGGAGAAGAGCGGTTTGCGCGACGCGTTGCACAGGCGATCGTCGCCGCACGCGCCGTACAACCTATCGAGCGCACTGCGCAGCTCGCAACGATTGTCGCGCGTGCCGTGAAGACACGCGAGCCGGGCAAGAACCCGGCGACGCGTACTTTTCAGGCCCTGCGCATGTTCATCAACGACGAGCTCGGACAGATCGAGAAGGGGCTCGCCGGCGCGTTGGAGGTTTTGGATCGCGGCGGCCGTTTGGCCGTGATCAGCTTCCATTCGCTCGAGGACCGGATGGTGAAGCGTTTCATGAAGCGCGAGTCGGAAGTCGACCCGGCGCTCGTGGATCTGCCCGTGGTGCCGCCCGAGCTGCAGCCGAGATTGAAGTTGATTGGCCGCAAGGCGCGCGCAGCGGATACGGAGGTTGGGAGCAATCCGCGCTCGCGCAGCGCCTTGCTGCGTGTTGCGGAGAAGGTCAGATAAGCGCCGCTGTAGTTATATGAGTCTCTGGAGCGACAAAGTGCTGGTGTTCGCGGTGCCCCTCCTTTGGGTGGGGGCGTTGGGCTCGGCCGCGGGCGTCATCTATTGCAAGCACCGCTCGCGCGAGATGTTCGTGCAGCTCGAGCAGCTGAACGCGCGCCGCGACAATCTCGAGATCGAATGGGGCCAGTTGCAGCTCGAGCAGAGCGCCTGGTCAACCCAAGCCTTCGTCGAGCGCGTTGCGAACACGAAGCTGCACATGGCGATGCCGCCGCCGAAGGAAATCGAGATCATCGCCCCATGAAGCGACGGCACTCCTTCGATGCCCCTCTGTCATTTCGCTGGCGAGCGTATGTGCTGGTGGCGTTGCTCGTTTGTTGCGCCGGCGGCCTGGTGTACCGCGCGGTCAATTTGCAGCTTGTCGATCACACGTTTCTTGCGAAGGAAGGAGATGCGCGCTTCTCTCGCGTTGTACAGATCACGGCTCACCGCGGGACCATCACCGATCGATATGGGGAGCCGCTCGCCGTCAGCACCCCTGTGGACTCCATCTGGGTAAATCCCAAGGAGCTGGCGCTCGCACCCGAGGAGCTGCCGCGACTCGCTGCGGCGCTGAAGCTCGACCGCCAAGAATTGGCGCGGCGCGTCACCAGCAGTCTCGATCGCGACTTCCTGTATCTGGCCCGACATCGGGAGCCGGCTGAGGCCGAGCGGATCAAGGCGCTTGGCATTCCCGGGGTTTATCTGTCCCGCGAATACCGGCGTTACTACCCCTCCGGTGAGGTTGCCGGGCACATTCTTGGCTTCACCAACATCGACGATGCCGGTCAGGAAGGGCTCGAGCTTGCCTTCGATCATTGGCTAGCGGGTGAGAACGGTGCGAAGCGCGTCATCCAGGACCGCTATGGCCACATCGTGCAGAACGTGGAAAGCATCCGACCGGTCCGCCCGGGGCGCGACCTCGTGCTTTCGATCGACCTGCGGATCCAGTACCTGGCCTATCGTGAGCTGAAAGCTGCGATTCGGGACCAGCGGGCCGTGGCGGGCTCGATTGTTGTGCTCGATGTGGCCACAGGCGAGGTACTCGCAATGGTCAATCAGCCAGCGTACAACCCGAATGATCGGGACCATCGGGTGCCGAGTGTCTATCGCAACCGCGCGGCGACCGACATGTTCGAGCCGGGCTCCTCCATGAAGCCGTTCTTCGTGGCCGCGGGCATCGCCGCCGGCAAGTACGACGAGCACAGCATCATCGATACCTCGCCCGGCTTCATCAAGGTGGGCGCAAAGATCTTCGAGGACGAGCACAACCTCGGCGCGGTCAACATCGCCACCGTGTTGGCCAAAAGCTCCAACGTCGGCATGGCGCACATCGCCCTGAGTCTGCCGCCGCTAACCATCTGGAATACCCTCACGCGCTTTGGCTTCGGCCAGGTGACCACCAGTGGTTTTCCGGGCGAGTCGGCCTGTCTCCTGCCGCAATCTTCGCAGTGGCGCCCCATCGGGATCGCCACCATGTCCCATGGGTATGGGTTGGGTGTCACCCCTCTCCAACTCGCTCACGCCTACGCCATCCTGGGGACTCACGGCATCTCCAGGCCCGTGTCCTTCGTGCGAGTTGATTCTCCGCCAGCCGGCCAACGTGTACTCGACGAACGTGTGTGCGTCGAGCTGACCCACATGCTCGAATCCGTGGTCGTCGCGGAGGGTGCGACCGGTCGCCGTGCGGCCATTCCTGGTTACCGCGTTGCGGGTAAGACCGGCACGGCATGGGAAGCTGTCGCGGGCGGGTACTCCACGGACCATTACTTCGCAGTTTTTGGCGGTGTAGCTCCAGCGACCAACCCGCGACTGGCTGCGCTCGTCGTCATCAACGATCCGAGCGCGGGCGAGCACCAGGGAGGCATGGTCGCCGCTCCGGTTTTCTCGGAGGTCGTCGGCGGTGCTCTGCGACTTCTGGCGGTTGCGCCAGACCAACCCATCAACGGACCGGAGGAGTTGCCTTCGACGCCTATCCGCTCGGGCGTAAGGACGGCCGCGGCACTGCCATGACGCAAGTTTCACCGCGCCCCCTTCCACTTGCCGACCTGGTGGCCGGTCTCGTACCTGTTCCGTCGGACGTCCTAGTGAGCGACGTGACGATTGACAGTCGTTCGGTCGTAGCCGGCGGCTTGTTCCTGGCCTTGAAGGGACGGACGTCGCATGGGTTGCAGTTCGCGGAGCAGGCCGTAGCGCAAGGCGCCCGTGCCGTGCTCTACGACGACTCTCCGGGTATTAGCGCCCCGGCCTTTGGCCCGGACGTTTTTGCTGCCGCTGTTCCAAACCTGAGTCAACGCGCTAGCCTGATCGCGGATCGTTTCTTCGGCGAGCCATCGCAGGCTCTCACTGTCGCCGGAATCACCGGGACCAACGGCAAGACGACCTGTGCGTGGTTGCTTGCGCAAGCCCTTCAGTTCTGCGGAAGGCCGGCGGCTTACATGGGCACCCTGGGCGTTGGGCGTCCGCCGACGCTAACCCCCACGGAGCACACAACCTCCGACGCCGTCACCGTTCAGCGTCACCTCGCGGCCCTGAGGACTCTTGGGGCAGAGTGCGTCAGCATGGAGGTCTCTTCCCACGCGATCGACCAGGACAGGGTTGCGGGCGTTCGCTTCAATACCGCGGCCTTCACGAATCTCACTCGTGACCATCTGGATTATCACGGCACGATGGAGGCTTATGGGGCCGCCAAGGCGCGGTTGTTTACCTGGCCCTCGCTGGTCAATCGCGTCATCAATGTCGACGACCCCTTTGGTCTGCAGCTCGCGACCCAGCCGTCCACCGCGCGTCTGGTCATCACATCACAGAAAGGTGGCGCGCCTATACACCAGGCGGACTTTGTGCGCGCCGTCCGTGCAACACCCGACCCGGCAGGTCTCGCGCTCAGAGTCGAGACCAGCTGGGGCTCCAGTGATCTAACCGTTCGCCTCATCGGCGAGTTCAATATCGACAATGTGTTGACGGTGTTGGCCGTCCTGCTGGCCTGGGATATCTCCCTCCCACAAGCCGTACGCGCACTCGAGCAATGTCGAGCCGCAAGCGGTCGTATGGAAATGTTCGGTGGGCGCGGCCTGACGCCACTGGCGATCGTCGACTACGCCCACACCCCGGATGCGCTCGCAAAAGCGCTGCGTGCCGCACGCCTCCACTGTCGCGGTCAGCTGCGCATCGTATTTGGTTGCGGTGGGGATCGTGATCGCGGTAAGCGCCCGCTCATGGGCCGCATCGCCGCGGAGCTTGCGGACGAAGTCATCGTCACGGATGACAATCCGCGTACAGAAGATCCTGCGCGCATTGCCAGGGAGATCATGGGCGGCATCGCAGGCGCGGCGCCGACCGTCATCGAGCATGACAGGGCGGTCGCCATTCGCATGGCTCTCCAACGGTCCGTGCCGGATGACGTCGTGCTCGTAGCCGGCAAAGGACACGAGGACTACCAGATCTACGGTACCGAGCGTCGCCCGTTCCATGATCAGGCGATCGTCTCTGCTGCTCTCGAACGGAGGTCGCGCGTATGACTCCGACGCTCGCAAACTTCGCTCAGTTATCTGGTGGGCAGCTGAAGGGTGTCGATGCGCCCTACACGGCCGTATCCACTGACTCGCGCACCCTGTCGAAAGGGGCGTTGTTCGTTGCGCTACGCGGACCGAATTTCGATGGTAACCAGTTCGTGAGCGTGGCGCTGGCCGCCGGCGCAGTGGGGGCTGTCGTGGACACTGAGCAGCCGGCTGCGCCTGCGCAGATCATCGTGAGTGACACGCAGGCAGCGCTCGAGCGCGCGGGCAACGGTTGGCGTGAGCAATTCAAGATCCCCGTGGTGGGTGTCGCCGGAAGCAACGGCAAGACGACCGCGAAGGAGATGACAGCCGCCATTTTGACGCAGCTGGGCAATTGCCTCGCCACGCGCGGCAATCTCAACAATCACATTGGTGTGCCCCTGACGCTCCTGCGGCTCGAGCCCGCTAATCGCTTCGCGGTGGTCGAGATGGGTGCGAACCGCGGTGGTGAGGTCGCGCATCTCGTGCGCATTGCACGCCCCACTGTTGGCATGATCACCAACGCGGGTGCGGAGCATCTGGAAGGTTTCGGCAGTATCGAAGGGGTCGCCCGTGCGGAAGGCGAGATGGTTGCGGGACTTGCTCCGGATGCGACTGCTGTCATCAATGCTGACGATGAGTTTGCCAACCTCTGGCGAGGTATGACCCAGGCGCGCATCGTTACATTTGCGGTGCACGCCAGCGCGGATTTCAAGGCCAATGACGTGCGTACCACGATCGGGCCGGCAGGCTTTCTGACTCACTTCACCCTGGTGTGCCCGTTGGGGAGCGTGCCAATCGAGCTCCACATGGGCGGCCGGCACAACGTCTCGAACGCACTGGCGGCTGCGGCCGCCGCAGCTGCCGCGGGCGCAGGCCTGCAGCAGATCGTCTCGGGTCTCGCAACAGTGCGCGCCGTGGCAGGACGCTTGCAGTTCAAGAAGGCGCTGAGCGGCGCCTGGATCATCGACGATTCCTACAACGCGAATCCGAGCTCCATGCGCGCCGGCATCGAAGTGCTCAGCCAGCTCGATGGCGCGAAGTGGCTCGTCGTGGGCGATATGGCGGAGCTGGGTGAGTTTGCGCCGGCCGCCCATACCGAGATCGGTGAGCTCGCGCGTGCTCACGGCATCGAGCGCCTGTACGCGATTGGCGGTCTCGCGGAGCGCGCCGTCGACAGCTTCGGCGCGGGCGCGCTCTGGTTTCCAGATGCGCAGGCGCTCGCGAGCGCCCTCGCCGCGGAGCTCGGCAGCTCGGCAGGCAACGTCCGCATACTCATCAAGGGATCGCGGGTCAACAGGCTCGAGCGCGTCGTCGACACGCTCGTGCACGGATCAACACAACCGACGGGCGGCCACTAGGTGCTTTACTGGCTGACACAACATCTGACGAGCCGGATCTCCGGCTTCAATGTCTTTTCCTACCTGACTTTCCGGGCGATTCTGGCCACGTGCTCCTCGCTCGTGATCTCGCTCATCGTGGGTCCGAGCATGATCGCGAAGCTGTCGCGCTATCAGATCGGCCAGGTGGTGCGTGACGACGGTCCCAAGACCCACTTGCCCAAAGCGGGTACGCCGACCATGGGCGGCACTCTCATCCTGGTGACGACCTTGGTGAGCACGATCCTCTGGGCGGAGCCGTGGAACCGGCTCGTGTGGACGGTCATCGGGGTCACGTTCGCGTTCGGCCTCATCGGGTTTTATGACGACTACTTGAAGCTGGTCATCCGCAATCCGAAAGGGTTGGTCGCCCGTTGGAAGTACTTCTATCAGTCGATTGCCGGTCTGGCGACGGCGGCGACCTTGTATTTCACTGCAACGAGCCCGGCCGAAACCACGCTGTTCCTGCCCTTCCTCAAGACTTTCGCAGCGCCGTTGACGCCCTTCGGATTCATTCTTGGCGCCTACCTCATGATCGTCGGCTACAGCAACGCGGTGAATCTCACCGACGGCCTGGATGGGTTGGCCATCATGCCGGCCGCGCTCGTCACGGCCGCGTTGGGAATTTTCGCCTATGCGAGCGGCAATGCCGTTTTCGCGCACTACCTGCAGATTCCCGAGATCCGCGGTGCCGGTGAGCTGCTGATCTTCTGCTCGGCGCTGGCCGGAGCTGGCTTGGGCTTTCTGTGGTTCAACGCCTATCCGGCGCAGGTCTTCATGGGTGATGTCGGTGCGCTGGCGATCGGCGCGGCGATCGGGGTGATCGCGGTGATCGTGCGGCAGGAGTTTGTCGCGCTCTTCATGGGCGGCGTGTTCGTGATGGAGACCGCCTCCGTGATGCTGCAGGTGGCCTCTTTCAAGCTCACCGGGAAGCGCATTTTCCGCATGGCGCCCATCCATCACCACTTCGAGCTGAAGGGTTGGCCGGAGCCGAAGGTGATTGTGCGTTTCTGGATCATTTCGCTGCTGTTGGTGCTCGCGGGACTGGCGACGTTGAAATTGCGATGAGCGCAGCTGCCAGACAAAACGCCGCAAATGGGGCCAGAAAAAAGGCCATCATCGTGGGGCTTGGCCGCACGGGACTCTCCTGTGCGCGCTACCTCCAGGCGCGCGGCTGGCAGCTGGCAGTGACGGATACACGACAGAGCCCGCCTGAGTTGGCGCGGCTGGGAGAGGTGGATGCGCGGATTCCGGTGAGCGTTGGCGGGCTCGACATCGCGCTACAGGATGGAGCGGATCTGGTGGTCGCTTCGCCCGGCGTGTCGCTGTCCGAGCCGTTTTTCGTAGAGGCGCGGCGCCGCGGGCTCGAGATCGTCGGCGATATCGAGTTGTTTGCGCGAGCTGCCGATGCCCCCGTGGTGGGGATCACCGGGACCAACGGCAAGAGCACGGTCACGACGCTCGTTGGGCGGATGGCTGAGCGTTCGGGGCTCCGCGTGCGCGTGGGTGGGAACCTGGGTGAGCCCGCGTTGAATTTGTTAGGGCCAGCGCCGGGCGCGGCCGGGAGGAGCCCGAGCGGCGCCGCGACGGCTGACGCAGGGACTGGTGCCGGCGGCACGGATTCGCCTCCCACGCAGCTGTACGTGCTGGAGCTCTCCAGCTTCCAACTGGAGGCGACGTCCTCCCTGGCCCTCAAGGCGGCCACGGTTCTGAACGTCACACCAGATCACCTCGACCGGTATGCGACTGTGGAGGATTACGCTGCCGCCAAGGCGCGGATCTTCGAGCGCTGCGAGACGGCGGTGATCAACCTGGACGACCCGCTCGTGGTGGCCATGCCGCGACCAGGCCAGAAAACAGTCGGCTTCTCGTTGCAGTCCACTCGCAGCTCCGTCCCTGGAGCGGATTACGCCTGCGAACCACGGTCGACAGGCGAGTGGTGGTTGATTCGCCGAGGCGAGCCGCTGCTACCTCTCTCGGCAATGAAAATCAAAGGATTGCACAACGCCGCCAACGCGCTCGCCTCGCTCGCCTTGGGTGAGGCGCTCGGGCTCGGCATGCCCGCCATGCTCGAGGAGTTGCAATCATTCCCCGGTCTGCCGCATCGCTCGCAATGGGTCGCGGAGGTCGCAGGGGTCACCTATGTAAATGACTCCAAGGGTACCAACGTGGGCGCCACGGTTGCCGCAGTGAGCGGCATGCAAGGCCCACTGGTCATGATCGCCGGTGGCGATGGCAAGAATCAGGACTTCACCGAGTTGGGCGCCGTGTTCCGCGGCAAGGTGCGCCATACCGTTCTTATCGGACGCGACGCCGCGGCCATTGCCCGTGTTCTACAGGGTGTTTGCACGTTCGAAACGTGCGCCACTCTGGAAGAGGCAGTGCACGCGGCGGCCGAGGCGGCGCAACCGGGGGACACCGTGTTGCTCTCACCTGCCTGTGCCAGCCTCGATATGTTCCGCGATTACACCCATCGTGGGGCGGTTTTCACGCAGGCGGTCAAGGAGCTGGCAGCGTGAGCAACACCATGGCCGGCGCAACGATGGCCTACGCGCGCTCGAGCGGACGCGGGACCGTTCTGCACATTGATAGTGTGACTATCGCGCTGGTGCTCGCAATCTCCTTGCTCGGCCTGGTCATGGTGACTTCCGCGTCCGTGTCGGTCGCGAGCAAGGAGAGCGGCGAGACTTTCTACTATCTCGAGCGCCAACTGCTGTTGATGCTCATGGGTGGCGTCGGCGCCGTGGTGGTGTTCTTCATTCCCACACGGGCTCTCGACCGCTTGTCTTTCCCATTGCTGCTCACCGGGCTCATTCTTCTGTTTTTCGTTCTGATCCCGGGATTGGGGCATGCGGTCAACGGCAGCCGGCGCTGGCTGCGCATCCTGACCATCAACTTCCAGGTCTCCGAGCTCGCTCGCGTGCTGGTGCTGATTTACGTCGCCAGCTATGCCGCGCGGCGGGAGGAAGAGCTGCGCGGAACCTTCAGGGGGCTGCTCAACCCGCTGGGTCTGCTGTGTTGCGCCGGGGCTCTACTGCTCATCGAGCCCGACTTTGGTGCCGCGACCGTGTTGTTCGCAACAGGGTTTGGCGTCCTGTTCCTGGCCGGCGCGCGCCTGCGCTATGTGATCGCGACGACGCTTTTCGCCGCTGCGGGGTTCGCTGCGCTGGCGATGAGCTCCGGATATCGTGTCCGGCGCCTCAAGGCATTCCTGGATCCCTGGGCTGACCCGTACAACACAGGCTTTCAGCTCACACAGTCGCTGATTGCCATCGGGCGCGGGCAGTGGTTCGGCGTCGGGCTCGGGGAGAGCGTCCAGAAGCTGTTCTATCTTCCGGAGGCGCATACCGACTTCCTGTTCGCCGTGTTGGCGGAGGAGTTGGGACTCGCGGGAGTCTTGCTGACGCTGGCCCTCTTCATCGCGCTCGTCTGGCGCAGCTTCTACATCGCGCGCCTCGCCTCCGATGCAGGCCTGAAGTTTCAGGCCTATCTCGCCTCCGGATTCGGGCTGTGGGTGGGTATTCAGGCCTTTATCAACATCGGCGTGAACATGGGTGTGCTGCCGACCAAGGGACTGACCCTGCCGCTCATGAGCTATGGGCGATCGAGTCTGATTGTGTCGCTGGTGTGGGTGGGCCTGCTGCTGCGTGTCTACCACGAGACGATGCTCGAGAAGCGTGGCTCGGCAACCGTGCGTCAGCGGTCGAGCGTGTTGGGTGAGCGGCAAGCGCGCGCGGCACGCAGTGCGCCAAAGCCCACCCCGGAGCCGACAGAAGGCCCAACGCAAGGAGAGCTGCTGGCGAACGACCTCGACGAGGAGGGCGAGCCGACATGAGCGCGACTCCTCCTGTTATGGCTCCCATTCTGGTCATGGCTGGCGGGACCGGCGGGCACGTCTTTCCGGCACTCGCGCTCGCGCGCATGTTGCGCGAGAAGGCGAACGAAGTCGTGTGGCTGGGGACGCACCGCGGCCTCGAGGCGCGCATCGTGCCCGCCGCGGGCATTCCGATCGAGTGGCTGTCCGTTGGCGGCTTGCGCGGCAAGGGGGTCCTGACACTGCTCGCCGCGCCGTTCCGGCTCGCCCAGGCGCTCATACAGGCATTGCGGATCATGTGGCGCCGTCGGCCCGTCGTCGTCGTAGGCCTGGGCGGTTTTGTCACGGGCCCGGGCGGCGTGGCAGCCTGGTTGACGGGGCGTCCGCTAGTCATTCATGAGCAGAACGCGGTCGCCGGCTTTACGAACCGTTGTCTCTCGCATATCGCGCGCGAGGTGCTCGAGGCATTTCCCAACAGCTTCGGACGCCAGATCAAAACACGCGTGATCGGCAATCCGGTGCGCGAGGACATCAGCGCCGTGCCACCCCCGCGCGAGCGCTTCGCCTCTCGGGGCGGGGTCATTCGCATTCTGGTGATCGGCGGTAGTCAAGGGGCGGCGCGGCTCAACGCCATCGTGCCGTTCGCGCTCGCCAAGCTCGCCGGGACCCTGACTTTCGATGTGCGTCACCAGGCAGGCGAGCGTTGGATCGAAGCGGGACGACAGAGTTACGTCGGCGCGGGAGTGCGCGCCGACGTTCGGCCGTTCATCGAAGATATGGCCGAAGCATACGGTTGGGCCGACCTGGTGATCTGCCGTTCCGGCGCCCTTACCGTGTCTGAGCTTGCCGCTGTGGGAATCGGCGCCATCCTGGTTCCATTTCCTGCCGCGGTGGACGACCATCAAACTCACAACGCGCAGTACCTCGTTCGCGAGGGCGCAGCACTCCTCATTCCCGATCGCGCCCTCACCGCCGAGCGGCTTGCGGATGAATTGAAAAAACTGTGCGGGTCGGGTCGCGAGAGGCTGCTTGCGATGGCCGAGCGCGCCCGCCAGCTCGCCAGACCGAATGCGACCCGGGATATCACGGAAGCGTGCCTCGCCCTCGCCAAGGAGGGTGCATGAACGAACACAAGCGCCCCGCGCATGGAGCCTCGTCGAGCCCCGCGCAGTCCTCGGGCGCGGCGCCCACTCATCCGCGCCGCCGGGCCACAGATAGACGCGAGCGGATGCGGCGGATCAACACAATCCACTTCGTCGGTATTGGCGGCAGCGGCATGTGCGGGATCGCCGAGGTGCTGTTGAATCTCGGTTATGCCGTGCAGGGTTCCGATGTCAAAGAGAGCGCCGTTACAAAGTGGCTGTCGGGTATCGGCGCCCGTGTGACTCTCGGCCACGCGGCGCAAAATATCGCAGGCGCTGATGTCGTCGTCGTCTCGGGTGCCATTGCCAGGGGCAATCCTGAAGTTGACGCGGCGCTCGAACAGCGTATTCCGGTCGTGCCGCGCGCCGAGATGCTCGCTGAGCTCATGCGCTTTCGCTATTCGGTGGCTGTCGCCGGCACGCACGGCAAAACAACGACCACCAGCCTGGTGGCCAGCGTCCTGGCGGAAGGCGGCGAGGATCCGACTTTTGTCATCGGTGGTCTCTTGAAGAGCGCGGGCAGCAACGCGCGTCTGGGCACCGGGCGCTACCTCGTTGCGGAGGCAGACGAAAGCGACGCATCCTTCACGCGTTTGCAACCGCTCATCGCTATCGTTACCAACATCGATAACGATCACCTGGCGACGCATGGCGGTGATTTCGAGCTGCTCAAGGAGAGCTTTCTCGACTTCCTCCATAACCTGCCGTTCTACGGTCTGGCGGTGTTGTGTATCGATGATGAGAACGTACGCAGCATCGCCAGGCGTGTGGGCCGTCCGATCATGTCCTATGGTTTTTCGCCTGTGGCGGACGTGCGCGCCGAGAATATCCGGCGCAGCGGACTACAGACGCACTTTGACGTCGTGCGTCCGTCGGGGGTGCCTCTGTCCGTCACGGTGAATCTCCCGGGATTGCACAATGTGCTCAACTCGCTGGCGGCGATTGCCGTGGCCATCGAGGTGGGGGTTGACGATGCGGCGATTCAGCGCGCACTCGCCAGCTTCCAGGGTGTCGAGCGTCGCATGCAACACGTCGGCGATATACAGACCGCCATCGGGCGCCTCTCGATCGTCGATGACTACGGTCACCACCCCACCGAGGTCGGCGCAACTCTCGAGGCACTGCGGCAGGGTTATCCGGGGCGGAGGCTCGTGCTCGCCTTCCAACCGCATCGCTATACGCGAACGCATGATCTCATCGACGATTTCGGCAAAGTGCTCTCGTCCGTCGACGTCCTGCTGGTCACTGAAGTCTACGCGGCGGGTGAGGCTCCGATCGCAGGCGCGGATGGCCGGGCGATCTGCCGCGCCGTTCGGGGTCGAGGCCAGGTCGAGCCCTTGTTTGTGGACAAGGTTGAAGAGCTGGCGGATTCGCTCAAGGACGTGATTCGGGACGGTGACGTCATCGTCACGATGGGTGCCGGCAACATCACGGCCGTTGCACATGCCTTGCCGGAGCGCCTCGCACAGCTGTTGCCCCCCGGGCCGGGGAGCGTCAAGTGAATATAAAGGTGCCGCAGGAATTCGCTCTACGAGTGCGGCGCGACGAGCCAATGAGCCGCCACACGTCCTGGCACGTCGGTGGGCCGGCGGAGTTGTTCTTCAACCCGCGCGATCGCTCGGAGCTGGCAGCCTTTCTGCGCACCCTGACGGACGACGTACCGATTCACTGGATTGGCTTCGGCAGCAATCTGTTGGTACGCGACGGCGGGCTCAAGGGCGTCGTCATCAGCACTCATGGGACGCTCGATCGTTTCGATCGTGTCAATCAGACGCATGTCTACGGCGAGGCAGGCCTCGCATGCGCGCGTATTGCCAAGCAATGCGTGAAATGGGGACTGGGCCCTGCTGAGTTCTTTGCGGGAATCCCCGGGACATTGGGCGGTGCGCTCGCCATGAACGCGGGCGCCTTTGGCGGTGAGACCTGGACTCATGTCGTCGAGGTCGAAACGATCGACCGTCATGGCCAGGTGCACACGCGTCCCGCCAGTGAATTCAAAGTCAGCTATCGGCAGGTCGTACCGCCGGTGAGCGGCGAATGGTTCGTTGCCGCGAAGTTGAGCTTCCAGCGCAGTCCCGCGGCCAACGAGAAGCAGATGCGCGAGATGCTCGAGCGGCGCAAGGCCTCTCAGCCGATCGGGGAGTGGAGTTGTGGCTCGGTGTTCACCAATCCCCCGGGCGACCACGCCGCAAGGCTCATCGACACCGCGGGGCTGAAAGGATTCCGCATTGGCGGCGCTTCCGTCTCGGAGAAGCACGCCAACTTCATGATCAATCACGGGGAAGCCACCGCCGCGGAGCTGGAGCGACTCATCCAACACGTCCAGGAGACGGTCGAGCGGGTTCATGGAGTGCGCCTGCATCCGGAAGTACGCATCGTGGGGGAGGCTAACTAATGCGCCTTCAGCACGATCCAATGGGCCTACGGCGGGTCACGGACGCGAAGGACTTCGGTCGGGTAGCCGTCCTCTACGGCGGAGATTCGACCGAGCGCGAGATCTCGTTGTTGTCCGGCAATGCGGTCCTGGAGGCTCTGCGGCGCCGTGGTGTGGACGCACATGCGTTTGATCCGCGGGATCGCGCCCTCACGGAGCTTCTCCATGAGCGCTTCGATCGGGTTTGGATCGCGTTGCACGGCCCGGGCGGTGAGGACGGAACTTTGCAGGGCGCGCTCGAATACCTCGGTGTGCCTTACACCGGCAGCGGCGTGATGGGCTCCGCGATCGGTATGGACAAGCTGCGCACGAAGCGCCTGGCTCATGCGATTGGGGTGGCCACGGCCGATTACGTCGTGCTGGGCGGACCGGAGGATTTCGATACCGCGATCGAGCGGTTGGGTTTGCCGTTGATTGTGAAGCCGGCGACGCAAGGCTCCAGCGTGGGTATGACGAAGGTGGAGCGGGAGTCGGACCTGCCCGCCGCCTACGCAAGCGCCGCGGCGCTCGAGAGGAGCGTCTTCGCAGAGCCCTGGATTACGGGCAAGGAATACACGGTCGCGGTGCTCCAGGGGGCGGCGTTGCCTGCGATCCGGATCGAGACACCGAAGACCTTCTACGACTATGAGGCGAAGTATTGCCGCGATGACACGCGCTACTTCTGCCCGTCGGGATTGTCGAGTCAGGCGGAGCAACATCTCGCGAATCTCGCCCTGGCCGCCTTCGATGCCATCGGCGCCTCGGGGTGGGGCCGCGCTGATTTCATGGCGGACGCGACCGGCCGCCCGCTGCTGCTCGAAATCAACACCATCCCCGGCATGACGAGTCATAGCCTGGTACCGATGGCCGCCCGCGCGGTTTCGATCGACTTCGATGAGCTGGTGTGGCGCGTGCTGGAGACGAGTTTCACGCGGCAGCGGAGCGCCCCAGCGCAGGCAGAGAGCGCCTCGAGCAGGAGTACGCAACCATGATGGCGCGACCGAAAAACAGACGTAAGCAATCCGAACGCCGCTGGCAGCTGCCGCAGATCAACTGGCGGGCACTGGGTATGTCGCTCGGCGGAGTGCTGGGTATCTGCGCCGCCGCCGCGGGAGTCGTGTGGGGGTTGGACCAGCCTATCCAGACTGTCTCGGTCTCAGGGCGGTTCCAACATGTGGCTCCGGTCGATGTGGAGCGCGTGGTGAAGGAGCGGGTGCGGGGGGCTGGGCTGCTGACCGTCGATCTCGAAGCGGTCCACAAGGCTCTGCACACCATCCCTTGGGTTGATGCTGTCAGTGTGCAGCGGTCCTGGCCACGCGGGCTCAACGTCCTCGTGGTCGAGCAGGTCGCCGCCGCACGCTGGGGTGAGCGTGGCCTGTTGAATACTCGCGGTCAGTTGTTTGCGACCGATGAGCGGCACATTCCGCCGGAGCTGGCGCAGCTCTCCGGGCCGGCCGGCAAGGAGGCGGAAGTTGCGCAGTTTTATCTGGCGGCACAGGGGCGTTTGGCCGAGGCCGGCTTGCGGCTGACGGCGATGCGTCTGGATGCGCGTGGCGCCTGGGAGCTCGATCTGGCGAATGGTGTGATCGTGCGGTTGGGCCGGCGCCAGGTCGATGAGCGGTTCGAGAAATTCATTACCGCGGCGTTGAAACTCGTGACTCAACGCGGCGACGACATTGCCTATATAGACATGCGTTATACAAACGGTTTTGCGATCGGTTGGCGTAATAATCCCCCGCACGCCGCGGCGAGTGGGCACGGTGGCCGCGATGCTTAAGCGCTCCGAAAGAAATCTGATCGTGGGTCTCGATATCGGCACGTCCAAAGTCGTGGCGCTGGTCGGGGAGGTTGGGCTCGACGGCTCGATCGAGGTCCTCGGTCTCGGCTCCCAGCCCTCGCGGGGCCTGAAGAAGGGCGTCGTGGTCAACATCGAGTCCACGGTGCAATCCATCCAACGCGCCGTGGAGGAGGCCGAGCTGATGGCCGGGTGCGAAATCCACTCGGTATTTGCCGGCATCGCGGGCAGTCATGTGCGCAGCCTCAACTCGCACGGTGTCGTGGCCATTCGCGACAAAGAGGTCTCGCAGAGCGATGTCGACCATGTCATCGATGCGGCCAAAGCCGTTGCGATCCCTGCGGACCAGAAGATCCTGCACGTCCTGCCGCAGGAATTCATCGTCGATGGACAGGAAGGCATCCGCGACCCGATCGGGATGTCCGGGGTGCGCCTGGAGGCGAAGGTTCACATCGTGACCGGCGCCGATAGCGCCGCGCAAAATATCGAGAAGTGCATCCAGCGCTGCGGCCTCGAAGTTGACGATGTCGTGCTCGAGCAGCTCGCTTCGAGCTTCGCAGTGTTGACAGAGGACGAGAAGGAGCTCGGCGTGTGCCTGGTGGACATTGGCGGCGGCACGACCGACCTGGCGGTGTTTGCCAACGGGGCGATCCGCCACACTGCCGTGATTCCGATCGCGGGTGACCAGGTTACCAACGACATCGCGGTGTCGATGCGCACCCCGACGCAGTACGCGGAAGACATCAAGATCCGCTATGCCTGTGCGCTATCGCAACTCGCCAATCCCGACGAGAGCATCGAAGTGCCCAGCGTGGGTGACCGGCCCGCGCGGCGCCTCGCCCGGCAAACGCTCGCGGAGATCGTCGAGCCGCGTTACGAGGAGCTGTTTGGGTTGGTCCGCGAGGAGCTGCGCCGGAGCGGCTTCGAAGAAGTGATCGCCGCCGGCATCGTTCTGACAGGTGGGAGCGCCAAGATGGAAGGCGCGATCGAGCTCGCCGAAGAAGTGTTTCACGTCCCCGTCCGTCTCGGTCTGCCCCAGTCGGTGCAAGGCCTCTCGGACGTGGTACGCAATCCGATTTTTTCCACGGGTGTCGGGCTCCTGCTCTACGCCCGGGACAACGCCATGCCCGTACGTCGCGGGCGCACCCTGGGCGGGAACGCCAAAACGGTCCTCGACCGCATGCGTTCGTGGTTCCAGGGCAACTTTTGAAGCTGACAGACCAACGAGTAAGAGGAGCGCGAAAACATGTTTGAATTGATGGACGCGTATAGCCAGAGCGCCGTCATCAAGGTGATCGGTGTGGGCGGCGGCGGGGGGAACGCCGTGGCACACATGGTCACCAGTGGTATCGACGGCGTCGAGTTCATGTGTATCAACACCGACGCACAAGCCCTGAAACACGCCAAGGTGAAGACGGCGCTGCAGATCGGCTGCAACATCACCAAGGGCCTCGGCGCCGGCGCCGACCCTGAGATCGGCCGACAGGCGGCCATGGAGGATCGCGACCGTATCGTCGAGCTGGTGGAAGGCTGCGACATGTTGTTCATCACCTGCGGTATGGGTGGTGGCACCGGCACTGGCGCGGCACCGGTCGTGGCGCAGGTCGCGAAGGAGCTGGGCATTCTGACCGTCGCGGTGGTCACCAAGCCCTTCGAGATGGAAGGCAACAAGCGCTCGTTCGTGGCCGATCACGGTATCGCCGAGCTGGGCAAGTATTGCGACTCGCTCATCACCATTCCCAACCAGAAACTGCTCACGGTGCTGGGCCCGCAGACCACGTTGCTGGATGCGTTCAAGTCGGCCAACCAGGTATTGCAGGGAGCGGTGCAAGGCATTGCCGAGCTCATCACCCGCCCGGGTCTCATCAATGTCGACTTCGCGGATGTGCGCACGGTGATGGCCGAGACCGGCATGGCCATGATGGGGTCGGGCCACGCGAGCGGCGAGAATCGGGCGAAAGAGGCCGCGGAAATGGCTGTCTCCTCGCCGTTGCTCGAGGACATCAATCTGGCCGGGGCACATGGCATCCTGGTCAACGTCACGGCCGGCATGGATCTCTCGATCGGCGAGTTCCAGGAGGTCGGCAATATCGTCAAGCAGTTCGCATCGGACGATGCGACGGTTGTCGTGGGTACCGTCATCGACCCCGAGCTGTCCAACGAGGTACGCGTGACCGTCGTCGCCACCGGGTTGGGCCGTCCGGCCGCGGCTGCGCGGCCTGTCGCGACACAGCCCAGGGAGCGTGAGGTCGCTTCGCGTGACTCACACCACGGCCACCGCGAGAGCGCAAGCGGTAGCGGTCGCAACGAGCCGTCAATGCGGGTGGTACGTCGCACGCCGCTGACAACCAGTGACTATGCGGCACTCGATAAGCCTACGGTTCAGCGGCAAAGGGCAGTGGGTGACGGGCTGCGCGTGGACACGGATCCGGAGGATTTGCTGGATATTCCTGCATTCTTACGGCGACAAGCTGATTGAGGCGTAGGCGGAAGCATGGAGCAGTTTTTTCGCCTGTGATACGGTAGCGCGCTCGAGCGACTGCCTCGGGGAGCGCCTCCTTCGTGGGGCGCCTGCCGCCCGTGCGTCTTTTTTTGGGACTCGAGCGTTAGTCTTGTCTGGTCATCCCAAGCACGCCGCAGACGTTGAGATAAAGAGGAAAGCAGCAGAACAGCATGGTCGGACAACGGACGCTCAAAAACTCGATTCGCGCCACGGGCGTGGGGCTGCACACCGGTAAAAAGGTGCTGATGACCCTGCGGCCGGCAGACCCGGACGAGGGGATTGTGTTCCGTCGTACCGACTTGGCTAACGCTACGGACATCCGGGCGCACGCCGAAAACGTGGGCGACACCATGCTTGGCACGACCCTGGGCAAGGGCGAGTGCAGAGTCTCCACGGTCGAGCATCTGCTGTCGGCTTTCGCGGGACTCGGGATTGATAACGCGGTGGTCGAGCTCAGCGCGCCTGAAGTGCCGATCATGGACGGAAGCGCGGGCCCGTTTGTTTTCCTGCTGCAGTCGGCCGGCATCGAGGAACAACGTCGCCCGAAACGCTTCATCCGCGTGAAGAAACGCCTGCATGTCCAGGACGGCGACAAGTGGGCTCAGTTCGATCCGTTCGACGGCTTCAAGGTGAACTTCGAGATCGAGTTCAATCACCCGATCTTCAAACGGCGCGCGCAGAAGGCGTCGATGGATTTCTCCACAACATCGTTTCTGAAAGAAGTCAGCCGTGCGCGGACCTTCGGGTTCATGCGCGACCTCGAGTCGCTTCGCGCGCGCAATCTGGCCCTGGGCGGGAATCTGGACAACGCCATCGTGCTCGACGAATTCCGGGTGCTGAACGAAGACGGCCTGCGGTACGAGGACGAATTCGTCAAGCACAAGATCCTGGATGCCATTGGAGATCTGTATTTGTTGGGCCACAGTCTGATCGGCGAATTCAGCGGCTATAAGTCCGGCCATGCGCTGAACAACAAGCTGCTGCGCACCCTGCTGGCCGATACGACGACCTGGGAAGAAGTGGTGTTCGAATCCTATGCGGACGCGCCCATTTCCTACATCGAAGCGCCCGTGCTCCCTCTCTCGGGCGAATAACGCACCTCGGGAGCCAGGCGGCTTTTAAGCTTTCGCCCCCCGTGGCAAGACCCGGACGTTGATCGCGGTGATTTGAGGATCGGCGGCGCGGATTTGCGACTCCATCTCCAGCACCGCGAAACGCAGGCGCGCGCACCAGGCCGCCGACTCGGCGAAGATCACCAGGGTCCCCTCACGCGCTACCACACCGGTGAGCTTTTGCCTCATTTCCAACGGCAAATGGGTATCCAGCCAGTCCCGCCAGAAATGCTGTCGCGCAGCCTGATCCGAGACGCGCTTCAAACCAGGTGTCAATTTGGCCAGCAGGTCTTTGACAGAATCTGTCTGATTTGACAGACGGGAACCGTTTATGCTTCGGTTTCGAGACCCGTCGCGCTTGTTTCGTCGCGTCATCTTCGGCATATTCAATTGCGCTGATATGGGGCAAACCCGCTGAAAGGCGGGGACGCAAAGCCACCGGTCTAAAGCGAGGAGCCATGACAGCGGGGTTGCCAGCGGGACGCAAGCTGCTTTTCGTTGCGTTGCCTGCCCACCGATTCGGAGTTTGCCAGCGGGAGCGCAGGGCATGAACGTTATTTTGTTTTCCAAGCGCGAAGGCCGCGCTCGACAATTCGACCTCGCCCATCCCGTGACACTCGGTATTGTCGCGGCGCTGGCGCTTGGCATTCTGGGTACCGCTTTTGCGTTGGGACTGCAGTTAGGTAGCGGCCACACCCGCACGCTCGCTCTCGGCGAGTCGGGCCGCTGGGCCACCATGCTGGCGGAGCAGAAAACCCAGATTGCAGAGCTGAAAAGCCAGGTGCAGGAGAGGGTCGACGCCATGGCGATGCGCCTCGGCGAGATCAATGCACATGTCATCCGGCTGGACGCACTCGGCAAACGCCTGACCGAGATGGCCGACATCGACAACCGCGAATTCGACTTCGGCCGCGATCCGCCGACCGGCGGTCCGGAGGCTGATGGCGAAGGCGTGAGCGCGCAGATTCCCGATCTGTCGGCGATGCTCTCCTCCCTCGAGGCGCGCGTGGACCTACGCGACTCGCAGCTTGCGGCGCTGGAGAATGTAATTCTCGCCAAAGAGCTCAAAGCACAGATTCACCCCGAAGGCCGCCCTGTTACCGGCGGCTTTATTTCTTCTTATTTCGGCGAGCGTGAGGACCCGTTCAGCGGTCATGAGGCGTACCACAAGGGCGTCGATTTCGCCGGCAATCAAGGCTCCAATGTCATGGCCGTGGCCGCCGGCGTCGTAACCTGGGCCGGGCCGCGCACAGGCTACGGGAATCTTGTCGAGATCAATCATGGCGACGGCTTCGTTACCCGATACGCGCACAATGCCCGCACCCTGGTGAGCGTGGGCCAGACGGTCGCACGTGGAGAGTCCGTCGCACTGATGGGCTCGACCGGGCGGTCCACCGGGCCTCATGTGCACTTCGAAGTTCTGCGTAACGGCCGGCAAGTCAATCCGCTGTCGTTCATCGGCCGATAGGAACCAGGCTGTTTCCTGGCCCGCTTGAGCCGGGGGCTGCCCGCCCCCACTTTCCCTCCCGATAGAACCAAACGGGCGCTGTACGCGTCTATTGCGTACAATACGCCGCTTTCGAAAGGCCCGGCTCTTTACGCATAAGCGCTTGTCGGGACAGGTATTTCTTTTTCAGGACGTCAAGTGCTGCACTTTCTCACGCGCCTTTTTGGCAGCCGCAACGAGCGGCTCGTCCGCGGCTACGGCCGGTTCGTGCGAGCCGCCGCGGAGTTCGAGCCCTCAATTCAACGCTTGAGCGATGACGAGTTGCGCGGCAAGACCGAGGAATTTCGCCGCCGCCTGAAAGAGGGCACGACTCTCGACGATCTACTGCCGGAAGCCTTTGCGGTCGTGCGCGAGGCCGCGCAACGTGCTCTCAAGATGCGTCACTTCGACGTGCAGCTCATCGGCGGCACGGTTCTGCACAAGGGCATGATCGCGGAGATGCGCACCGGCGAGGGAAAAACCCTGGTTGCGACCCTCTCGGCTTACTTGAATGCATTGCCGGCCGAGGGCGTTCACGTCGTAACGGTCAACGAGTACCTTGCCCAGCGTGACGCGGACTGGATGGGTCCGGTCTATCGATTTCTCGGGCTGACTGTCGGGGTCATCAAGAATTCCCAGAGCCCGATGGAGAAGCGCGAGGCCTATGCCTGCGACATCACCTACGGAACCAACAACGAGTTCGGCTTCGACTACCTGCGCGACAACCTCGCTTTTCGACTCGAGGACCGGGTGCAGCGTGGCCTGGCCTACGCGATCGTCGACGAGGTCGACTCGATCCTCATCGACGAGGCGCGCACGCCGCTCATCATCTCCGGGCCCGCTGAAGAGAGCACCGAGCTCTACAGCAAGATCAACAAGCTCGTCCCGCGCCTGAAGAGGCAGTTGGAAGAGGAGGGCCCCGGCGACTTCTCCGTCGACGAGAAGAGCAAGCAGGTGCATATCACGGAGGAGGGTCACGAGCACGTCGAGCAGTTGATGTCGCAAGACGGTCTGCTCCGTGAGGGCGAGAGTCTGTACGACCCCGCCAACATCCGGCTCATGCACCACCTGAACGCCGCGCTGCGTGCGCATGCGTTGTATAGGCGCGATGTCGAGTACATCGTCCGTGGCGGGGAGGTCATCATTGTCGATGAGTTCACCGGCCGCACGATGCAGGGGCGTCGTTGGTCCGACGGCCTGCACCAGGCAGTGGAGGCGAAGGAAGGTGTGAAGATTCGCGAGGAGAACCAGACGGTCGCCTCGATCACCTTCCAGAACTACTTCCGCCTGTACAAGAAACTGGCTGGCATGACCGGCACGGCGGACACCGAGGCACCGGAATTCCTGCAGATCTACGGCCTCGAGGTCGTGGTGATTCCCACGCACCGGCCGATGATCCGCAAGGACCAGTCTGACTTCGTCTATCTCACTCAGAATGACAAGTTCAAGGCCATCATCGAGGACATCCGCGATTGCGTCGAGCGCGAGCAGCCGGTGCTCGTCGGTACGACTTCGATCGAGACGTCCGAATTTCTTTCCGGCCTCCTGAAAACCGAACAGATCCCGCACGAAGTGCTGAACGCGAAACAGCACGAGCGCGAGGCGCAGATCGTCGCCCAGGCCGGCCGTCCAGGCGCGGTGACCATCGCCACCAACATGGCGGGACGTGGCACCGACATCGTGCTCGGCGGAAAGCTGGAGGCGGAATTCTCGGCCGCCGGCGATGTCGACGATGCGGCCCGGCAGGTCATGCGCACGGATTGGCAGGGGCGTCACGACAAAGTGTTGACGGCGGGCGGGCTCCACATCATCGGCACGGAGCGCCACGAATCACGTCGTATCGACAATCAGCTGCGCGGCCGCTCGGGCCGCCAGGGCGATCCGGGCTCGAGCCGCTTCTATCTCTCGATGGAAGACAACCTCATGCGCATCTTCGGCGATCCGAATCGCACGAAGCGGCTGTTGCAGATGGCCGGGATGAAGGAAGGCGAGGTGATCGAGAGCGGCATGCTCACGCGCCAGATCGAGAAGGCGCAGCGGAAGGTCGAGTCGCACAACTTCGACATCCGCAAACAGCTGCTGCTGTTCGATGACGTCGCCAATGACCAGCGCAAGGTGGTCTATCAACAGCGCACCGAGATCATGGGCACCGAGGATCTCTCGGCGCCGATCCGCGGCATCATGGAGGAAGCGGTCGGCAATCTCATCGATCAGCATCTGCCCAAGCACGGCTCCACGGCGGACTGGGATCTGCAGGGGCTGTCGGAAGCATTGGCCCGGGATTTCAACGCCAACGTCGATCCGAAACCCTGGCTCGCGCAGGAGCCGGAGCTCGAGGAGGAGTCGCTGCGCCAGCGGATCGTTGCCGCGGTGAACGACTCCTACCAGGCCAAGGTGGCACGTACCGGCACCGACATCATGCGGCACATCGAGAAGGAAGTGATGCTGAAGATGTTGGATCAGCATTGGCGCGAGCACCTGGCCGCAATGGACTACCTCCGCCAGGGCATCCATCTGCGCGGTTATGCGCAGAAGGACTATCGGTTCGAGTACAAGCGCGAAGCCTTCGAGCTGTTTGCGGCGATGCTGGAGCGCGTGAAGTTCGAGACGGTTTCGTTGCTCTCGAAGATCGAAATCCGTACCGCCGAAGAAATAGAGCGGGAGGAAGAGGCGCGACGTCAGCACCAGATGCGCATGCTGCAGGCGCAGCATGCGGAGGCCTTATCGGCTTTGCTGGCGGAGAGTCCAGCTGCGGAGCCCCAGCCAGGCATGCCCTTCGCTCCAATGCCCGGTGGACTCCCGGCTACCCCCATCGTTGGTGGGGCGCGGGCTGCGGCACAGCCGGTCCATGATGCGCAGGGCACGTTCGTGCGTGGCGAGCGCAAAGTGGGTCGCAATGAGCCCTGCCCATGTGGGTCGGGCAAGAAGTTCAAGCACTGCCACGGCACGTTGTCGAGCGTGGAGTAGCTTGATTCTCGTCGTCGCCGCCGCTCTTTATGACGGCAGCGGCCGTGTGCTCATTGCAGAGCGTCCCCCTGGTAAGCATATGGCAGGGCGCTGGGAGTTTCCCGGCGGGAAGGTCAACCCCGGGGAGTCGGAAGCGGACGCCCTCGTCCGCGAGCTTCGCGAGGAGCTCGGCGTGGAGGTCCTCGCCAGCCGACCTTTCATGCGACTGCGCCACTCCTATGACGACCGTGACGTCGAGCTCTCGATGTGGATTGTCGAAGACTTCCGGGGCGAACCACAAGGCCTGGACAGGCAGCGCCTCAAATGGGTGCAGCCTGAGCGGTTATTCGAGGAGGATATCCTCGAGGCGGATCAGCCCTTCATAGGGGCGCTCCGGAAGCGGGCGTGTACAATATCCCCCATCTCCCGAACGCAATTGGACTGACATGGCTGCGCAGAATGATCTTCCTGACGTCCGTCTCGACCCGGCGGGAATGTACCGGGAGGAGATATTTACCGATCGTCGGGCTGGCACTGTCCGACGCTTGACGCCCATTACCGTCGATGGCGCGACCGACGCCGCGCGGCCTGTGCTGTTCTCAGGCCAGACCCAGTTATTGACTCCTGCGGGCGTCCTGCCGTTGGCCTTCGACATCGAGGCGGCCACGCTCGAGGAAGCGCTCAAGAAATTCCCTGAGGGCGTGAAAGTAGCGCTGGAGCAGGCTATCGATGAGGCCCGCGAGATGCGCCGGGAAGCTGCCTCGCGCATTGTCGTACCGGAGGTGGGCGCGAGCGGCATCGGTCCCGGTCCTGCGCCGGGCGGCGGGAAAATCAAGTTCCCCTGATTCGCTGCGTGTCGCCAAAGCGGCGAAAGCGCTAACTGCGCGGAACGTTATTTGCTCGTGTACCTGAATCCTCCCCGAAGGGGGGGTGGATCATGTGCGCGAGGAATCTATGAAACAGAAAGCTGAGGGGGGCGGAGCGTTTGTCCCTGTCGCCAGCGTGGGGCTGCCCGTCTTCAACGGCGAGACCTTTCTGGAGGTCGCCATCAGCTCGGTCTTGGCACAGACCTTCGATGATCTCGAGCTGATCATATGCGATAACGCCTCGACCGATCGCACTGCGGAAATTTGCCAGGATTACGCCGCGCGCGATCGCCGCGTGCGCTACTTCCGCAACCCCGAGAATCTCGGCGCCGCGCCCAACTACAACCTGGCGTTGTCGCATGCTCGCGGGCGCTATTTCAAATGGCTCGCGCATGATGACCGCATGACGCCGTCCTACCTGTCCAAGACGGTGCGAGTGCTGGATGAGCGCACGGACGCCGTGTTGTGCAATTCCGTGGTCTCCTACATCGACCAGAATGGCGCGCCCATCGGGTTGTACAACACGGGCCTGGCATCGGCCGACTCGCAATCGGCGGCGGAGCGTTTTGCCTGGATGGTACTGAAATCCCATTCCTGCGTCGATTTCTTCGGCCTCATCCGTCGCGAGGTGCTCAAGGCTTCGTTACAGCATGGTAGTTTCCACGGCGCCGATCGCGCGCTGCTTGCGCAACTCGCCATCCGTGGCCGCCTCATTCAACTCCCGGCACCGCTCATCGAGATGCGTGAGCATCCCAACCGCTACACACGGCAAAACGTGCGTTTGCGCGACCGCGCCGCGTGGCATGATGCCTCCAAGCGCGGCAAGATCAGCTTTCCAACCTGGCGCCTTTATGCGGAGTATCTCAAGATGGTCCGCAAGGAGCGCATGCTACCCAAGGAGCGCCTCGGCTGTTACGCTGCTCTAGCGCGCTGGTGGACGGTGAACTGGAACGTGGCGCGAGCGGGCGTGGACGTACTCGCGGTCGTTGCGCCGGGTGTTCCGGTAGCTGCCGAGCGGCTCAAGGTCCGACTCTTCGGAGCAGCTCCCGGTCACCTCCTCGCGGAGCGTAAGCGATGACAACAGCCGGGTCGGTACTTCCCTCCGCCGTACCGGCTCGGGGCCTGGCAGTGCGAAAGCTCGAGCAGGACATGCCGCGCTACAGGATCGCGATGATCGCGGCGTGCCCGATGCCCGCGCGCCGTGGTACTCCGCTGCGCATCGAGCGACTCACCGAGGCGCTGATCGCGCGCGGCCATCACGTCGAGCTCATTACGTATCACGTTTCCGACGATGCGCAGCCGTTGGCCTTTCCGGTCCATCGTATCTTCAAGAAGCGCGTGTACCAACGGATGCCCGCGGGACCTAACCTGCGCAAGTTGGCCTTGTACGATCCGGCACTGGCGGTCAAGGTCTGGAAAGTGGTCGGTGCGTCCCGGTTTGATGTGATCCATGCGCACCATCTGGAGGGGCTGTTGGTCTCGCTGCCTTCACGGCTGCGATATGGCATACCGATGGTCTACGACGCGCATACCATGTTGTCGTCGGAGCTACCAAGCTACGGCCCGGGCTTTGCCCGCAAGCTGGTGAGCACGTTCGGACGTTGGTTCGATGGTGTGTTGCCTAGTGCTGCCGACCATGTTGCCTCCGTGACCAGCGATATTCGCGATCGGCTCACCGATCGGCATCGGCTCGCGCCAGAGCGGATTTCTGTGGTGACGAATGGTGTGGAGACTGATTGTTTTCGGGTAGATGCGGCGCCGACGTCGGATGGGACCGTGACACTGATCTACACGGGCACCCTCGCGCCTTATCAGGACGTCGATCTGTTGTTGGAGGCGTTCGCGGTGGCGTACCGCACGCGTCCGGATCTGCGCCTGCGTATGGCGGTGAGCTCGCCATTTGATCCCTATGAAGGCCTGGCAAACAAGCTGGGCATACGAGAGGCTATCGAGCTGATGCCGGACAACTTCGAGGAGTTGCCGCGTCAACTTGCCGACGCCACCATCGCGGTGCTCCCGCGGATGGATTGCGATGGCATCCCGCAGAAGCTGTTGAATTACATGGCGGCTGGGAAATGCATCGTCTCGAGCGCGGGGTCGGCCAAGGTGTTGACTGATGGGCAGACCGGGTTGACCGTGCCAAATGGCGATGTGGAGGCGTTTGCGGCGGCCATCGTGCGTGCGGCGAGCGATCCGATACTGCGCAGCACGCTTGGCCATGCCGCCCGGGAGTATGTCGAGCGCAACTACAGTTGGGATCAGGCTGCCGAGCGGCTGGAGCGGATCTACCTGCTCTTGTCTCAGCATCGCCGCTGGCGCGTCGAGCAGTCGGCTTAGCGCCCCGCCCACGAGCGGCGGGGGCGCTGCCCTACGGAACACTACCTCTTCGCGAATCGCTCCTTCACCTTGCGCGCCAGCTCGAACACGATCGGCGGGGTGATCAGGTTGGCGGCCTTGATCGCAAAGCGTTTCGGGTCCATCGGACCGCGGAATTCGACAGCCTTGGAGCGAGCGGCCCAGCCGGGCACCGGAGGGGCGGTGTAGTAGTACCAGGACAGGCACAGCCGTGCCCGCCCTTTCGGGCAGACCAGCGGCTTGCGGTGGCCATGCAACGCATTCGGTGTGTTGAAAATGGCCATCCGGTTGAACAGCGGCTCGATGGAGACCTCGCGATGCCGCGGGTCGGTGATCGGATCATTCGAATGCAACTCGAGCGCGCCACCCCATTCGGACTGCCAGTCGCGGTTGAGATAGAGCAGTACGTTGATGCGCCGATCGAGCTTGAGCTCTCGTTGGGTCGCGAAATCGTAGTGCAGCCCCAAAAAGCCGCCAGGTGAGACCTTCATGTAGCCGGCCGCATGCAGGTGCGGATCCGGAATCAATCCGGTGATACCGGTCAGCCGCTCCAGAAAGCGTACGAACGGCGCACTGTTCAGGGCGTGCACGATGATTTCAGCGGTCGGACCAAACAGGCTCGCGTCCGAGCAGACCTGCTTCGATTCGTTCACCGTGTTGTAGGTAGTCCATTTCGCGCTTGCGGCGGGTAGCTCCGCGACAGCCTGATCGAGCAGCGGGTCGGAGAACATGCCATCCAACGCGATATGCGGAAAGGGCTGCGCGTCACGGTAGTCCGCGCTGCGCGCCGCGGCGACTTGCATGAGTCGCTCGGTATCCAGCACTTGCGAGGGGACCAGGCTCGGCGGACCGGGCCAGTCGTGACGGGCGCTGTCCGCGGGCTCAGAGTGCGAGTAGTTCGGGCTGGAGGCCGCGAGTTGCGAGCTCATGGCGGATCTCCTGGGTGTAGATCGAGTTCATGACGATGACGGCATCGGGGCGGAGCGCTTTCAGTGCATCGGGACTGGTGATTTCCCAGCCGCTGCCGGCGAGGTATTTGCCGTACTTGTGCGGGTTGATATCGGTGATCGCCTGGAGCGAGTCGCCGAGATCGAGCGAGCACAGGAGAGAGACGCATTTCGACCCTGAGCCCCAGATGGCAACGGTTTTCCCAGACCGTCGCCAACGTTCTGCCGCCGCGGTGAGATCCTCGAGGCGATGATCGACCTCAGACTGGAACTTCTTCACCAGGGCGGCAGTGGATTCGAGATCGTCCTCTTGTTTCAGCCGCGGCGAGGTGGGCCCACGGGCAGGTACGGCCTCGATCATCAGATATTGGTCATCGTATGCCTTGTAGAGGTTTTGGACGTCGAATCCTTCGGTACGGAAGAGTCGCGCGAGGGACCCGCGCGTGAAGTAGGTGCAGTGTTCGTAGTACACGTCCCAGAAAACTCCCGTCTCGAGAACGCGCTCCATGTCAGGCAGCTCGAAGAACACATCGGCTTTGCGATCACCGATGGTTTGACGGATCAGACGCATGAATTCCTGCACGGGCGCGATGTGCTCGAGCGTGTGCCGGCAGGAAATGTAATCCGCCTCGAGGTGCGCGTAGCGCGGCCCGTACAGGTCGCGTATGAAGGTCAGACGGTCGAGCGCACTGCTTCGATTGCGCTCCGGCCTGTAGCCCGGATCGATACCGATGCCGTTGCAGCCGCTCAGCTCGCAGAGTCGAGTAATGAATTCACCCTTGCCGCAGCCGATTTCGAGTGCGGTAACGCCGAGCCCCAAGCCGAACTTCCGGATCTGGTCTTGACAGATCTCGTCGAGGAACTGCAGGAAGCGTGGCGAGAACGCCTGCGTTTCCTCGTACGCGGCGCTGTACTGGTTGAGTCCGATGTCGAAGCGCGCGTTGCCGATAAATCCGCAGTCGTGACAGAACACCAGCTCGAGATCGCCACGCGGGAAGGCGAGGGCCTCCTGGCGTGTGGGCAGCAGCAAACAGCTATGCGCCGGCACGTTGCGCAATTCGTAGAAGGATTCCAACACGGTCCCGCCACAAGCTTGGCAAGTCAGCGCGGGCGCCAGGACAGGGTAGCCTCCCGTTGCGGGCAGCTCGGCCGCCCGCTGTCGTACTTCCGGCATACGGTTCTTCCTCAAATGATGGTGGGCCGTGGTACCGGCACGATGAACTTACCGCCGCGACGGCGGTATTCGGCCTGCTGCGCAATGATCTCGTCTTTGAAGTTCCACGGCAGGATGAGTACGTAGTCGGGTTGTTCCGCAAGCACACGCTCTGGAGAGGCGATGGGCAAACGCACGCCGGGAATGTAGCGCCCCTGCTTGTGGGTGTTGCGATCCACCACGAAGTCGAGCGTCTCCTGGCCGATGCCCACGTAATTGAGCATGATGGTGCCCTTTGCCGCGGCGCCATAGCCCACAATGCGGGCTTTGCGCTCCTTCAGCCCCTGGAGGAGCTCATTCAGCTCGGTACGGATCTGGGTCACCCGCGTGGAGAAATCCTTGTAGTAGTCGAGCCGGTCCATGCCGAGCCGGTGCTCCGACTCGAGGTATTCCTGTACCGACCGCTCCGGCCGATTCTGTTTCTCGACGAACACGCGCAGCGAGCCGCCGTGGATGGTCAACGGTACGACACGCGTGAGGTGCAAGCCGTGTCGCTCGAACAGCGCTCGCAACGCGGTCACTGAGAAATAACACAGGTGCTCGTGATAGATCGTGTCGAACTCGCCGTGATCGATGAGGTCCTTCACATAAGGACACTCGATCACGGCGACGCCGTCATCTTTCAATAGAGTCGCGATTCCGCCGACAAAGCCGTTCGTATCGGCTACATGGGCGAGGACGTTGTTGGCGTGGATCACGTCCGCGCGGCGCCCCTCGGCCGCGAGCTTCTGCGCGAACTCCAGCCCGAAGAAGGCCTGTAGAGTATCGATTCCCTTGGCGCGGGCGGCCGCGACCGGACCTGGCGCAGGGTCGATGCCTAACACCGGGACGCCGCGTGCCTTGTAGTACTGCAACAGGTAGCCGTCATTGCTGGCGAGCTCGACGACCAGACTGTTGTTGCCTAGCTTGCGCTCCGTGACGCGCTCGCTCACGTTGGCTTCGGAATGGCGCAGCAGCGTGTCCGTGAACGAGGAGAAGTAAGGATAATCAGCGCCGAACAGCTCCTCGGGAGGCACCGTTTCCAGGATCTGCACCAGGGAGCAGGTAGAGCAGAATGCCACATCGAGCGGATAGCGCGGCTCGTTCTCGATGAGTTGCTTCGGCTCGAGGAAGCCATCCGAGAGCGGCAGATTGCCCAACGAAAGGAAGATCGTCAGCTCCGTGCTGCTACAGGAGCGGCATTTGGCGCCGGTGCGCTCTGTAGAGATATCACTCGTGCTCATGCAGCGGACCGTCCCGTGTTGCTGTGGCCATTGCGCCAGGTGAGTGTGCTGTCCAACATGCCCGCGTTCTGGAGCTCGCGAATTTTCTTCAGGCGGATGAAGCTCGAGCTCAGGAACTCCTGCGAGGTGATCTTGTGCTCGCAGTAAGCTGCATAGACTTCTTCGACGCCCTTGCGCACCGTCCACTGCGGTTCGAACGAGGGGAGGACTTTCCGGATCTTGTCGCAATTCACCCGGTAGTTGCGCGTGTCCGGGCTCGCATCCCCTGCGTAGGTGACCTTCGCATTGGGTACGACTTGCTCGACCATGTCCGCGATTTCACGCACGCGGTAGTTCTCGGTGGTGATGCCAACATTGAAGGATTCATTGTGGACCAACTCGCGGGGAGCCTCGAGCACCGCTACGAAGGCGCGGGAGATGTCTTCGATGTGGACCAGCGGGCGCCAGGGCATGCCATCACTCTTGATGAGCACCTCGCCGGTGGTTACCGCGTAACCCACGAGATTGTTGACGACCAGATCGCCGCGCAGACGCGTCGATACTCCGAATGCGGTCGCGCTGCGCAGGAAGGTTGGGCTGAATGCCTCGTCCGCCAAGGGAGACACATCCCGCTCCGTCCAGACCTTGCTCTCCGCATACGGCGTCACGGGGTTGAAGCCGGCGCTCTCGTCGAGGTAGTCATTTCCGGCTGCGCCGTAATTGCTGCAGGAGGAAGAGAATACAAAGCGCTGCACGCCCGCCTGCTTCGCCAAGCGGGCGAGGCGCACGGAGGCTTCGTGATTGATGGAGTAGGTCGTCTGCGGAGCGAGATCTCCCAGCGGGTCGTTGGAAATCCCCGCCAGATGCGCGACAGCATCGAAGCCGCGCAGATCCTCCAGGTCGATTTGCCTGACGTCCTTGCGGATAACTGGAACCGACAGCGGCTTGCCCGTTGCGAATCCGCAACCCTCATAGAGGCAGCTGTCGAGTCCGGTGACAGCGTGTCCCCGCTCCAGCAGCATGGGTGTCAGTACATGGCCGATGTAGCCGTCGTGTCCAGTCAATAGAATTCGCATGTTGCCCTTTCCCCTTAGCGCCAGGTTTTCCACGGAGCGTCGCCGCTTTCCCACAACGACTCCAGGCGGACCTTGTCACGGATCGTGTCCATGCACTGCCAGAAGCCGTAGTGTTGATATGCCATGAGCTCGCCGTCGCGGGCGAGCCCTTCCAGGGGCTCGCGCTCGAAGAGCGTCAAATCCCCATCGATGTAATCGAAAACGGCGGGCTCCAGAACGAAGAAGGCGCCGTTGATCCACGCCTCGCCCTCCAGGGGCTTCTCGTCGAAACGCGTGACTTTGTTGTCTTCGATCTCGAGGCGGCCGAAGCGCGCCGGGGGCCGCACTGCCGTGACGGTCGCGATCTTGCCGTGACTGCGGTGAAACTTGAGGAGCTCTTGCAGGTTGATGTTGGCAACGCCATCGCCCCAGGTGAGCATGAACGTGCCGGTGCCGAGATACGGTTTCAACCGCTTGATACGGCCGCCGGTGTTGGTGGGCAGGCCGGTGTCGATCAGATCGACTTCCCAGTCCTCGCGCAGGGCCCTGCCGTTCCCATTCGCGTGCGGCTCGATGTGACCATCCTTCAGGGAGATGCGCAGATCGGAGGACAGCGAGCAGTAGTCCGCCATGTAGCGTTTGATGTACTCGCCTTTATAACCGAGGGCGACGACGAAGTCCTTAAAGCCGTACGTCGAGTAGTGCATCATGATGTGCCAGAGAATCGGCCTGCCGCCGATCTCGACCATCGGCTTCGGTTTGACGACGGTCTCTTCGGCGAGCCGCGAGCCGAGTCCGCCAGCGAGGATACCTACCTTCATTTGGTGCTTTCCCGTAGTACGATTCTTGCAACAATGGCCACGTTTGATTCACGCAAGTTGAGGGCCTGGATGCTGTGTCAGAGTTTTTGCGCGTCTGCGTGCGGCCCTGGTGACCTACCGGCCAAGCTTCGCAAGATGTGTGCCCGCCCATGAGCTTGTTGCGCTCTCTCGCGGCAAACATGGCCGCGATCGTGTCAGGAAAGGCGATGACAGCTGTGGCGGGGCTGATGACCATCATGGTCCTGACCCGGCACCTGGGGCCGCAGGAATTCGGCTATTACCGCACGGTTTTGACTTATTGCGCCTTTGCGGCTGTGCTCGCCGATTGTGGCCTTTACATGATCAATCTGCGGGAGATGTCCCGGGCGGGCCCGGAGGGTGCCGCCAGAGTCGCGGGAAACGCCTTGGCGCTACGCTTTGTCAGTACCGCGAGCATGCTGATCGTGGCAGCAGCTTTTGCTTGGACTACACCGTACGACGTGACCGTGAAGTGGGGCATTCTGATCGGCGCGGCGATCTATACCTGCCTGCAGGCGAGCGACTTCCTCATCTCCGTTTTCCAGAGTGTCCTGAAGCAGGGGCGCAATGCGCTCGCGGAAGTGGCCGGTGCGATGACGACCCTCGCGGTAGTGTGGGTCCTCGCGGTGATGACTGGAGCCGGCGCCTTGCCCATGTTGGGCGCGACGCTCCTGGGGGCGGCTGTGGCCATGGGGATCTCGTGGCGGCTCGCGCGGCGCCTCATCACCTTCCAACTGCGCTTCGATCTCGGTCTGTGGCGGCACTTCCTGATAGCGGGGTTGCCGATCGCCGGCGCACAGATTCTCGGGATGGCAATGCTGCGGGGCGATGCGCTGCTCTTGTCGCTTTATCAGCCGGCGACGGATGTCGGGTTGTATGGAGTTCCCGCCAAGTTGTTCGAGCTGGCCACTTCCATACCGTATCAGTTCGCGGGATTGATGATGCCTGCGTTGACCGCGGGCGCGCGTAACAGCCCGCAGGAATTCCGGCAGACCTTGCGAAACTCCATCGACGCAGGGGCCCTCTACGGAGTGGCTGTGATTCTGGCGCTGACGCCCTTTGCCCCACAGATATTGACACTGATGGCGGGCCGGGAATTCGCGGCCGGTGCGCCCGCGCTCGAGATCATCGCGTTTGCCATCGCCCTGGCGGGGATGACTCATATTCTGCGGTTCTCTCTGGTGGCCTGTGAGCGGCCCCGCCTCGTTTTGCTGGGAGACTCGGTGGCGTGCGTGTGCGCGTTCATCGCCTACTTCGCCCTCATACCTCGGTTCTCCTTCGTCGGGGCGGCCTTGGGCACTGTGGTGGCCGAGGTGGCGGCGCTCATTTGCATGTTGTTCGGACTGAAGCGCGCCGGCCGGCCGCTACCGTCCGTGGTCAATCCCTTGAAGGCGATCGTCTCCGGTGCGATCGCCATGGGCGCGATGATCCTGTTGAACCGGTCGGTCGAGTGGCCTTGGTTGGTGACGTTGATGATTGGCGGCGGTGTTTATGTTGGTGGGCTGGCGCTGACGCGCGCGATCCCGAGGGATCTCGTGCTCACCGTTCTGCGCCGCCGCCGAGTTGCATATCAAGGAAGCGCTTGATGGTCATGTAGCCGTGCAGACCGGTGTCAGCATGCCGCAGCAGTGCGTGCTTGCTCCCGGGGTAGGTCATGATGTCAAACGGCTTGTTGAGATCCTGCAGCTTCTTGAAAAGCGTCGTGCTGTGCGTGAACAGCACGTTGTCATCGGCCATGCCGTGCATGATGAGCAGTGGTCCACGCAATTGGCTGGCGTAGGTCATGACACTGCTGCCTGTGTAGCCGGCGGCATTCTCTTGGGGAGTGCCCATGAACTGCTCGGTGTAATGCGTATCGTAGAGGTGCCAGTCGGTCACGGGCGCGCCGGCGATCCCGGCGGCGAACACATCCGGTGCCTGCATCATGCACATCAGTGCCATATAACCGCCGTAACTCCAGCCGAATACGGCGATACGCTTGGGATCCACGTAGGGCAGTGTTTTCAGGAAGCTCACCCCGGCTACCTGGTCCTGCACTTCGACTGATCCCATGTGGTGATAAATCGCGGTTTTGAAGCGGACCCCGCGCGCGGCGCTGCCGCGGTTGTCGAGTGTGAATACGATATAGCCGTGTTGTGCCAGGTACTGCCGGAAGAATCCAGCGTTCGAGCGCGAGCTGGCGCCCCAGGCTTTGCGGACCTGCTGGACGCCCGGACCGCCGTACACGTCGACCACGACCGGGTAGCGCTTGCCGGGCTCCAGGTCCCTGGGTTTGATGATTTGATAGTAGAGCGTCTGGCCGTCGCTCGCTTTGATCGTACCGAACTCCGTGGGAATGTGTTCCGCGAGGTAGGGAGCGTAAGGATGCTCCGGCGTGACGTCATTCGGAATGAGCACCGTCAGGGCTTTGCCATCCGCGGCTCTCAGGGTGAGAGAGGGTGGATGGTCAGGTGTCGAGAAGGTATCCAGGAAGAATTTTGTGTCCTTCGACAGGGTCACGTCGTGCCAACCTGTGTCGGCTGTGATCCGGTGTGGCGTCGAGCGCGGGTCGTTCAGCGAGATGGAGTAGAGATGCCGCTCCAGAGGGGACTCGGCATCCGCCATGAAGTAAAGCAGGTTGGCGTGCTCATCGACGCCACGTATCGCGCGTCCCTCTCCGTCGCCGAGAACTTCCCATTCACCGGCGGTGAGCTGGCGAATGAGCTTGCCCGTCATGTCGTAGAGATACAGGTGTTTGAATCCTGAGCGGCTCGAGGCCCAGACGAAGCGTTGCGAGTGCTCGAGGAACGTGAGCTCGTCGTGGAGATCGACCCAGGTGTCACTATGCTCGCTCAGCAACTCGCTGGTGGCGCCGGTGGTAGCGTCGGCCTTGAGCAATGTGAGTGTCTTCTGGTCGCGGCTTTGGCGCTGCACGGCCAGGGCGGTACTGTTGGGAAACCAATTGACCCGAGCGAGATAGTAGTCGGGGTCTTTGCCGAGATCGACCTGGGCTGCAGGCGAGGAGTCAGTGTCGAGTGAGGCGACGAACAGTTGCACGAGCGCATTGCGAGCGCCGGCCGCGGGATAACGCTGTTTGATGACTTTGACACTGTCGGCGTAGATTTCGAAACGGTCGACTTCCGCCACCGGCGACTCGTCGACTCGCGTGAACGCGATACGTTTCTCATCCGGCGACCACCAGTAACCCCGCGTTCGATCCATTTCCTCCTGGGCGATGAACTCGGCCGTCCCGTAGCTGATGAGTCCGCCGCCTTCCTTGGTAATCGCGCGCTCGGTCGACTTGCTGAGATCGTAGAGAATGAGGTTCTGATCGCGGATGAAGCTCACGTAGGAGCCGCGCGGCGA
>Ga0105240_10001881_pt1 | contig 34891 bp, 30 predicted proteins | sample KBSC54metaG_FD_80426 | JGI IMG/M metagenome (GOLD analysis project Ga0105240, IMG submission 80426) | Corn rhizosphere microbial communities from Kellogg Biological Station, Michigan, USA - KBS C5-4 metaG | ecosystem: Host-associated > Plants > Roots > Rhizosphere > Soil | place: Michigan, USA... | reverse complement strand
CCGCCGCTGGGACCACCTCTTGGGACGAACTTCTCCCTACGGAAAGCCATGCAGCCATTGCCGCCGTCGCCGGCTTTCACCAGAATTTTTGCCTGATCGAGAAATTGCATAGAAAAAGCCGCCGGTGTTGCGAAACTCCGGCGGCTGGTTGAACTGTTAACTCGTTTCCGGACAACGTCCGGGCCTACAAACCTACTGGACTGCTTGAATGCTGACGAACTTGCCCATGCGGCCGCGGTCTTTGAATTCCACGACGCCCGTCACTTTGGCAAACAGCGTATCGTCCTTGCCCCAACCAACATTGAGGCCGGGCTTCAGCTTCGTGCCGCGCTGCCGCACGATGATCGACCCGCCGGGTACCAGTTGGCCGCCGAAGTCCTTTACGCCGAGCCGTTGCGCGTTCGAATCGCGCCCATTTTTAGAACTGCCTAATCCTTTTTTATGAGCCATACGTCACCCTACAGAAGAATCTCGCCGACCTTCACGTCCGTGAAAGACTGGCGATGTCCGATGGTTTTCTTATACTGCTTCTTGCGCTTGAACTTGAAGACGATGATCTTCTCGCCGCGACCGGCGTTCACGATTGTGCCCTTTACGGAGCCGCCCGTCGCCAGTTCGCCGCCTTCGTTGAACGAAGCCTTGACCGGGATTTCCACTTCGGAGCCGACATCGCCGGCCAGTTTTTCGACACGGACAACGTCACCGGGAGCAACCCGGTACTGCTTTCCGCCTGTCTCAATGATCGCGTGCATGCAAACCTCTTATTTGGGAGCCGGAACACACGGAGTGTGTCGGAACCACGGGAGTAAATATCGAGTGTACTACAGATTAGCGGTGCGGATCAAATCAGGATACGATCTATAGACTACCATGGGTCCCGATTTGGAACTGCTCTTCGGCCAGGTTGTCGACCTCAGCCCGGAGCAGCGGCAGCGGTACTTTGCACAACACGACGTCCCCGCCGACCTCCGCCGGGAAGTGGAATCGCTGCTCCAGTTCGATAGCAGAGAGCCGGTCACGCTCGCGGCCCGGGTTTCCGCCGCCGCTCAGTCCTTTTTCGCAACGGAGTCCGGACCCGCCGCGGGCGGCCGTTGCGGCCCGTACACACTCGTCCGCCTCCTCGGACGCGGCGGCATGGGCGCGGTATTCCTGGCCCGCCGCACGGATGGAGAAGTGGAGCAGCAGGTCGCTGTTAAACTCGTCCAGGGCGCTGCGGAAGCCGATGGATTGCGGGAGCGTTTTCTGCGCGAGCGCCAAATTCTGGCATCGCTGAACCACTCCGGGATCGCGCGGCTGCTCGATGCCGGCCACACCGAGAGCGGCCAACCGTACCTGGCGATGGAGTACATCGACGGCCGGCCGATCGATCAATACTGCGCCGGTCTCGAGCTTCGCCCCGTACTCGGCCTTTTCCTCAAAGTCTGCGACGCAATCTCGTACGCGCACCGCAGCCTGGTCATCCACCGCGACCTGAAGCCTTCGAACATCCTGGTGGACGCCGCGGGCGAGCCCAAACTCCTGGACTTCGGCATCGCGAAAATGCTTGACGATCCGGCCGAAGGCGGGGTCACGCAGTTGCGCGCCTTGACGCCCGATTATGCCAGCCCCGAGCAGGTTCTGGGCGTGGCGCACACGACCGCGACCGACGTCTATTCGCTGGGTGCGGTGCTGCGCAAATCACTCGCCGTCACCGCGGAACTGCCTCGCGACCTGCAGGCGATCATCGAAAAAGCGCAGCGCGCCGAAGCCGAGGAACGGTACCCCAGCGTCGATGAACTGGCCGCCGACATCACGGCGTTCCTGGAATCGCGCCCGGTTCGCGCCCGGGCGGGGAACGCCTGCTATCGCACGCGGCGCTACGTCCGCCGCCGCTGGCTGCCCGTGACCGCCATTGCGGCGGTGATCGCGTCCCTGTCCGTCGGGCTGTATGTGGCCAATCGCGAACGCACCGTGGCGCAGCATCGCTTCCTGCAATTGCGCCAACTGGCGAACCGCGTGATCAGCCTCGACGATCAGATTCGCAATCTGCCGGGCTCGACGAAGGCGCGGCAGCAAGTGGTCGCGGCCTCGATGGAATACCTGGACGGGTTAAGCCGGGAGACACGCAACGACGACGTCCTGGCGAGGGAAGTTGCGTCGGGGTATCTCCACCTGGCCGAAGTGCAGGGCGTGCCTGCTTACTTCAACCTGGGACAAGCGGCGGCGGCGGACGAGACGCTTCGCAAAGCCGATGGCCTGGTGAAGACGCTCATCTCTTCCGGTCACGTCTCGCCCGAGGCGCTCTTCCTCTCCGGCCATATCATGACCGAGAGGATGATGATCGCCGATTCGGTGCATCGTAATAATGACGCGGTGGCATTCGCGGCGCAAGCTGACGCGCGCATCGACGCCTTCGTTCGCCATGGCCAGGCACCGCCCAGTCTCATTCAGCAGGCGGCCGCCATGTATATCAACGTGGGCCAGGAGTTCATGAATCGCCACGTTATGGACCGTGCCGTTCCCGTTGCCCGGAAAGGCACCGACCTGACACGCTCCAGCGGCGCTCCGGCCTATCAGGTGGCGCAGGGTCTGAGCCTGCTGGCGTACATGCTGCGGCTTTCCGGCGACCTCGATGGCGCCCTGCCGCTGATCATCGATGCGCGCCACCTCGCCGAGAAGGCGCCTTACAGTGCGGACGGAGCGCGGGTCTTCGTCCTATACAGCGTTTTGATGCGGCAAGGGCAGATTCTGGGAGCGGATGACGGAATCAGTCTCGAACGCTTCGACGATGCGTTGGAACCATTTCAGACGGCGTACGACCTGGTCGACCGCGCCGCGGCTGCCGATGCGAACGACGCCACGACGCGCGCACGCGTGGCCACCGCCGCCACCCAACTCGCCGGGGTGGTGTTTCGCAAGGATCCGGCGCGCTCGCTGGCGATCTACGACCACGCCATTGCGCGCCAGCGGGAAGTGAAAGGCGACGTCCGCGCGCGCCGCGAAGAAGCGCGGCTGCTGGCCCGGTCCTCATATCCGCTACGCGCGCTGCACCGGGAAGGCGAGGCGCGCGAGCGAATCGATGCCGCGATGGAACTGCTGCGGGGCGTGGGGCTTTATCCCGCCCCTACGGCGGAGTTGGGGGGAGAAGTCGAAGCGGCGCTGAGTGCGCTTGCGGACGACGAAGCTGCCTTGGGGCACGCGGCCCGCGCGATCGAGATTTACCGCGAGGTGCTCGCCAAAGTCACGGCCGGCCATCTCGATCCGGCTGCGGACCTCCGAGACGCGGACGGACTGTCGCGGATTTATCTGGCGCTGGGAGCGCTCTGCCGGTCGGCGCACGAGAGTGGCGAGGCGTATGAGGTCCAGCGGCTCGATCTGTGGCGGGGGTGGGAGAAGAAACTGCCGGGGAATGCGTACGTGCGGCGGAGGCTGGGGGAGTAGCGGCCGATGTCCGAGAGGAATTGGCTTCGTTCCGTCGGGTAGGATCGAGGGGGGATGCAGGCCGAACGCTGCGCTTTGACGCGGGCGGCCTGGAGGCGTTGGAGCCAGCCGTGCCCCACCCTGCTGGTTTTCAAGACTCGCAAGTGAATTGAATTACCATAGAAGTTGAATCTCGTGAAAACACCCCCGACCCATTGGCCCCAGGTTTACCTTTGCGTATTCCTGACCACTATGGCGACGCTGCTCCTGGAACTGTCGCTCACCCGAATCTTCTCCGTGGTCTTCTATTACCACCTGGCCTTCCTGGCCATCTCGATTGCGCTCTTCGGTCTGGGGCTCGGCGGGGTTTTCTCTTATGTGGTGGCGGGCTGGAAACAGCCGCTTTACAGCAAATTGGGACGGCTTAGCGCCATCAATTGTTTTCTTGTGGTCGCGGCTCTTCTGGCCATCATCAGCCAGAAAAACGAACTCACCAGTTGGAACCTGGCGCTCATCTATTTCACGACCGCCCTGCCGTTCTTTGTCTCTGGCGCGATCGTTTCGCTGGCCATCAGCGAGACCATTGAAAACGTCAGCCGCGTCTATTTTTATGACCTGTTGGGTGCGGGAATCGGCTGCCTGCTGCTGATCAAGCTGCTCGACTTCTTCGGCGGACCCAGCACCGTCCTGGCGGTCGCAATCATTTTCGCCGCCGCGGGCGCGGTCTGGTACAGCATGGCCGAGTCGGTACGGGGACGCGCGGCGTGCGTGGGTCTCGCGCTGGCCATGGTCGCCCTGCTGACCGCGAATCAGTACTCGCGCATCATCGACATCACGCATGCCAAGGGCAAGACCATCACCACCGACGAAATCTATCGCCAGTGGAACACCTTCTCGCGCATCGGCATCCGCGACGTGAAGAACGAGGACCGCTACGAGATCGTGATCGACGGCGACGCGTCCACCGGCATCTTCCCGAATAAGTCGTTTCAGAAGGGCAGCGACATTTTCGATTTCGACCACCTGTCGGAGGATGTCCACCACCAGCTTTTGGAACAGGGTCCGGCGCTGCCGTATGTGGTGCGGCCGCACGCCAAGACGCTGATCATCGGACCGGGCGGCGGTTGGGATGTGGCGCGCGCACTGGCGTCCGGCAGTCATGATGTGACCGGCGTCGAGATCAATCCGATCATCGCCGAGACCATCATGCAGGAGAAGTTCAAGGACCTGAGCCGCGGACTCTACCTGCGTCCCGACGTCCACATCCACGTGGAAGACGGCCGCGCTTTCGTGCGCCGCAGTTCCGAGAAATACCAGGTGCTGCAGGCCACGCTGGTGGACACGTGGGCATCCACGGCCGCCGGCGCGTTCGCTCTTTCGGAAAACAATTTGTACACGGTGGACGCCTTCCGCGATTACCTGCAGCACCTCACCGATGACGGCGTGATCGCCATCACGCGCTGGGGTTTCGATCCGCCGCGCGAATCGCTGCGCCTGCTGGCACTGGCCCGCGAGGCGCTCAAGCAGATCGGCGAGAACGACTCCGCCAGTCATGTGATTGTCGGCCGCGAGTACCCGGAAGCGGTCCGCGGCTGGGGCGCCAGGGACACCGTCCTGATTTCGCGCAAGCCTTTCAGCCAGGAGGACGCGGCGCGCGCGAGCCAGCTTTTCAGCGCGGCCAAAATGGAGGCCGTGTACCTGCCGGGGCACGAGGTGCGCAATCCCTTCTACGAATTCCTGCACACCGCCAACCCCGAGGAGTTCGAGCGCAACTACACGTTCGACATCACGCCGGTGACCGACAACCGGCCGTTCTTCTTCTACACCGTGCAGCCGCGCGACCTGTGGGATTTCGTGCGGCACGCGTCGCACGAATCGGCCGACTATAAGATCAACAAAGCCGTGCCCCTGCTCTTCAGCCTCATGCTGGTGAGCATCGTTGCCACCGTCCTGATCCTGCTGGCGCCGCCGCTGGTGCTGGGCACGCGCCTGCCGCAGCATCGCGGAGTGATGGGCTTCCTGCTGTACTTTCTCTTTATCGGCACGGGCTACATTCTGATCGAGGTGGGGCTGATCCAGAAATTTGTTCTGTTCCTGGGGCACCCGGTGTACGCGCTGGCGGTGGTGATCTTCTCGATGCTGATTTCGAGCGGGGCGGGCAGCTTTGCGAGTCGCCGATTGCTGGGCAAGCAGGAAGGTCCGCTGATCAAGACGCTCGGCGGCGTGGCGATGCTGGCGGCGCTGCTCGCGCTGGTGCTGTCGAACCTGCTGACGTCGGCGGTCGGACTGCCGCTGCCGCTCAAGATGGTGATGACGGTGATCCTGATCGCGCCGCTGGGCTTCGCGATGGGCATGCCGTTTCCGACCGGCCTGCAACGGCTGGAGGAGTGGCATCCGCCGTCGGTGCGCTGGGCGTGGAGCCTGAATGCCGCTTCGAGCGTGCTTGGTTCGGTGGGCGCGCTGGTCTGCTCCATCTACATGGGCCTGACCCAGACACTGATTATCGGCGGACTCTTCTATCTGGCGGCGCTGGCCGTGGTGGCCCGGGTCCGCGTCAGTTCCGATGGCTCGCCGCAACCCGGCGCGGGCCGCGTCGTCCTCGCAAAATAATATGCGGTCGACGCTGCTGGCCGCGGCGGTGTTGCTCCTGGCCTGTTTTTCCGGGCCTTTCGAAAGCGACGAAGCCTGGTGGCGACTGGCGACGGGACGCTACATCGTGCAGAATCACAAACTGCCGGTGCCGGACCCGTTCGACTTCACCACGTATATCGGAGCGCCCGATCCGGCGCGGCAGTCGAAGATTACAAGCTGGTGGCCGGCGCACGCGGCGATGTACCTGGCATACGCGGGCGGCGGATTCGCGGGAGTCGTGCTGGTGCGCGCGCTGGTCGTCATTCTTGCTTGTGGGCTGGTGGCGTACTTCGTCTGGCGCAGGACTCGCAATTTCTACTATGGTTTGATCGCGCTGCTCGTGCCCGCGGCCGCCGCGTACCCGCTGGTGCGCGACGACCCCGCGCTGCTCGCCTGGATGGTGCTGGCGTGCGCTGCCGGCGGCCCGCTGCTTGCGTATGGCGTCGCGCGCCTGCCGTGGCGACCGTCCGCGTTGCGGCTACGGTGGCAGTGGATACTCACGCTCATCCTGCTGGCGGCGATCGCGCTGCCCGTGCGTCAGGGGCGCGCCTTCCGGTTCGAATCGTGGGAGGCCGCGCGACCCGTCGGCGCCATCCGGTTTCTCGCCGCGCATCACGTCATCGGGCCGATCTTCAACACGCCGGACCAGGGCGGCTATCTCATGTGGCAGCTAGGACCCGAGCGGCGCATCTTCACGGATGGCCGGCGGCTGAACGCCACTGTGGCGGCCGACGCCCGCCGGATCGAGTACAACATCTCGCAGCCGGGCGGGAAGACGCCGCTGCAATTACTGGATCAATACGGCGTGCAGGCTATCCTGATCGCCGCGTTCGATTACCCCACCGGCAGTCCGCATTTTCTGATCGCCGCGCTCGCCGTTCCCGCGCAGACGCAATGGAAGCTGGTGTACCAGGACGGGCAGGGCATGGTCTACCTCCGCCAGGTCCCCGGCGGAGTCCGCCCGCTCGCCAACATCGCCGGGTTCGCGAGCATGGAGGCGCAATGCGCCGCTCACATCCGGCTAGTGCCTAACGAGCCGCTTTGCGCCCGCGAGACGTGCAAGATGTACGAGCACCTCGGCAACTTCGATCGCGCCCGCTTCTGGATGGCTTATTATTTGGAGCACAAGAAGCAGCCCGATCCCGCCGCCGAGGTCGAATACCAGCGCTTACTCCGGTAACGCCAGGGGTCTTTGCCGCCGGTGGTTTTTGGCGTTACTACAACAGATCGTGGCGTTGCTGTTTTTCCAGCACCTTCACGACTTCCCCGACCTGCTGCGCGCGATCGCGGGTGGCGACCAGCAACGCGTCGGGGGTGTCGACGATGATCAGGTCTTTCACGCCCAGCAGCGCTACGAGTTTTCCGCGCGCGTCGACGAAATTATTCTCGGCGTCGAGGCAGACCGATTCGCGTGCGATCACGTTCCCCTTGGGATCGCGCGGCAGCAGTTCGTACACCGCGTTCCAACTGCCGACGTCATTCCACTGAAAATCGCCGGCGGCGATGCCGTGGACGCGCTTGGCTGCCGCGGCCTTCTCCATCACGGCGTAATCGATGGAGATGTTGTCGCAGAGAGGGAACGTGTGCTTGAGGCAACCGGCGAACTTGCGCGAGTCGAATGCCGGCAGCGATGCCAGCAGCGTCGCGGTCCGCGGCAGGTGCAGCCGCAATTGCTCCAGCAGGACGCCGGTGCGCCAGAAGAACATGCCCGAATTCCAGAAGTAATTTCCCGCCACAACGTACCGCTTCGCTTTGAGCAACTCCGGCTTCTCGTGAAATTTCCGCACCGCCAGCGGCGCCGTGCCGCCCGCTTCGCAGCCGCGCGGAAATTCGATATACCCGTAGCCCGTCTCCGGCCACCGCGGCTGGATCCCGACCACCATCAGATGGCCGGCCGCCGCGCCCTGAAATGCCGACTTCAACACCTTGCGATACGCCGCCGGTTTGCCGATCACATGGTCCGACGGAAACACGCCCATCACGGCTTGCGGATCCACCGAGTGCAGGATCTGCGCCGCCAGTCCGATCGCCGGAGCCGTGTTGCGCTGCATGGGCTCGGCCAGTACCTGGTTAGCGGGCACTTCGGGCAACTGCTTCACGATTTCATCGCGTAGATGGTCATTCGTCAGAATCCACAAACGCTCGGGTGCGATCACGGGACTGAGGCGGTCCACCGTCGCCTGGATCAGCGACCGTTCTCCCACGACAGGCAGCACCTGCTTGGCGGAGCGTTTGCGGCTTCGCGGCCAGAAGCGCGTGCCGCGGCCTCCGGCGAGGATCAAGCCATAATGATGAGCGTTCATTTATTTAAGCGGGTATCCGTGAATCAGGCGAAACGTCCGATTCCAGCGAGTCTTGGTGGGGAAGTGCAACACCATGTCCAGCAGGTGATCGACATTCAGCGGCGTGCCGGTCAGCGCGTCCGTCGTCGCATCGTACGACCAATAGATGATCAGAGGCTTGCCGATAATGTTGCCGCGCGGCACGAATCCCCAATAGCGGCTGTCCAGCGAGGAATCGCGATTGTCGCCCATCGCAAAATAGTAGCCCGGCGGCACCACTACGTCGCCGCCCTCCAGGTGATGCGCCAGCATGTCGTGCGCCTGATCGGGAAAACCTACGGTGGAGTCGGCCGGAAAATTGTCGCGGTAAGCGTCGATGAATTCCGTCTTGTGATAGACGTAAGGCTCGTCCATTGGCTTGCCGTTGAGCCACAGTTGCTTGTTCTGCAGGTGAATGCGATCGCCCGCCACGCCGATGCAGCGCTTGACGAACGTCTGGCTGATGTCCACCGGATAGCGGAACACGATGATGTCGCCGCGCTTCACGTCCGTGTACGGCAGAACGTATTTGGAGACGCCGCCCTTGGGTGCGAATGCCAGCTTGTCGACCAGCAGATGATCGCCGATCAGCAGGGTATCTTCCATCGAGCCGGTGGGGATGACGAAGGCCTGTAGCAGCGTGGTCGTCCCGAACAGCAGCAGGATAATTGTGACTGTCCACTCCGCGATAAAGCCGCGTTGTATGTAATGTCGCGGGGGCGGGGGAGTTTCCGCGGGTTCTTCCTGCGCGATCAGGACATTGTCTTCTTCCACAGACCTTCATTCTATCGGAATCTCTGTTATTCTGGTTCGAAAAGGCCCTATCGCATTGAGCTCTACCGCAATCACTTCACCCGTCGATCAGCCGGACGACCGCGCGCGCCAACGCTCTATCGGGTTGGTTTTCTGCTGCACAATCCTCGGCGCCGCGGCGCAAATCCTGATGAAATCCGGCGCCAATCACTTCGTTCCCGGACTCATGGGGTTGATCACCAACGTGCCACTGATGTGCGGGTACGTGCTGTACGGAATGAGCACGGTGCTTCTGGTGCTGGCGCTGAAAGATGGCGAATTGTCGCTGCTCTATCCCGTGATCGCGTTGACTTATGTGTGGGTCACCGGCCTTTCGTTTTTGATTTTTCACGATACGGCGAACGTCTCCAAACTGGTCGGGATCGTCATCATCGTGCTCGGCGTCGGAGTGCTCGGGAAGGGCGGCCGCAGTTGACCGGGACTCCCGTTTCCTCCATGCTGCTGGTGTTCGTGGCCTCGATCATCGGGTCGTTCGGCGCGGTCTTTCTGAAACTCGGCGCGGCCAAGTTGCACGGCGGCTTCTGGAAGATTTTCAACGTGCAACTGGCGATCGGCGTGATTCTTTTTCTCGGCTCGTCGGCATTCTTTGTGTCCGGAATCCGCCACGGCCAACTGTCGGTGCTCTATCCCATGGTTTCGCTGGGGTACGTTTGGACGCTGGTCTGGTCGCGGATCTTTTTCAAGGAAGCGTTCACGCGCCAGAAGTTCCTCGGCCTCGCTCTGATTCTGATCGGTGTGTGCTTCGTGGGCCTGGGAAGTTAAACTCTTCACCACGCAGCGAAAAAATCTTCACCGCCGAGGCGCTGAGGAATGAAGCTTCTTTGGGGATGGTGGCGAAGGGGTCACGCGGACAAGTGACGCGATTCCTGATCACGCTGGAACAAACCGACACGGGATTTGCAGTGCAGGCACCCGATTTGGCGATCGTCACTGATGGAGAGAACATCGAAGCGGCCAAGCGCGCAGTTGGCGAAGCAATTCAGTGCAACCTTGAAGCCTACCGAGAAGCCGGGCTACCAGTGCCTGAGTGCAGGGCGTTTCAACCCATCTTGATAATCCCGAATTCCGAAATTTGTTGTTCGCGTATGTCGACGTAGCCGCCTAACCTACTTCCCCAACCACTTGAGAATCGCCTCGATCTCCTCCACAGTAGACGACGGGCGAATGAGCGCGGATTCGACCTTCCTCACCTGAAGCGCGTAGTACATCTGCTCCGACTGGCCATCCGGATTGGCCGCGAGAACTAGCGTCCGTGTCCGAATCGTACCCGACGAGTAGATGGGCGATCGCTTCATGTACAGCTCGGGATCGTCCCACGGCAGCACGCCGAGCGATTGCACGGCGCGCGGGATATCGGCGGCCCAATCGACGAGGGGACGCCGGAGCACTGCGGCCGTGAAGCGGTCCGTATGCCCGATGAGCCAGGCCGCGACCAGGCCTCCGGTCACGTCGACGCGCTTGGGGTCGATGTAACCCTGCTTGATGACGTAGTCGACTCCGCGCAACAGGTCGTCCGCATCGTCGCCAGGAAAGCGCGTGCGCAGCAGGTGACCGAATTCCTCGCCATACCCCGGCGTGCCGCGCGGATTCGCGCACAGCACCACGTATCCGGCCGACGCGAAGATCTGCTGGCGCAGATGAAACTCCGCGCCGTACATTTCACGCGGATCGTCGCGGATGTCGAGCAGCAGCGGATACTTCTTCGCCGCGTCGAACTGCGGCGGCTTCACCAGGTACGCCTGAATGGACTTCCCCTCGGACTCGTGATGAATCTCTTCAACCGGCCCCAGGTGACGCTCGGCCATCAGTGAATCGTTGGGCTCGGCCAGCGTGACGACTCCGCCCGGCACGTCGGTAGTGAACGTAATGAGATTGCCGCCCTCGGTGGCCGTGGATCGCACCGTCACCGCGCGCCCGTTGTCCGCCAGCGAAAACCAGCTCAACCGTTCGACGCGGTTGGTGCCCTGCCGCGCCGTGCCGTCGTTGCGCCCCGCGTACATATGGGTCGAGCCCTGATCGTCGGCCAGAAACCAAACCGTCCGTGAATCGTTGCTCCATTGCGGATGCATGACGTCGCGATCGAGCGAGCCGCTCAGCATGCGATCGCGCGAGCCGTCGGCGTTCATCACCCACAAATGCCGCGTCACATAATTCTGCGGTTTCACCGGCGCGGCGATCCATGCGATCTTGCTCCCGTCGGGCGAAGGCACGGGATCGGAATTCCGCTGCTCGTTACGGGTGAGCGCGCGCACCGCATGGTCGGCTATGCGGATGTTGAAGATCTGGCCCTTCGCCGCGCACACGAGCGAGCGGCCGTCTGGCATCCACGCGGGCTCGCCGGTGAACTCGAGTTCATTCGTCGCCGTGAGACGCTGCGCCGCACCACCGGCTGCCGCGATCGTATAAATGGCGCCGCCCGCAAGGAACGCCAAATTCTTCCCGTCGGGCGACCACGCAAACTCCACCGGCACGATTTCGCTGCTCGCAATCACGACCGCGGACGATGCACCTTCCGCCTGCATCGCATACATCTGCGTCTTGCCGGAGCGGTCCGAGAGAAACGCGATGCGCGTCCCGTCCGGCGACCAGCGCGGCGACCAGTCGCGCCATTCGCCGGTGGTGAGTTGGCGTCGCTGCTTACCTTTTGTATCGGCCAGCCAGAGATTCGAGTCAGAGGAATTGGCCGCGCCCGCCACGCGATTTTCGACGTAAACCACGCTTTGACCCTCGGCATTGATGCGCGGGTCGGTAATAGCCCGCCACAACGACAAGTCGCCGGGGACCAGCGGCCGCCGCTGCGCCAAAGCCGTCAAGCCAAACAAAACGATCAAGATAACTCGTTTCATCCAGCTCCTAGTGTCGCACATGCACTAACCTTGGTTAAGGTCCGATTCATATCTAAAACTATGGTATTTCCGCCAGATTAATTCCGATATTTTCTGCCTTCGATCAGCTTATAATTGGTCCTAGTACTAGTAGTATTTTTTTCTGAGGAAGACGGTTGGGCTGCCTCTATTGCGGTAAAGATATCGGGCCATTGCAACTCGTAAGAGACGACGAGTTTTGTAGTGCTGTGCATCGGAAACAGTACGCCAGCCGTCTCTCGAAGGCGCTGTTGCAACTCGGTGAGCGCGAAGCAGCACCCACGCGCTCGGCCGATTTCGTCTGCCTGTTTCCATTTCAAACCGGAAATGCAAAATATTTCGCGCTTCTCGACAGCCTTAATCACCGATGCGAGGCGGTCGAATATAAATCCGTTTTTCAGATTTCCGTAAGTCCGATTCTCGGCGGGATGCCGGTGAGACTCCCCGGCGCGAACCCGACCAATGCCGCGCAACCCGCTTCTTTCGCGGATTCCACCCTCGGCGAGCAACCCTTGCGGCTGCCGCCTACCGGACTGCAACTCGCCCTCGACGTCCCGGCCGACAACGACGAATTTGCGACGCCTCCAGCACTGGCGCCGATGTTCAGCGTGAACGCCGCTGCCGCCGAGGGGGTGATTCTTGCGGCCGGAAGTCCGCAGGAAGTCGTATGCCCCATCCTGGAAGTGACGCCTGGCCTCACGTTGCAGGCCGCCGCGCCTTCCTTATCGCGGGCTGAACAGACGCGACCGTTACAGGTAACCACTGCACCTGTGGCGGCGCAGTTCGTCACGCCCGCGGCCACGACAGCCGACCCGGCTGTCGCAGCCGCCCAGCTTCCCAAATTCGAGGTCGCCGCGGCGGACGTCAGCATCGAGCCGATGCTCGTGCCGCCCACTTGCGAAGTCTTCGTGGCGAGTCCCGCGGCCGAACTCGTGGCCGTCGACGTCCTGCCGCTAAGCAATCCGGAAAGCTGCGAATTCGCTCTGTCCGCGGAAGCCGTCCAGCTTCCGAAGTTCGAGATCGCCGCCGCCGATTCCTGCATCGAGCCCATGCTCGTGCCGGCCTCATGCGAGACGTTCGTGGCAAGCCCCGCGGCCGGCCTGGTGGCCGTCGACGTCCTGCCGCAATGCAGTCCGGAAAGCTGTGAATTCCCGGTAGCGTTCCGTCCTGTCGGCTTCCAGATGACGGCGGCGGCAATCTGCGCCGACGTCATCCCCGCCGCGTGTGACGCGTTCACAGCCAGCCCCGCGCCCGAACTCGTGGCCGTCGAAGTGGTGGCAGCCTTCGTCAATGAGAACTGCGGCGTTCCCGAGTCGATGCTGCCGGATCTCCGCCGCTTCGCCATCGCCGATCCGTGGATGCCGATGAGCTCGCGGCTGCGTCCGTCGCTTACCGCCGAGCCGGTGTCGATGACAGTTTGGCCGCTGGCCGCCATGGTCAAGGAGCCGGTGTACGAGGACGTTCCCGAGCCGCAGTTGCCTGGTCTGCAGCATCTGCCCTCGGGCAATCAAGGGTCGCGCACCACTCCGCTGCAACCCGCCGTGGCCGGTCTCAAACCGGAACTGGTGGAACGCATGGTGGCGCTCGACTCCCGGCCGGTGCAGGCGGAAGTGGACAGCGCGCGCGTGTTGCAGATGCCGGCCTTCATCCGGCAGGATCTGCGTCCCGCAACCCGACTGGCGGGCCAGGCGATGGGCCCCTCGGCCGAACCCGTCGAGACCATGCCGGGCTGCGAGGTTCGACAGGCCAGCCCGATGCCAGCCGCGATCGAATTGCAATTGCCCTCGCTGCCGCAACCGCAGGCCGAGACCTTTGCCGTTACGCCGTCCACCCCGGCGATGCCGTCGCACGTCCGGGTGGCGCAGCCCGCGGCCGTGCAACATCCGATTGTCGTAAAGCCGCTGCCTACGCTCTTCGTCACGCCGCCGCAACCGCCGCAGCCCGAAGAGCAGCAGGCCGCCATCGCCGCACGCGGATTCGTGCCCTTGGAGTTCTTCAGCCAGAGGACCCCGGGGACTCCGTCTCGCAAGATGGTCTGGTGCGTGCCCGTGATTCCGCCCGCGCTGCCGAATTTCTCCGTGCATCCCATTCTCGAGCGGCTGGAGAAAGAACCGCAGCAGAAGAAATCGAAGAAGCCGGCAATCGCTGAAATCTTCGAGCTGCCGGAAGCGGCACGCAAAAAGGCCGGCAACGCGATGGTGGGGCATGCCATCAAGGCCATCGCCGCGTGCTTCCTGCTGGGCTCGGTTCTTTGGTTCGGCTTAGGCACACTGCGAATCGGAAACCAGACGCCGGCCGTGAATCGCGACGTATCGGTCGGCGACCTCGCTTCCGGCGGATCGTCCGGCTCGTCCTCTCCGGTCGCCATCTCGCCTGTCCCCGGTGCGCGCTCGGCCAAACCCGCGGGGGCGTTCGGCAAGTTGCGTGCGGCCATTTCGGACCGCGCGGCGGCTACCGTGACCGACAGCTTCAAGAACGGCATGGAAGCCTGGGGCACCAAGGCAAAGCAATGGGCGCCAGGCTGGTCGCGCAATCCCGATGGCTTCGTGCGCACGGGTCAACTGGCGCTGTTCCAGCCTACGTTGAGCTTCAAGGATTACCACATGGAGTTCTTCGGCCAGATCGAAAGCAGGAGCATGGGCTGGGCGGTGCGCGCTCACGATTCGCAGAACTATTACGCCATGAAACTGGCTGTCGTCGAGCCGGGCCTGCGCCCCATGATCGCGATGATCCATTACCCCGTGGTCGGCGGCAAGCGCGGCCGGCCGGTGCGGATTCCGCTCAACATCATGGTCCACAACAACGAGCCGATGCAGGTTTCCGTGGACGTCAGAGGCAACAAGCTGCTGACCTCCGTGGACGGCCAGTTGGTGGACACCTGGATCGACGACACGCTGGTGGCCGGCGGCGTCGGATTCTTCAGTGACGCCGGCGAGCGCGCCCGCCTCTACTGGATGAAGATTTCCAAGAACGAAGATTTTATGGGCCGCATTTGCGCGTATATCTCCAGCACGCTTGGCGACGGCACGCGCGCCAGCGCCGAGTTGTGGCCGCGCGAGCTGCCGGGCGACCCGCAGCAGCAGCCACCCGTACCCGAACGTAGCCAGGAGGCCGCGCTGGCAGCCACAGCGGCAGGACTTCAAAACCGATTCACCAAGGACCGGAGGACCCAACGATGGAATTCGTGACGACTAATGAACCCGCGAACGTGATTTCGATGCCGCTCGGCGTCACCTCGATCGAGGAAGTCAAGAGCGGGAAGCGAAGCGGCAGCCGTACGCTGTCCAAAGCGGTTTCGCTGCATCTTGAAGGCAAGCGCGAAAGCGCGGCCAAGATGCTGACCAAGGCCATCGAAGGCGGCGAGCACGATTCGGCCCTCTATTCGGCGCTCGGACATATTCAGTACGAGATGCGCGATTACGAAGCCGCCGCCGGAACCTACTCCCATCTGGTGGAATTCGAACCGCTGCATCGCACGGCGCACTTCAATCAGGCTGTCTGCTACGGCAATCTGAAGAACTGGAAGGCCTCCGCCGACGCCTTCCGCCGCGCCGCCGAGGTGGACGCCACGCGCGCCGACGCGCTGCTCGGCCTGGGCATTTCGCTCATCCATACCGGCAGTCCCGCGCAGGCCATGGAGCCGCTCGACAAGTACCTGCGGCTGTTTCCCGATCACGAGCAGGCGCTCTTCGGCAAAGCCGTGAGCTTGCAGCAGACCGGCCGTCCCAATGAGGCGGTGGAAGTCTACCGTAAGGTTCTGGCGCGCAATCCGCGCTGCGAAGAGGCGCTGTCCAATTTGGTGGCGATGTTCCTGGAGCGCAAGGACCACGAGTCTGTCCGCCGCTACGCCGCCATGCTGACCGAGTTGCAGCCCGATTCGACGGTGGCGATGGAAGCCATGGCGACTCTCGCCTTCGCCGACGGCGATTATTTGAGCGCCGCGCGATTCTGCCGCAATCTATCGGAGATGGTTCCCGAACGCTTCGAGAACTGGTTCAACCTGGGCGTAGCCTATCACAAGATGGGCAATTTCCAGAAAGCGGCGCAAGCCTACCAGCAGGCGACGCAGTTGAATCCGGCATCGGCGCAGGCCCACCTGAATCTGGGTGTGGCGCATCAGGAATTGTCGGACCTGCCTGCGGCGCGCACCTGCTATGAGAAGGCCTTGGAACTCGATCCGCGGCAGGCCGGAGTGATGTGGAACCTGGCGCTGGTGCTGGAACAGCAGAACGAGCGGAACTGGGCCGAGAAGCTGTACGCCAAAATCCCCGAGGACGCGCCGGAATGGTGCGATGCCTGCTTCCGCCTCGGTTATCTCCGCCTCCTGCGCGGCGATTTCACGGGCAGCGCCGAGAATTTCCAGGAATGCCTGGCGAAGCGGCCTGAATGGCCCGAGGCCTGCCTCAACGCTGGTATCGCCTATGCCCGCTCGGCGAAGCCCGATCTGGCCAAGAAGTGCTTCCACGAGACGCTGGTGATCCGTCCCGATTCGTCGGACGCCGTCCGCGGACTGGCGGCGCTCGCGCTCGAACAGCAGAATTACGAGGAGGCTTACGACCTGCATCGCAAGCTGCTCGATCTGGGCGAGCACAGTCCCGAACTGTTCTACAATGCCGCGCTGATCTGCCAGAAGCGCGGTCAGACGGAAGACGCCGTGCTGCTGTACCAGCAGGCCCTCAGCGAGAATCCGCAATTCGCGGAAGCGCTGCTGAATCTGGGACATGCGCTCATGGCCATGGGACAGGAAGACGAGGCCCGCTCGTACTGGCGCAAAGCGATCCGCGAAAAGCCCGAACTCGCCCAGACATACTTCGAGCCCCCGACGGCGTAGTCGGGAGCCCGAGTCGTAGCGCTCCCTTACGGTCACGGTTCCTTACCGTAACCGATCTTACCCCTGTCGCATCTAATACCTTAGATAAGGCAGTTATGGCAACCCCCAAGCAGTCAGAAGTTCTTTGTGTGTCTTGCGGTCACACCGAATCCCAACATGGAACCACCGGCAGCCGCCCGTGCCTGGCCATGTCAGGCGATCTGGTGGCCCGCGAATTCTGCGTTTGCGACCATTTCACGGTCGAGATGAAAAAAGCGGCATAAGATAAAAGGCATGCGCTCGACGCGTGCCTTTTTCCTGACGATCGCCGCTGCCGCGTCCATCGCCTCCGCTCAGCAGCACCGGGTCCATTCGCTGGACGTGAAGATTCTATCCACCATGCTCGCCGACACTGCCGGGCTGGGTGAATGGGGCTTTTCAGCGCTGGTCGTGGCGGACGGGCACCGTATTCTGTTCGACACCGGCGCCCACCCTGACACCGTCCTGAACAATGCTCGCGACCTGAAAGTCGATCTTACCAACGTTCCCGACGTCATCCTCACGCACAATCACGGCGACCATACCGCCGGCCTGATCGCGCTACGGCGAGCCGTGTACCGGCAGACGCCTGCTGCGCTGGCGGTGGTCCACGCCGGCGAAGGGATCTTTCTCAAACGCAGCGGTCTGCCGGGCGCGTGGGTGTCGATGGACCAGGTCCGGAAAGACTACGAGGCGCTCGGCGGCAAGACCATCCTGCACGATAAACCCGTCGAGTTGTATCCCGGAGTCTGGTTGACCGGCCCGGTCGCGCGTGTTTACCCCGAGCGCAACTTCGGCATCGGCCCCGGCGCGAAAGTGCAGATGCCTGACGGAACGTCCGTGGACGACACCATCCCTGAAGATTCATCCCTCGTGATCGATACCGATCGGGGCCTGGTCGTCATATCGGGCTGTGGACACGCCGGGGTCATCAATACACTCGAATACGCTCGCGCCAGAGTACGGAATGCCCCCGTGCATGCCGTGATCGGTGGACTTCACCTCTTTCAACTGGACGACGAGCGCCTGAAGTGGACGGCTTCCAAGCTTCGCGAATTCGGTGTGCAGAATTTCCTGGGCGCGCACTGCACCGGCATCGAGGCGACGTATCGGATTCGTGAGTTATGCGGGCTCTCGCGCAAAACGGCGGCTGTGGGCGCGGTGGGGGGCGGATTCACTCTCGGCGAGGGTCTTCACCCGGGCGCCATTTCCCGCTAGATCGCCTAATTTGGAAAACAAACCCGCGAGGCTTTTAACTGAGCTTCGGTCATCTGCACGCGGACTTCCTTCAAATTCCCTTCGCCGTCGTGAATCACCTGCGCCGTCGGCGGATCCTTGTCCGGATTCACCACCACGCGGTATTTGCTCAGGTAGTAGAGGCCCAGCTTGTTTTTTCCGTACGCCGGGTCGCCATAAAAGAAGTAGACGCTGGGCACGCCGCGCTTGTCCGCCTTGTCGGACTTCCAGAAATACTTGCCGCACTGCACGTCGTCCTTGTGGATCTGCTTGCCGATCTGCGTCTTGAACACGACATTCTCCTTGTCGGGAGAGTAGTCGGGCGACTGGGCGAGCGCGCAGGCGGTGAACAGGAGCAGCATTCGGGCGGTCATCATTTCTAGTTGGACTCCGCCCGGACCATCGGAGTTCCGGCGTACTCGATCCCCGGATAGTCGCCCGGCAACTCGCCATCCTGCAGTTGCTCCAGCATCGCCGCGCAATCCTGGTACAACCGCCGCGTATCGATCTGCTCGCAGGCAGGCAGGTACGCCGACAGCTTGCGGAGTCCCTTGGCGAACTGGCCGCGTGCGCCGCGAATGTTGCCTCGCTGGCAGTGGTAGCAGGCCACCGCCATGTGAATGATCGATTGCAGGAACAGCCGGCGCGGACCTCGCTCCGGAGTCCACTCTTCCTCCAACGCCTCGTGGCATTCGAAGAACTCCTGCCGGTTGAAGAGTTCGATGCCGCGGCGCAGCAGCGTGTCGTCCATACCTCTAGTATCGCCCGTCCTAAACGGCTACACTGCTTCTAAGCGGAGGGCGTCGTGAAAAAGCTCTTGTTGGTACTCATAGCGTGCGCGCTGCCGGCCTGTGCGGCGGATGCGAAATCGTGGAATGCCCAAGCGGCGGCCGGATATCTGGACGGTCGCATGGGCTGGTGGGCGGCATGGCCGTCGGCCGCGCGCGATCACGAAACGTTCTGCATTTCCTGCCATACGACGCTGCCGTACGCTCTCGGGCGTCCCGCGCTGCGCGGTGTGCTTGGTGAGCGCGAACCGTCCGGCAACGAGAAGGCGTTTCTCGCCAACATTTCCAAACGCGTCGCGCTGTGGAGCGAGGTCGAGCCCTTCTATTCGGACGCGAAAAACGGCGCGCCGAAGTCGGCCGAATCGCGCGGCACCGAGGTCGTGTTGAACGCGCTGGTGCTGGCGAACTATCAGGCGCCCGCGGCCAAGGACGCCATGCGCAACATGTGGGCGCTCCAGTTGAAGACCGGTGACAAACGCGGATCGTGGACCTGGCTGAATTTCCATAACGAACCCTGGGAGGCCGACGACTCGGCGTTCTGGGGCGCGACGCTGGCAGCGCTCGCGGCCGGCGCGGCGCCCGAAGCGGTGGACGCCGGTGGCCTGGGACTGCTCGCCGAATATCTGCAGCGCGAGCAGGCCGCGCAATCGACCTTGAACCGCGCCGTGGCCCTGTGGGCTTCCGGCAAACTGCCCAAGTTGCTGAAGTCCGACCAGCGGGAAGCCATCGTGCAGGACATCCTCGCCAAGCAGCGCGATGATGGCGGCTGGAGCGCATCCACACTGGTCATGAAGGATTGGAAGCGCCGCGACGGCACCCCGATGGAGCCGGGCAGCGACGGCTACGGCACCGGACTCATGGTGGTGGCGCTTCGGCAGTCCGGCATGGCGTCCGCGAAATCCGCCGCCGCGAAGGGCGCCGCCTGGCTGGAACGCAATCAGGACACCTCGGGCGCCTGGCTCTCGACGTCGATGAATAAGAAGCGCGACCCGGCCTCCGATGCCGGCCGCTTCATGACCGACGCCGCCACGGCGTACTCCGTGTTGGCGCTCGTGGGGCAGGCGCTTCCGCCTGCCAACTAACCGACGGCCTCCAACTCGAACCCGTTTAGCCGATACCGAAATCCCATCTCGCCGGCCAACGCCGCCGAGCACCAGGCGATGCCGAGCTCGGTCGCCCGAATCTCTTCCTCCCACCACGGCCCGCTGTTGCCCGCCCGATAAAAATCCAGCGCCATCGCCAGATGCCGGCGGAACCCCGCGATCAGGCGTGCGCGATAGTGTGCCAGCAGCGCCTCCACGGGCTCCCCGCGACCCGCCGCGCGCACCACTGCCGACGCCAGGATCGCTTCCCGCATGGCGTTGCCCGTGCCGTCGCCGCAGATCGGGTCGAAAGCCATCGCCGCGCTGCCGCAGGCCAGCCAGCCGGGCGCGCACAGTGGATCGGCGATGCGAGGCCACGCGGGGAACTCGGCGGACGTTCCTACGCTTCCCCGCAACTGGGGCGCGATCAGGCGGCTATCGGCCAGCAGGATATCCGGCGGTGCCCCCACTGCGATCAGAAAGCCGGGGATGAGGAACAGCCACCCCTCGGCGAGCGACTCGACCCAGCAGGCCGACGCCTGCGCGTCCACCGCCGCGGCGAAAGCCTTCCGCGACCCGAAATGATGGCGGCTCGCCGGCGGCTGGCTGGTGTGAATCGTCCAGCCGGAGTCGACCGGGTCCTCGTACGACGGGGGCTGTAGGCGCGCCGTCAGCGCTTCTTCCGAAATCAGCACTGCCGAGTGCGGCAGGGTCACGGGGTCGGCGTTCCGGCCCCACGCCACAATGCGGCGATCGATCGGCGGCAGGCCGGCGAACAATCCAGGCTGCTGAAACACGTCCTCGATCAGTGCCTGCGTAGACTGGCTGACCACGACGGCCGGTACGGGAGTCCGCATCCCGCGGGTGATGCGCACTCCGGCGTCGGGCAGCAGGTGAGCGCAACAGCATCCAGCCAGAGTGAATTTGCCTTCGTGCAACACTCCCTTACTGTATCGAACAGAGCAAATTGTACACGGTCCCGGCGGCCGGCCGCCGAGGGGAATTTCTAAGTTATTGCTCCGCTTGGTTATTCCGCGGACGCTAATTCTGGTATCCGGCGTGCTGTGAGCTTCGTCACAAATTAATCTAAGAGGTCGATCGGCGACCGGCTTAGGGGGATAGAATGCGCCAGACGATTATTCTACTGGCCGAAGATGAGCCAGATGTGAGGCGACTCCTCGCCTCCGCTCTGAAACAGCAGAACTTCTCTGTGCTCCCGGCAGGCAACGCACGGGAAGCACTCGAGCTTTTCCACCAACAACGCGCGGATTTCCTGTTAACGGATCTGCAGTTACCCGATGGGATGGACGGACTTGAATTGGCCGATCGCATCCTGAAGGAGCAACCTCGGACCAAGGCTCTTGTAATGTCCGGCGGTCCGGATTCGGAAGCTCTCGCGGCTGAACGAGGACTGCCGTTCCTGGCCAAGCCCTTCGTACCGGCGACCCTGTTCGAACGAATCCGGCAGTTGCTGGGGCCGGGGGCGGCGCGAAGCACGGATGATGCGGAGAGCCTCACGAATCGTGAGAAAGAGGTTCTGGAACTCGTCGCCGAAGGATGCCGCACAAAAGACATCGCTACCCGCCTGGGGATCAGCTTCAAAACGGCGGCCTGTCATCGCAGCCATATTATGGACAAGTTCGGCGCTCACAATGCGGTGGTCCTTCTTCGCGTGGCTATTCGCAAAGGCTTGGTCCAGCCCTGAGTTGGCCATGTCCGACCAACCTTCGAGGGGTGTCCCGGAAACCAGGAGAACCGGGATATCGGGGCGGGACTGCCGCACCTGGCAGGCGACCTCCGTACCGGAGAGCGGCGCCCGAAGAATGATGTCGGCCACAATCAGGTCGATCTTGATCTCCGTGCAGAAGGCCGATGCTTCGTCAGGGGTTGCCGCGATCGACACCTGGAAACGGTTCCGCTCCAGGACCAGGGACACAGCTTTAGCGCTAGTCGGATCGTCTTCGATAATTAGGCCGATTCGCTTGGAACGGGCGCTACTGTACCGGTCGTTTATTGCAGAGTCGGTTCTTGCCGGACCGGAACCAGTTCCTTGACTGCGTCCGTGAGTTTTCTTGGGGCAAACGGCTTGGGGAGGAACAGGTATTTCGGGTCGAGCTCTTCATTGATAATGTTGCCTGACATCAGCACGATGCGCGTGTTGGGCCGCTCAATGGAGATTCTCTTTGTAAGTTCGACTCCGCCCATGTGTGGCATCTTTATATCAGTTACGAGCAGGTGAATCTCGCCAGGATACATCCGCGAAAGATGCAACGCGGCCTGGCCGTTGTCGGCGGTGAGCACAAAATACCCTTCTCTTTCCAGCGCAATTCTGGCCACGTTCAAAATACCCACCTCGTCCTCCACAACCAGGACGACCGATTGGGATGGATCGGCTGGCCGAAGATTTTTGGCGTCGAGCATCGCTCCTCCGTCACATCTCAATACCAATCACACCCCCGGCAAATAGCAATTTCCGTGCCCATTCTCGCGTTGTTGTAATCCGTACGGCGAGCCGGATCACTTTCTCCTTGACTCTGCCTATCCGCAACATCTACGCTACATTCAATGACGAGGGGGATCGCCAGCATCGCGGTCGTGGCTTGCCTGATGGTTGTTGCGCCGGGATTGGAGGCGCAGGGAAGGGGAGCCGGCGGGGGCGGCACCGGCAATGGCGCCGCTCGCGGCAAGTCCGAGCCGACCGAAGAGGGCATCCCGGTCACCGACGCTCTCACCATCAGCCGCTGCTCCGGCTGCCATAAGAAGGACGACAAGGGCAACCTGAGCCGCATTTCCTGGACCCGCACCACTCCCGAAGGCTGGGAGGAGGCCATCAAGCGCATGGTTCGGCTCAACGGCGTCAAACTCGAACCCGCCGACGCCAAGGTCATCCTCAAATACCTCAGCAACTACCACGGACTCGCGCCCGAAGAGGCCAAGCCCGTCATGTATATGGCCGAGCATCGCATCGTGGACGAGCCCGTCCCCAACGAGAGCGTGCGCACTACCTGTATGACTTGTCACGCGCTGGGCCGGCCGTTCTCCTGGCGGCGTACGCGCGAGGAATGGTCAATGCTCGCCGATACGCACATGGCGCTCTACCAGCAGGCCGAAGCGGCCTTCCGCCGTGGTCCGTTCGCGCCCATCATCAACGCCGGCGCAGGCGCGGCGGGCGGTCCCGGTGGTCCTGGCGGCGCTCCGGGGCAGCAGGTGTCGCTCGACGCCAGCCTGGATTTTCTCGCCAAGACATACCCGCTGCATACCGCCGAATGGGGCGCCTGGCGCGCTCGCATGCGCGCTCCGCGGATCGCGGGCAAGTGGCTCGTCACCGCGCGTGTTCCCGGACACGGCAAGTACGTCGGCGAGATGACGATCGCCCAAGCCGCTGCCGACGACGAATTTACAACTACGACGAAACTGACGCCGATCGGCGGCGGTCCCGCCATCACGCGGACCGGAACCGGTCTGGTGTATGCCGGGTATTCGTGGCGCGGCCGCTCCAGCGGTCCGCCGCTCGCGGCCAACGCGCGGCCCGATGACTTGAACACCACCACTCGCGAAACCATGTGGATTGCGCCCGACCAGACTTCGGCCGAGGGCCGCTGGTTCTGGGGCGAATATCAGGAATTCGGTTTCGACGTGAAGCTGCGGCGGGCCAGTGCCGACCCCGTCCTGCTCTCGCTCGATCGCTTCTCGCTGAAGACCGGTACGCAGGGCCAGCGGGTGCGCATCATGGGCAGCAGCCTGCCCGCGCAGGTCGCAGCCACCGATCTCGACTTCGGGTCGGGTGTCTTCGTCAAATCCATCGCCTCGCATAACGCCGCCGAGATCGTGGCCGTCGTGGACGTCGCGGCCGACGCCGTTTCCGGCAAGCGCGACGTGGCGCTGCACACTGCGGTGCTCGAAGACGCGCTCGCCGTCTACGACAAGGTCGATTACATCAAGGTCCTGCCCGAGGCTTCCATGGCGCGTTTGGGCGGCGATGCCAAATCGTCGCATCCGCGCGGTTATCAGCAGCTCGAGGCGGTCGCCTACCAGCGCGGCGCCGACGGCAAACCGCACACCGCCGACGACGTGGAAATCGGTCCCATCGACGTGAACTGGTCGGTCGAGGAGTTCTACGCCTCCTTTGGCGACGACGATAAGGAGTTCGTCGGCAAGCTCGACGACAACGGCCTGTTTACGCCGAACACCGACGGCCCCAATCCGCAGCGCAAGTTCAGCCGCAACAATTACGGCGACGTCTGGATCGTGGCCACCGCCAGGAACGAAAAGGACAAGGAAGGCCGGCCGATCTCGGGCCGTTCCTACCTGGTCGTGACCGTGCCCACTTACATTCGCTGGGACCAGCCGGAGGTCAACCGTTGACCGCTGCCGGCCCCGCATATCGCCTCGGTGAGTTCCACCGCTTCGACGGCGGCGATCGTCCGTTCCTGTATCTCGTGCCTGCTGGCGCGATTTTTGAGATCGACGACGCGGTGAGCGCCGTCCTGGCCGAGCTCGAAGCGGGCGAATGCGGCCACGAAGAACTGCTGGCGCGCCTCTCGGGCCACATGCCCGCCAACGACGCCGAGGAGCTTCTGGGCGAGCTCTTCGACATGCGGGTGATCGTCGCGCCCGACACCGTCCGCGAGCCGCTCGAAGCGCCGCCCGCCGATTTCCCGCTGCAAAGCCTGGTCATGAACCTGACCAACCAGTGCAACCTGTCCTGCCAGTATTGCTACGAATTCGGCGAGGACAAGGTGGCCACGCCCGAAGGCAAGCCGAAGTTCATGGATTTCGAGACGGCCAAAGCGTCGGTGCAATTCCTGCTGGCCGAGTCGACGGGACGCAAGGCGGTCCACATCACCTTCTTCGGCGGCGAGACGCTGATGAATTTCCCGCTGCTCAAACAAGTGGTGACGTACGCCAACGAGCAGGCGACCGCGCAGGGCCGCACCATCGACTTCAGCCTGACGACCAACGCCACCCTGCTGACGCCCGCCATCATCGAGTTTCTCTCCGAGAATCGCATCGGCGTCACGGTCAGCATGGACGGACCAGCCGAGTTGCACGACAAACTCCGCGTCTTCGCCAACGGGCAGGGCAGTTACAGCGTCATCGAGCCCCGTGTGCGCGCTTTGATCGAAGGCCACCGCACCCGCCCTATCACCGCGCGTGTTACCCTCACCAACGGCGTCACCGACGTGGTCCGCATCTTCCGCCACCTCAAGCAGGACCTGGGTTTCCACGAGGTCGGCTTCGCGCCTGTGACCACGTCGACGAACCGCCTGTACGCTATCGGCGAGCGCGGCATGGATGGCGTGCTCGAACAGTTCCACGTGCTCGCCGACGAGTATCTGCAGTACGCGTTGCGTGGCGAGATGCACGGATTCTCTAACGTCAGCGACACCATCGCCGAGTTATACCAGGGCGTGAATAAGTCGCACCCGTGCGGCGCCGGCCTCGGACTGATGGGCGTCGGACCCTCCGGCGATATCGCGCCCTGTCATCGCTTCGTCGATTCCGATACTCACTCGCTGGGTAACATCGCTACCGGTGTAGACCGCGAGAAGCAGTCGGATTTCCTGACCCGCGGCAACATCAACAGTAAGTACGATTGCCACACCTGCTGGGCGCGTCCTTTGTGCGCCGGCGGCTGCCATCACGAGGCATTCGTCCGGTATGGCGACACCGGCCATCCGAACTTACATTATTGCGACTGGATCCGCGACTGGACGGATACCTGTCTGCGCATCTACGGCGCGATCAGCGCGCAGAACCCCGAATTTCTGGTGAAATTCGCCGAAAGGAAGGCCCTATGAAACACCTGCGAGCCGTCAACCGCAAGGCCCGCCGTTTGGAAGACGTGGTGGGGCTGCAAAATCAAGGCCCCCAGCAGCGTCCCCACATTCCCATGGGCTGCGCCCTCGCCTTCTCTCCCGGCTGGGAAGTCGATTCCGCCGGCGGCACCGCCGGTCTGTGCCAGCCTGTCGAGCGCGATATCTACGATTGTTACGTGACCTGCTTCTGGCCCGCCCAGGTCCCCGATCACCTGAATAACTACCCGGATTGGGCCAGTAAGTGCGCCTCCGCCACTAAGGACTGGCGCAACTTAGACCTGGTCTTCCCGTAGCGTAGGCCTCCGGCCTGCGTCTCTTGAGCCCTAATTATGAACCGCATTCTTACCCTGTTAACTCTATCCGCGGCCCTATGCCGCGGGGGCACGCTCTTTTGCGGCGCCTATCCGGACCTCGTGCTGGTCATTGACGAGGCCCAGGGCAAGGTCGTCGACAAGATCAAACTCGTGACCGGGCTGCCCCGCAGCCTGCGCCTTTCGCCGGACAAGAAGACGATTTTCGTCAGCACCAACGACCACAACGGCTTCGAAGTCATCGACGTCGCAACCCGCAAAGTCACCAAACATTTCGTCCTGGACGACGCCACGCACCGTTATCGCGTACTCGGCGGCGCGCCCGATCCCCAAGGCAAGGTGCTCTACGGCTCCACTGTAGAGATCACCAAAGAGGCCGACCGTTTCAGCATCGGCAAAACCAAGTACACCATCATCGATATCGATCAGCAGAAGATCGTGAAGACCGTCGACGAGCCTCCGCCAGATCCTCCCAGCGCAAACGGTGGACGAGGCGGCGGTCGTTTCTTCGGCAACTTCGAAGTCTCGCCCGACGGCAAGTTCCTTTACCAGTTCGGACAGCAGGTGCGCGTCCTCAAGTCCGAGGACTTCAGCGAGGTGGAAAAGATCGACCTCGAACTGCCCGGCCAGCCCATGGAAAACCTGGGACTCGGCGGCATGCAGGAAGCGCTCAGCGAGCCGACCATGCGCGTGTCGCTCTTCAATTATTCCGACCCTAGCGTGCACAATCGCGTTTTCGGACTTGCCCGCTTCGACCTGAATACCCGCAAATTCGAGTTTACTCCCATCGGACCCTCGCCCGCGCAATTGGGCCAGCTCTTCGTCACGCCCGATAAGAAGATGGGCTATACGATGTCCCAGAACGGACAGGGCGGCAATCGCCGCTGCGAATTCTGGGGCCTCGACTTGACCACTACGAAGCTCGCGCGCACCTCCGAAGTCCCCTGCCGGTCGCGCTATAGTTTCGGTATGTCCACCAACGGCCAGAAGCTCTATATCTACGGCGCCGGTTTTGAGATCGAAGTCTTCGACGCGATCACGTTCCAGCGCGAGGCCGTCTGGGACCTGGGCAACGACATGACGGGGGCGATGGTTTCGATACCCTGACATGACCGGAATACGCTCCCTGCTGGCGGGCTACCGCCGCGCGGCGCGATATCTCACCCCGTACCGCTGGCGGCTGGTATGGATACTGTTGACCGGGGTGGCTGCCACGTCGTTCGGCTTAGCTCAGCCGTACATTTCGAAGTTACTCATAGACGAAGCTCTGACCCGCCGCGATTTTCACGCGCTGATCGTCGTCAGCCTGCTGATGTTCGTGGCCACGGTGGGCAGCTTCGCGCTCAACATTGTTTCCAGCTACCAGTATGTGCGGGTCTCCGCGCTGGTGCTGTTCGACATGCGGGTGGCGCTGTACCGCCATCTGCAATCGCTCTCGCCGCGCTTCTGGGCGAAGGCCAAACTCGGCGACGTAGTGTCGCGGATCAATAACGATATCTCCGAAGTGCAGCGCATCTCGGCCGACACGCTGCTGAGCGTGCTGTCCAATGTCGTCTTCCTGATCGGCAGCGCGGCCATTATGGCGTCGCTGAATCTCAAGCTATTTCTACTCAGCCTGGCCGTCCTGCCGGTCAGCCTGTGGACGCTGCGATATTACCAGAACAAGCTCTCCGTGCGCGTGAAACTGGTGCGCGAGCGCGGCGCCGATATCGGCAGCTTCCTGCTCGAAACGCTGCTGGGCTTCCGCCTGGTGGTGACGTCCGCGGCCGAACAGCGCGAAGTGGCGCGCTTCCGGGCGCGCAATCAGAGCTTCCTGGACGCGCTGCTCAGCATGCAACTGGTCGCGTTCCTTTCGGGCGCCGTGCCCGGCACCCTGCTCACGCTCGCCACGGCGGCGATCTTCCTTTACGGCGGCAGTCTGGTCATCAACGGCGAACTGACCATCGGATCGCTGGTGGCCATCATGGCGTATCACGCGCGCCTGCTTTCGCCCGTGCAGAATCTCATGAGCCTGTACACCAACCTGGTCTCCGGCGGGGTCTCGCTGGCGCGCGTCTGGGAACTCTTCGATACCCGCGCCGAAGTCGTCGAACGGCCGGGCGCGCAGCCGTGGAGGCCGCCATCGGGCGCGGTCGAATGCGACGGCGTCTGCTTCGGTTACAACGGCCAGCGCGTGTTGGACGAGCTTTCGTTCCGCGTGAAGCCGGGCACCATCTGCGCCATCGTCGGACCCAGCGGGGCGGGGAAGTCGACGCTTGCCGATCTCCTCGTCCGCTTCTACGATCCCGAGCGCGGCTCGATCCGCCTGGCTGGCCGCGACCTTCGCGAGCTCCGCCTCGAAGACCTCCGCCGCGAAGTCATGCTGCTGGACCAGTCGCCGTACCTGCTCAACGCCACCGTGCGCGAGAATATCGCCTACGCCCGCCCCGATGCCACCATGGGAGAGATTGTGGAAGCCGCGCGCGCGGCCTCCATCCACGACCGCGTCACCGAGTTGCCGGAGGGCTACGAAACCGTCGTCGCCGAACGCGGCCAGACCTTCTCGGCCGGCGAGCGCCAGCGCATCGCCCTGGCCCGCGCCCTGCTCGCCGATCCCAGCGTGCTGGTGCTCGACGAGCCGACGTCGGCCCTCGACGAGGAGAACGAGCGCATCATCGCCCAGACGCTCGCCACGGCGCTCAAGGGACGCACCGCCATCGTCATCACCCATCGCATGTCCCTCGCCCGCATCGCCCACCAGGTGATCGAACTGGGCGCTCACGCTCAATCGATATGAAGATCGCCATCATCGATAGTGGCATCCACCCCGGCCACCCCCACGTGGGCGCGGTGGCCGGGGCCGTGCATTTCGCCGGCGCCGATGCGGTCGACCGACTGGGCCACGGCACCGCCATCGCGGGCGCGATTCGCGAAAAAGCCCCCGATGCCGAACTGTACGCCGTAAAGGTCTTCGACCGCCGTCTGTCAATCACCATCGACACCCTGCTGCAGGCACTCGAGTGGTGCCGGGAGAATTCCATGGACATCGTGAATCTCAGTCTCGGCACGACCAACCAGGAGCATCGCCCCGCGCTCGAAGCCGCGGTGCGCGGGAACGGCATTGTCGTCAGCGCGGCCGCCATGATGCCCGGCAGTCTCTCCGGCGTGGTCGCGGTCGCATCCGACGACGCCTGTCCCCGCGACCGCTTCCGTTACCGCGACGGCGTGTTCCTCGCGTCGCCATTTCCGCGCCCGATCCCCGGCGTGCCTCCCGAGCGCAACCTGAACGGCGTGAGTTTCGCCGTGGCCAACATGACCGGATTTGTCGCACGCGCCCTCGACGACGGCGACCTGCTCTCCACGCTTCGCCGCCAGGCGGAGGCGATATGAAACTCGCCGCCCTGTTCCTCTGCGCGATCGTCGCCTCCGCGGCCGAGCCCATCGCCGGGAAATGGCTGATGAAGAGCCAGGAAGTCGCCGGCCGCCAGACCATGTCCCGACCCCTGACGCTGAAGATCACGCAACTCGGCGACCTGCTGGAGTTCGAATATTCCGTCTCGCAGAATCTGAAGAAGGAAGTGTCGCTACGCTTCGCCGCTCGCGTCGGCGGACCCGAAGGCGACGTGCAGGATTCGGCCGGCGCCAGGATCGGCAGCGTCAAGGTAATGCGCGAAGGCGCCGCCTACCGCGTGCTTTTGCAGGGACCCAATCGGCCGATGTCGTCGGGCAAGTTGACGCTGTCGGGGAACGGCAGAGTGCTCACCGCCGAGTCCGACGCGACCGCGCCCAATGGCGCCCGCGCCCATACCGTCCAGGTGTTTGAGCGACAGTAACGGCGCCGCTTGATTGCACGACGATCGTCTTGTTCGCGACGATCGTGACTTTCCGGGACACCGGCGTTCCGCTCACCGGCTCGATGCGCACGGTGTATTCGCCGGCCGCCAGCTTCCCCCTGCCAGTGATTGTCGAACTCATAGCCATGGCCGCAATACTTGTCGTTCAGATATACTGCCGCGAATTTATCGGCGCTCTTGGTGCGGAGCACTCCGAACGGACGTTTGGGTTCCGGCAGCAGTTTCATGGTCTGCGTAACGGTGGCGGTCTTGCCCGCTTCGATGGTCATCGAAGTGGTCATCTCTTCGTAACGAGGCTCCACCAGCTTGATCTGGTGCCTGGACGGCAAGTATGTCGGCCCGACGGGGAATGTCGGTTCCAGCCGGAAGTACTCGCTCCCCGCGGGCCGGCATTTGTGATCCTTCGTGCAAAGGATTATACGCTTCCTGTGGAACAGGATGGCATCCTGCAGCGGGTTGCCAACCGGCACGCATCGGAGCGCCAGTCCCCTACTTCGCCTGATAGCTCTTGCTGTATCCGTTCCGCAGATTCGTGACGGTGTACTTCCCGTTCGCATCCACACTCGCCTCGATCAGATTGGCCTGGCACTGCGCCGAGCCTTCCATGTTGGCGATCATCTTTTCGTCGGTGTTCACTTCCTTGGGAGTGCCCAGCGCGAGGTGCCCCTGCCAGATGTCCTCCAGCCCCGGCGACTTCCGCAGCACCTCGAACACGCTCGCCGGACCGCCCTTGCGCGGACCGTCGTTCATGACCGCGACCGTCGGGTGGATGGCCCACACGAACTGAGGCGAATTGGACCGCTCCAGCCCGTGGTGTGTCGTCTGGAACAGGTCGATCTTGCCGATCAGATTGTTGGGACACACCAGCTTCTGCTCGTAATTCCAGGTGAGGTCGCCCATGTCGATGAAACGGAATTTGCCGTACTGCACCACGATGCCGACGCTCTGGTCGTTGTCCGGATCCGGCTCCGGAGGACGCTCGTGATAATCCGCGCACGTTGCGTTCACCGCGCCCGCGCCGGGGAGCGCCTTCGTGATCGCCTGGCCCGCCGACATGATCACCTTCACGTCCACACCCTTCAAGGGAATGGTGTCGCCGGCTTTCAAGATTCTGCGCTTACCTTCTACCTGCTCGGTGTATGCCTTGTACGCCGCCGCCACCTGCGGCCGCGCGATCTCAATGGTCTCGCCGTGATCCAGGTACATGCCGATCGGAATCATCTTCGCCAGGGCGGCCATCGCGCCCATGTGATCGCTGTGGAAATGCGTCGTCAGCAAGTAGTCGATTTTCTGCAGCCCCGCCTTCTGCGCCGCCGCGAAAATCCGCTTGGCATCGCGATCGTCCGGCGTGCGATTCGCCGTGTCCACCAGTAGCGATTCGCCGCTCGGCGCCACGATCAGGGTCGCCGCGCCGCCCTCCGCATCGATCCAGTAAATCTCCAGATTCCGGGCCGCCGCGCCCATGCACAGCGCGACCAGAAGAACGCTCAGTTTTCGACACATGTTCTCACTCTACCAGGAGTGCGGCGGCCCTCCGGGACTATCAGATGTTACCATCCGATTATGCGGCCTGTATTTCTAGCCCTTATTTCCCTTTCTCTCCTCGGCGGCGCGGACCGCCCTGAGTGGGACAACCCCGCCATCGTTCATATCGGCACCGAAAAGCCTCACGTCACCATGATGGCGTTCCCCTCGGCCGAGCTCGCCCGTACCGGCGATCGCGCCAAGTCTCCTTGGTTTCATTCGCTGAACGGCGCGTGGAAATTCCACGGATCCCTGCGTCCTGCCGAGCGGCCCCTCGATTTCTACCGGCCCGGCTTCGACGATTCGGCCTGGAGCACGATGCCCGTGCCCTCGAACTGGCAACTGCACGGCTTCGACATTCCGATCTACACGAACATCACGTATCCCTGGCCGCAGGACCCCTCCAAGCCCCCGCAGGTGCCGTACACGTTCAATCCGGTGGGCAGCTACCGGCTGCGTTTCACCGTGCCGCCCGAGTGGAAGGGCCGCCCCGTCTACCTCCACTTCGACGGCGTCGATTCGGCCTTCTACGCCTGGGTCAACGGCGAGAAGCTCGGGTATAGCGAGGACAGCCGCACGCCTGCCGAGTTCAATCTGACGCCGCACCTGAAGCCCGGCACGAACGTTCTCGCGGTCGAAGTCTACCGCTTCGGTGACGGCGCGTTTCTGGAAGACCAGGACATGTGGCGTTTGAGCGGCATCTTCCGCGACGTCTATCTCTGGACCACGCCCCGGCAGCATCTGCGCGACTTCGAGGTCCACACCAATCTTGACGAGGCGTATCGGGATGCCACCGTCGCCATTCAGGCGCAGCTTTCGAATTCGACCGATAAATCGGCGAAGGTCACGGTGACAGCCGCGCTCACCGACGCCAACGGCGCGCCCGCCGGCAAGGCCGCCACGACGGAGGTGGAGATTCCCGCGTCCGCCGAATCCGGTCTGCAGCTTTCGATTCAACTGACGAATCCGCGCAAGTGGTCGGCCGAAGATCCTTACCTCTATAAGCTGCTGCTCACGGTGCGTGACGCGTCCGGCGCGGTGCTCGAAGCGATCCCGCAGAACGTGGGCGTGCGCAAGGTCGAGATTAAGGACGGCCGTTTCCTGATCAACGGCCGCGCGATCCTGGTCAAAGGCGTCAATCGCCACGAGCACAGCGAAGACAGCGGCCACTACGTCCCGCTCGAATCCATGCTCAAAGACATCCGCCTGATGAAGCAGTTCAACGTCAACGCGGTGCGCACGTCGCACTATCCGAACACCCCGGAATGGTACGACCTCTGCGATCGCTACGGCATCTACGTTCTGGACGAGGCGAACATCGAGTGCCACCACTACGGCAACGACGTTCGCAACCGTCTGACCAACGATCCGGCATGGCAGACCGCTTACCTGGATCGCGTGCAGCGTATGGTGGAGCGCGACAAGAACCATGCCTCCGTTGTCATCTGGTCGATGGGCAACGAATCGGGCGACGGGCCCAACGCTGCCGCCGCGTACCAGTGGACGAAGCAGCGCGATCCGTCGCGCCCGTTCCACTACGAGGGCACGACCAGCCACGGCGGATCGAACGCCGACATTAATTCGTTCATGTATCCCACGCCGGCGCGCGTGAAGCAACTCGCCGCGCAGCGTCCCAACATGCCGCTCATCCTGTGCGAGTACGAGCACGCCATGGGCAATTCCAGCGGCGGCCTCAAGGAATACTGGGATATCTTTTACTCCGGCACCAATGCCCAGGGCGCGTTCGTGTGGGATTGGGTCGATCAGGGCATCAAACTCCCCGTCCCCGGTGAGTACCGCGCCAACACAGCGCAGTCCACCTTTCTCGCGTACGGCGGATGGTGGGAAGACAAGAGCGGCGTCCGCAACGATAACGACTTCAACAACAACGGGCTCGTCTCCGCCGATCGCAAGCCGCACCCCGGCTTGTACGCGCTGAAGTACGTCTACCGCTATCTGCACGTGCAGCCGGTGGACCTGGGGGCGGGGAAGGTCAAGGTCAAGAACTGGTACGACTTCATCAATCCCAAGGACCTGGCGGAGGGCACGTGGGAGGTGAAGGCCGGCGGACGCACGGTGGCGGCGGGCAAGCTTCCGGCGCTGGATATCGCGCCGCGCCAGGAAGCCGAATACACGTTGGCGCTGCCGAAGATCGATCCCGCCCCGGGTGTCGAATACTGGCTGAATATCAGCTTCACGCTGAAGCATGCGACGGAGTGGGCGCCGCTCGGCCACGAGATCGCGTGGGACCAGTTTAAGCTGCCGATGTCCGCGGCTGCCGCGCCCGCGAAGCCCGCTACCGCGGCGCTCGCCGTGAAGGAGTCCGGCGACGAAGCCACTCTCTCCGGCCCGAATTTCTCGCTGCGCGTGGACAAGAAGAACGGAGTGATCGAGCAGTATCGGTACAAGGGCGTCACCGTGCTGGAGCGCGGTCCGGTTCCCGACTTCTGGCGCGCTCCCACGAATAACGATCGCGGCGCATGGAAGTCCGTGCAGTCGCGCGTGTCGCGCGATCCGTCCCTGGACATTATGCTGTGGCGCGACGCTGCACCGCGATGGGACGTCAAGGATGTGAACGTCGAGAAGATCGATGCTTCCTCCGCCCGCATCACCGTGCATGCCGAGCTGCCGCTGGTCCACGCCTCTTACTCGCTGACTTACTCCGTGTCGGGAAGCGGGGACATCGTGGTCTCGTGCGAGTACGATCCAGGCACGGACAAAGTCGCGATGATGCCGCGGTTCGGCACCGAGTTGATCGCCGCGCCCGGCCTCGAGAACCTCACGTGGTACGGACGCGGTCCCCGAGAAACACTGGTGGATCGCGCCTTCGAGCGCATCGGCGTATACAGCGGCACGGTCGATCGGCAGTGGGTGGAGTACATGCGCCCGCAGGAGAACGGCAGTAAAGTCGACGTCCGCTGGATGACGTTAACGAACGCGCAAGGCATCGGTCTGAAAGCGACCGGAGAGCCCACTCTCAGCATCAGCGCCCGCCACTTCGCCAAGGAGGATATGGAGAACGCGGCGTACACGTTCCAGATGAAGCGCCATCCCGAGACGTACCTGAATCTCGATCTGGAAATGATGGGCGCCGGCGGCATCGACAGTTGGTCGCCGAACGCCTATCCGATGGCCCCCTACCGCATCGACGGGAATACGAAGCACAGCTACACGTATCGAATTACTCCCGTAGGATAGACAATCGCGCAGCGTCGTCTCTCCAAGCCGGGCGCCGGCTCGGCCCGTTTTCCCATTTCACATTTCGCCGGTTTATTTCACTCGCGGAATCAAGCACTTCCAGATCCGAATTTCGGAGTCCAGCCCCCTGGCCAGCTACATTGGAGTTCCGGGAGAAAGACCGGAACAACCACTATGGCTTCACCAGCACAGATAACCGCCAATCGCGCCAATGCGCTCCTGT
>Ga0105240_10001880_pt1 | contig 34901 bp, 54 predicted proteins | sample KBSC54metaG_FD_80426 | JGI IMG/M metagenome (GOLD analysis project Ga0105240, IMG submission 80426) | Corn rhizosphere microbial communities from Kellogg Biological Station, Michigan, USA - KBS C5-4 metaG | ecosystem: Host-associated > Plants > Roots > Rhizosphere > Soil | place: Michigan, USA... | reverse complement strand
GCGTTGTGGCAGTGAACGGGCTTGGGGCTGCAGGTAGGTCACTTTTCAGGGCAAAAGTATCCGGGGCCGAGCCAATAGGAAAATAATACACCCTCCCGCGCACGACGATACTATCCATATGGATTTCAGTCACCGCACCTACTCCATTTTCCAGGAATACAACTCCGTGATCATTATCAAAACTGCGACCAACTACCGCCTTTTCAATGGATGAGTCGCCAGGATCAGTAACGCGCAAAGTGGCTTGTGAACCGTTGCCATTTTGGGTTACCTGGTTGAGAGAGCCTATGCCCCCTGAGCCGCCGGAGCCGATAAGATTCCATTTGTGCCCCCCTCCCAAAACAGTATCCCTTTTGTATATTTCTCCCGTAGGCTTCACATAGCACATCATACCAAGGCTATCCAGCCTACCAACTAAGGCGGCCGAAGTATCTGATACCGTAGGCAGATAGAAGCTCTTATAGGCGTGCAAATGCGCGTCATTGGCGACAACAGCGGGAGAGCTCCGATATACGTTTGCCGGAGTCTGCCCAAAGGTCTGGACATAGGTCAATAACAGGATAACCGACAGAACTTTATAATACGTATGCATACAATAGATAGTTATTGGTGGTGGCGTCGAAGCCGGAAATATTTACTTTAAATCCCCCTCCAGGTAGGTCAGACCATTCGCCGGCTTCCTTATCCAGGTATTTGGGGATATCGTTCCAAAAAATAGCCAAGTTCTTACCTGCTAGGGTAGTCAGCGGGCAATCGGTAGCATTGGAAAAGTTCGCACTACGGAGCTCAACGACCACCGAGCCGTTACCGCTACCACCGCCCGCCGCATCTGCTAAGTCAACTATTTGGAGCAGAATGGCGTTTAAGCGCAAGTCGTGAAAGGCGGAAACGGCATAGTTTCGCACCCATTTGTTGATTTGAACTTTAATATTTTCAGCGTTCGCGCTCATCAATGGTGAATTATTGTTGCGTCAATGTGAAATTCATTTCCGTTTGCAGTTACTGTGAAATCAAAAGTGTGTGATAATGTAAACACTACGGCCGTTTGATCAAATCTTACTCCGACGGTATCATCTATTCTGAGCCGCACATCCCTCGGCGGATTTCCAATGCGAGTTGGAGAATACAATACCGTTCTAATAGATGCACCTACAGGCGCCATAAAGAATCCGCTGCTTGTTGTGTTATCATTTACGATTAATACGCCATTTTGATAAATAAAGAGGGTGTCGTAATTGCCCAATGGAGTTATCGACCAATTAATCTTTGACATGGCCGGCTGACTGACAATTATAAATGCCTGCGTTATGCCTGTACCCTCAACACCGTTTGAGCATACCGGGACCATTTCTACAGTGTGATTTCCTGGATCAGTGAACGCTATCGAGATAATCGCAGTAATAAGCGCATTTACCCACGCTCCGCCGTCAATTCTATACTTCATCTGTGTTGCCGGTCCGCTGTGTGTATTGGTAATTGTAAAAGCCGTTGTATCTACGGTGATGGAGTCTATGGACGATGCGCAGGTATCCGCATGCGTCACTTGGAACCTCTCCACCCTACCTGTTCCTTCGTAGCCATTCTGACATACTGGGATGATCTCAACCGTGTGATTGGCATTCGCGAGGCCGGGGACATCAATGGTAGGTCCAGCAGTTGCGTAAACATAGTCTCCCGTGTCATCAATTCTATATTTAACCTGATACGCGGGGCCGGTGAAGGTGTAGCTGATGTGAACAATGCCATCTGCTGCCGTTTGACCGGTAACCGTAATGCCTGTGATGAGAGAATCACATGGAATTAGGCCATCAAACATGTCAAGCTTACCATTGCCCTGCATCTGGAAGTCATCTTTTACCAGCTGGCTCGGGGCATAACTGAGCGTCGATGTTTCGATCATGACGTATCCCTGGACAGTCCTGATATCGCCGTTACCGTCGTCAAAGCTGATCCTGGCAAGCACATGGGCGAAATTGAATTGATTATCCAACATATCCCACCCCGTCCACATGTCTTCATCGAAAGTCAGAAGCCCCGAAAGCGTTATCGTCCAGGAAAGATCCTGATAGGTATATTTTTGCCAGTGACCGTCTCCCTTGGTCCGTATTTTTAGCTTTGTCGAAGAGAGTTCTATAGAAACATCGGTTCCGCAGGCAAAGGGAACCCAGTCATCTTTGAAAAACGACAGAACTGCATCTTTTCCTTGTATGGTATTAGCTACTGAAATATGTATGAAAATTTATAAGTGTCAGGTAATAAGAATCCATCAGCATTTTGGTCTTGCAGCGTCTCAACGAATACTCCACGCCATTGGCCAGTATGATAATCCTTCTCGAAGGAAGTTAGCATGAACCGCTTAGTAGGGAAATCACCGTCGACAAACATAAAACTGTTGAGCAAGCCATTAGGAATGATCACAGTATCGTCGTCTGTGGGTCTATATACAAGCCCGCGAAAGGTGCCTTCAATTTTTTGTACGATACGGAATAGATGATTGTACATGATCCGCTCCATCAGTTGGGTGAATCGGAAGCCTTCTCCTTTGCCCGCTCGTGTCCAAGTCGTCGTCGTTAGCGAAAGCCCATCTGCTTTTAAGAGCGCCCCTTTGAAATATCTTTTCGGACTGTCGGATATTTGTACATCTTCTGAAAGCGTCTGCTTGATGTTGTTATTGGAGCCGGAAAAATTGTAGTCGCCCTTTAACTGGCGATAAGAACCTTGGAGGTATGGCAAAACGGTGACAGTAATATCTTTAAACCAAACCTCCTGCGCTCCGCTGGCAACGGGGTCAATGATCAATAGAAGCTCCAATGTGCCAGAAACTGGCAATTTAGCGGCTGGGTTGATGAAGGAAATATTTTCATTAGCACTCACCGTTTGCCAACTGGCAGTTGAATCCGTAATCAATCCCGTTCCGATATTGGGGGTGCCACCGGTAATCTGTTGGAAATCAGCGTTAGTCGCATCCCATTCCGGACCATTGCCTGGTATAGACCCGTCGCCGGCGGTATTAAGCGACCAGAAAGAACCATCATCGCCATACAGTAATAGTTTAGCAGCAGAAAAAGACCCGCCAAAATGAATGTCAACGCGCGTCCTCCAACTAAATGAAATTTGGACGATATCTGCAACATCAGCTCTGAACTGTGAAGATCTCATATAGGATAGTTTCCCATCCGATGCCGGTTCTAAAACTAAGAATCGCTCTGTTTCATATCCGAGAGAATCCTCTACCGCCCTAATGAAAGATCGAGAATTGGGCGGATTTGAAGGATATGGATTATGGGCGCCTCCATTATTGGTTCCATTAAAATGCTCCCAGCAATAGGCATCATATCCGAAAGTTTGAAGATTGACTGTAGGCTGAATATTAGGGTCAATCACGGCGCTGTTGATAGTTTCGTCATAGGTCGCATTCCTATCCCCTTCCGTTAAATCCTGGTTGCATACTTTATTCTGGGATTGATCATAATTATAGGTGAGTTTAATCCACTTGGTCGCTAATTTTAGGTAGATCACCTGATCATCATTACAAGGGTGGACTATCTCTTCCTTGCCTATGGCTGCAGAATAATCTTTGTTCATGCCTGAATCAACAACCGTAAAGGGAATAATACCATCGACTGGATCGCCAAAGGAATATTCCTTATACGAGAAGCCATCCTGATTGAGGTATTCGTATAGGCTTACCAGGTTCCAGCGGCCATCCTCCTGGAAAAGGCGACAGCGGAAGCACCGAACGATCTTTTCCAGCGCGGTATAGCAATCGTCGGCTGAAGATGCGTTGATATCAATAGTAGGGTCATCAGAAGCCACATTGAAGGCGTCCCCTTGTGAAAATGTAATGGCATTCAAATATATCTGTTCCAGGGCCCCAACATTCTGAGCCATCGATTCTTCGAAGAAATTAAAGTAAACCCGCAGATTCATTGTCTGGCCTGTTTTGGCCAGGATTTGAGCTATCCAGGACAGGACAGATTGAGAGCCGACAAATCTCAACCCCTCCGTATCCACCAAGTCTACCCCTTTCAACAAACCAAGCCCATCCAGAGCGCGTACGGAGAGAGCGTAGGGCTTATCCATGAAGGGTTGACTATTGTCCTCAACGACGATAAAGCCCTGGTATACGTGCTTAGAATAATCCTCATCTCGGTAAATGGTTACCCGGATATCGTTATCATGCTGCGCTATTAGGTCTGCAATGGAGAGGTTGGTTTCCTCCTGCACAAAAGTATTGATCAGCGCCTCCGTCCCTAAGATGGGCTCCATTTTATTTTCGTCCCCGGCGGTGGACCTTACCATCAATACATCGTCAGTGCCGGTCAACTGGGTTATGTCGCCTTCATAGTCCAGGAAATCGAAATAGATCTCGTAGAGCTCATTGAGATCATTGGTAAAGCCTAATATGTATTTGGTCCCATACATTATACCAGTCCTTGGTTTTTGTTACTCCTTGCCAAAACAAGCCTCAGATTATTGCCAGACACAACACCGCGAACATTTATATCTTGCGCACCACGTCCTTGTGTGCCCTGAATGAACCTGTTCAATTGATTGAGGGGAAATATCACTTCTGGCCCAGCTTCGCCAACCAGGCCCAGTGTAGGGCCGGTGACGATGCCGCCCGTAGCAAACGCATGGTAAGACTGACCTACGCCTTTGACCAGCGCTCCAATGGCTTCCGCGGCTACGCCCAACCCAATAGCGATGGCGCCCGGTAGCGCTATGCCGGAGGACAGAACTGTATCCAGAAATTCTTTTGCGACTCCGTATTCAATCAGGTATTTGCCGATATCCTGGATCAATGTTCCCAAGGCAGTAAAAATCGCCTTACCTGCCGCAGTTATGGGATTTTTACCAGCGGCTAAGGCTGACCCAATAGCGTCACCAATATTTGCTATACCCGAGTCGGCAAGCTTCTTTTCTAAGGCCTTCGGGTTTAATACTTCTCCCAACTGTTTATCAAGTTGATCGGAAATAGCTCCCTTTTCAAGGCTTACCCTAATAGGTAAGACGAAAGCAGAAATGTCACCCAATTTTTTTCCTGCCTCTTGAACAGCCTTTCTTAAACTTATACCTAACTTATCACCATCGAAAGCTTCTAATTCTCCTTGGATTTCCAGAGGCAGTTTTAGATCAATCTTTTTCCCGAACTCCCTTGTTACCTGAGATTCCAGTTTATCAAAAGCCTTTGTAACATCTGTCGGCTTAGCCAGCGTGAAATCTACGCGCGATTTTAGGTCCGGATTTTGTATGCGCTTAATCTGCTGTTCATAAAGGTCGCCGAGTTCTTTGGCCAGGTGCTTTGCCCTGTCTGTGCCGATCTTATTGCCTTCCGCAATAGCCTCGGCGATCTTCTGGCGCAATAATCCTACCCCATTGAAGTCGTCGGGCAATAGAGCCTCTCCCAGTTGCTTAAATAGAGGTTCTTTTACCGGTTTGGATAATTCATCCTGCGCCCTTTTGATGGCATTCAGCAAGCCTTCAATACTCTTGGCAGAAGTGTCGGCCTTTTCTTTGACATCTTTGAGCGGTTTGTATTTGATCTGTTCGCCAATGGCTTTTTCAAGCTCGCCTCGCGATGCTGCTATGGCTGTACTGAGATCCAGGACCGCATTGCGCTGCTTCTGGTAAGCTTCTTCTGTGCGAGAGACTGCTCTTGCTAGTTGTGTCTCTTCGGCTATATTTGTTCCGCCGACAGTTCCTATGCCGCCGCCGGAGGGAGTTATTTTTGTGTTCGCCTGGTTGGCCAGCGCCCTATCGCGGGCATCCTTCAGATTGCGTAGGACTTTTTCCTGCTTGACATATTCGGCTGATATCTTCGCGATTTCATCCACTTGGCCCTTTACGATGGCTTCCGAAACTAGCGCATTGCTATATTCCTCTACCCTGGCGGATAGGGTTCTTAACGATGCTGCTTCCAGGGTCAAGTCTCCGAAATACGCTTTATTTGTTTCCCTGAGTTCATCCAGGGCGTTCTTTCTTTCTTTGTAGGTTTTGTTGGTATCCTGGATGGCCGCTGCCAGCGCACGGACGCGATCTATATTGCCCTCTTCTCCGCCTCTGGCAGAAAGGGATATATTGCCGGCGTCCTTCAATTTAAGGAGGACATCCGCCAGATGCTTCGCGTCTTCGGCCGCTCTCTTCGATGCAAGGGATGTTTTGAACAGATCATCATTGAATAGCCCGATGCCTTCGCCAGCGCTGAGCAGGGCCGTTCCTATAAGGCCAAATATGCCGGCAACACCTATGCCCGGGAGAATGAATGCAAGCTTGCGGACGCCGCCGTAAATGCCGTTGACCGTGCTCAAAACGCTTTTACCAGAGGATTCTGCAGCAGGGCCGATATCTTTTATTTTATTCCCCAGATCATCAAAACCGGCTACGCCAACATTTCTGAGGCGTGCTGATTCCGCAGAGAGATCTTTTATAGCGCGGTTGACGGTTTTGAGGCTGGCCGTGTCGCCCACTTCTTTCTGGGCGTTCCGTAGTTCCGTAAGCGCTTGGTTAATAGCAGTGATATTGCCAACCCCTTCAACCGCCAATTCACCTGTGGCGTCTGTGAGGTTCGCGATGTTAAGAAGGGCATTCCGAACATCGGCACTGATCTTAATTTTTAACCCGACTTCGTCGCTCATTTTGCTTTGCCCTTTTTAAACTTGTTCAGAATTCCTTTCAGCCGCTTGTATTCTTCCTGTTCGTCCGGGAGATTATCGATGTCTGTAGGTAACTCCCAGAACTTTTGAATCGTTGGAAATGGTTTCTTAGGATCACGGTTGACGGCTACAATGTGGTAACAGATGGCCCGTGTATGCTCAAAGGACAATGATCTGCGCTTATTGTAGCCCCTGGTCATCATCACGTATTCCCGCCACGTGAGCCTGGTGTATTGCTCAGGCGTAAGGCCCAGTTCACCCAGCGCAAAACCTTCTATGTCGTCCCAGTCAATGGCTCTGTCGTCTCCGGGGTCGTCACTTTTTTTTTGTCCACCAACTCCTTTACGTGCTTACTCGATACGAATACCGATATCGCCCCGGCGATATCCTTTATCGTTTCCTCGTCTTCAGCATCCTCCACATAGTTGTAGAAATCTTCAAAAGGCATTATTGCGGGCGTATCCTTCATGGCGCAATAGTTCACATATCCTGCGTAAAGGATATGGGAGATGCCCAGGTCATTCCAGGTCTCCCCGTTGAACAGATCGTTCTTGGCCATCTTCTGGGAAATCTGCCGCAAAGCCGGCATACCGAACTTCAGGGCGACCGGCTGGTCGTCGATGGTTATTTGTGCGATGCCGTTCATACTACGGGGTTATGTCCAGCGTTCCCTGGCCAGTGAGTGTAAAGGTGAATTTGAGCACGTCATTCACGGCGCCCTGCAATTCCGTAGCGGTTACATAACATTCACCCGATAGGTAGATATCGTTACCTACGGATCCTGTGCCCGGTTCCTGAACGCGGAATTCCAGCACGGTCCCATTTACCTGCCACGCCAGCATGTCCTTGTAGGTCACCTGATCAACGGTAGGCAACTGCTCACAGACAGCAGAGCCAGAGGGAGTGAATTCCCTAACGCCCAGACCCACGGCCCGGCCGCAGAAAGTGTCGGTAGTGGTGGTAGTGGTGTTAACCGGCACATTGTAGTTCTCCAGGCAGACCAGGGTTTTCCACGGTGTGGTTCCCTTTGCCCGGAGCTCAATTGGCGCGGAAGAGGACTGAATAGTTTGCATTTCGCTGATTTTGAAGGTGAATTATCAGCGCAATGACGTCGTGCCTACATATTAAAATCGAGTGAGGGAAACTTACATATACGAGTGAAGGAGAATTAACTATTTCAAAAGTACGTAAATATTATAATTTTTCAAGGTCGCATCAAAATTTGGCAGCAGAATCACAAATCCCCCCGAAGGTGTATATTCCCAATCTGTGCCGTGGTCCAAAAAAGTAGGCACGTCATTCAAAAAAACCTCGAAAAGCTTTCCCGCCAGATCTGGGTTGTCGTAATGCGTGGCATCCGTAAAATCTGCACTTTTTATCTGGATAATGCCTTTTAATCCTTGCATGGGAGTAGTGTCTAAGGTTTGACGAACATGTTGCCTAAAGGTGATGCGCCGCCGCGTCATAGTGCTGGCCTGCCCGAGGGTCATCCCAAGGTCCCGGTCATCAATGATCCTGACGCAGTTGATCTGGACGCCCGTCTGACGCGCAAGTCCGTCGATTCCTGGCGACGGAAGGACAAGGCCCAGTATCTGCCCGGCGATGTTGTCTACCACCTGCTTATTGGCCCTGGCGGCTTTGTAGACGATATCTACCGAAATATCCTCATCACTATCAAAGCTCTGCATGGTTCCCGTATCGCTCCCTGACTGAATGGAAAGGAGGACATAAGGGTTCGCGCCGGCGTCCTGCAGCTTCTTTATGTCATCGCTCACCGGCACGCCCGTGCTATTATATAGCAGTGAGCCATTCAATAGCTCATAATATGCCTTCCTTACCGGGTGTTTGACGTCGATCATTCTACCTCAATTAATTGATTGTCTATCGGTTTCATGTGAGTATAAGCGCCGGTGACCGGATTAAAATACATGGCGCCTATTTCCCACTGTGTCACCTGTTCGCCTTGCATCGTTTTCACGGTTGCGGTTGGGATTTTCTCAATGAGTAAGCGCAGGCCGGAAAGTTGACACTGGTATATACATCCTACAATGAGCTCCGATACTTTGAAAGTTCTCATACCTTATTATCCAATAATTTTTGAACCCGGTTAATAATGATCGGCTTTATGCGTTCATAAGCCGGAAAAAAGAAAGGTTGCGGTGTAACCCCATGGATCATGATGGAGACGTAGATAGGATACCAAAGCTCCTGATCTATTCCTTTTCTCTTGCACCAAGCGTAAATTGCTTCCTTTGCCGGCAAGCCCCCGCCTTCCGTATACAGCCCGCTGGCAAAATTGCCTTTGAACTGGGCGGCATATTCTTCCAGCCCCGGCGGTATCTGTACCTTTTCCATTGTGCCGAACTCTACATAAGGGCTGTATTCGGCATTGCTCGTTACTTCATAAAGCGTGGCATCTACTTTTCTCGAGCTTATTTGCTGGCGGAGCGTTCCCTGATCGCCCGGCGCACGTTGTTTGGCCTCTGCAGCTATCGATTGCGCCCCGTCCGCTAATTCTCTTTCGACATCCCGCACAAGTCTGTCCTGCAGCCGGTAGATCTTGCGCTGCAGCTCTGTCAGTCCAACTATAGCGGGATTGTCAGACATCTATTTTATTGAGGTTGAAAATGTAAATATGTCTTATCTGGTTCTCCAATTCGAAGTCCATGATCTGGTAAGGGTGTCCATCTATTATCAATCGCGTGTCCTGGTCAATGATCAGATCGCTTTGATACCTACAAATCCACACATAGCTTTTATTGAACTGCAAGCTACCTTCCTCAATGCCTTTGCCGCCCTTCGTTTTCTCCAGCTTTCCGCGGGTGGTGACTATGTTGACCCAGTTGTCAGCCTGTCCGCCGGAATCATTATCCGCTGGCTGGTTCTTTTGGAATACACCCACCTGGCGGAACTCTCCTATGGTATAGGTCAATGCCATGCGATCCTCCTGTACTTATCGGCGATGATCTGCGATGCAGCGCAGACGCCAGGTACGTCCGCATTGTATCGCTTGCTCTCATCACCTTTCTTCTCGTATCTGAAAAGGATCTCATTGAGAATGGCCAGCTTCAGGTCCCGGGGAATGGCATTTTGATAGCCTGTTTTATAGATAATGATGTATGTTCCGGTAGAATTGAGGGTTATTTGCTTGTAAAGGCTGCCAGTGAGCATATAGTCCTCGTTCTCCGTCAGATTGGTCACCGAGCTACCGCAGACCCGCGTAATGCTCGTGAACTCCTTGAACGGCCCATAAGGAAGCTCTACGACATTCTCCTGGTCCTCAGGACTCCTGTATGAATTGGAAAAACGGGTGCTGATATTGTTCTCTATCCTCAGCGTAGCGGTCACTGACTTTTCCACCAAAGAAATATGGCAGTAATTTTCCAGGATGGCGCGGCACGATGGGATCAGGATATTCGTCAGATAGTCGTCATCTTCACTATGGGTGATGTAGCAATGGGATTTTGCCTCGTCCAGCGTAACCGGCTCGGCAGGCGGGGTGTAAGATTCTTCCTGGCTGATATCGTCGAAGAAGTTTTGAAGCATCGTCCCTTATTTTGCGTTTTGGATGAAGTTTTCCAACTCCTGGTACTCCTGTAAGGGGTCCAGTTCGCGTGAACGATGCCTACATATTTCGCTTTGCCGAAGGTACGTTTTTTTGTTATCCAGCCTTTTAATTTCTTTGACCCAGCCATCAATATTGTCCCGCTCCACGTATATGCCGGCCGCTCCTGCGTTCTCCGATAGGCCGAACGTGGGGGTGCATATAACTGGGATACCATTGCACATGGCTTCAGTACAGGTCATGCCCCAGGATTCATATGCCGATGGCATCAGCAGGATACGCGTCTGCTGGTAAATGGGCAGGATATGGGGCGTGTTATCCATGAGGATGACATTGGGCACGTTCTGAACAATTTGTTCGTCATAGCTTCCCTTTACCCCCAGAAACATCTTCTCGGGCATCCGGCGGGCGATCTCATAGAAGACATTCCCGCCCTTATTGTCATTCAGGTTGATCAGGGTAATAAACCGGTTCTTGCTAGGATCGGGACAGACGTCATATTTCCGCCAGTCAACCGGCGGGTGAAGGACCATGGATGGCTTGTTGTAGTTCAATAACTCTTTGGCTGAGCGGCTGTTGTAGATAACATTGATGGGCAGACGGTCGTCATTCAGGAAGTTATAATAACCTGATGTGTTGTGAGCTATGAAGATCACCGGCTTTTTCATGGTCCTGCAGATCAGTGCTGTCCACTTGGTGTATTCCAGGTGGGTGATTGCCTTTTGCGCCCAATGGAAATGCGTGTCCAATTGCTTTTCCGCTGGGAACACCTCTACCCCCTCGTAATCGTAGGGCTTAGTGATGCCATATTTCTTCCCTTGGTGGAGCAGAACGCGGCATTGATGGCCCCTGCTCACCAAGTATTTGGCCATGTTGTGAATAAAATATTCTCCCCCTCTTTGGTTGCACCCGTAGCGGCCGACCTAATTAAAGACCGGCCGCTACGGGCAATTGTGTTTTGGCGGATAAAGATGTACTGAAAATAGCAACCTAAGCCCCATATGTGTAGTTTTTGTTGTTACGAATATTTTTGCAGAAGACCTCAAATCTGATCTCTCCGTTCGATTGGTTATAAGCCTCTCTGGCGCTGTCGTAATACACTCCGGACAACAGATGTAGAACAGTCTTCCGACTTCTCTTGGCAAGACTTCTAATGCGACCATGCGTACTTACTTCAAAAAGCAGCTCATAACCTTTAATTGGTAGCCATGTTTCTTCTATCATATCGCTATCGCATTTTCAGGGTACAAGTCTTTTGTTTCCATCGGGATACTCCATGCTGGTCCAAACCAGTTGGCCGGGCATACGATCTTCTTTTCAGGATGTTCTCCCAGGATAGCCGCCATAAGGGAGTAAGAGGAATTGCCGGTAATGAAGTGCTGGCAGCATTTCATTACCTTAAAGTCCTCGATATAGTTGCGGCCCTTGGAGAAAATCATGGTAGGCGACGGCGGGAAACCCATTAGCGTAAACATGGATTCGGCGGCTGCTATGTCATCGGAGAAAACTATAAACTGGGTTTTCCCTTTGGGGAATTGCCCTATTGCCTTCCAGTAATAATCTGGCCCCAAAACAGGGTGGTAGGCATTATCATAGTCACCTTTTCTGCAATGCACAGCCACGGAATGGATAATCCCAGGCTCATCCTTCATCTTGAAGTAGTGCCTTATCTCATCAATGCAATGCTTGAAGTATTTTTCACTCTGGAAATGGCCGGAGAGATCCCAGCAGCCAGAAGGCAGGTAAATATCATGGTAGCCCCATGGATATTCTTTCTTTTTAAATGGAAGGATGCCGGCGTCTGACAAGCGCGGCAGTGGGTTCACGAAGTATTTGTCCAGCTCAATGTCTTCAGTTGAGCCAAACCGTTCCTTATGATCCCAATTTATGAACGGAGGAAAGCCGTAAGGCTGGCCACTTTTCCGGGCAATACCTATGACGGCTGCTATCTGAAACAGCGCATTGGCGAATCTGCCATACCGCCCAATGGAGGAATTTGTCAGCATGCGGAATGAACCGCCGCAGCTTTATCGACGACTTACACATTACAGCCAAGACCTGTCAAAGTATAGGTCCGCGTTCGCAACGCCATCTCCCTCGATCTCGGGAAAAAGATTGCGATATTTATTCAATAGGAAAATACAGTTGCCTTTGTGCGCCAGCAGGAAATACCCTTTGGATAGCCCCAGCATGACCATGGCGCTATAGGATGCCCCTCTGGTGCCCGGTATGACCACTTCCGGCGGGGCAATGGAACTGTTGACCTCGATCACTACTACGTCAGCAACGCCTCTGTAGGCGTTCCATATGTTGAAATCGTCGTTGTCGACATCTATCGACAACAGGTTGAGCGTCGCCGGGATCAGCTCATTGACGTTCTGGGCGGTCACTGGCCCGAAATACAACTCAATCTTCTTGCCAAGGGTGTTATCTATGAGTGCCTTTGCCCTGGCAGGATCGGCCTCAATGAGCTTTCCAGACCAGCCATTTTCCAGGAGCAAGCGGGTATTACTGCAAAAGATGCCGTCAGCTGCGCCGAACTCACAGAAGATTCCTTTGTCGATCTTCAGCCTCCGGAAGACTTCCGAAAGAACGCCATCTTCGCCGTTCTGCGAGTGGATGTCGGTACCGTACTTAGCGTAAAAGTTGATATGCTTGGTTGCTTTAGCCGTGCTCATAGCTCTTTCAATTTATTATAACAAGGTTGACATAGATCCGTTTTCTTTTCAACAGGCTGCCCGCCTATTTTGACCTCTAAAATAAAGCGTTCACCCATGATGAAAGCGCCACAATTACTGCAAACCTTACGCGGCTCTTCCTTATTTTCCAGATTGGCGAACATCTCGATCCCTTTTATTTTGCGGCGCCGAAAGGGGGCCAAAAACCATACTTTACCACTCATGATTGCGTTTTCGATGATGATTTAAAAGTACGGGATATTTGTCGCCTTCGTGGCCTGACCTTAAATGTCCGGCTGTAGTCGTTGGAAACCAATGCAATCGGTATCCATACTTGATCTGAAGGCAGCACAGGATTGATTGATCCCAGCGATGTTCCTGGAAGGTCGGCACGTTGGGGAGCTTGCTGGCCTCATTGTCGATCATGCCAGGGACCAATGACCATGCGTACCATTCCTGGATGAATTTCCGCGTTTCCAGGGAGACACGGACAAAGAAGGTTGAAGCCTGGACTTGCCTTAATCCATCCAGTGGAATACCGCATGTGGCGAATTCCCCATCAAAATCACAAAATGATTCTGGGATAATCGCAAAGGCTGTGTCCATTTTACACCAATCCATATGCCGCCATCCATTCGAGAAGAAAAGAATGTCCTGGTCCATGGCGTCAATAGCCTGTCGCATATCGCCTACCCATTCATTGCCCGCGTCACAGTACACGAGAATGTCGCCATCTTTCAATCGGCACATTTCCAGGTGAACTATGTAAGGCTTCCAGCAATAAAAACCGGCGCCGCGCTCATGCTTCAATACATCGGCCATTGTCTCACGGAACTCAGTCGATAGATCATCGGGTGTCCATATGCTGTAACTTGTGGCTCCGTGTTGCATGGCCGACTGAGCGCACTTGTTGGCGCTTATGGTCATGCGGGAGTCGGTGAAGGTGACGAGTTTAATCATTAACGTAAATTATGAATGCACAAATGAAAAGGATGATAATTGCTAACACGGAGCCTATTATCAGGAGCACTGAGTAGCACAGGGATAATATGACCAAAACCATCGCTAAGAATAGCAGGATCAGTAATATGGTTCCGAATAATCTCATGTACTCATTATTTTATCTCCATGAATAAATGCCCCAGTATAGTCCGTCTCTTGGCCCCACAGATCGCTTTTACCGGGGGCCTGCCATGCGACCATGGGATTGATCAGGTAAGCGTTGGACAGCTCCAGGATGTTATTAGACAACCAGCAGTCGTACATCTCAAAGGAGTGGATTGGATATGCGTCAACAATCCTTTGAGCTACATTGCGTGTATAGGCTATACAATGCGTCGTCCAGGCCCGGCGGACACGCCATAGATGCTTTGTCCAGCTGCATGGCTCAGGTGGGTTTACATCAATCCCATGGACCATGGCCGTGATGTTTGCTCCCAGGTATAGTATGTCCCAATCTTTTGGAAGCGCCTGTAAAGCCGCTGGCAGGTGCCCCAGATCTCGGAATACAACATCATCCTCCATCGCCAGCAGCGTTTCCTTCCCTGTAGCCAGAAAGCTCTTTAACAGCGCATACTGGCTGAGGCAAAAGGATTTGAAAGGTCGGTCAGCTGGCAGGGCCGCGAACCGCTCAACTCCTTCCATCTTCACCCGGGATAATTCCCCCTGCGCCTGCGTCCATCGGTCCGGCCTGCTGTTCTGATTCAGGCAATACTTCACCTCACAGAAGTCCCAAACGCTTTTGTTGTTGCTCATACTGTAATAATTTGGCTATGCCCAATAATTCGTCCGTTGATACAAGGTCTTTGTGGGATAGGTATTGAATTCGAACATGGTCTATAAACCCCTTCAGGTTGTCCAGAACGACCACAGGCCCGGGCTCCCCGTCGCTCCATATCCAGTACACCTTGTATTGATGCGTGATGAATACAATGGTCGACCGCTGACATTTCAAGCCGAACGGTTGCCGGTCCTTAATAGCCTGCTCGATGGCCTCAATGGTTTTCTCATCGCTGCCGGCTACCGATGAAAGATGGACGCGGATGTTCATAAATGAAAAAGACCGGTCATCAATTCGTGGTTGACTTCCGGCCTTTTGGCTTATCAATAAACCGTTTGCGTCCCACGAAAGCGTAAACGGTTGTCATTTTCAAAAATGGAGTAAAGGGGTAGAAACCCCCTCACTCGTAATATGTAAGTGTCGTCACTGCGACTAAAAGTTGTTGCCCGCTGTGCGCCAGCGGGGAGCGTTTACGCGTAGATGAAAGCGTCGGGGCGAAGAATACCCAGACCTACACGCGCCTCAACGCGGGCCGTAATAAGGTTCTGGCGCACGTTCGTTCCGTCCTGTTCGAAGAACTCAACAGCCAGGCCTTCCGTTTGTATGATGGCAGCCTTTGTGAAGTCGCCGATCAGCGTTTTACCTGTCGCGATGTTGTTCTGTGCGATCAGCGGGATGCCGCAGAAATACACAGTACCATCAGCAGAGATGGTGATGCCGCCAGGAACGTCATAATCGTTCGGCTTGGTCTTCAGGATGGTCGCCCAGTTCTTGGCCGTGGTGACGATGGCATTCGCGTAATAGTCGGTAGACATCAGCTGCGCGATCCAGTCAATGTATTTCTCCGCCAATACTGTTGACGTAGTTGTGCCATCACCGAGGGCGCCTGCGGTCAGCAGGTCAAAGAATTTCTGGCTCTCCTGGCGTTTGTAGTCCTCAACCAACTCATTGGCCACGAAGTTTTGCAAGAAAGGAAGATCCTGCATCATCTGCTTTGCGATCAAAGCGAAACCGGCGAGGTATTCGGCATTAACCGTTACTTCCTGCAGATCATAGTCAACCTGCTGCTTGGTTGTGCCGTGGGATGTCTGAAAGTCGATAGAACCCTCACCTGCCGGTATAGGCTGCCGGTAGAACTTCCATACGCCGGTGGTGCTATTGATTACCGGGAGCAGGTCCCGGACATTGATCTTTCTGCGTCCCCTTACTGCCGGGATGAGATTGTAAGTTGCCACTACATTGCCGGTGAGGTTGGCGGCAGCAGTCATTGTGCCAGCTGCCTTCATCTCGACACGGGCAGGAGCTCCTTTCCGGGCAGTGCTTATCTCTTTAAAATGCTCCTCGAACGCTTCGGCGATAAGTTCAGCGGTTTTCTTTTCAGCAACGCTTTCGCCGCCAGAGAACCGGCCAGCCTTTGCCTTAAAGGCCTTGACTTCTTTTTGGATTTCCTCCAGTGTCGCGCCCTTCTTTGCCAAGTCCTCGTTGATGGTCTTTACCTCATCTTCGATTTTCTGGTTGGCTTCTTTGGCCAGCTTTTCGGCCTCGGAAAACTTTGTATCGATTAGGGCTTTTTGCTCTGTTATGGCTTTTTCGAAGGAGCCTTTTTGATCATCGATCTTTTTTCCGACCGATTTGATTTCGTCAATTAATATGTCGCTCATGATAATGATGCTTTGAGGTTAAGTAATTTGAGTGCGGCGAATACTTCGCCTTCATTCGCCTTACCCTTCTCGCTGGCAGCCGGCTCATTGATCTCATGAGTGATTGCGGTATCGTACAGGGAAACGATATGTTTAGCCGATAATAATTCGGCTTCAATGCTTTTGATGCAGTCGTCTGATGCCCGTGTATTCCGAACAAAGCGCTCCATGTTCTGAATATGGGATTTCAGGTCGGTCATGGAATGATCCAGCGCCTTACGCCCCCATCGAAGATTGCTCTTGGCATCTCCTATCCAGGAGGATTGCTGCTGAATAAAGTAATTCACCCATGTGTACAAGTCGGCATCAGGATCCAGGGAATCCGCCAGATCAAGCGCCTGGCGCACCAACTTCGAACCGCTGGAGATGATCATCTGCAGAAACGCCTGCTCCTGATCATTGAGGGTCTTAAGCTCCAACAGACCAGAGAAGGCCTTTACCACAGAGACAATGCCGGCCTTTGGGTTGGCGGGCATCTTAGTCAGCACAGATGTTTCGATGTGCTTGACTTCCAAAAGTTCCCGGACTTTTTGGCCTTTGATCTCAATAGGCTTCGACTTGACCGTTATGTAACCGAAAGATGCTTTTTTGATAATGCCTTCATCCATCATGATCAGCGTATCATTACCCAGGGTATGTGTGCCCATCTTCGTCTCGGTGTAGGCATACTCTGCATCCTCTTTCACGCCAACTACTTTACCGGGAGCTTGCGTATCATCATGATTCACATACAGGCTAATTTCATCAATCCCCTCATCCCAACTCTTTTTAAACATGCCTTTACGGGATATGTCCTTTGTTCGGTCGATGTTATTGTAGGCTGCGTGAGCAATGACAGCGGTCCTGCTTGACTTGTCTACGTCATTGACTTTGAGTGGAATTGATTTGTATTCGATTTGGGACAATTCGATGAATTATTCGTTCATCGAAATTAGATAGATAGATTTTATCTATGAGATACAAAATCATGATTGTTTTCAACTATGCCGCCTGATTGATGCCCATACGGGAAATGAGGTTGAGTGGCTGCGGCTGCTTTGGAATGAGGTTGCCATTCGCATCTCGCTTGGCGAAGTAACCCAGCGTACACCGGCAATTACAGACCTCCTTAGCTGGTCCGTTCGGATCACCCGGGAACATGAGGCCGTTACTGAAAGGCTGATCTATATCTACTCGCTGGCCATCTACGCCGGCATGGCTATGACTTTTACGGGTGCGATTGTCATCGATGGCTATCCACTGCTTTTCCATCTCCACATCTTCCTCATCGGCAGCAGCCATCTGTGTGAAGTTGGTGGCCCTGGCCGATTCGGTGCGGACAATAAGCCGCGCCCGCCATTTGGGGAGCTCTGTATCTTCCAATTGCTTGATTGTCTTATCGACGCCCCAGCCTTCGGTTAAAGCCTGCTGCAGTACCTTTTCTACATAATCTATTGTCGTTTGACTGATAGGCAGCACCACTTTTTCGAGCAGATACTTGTGGAAATAGGCTATAATAGCGTTGATAAACTCCTCGTTAAAGCCAAAAGCCTTTTTGTTGGGCTTGTACTTTCGAATAGCCAGCTTTGCGGCTGTGCGATATAAATCCTCGATGATCGGCCATATCTCAGTATTGATGATGGAACCGTGTATATTACCCTGGGCCCCCTGAATACCCTTTTCCCGCACAGCCTGAACCGCCGCAGCCACTTGCGACCGAATGGCAGCATATACCTGCGGGACGAAGGCTTTGGCCAGCCGGCGCATGATGATCTCCTGGTTACGTATGTATTGCTCCTTGGTCTGCATATTTCGCGAGTATTTCTTCGAAGGACATTCCATTCGACTCGTCTTGAGCTATCCTGTTTGTCAGAGCCGCCCGTGCAAGCGTTTTTGCCCTCACAGTCATTGGGCAATCCCTTTTAATTCCCTTTTCCGAATCCCCCTTTTTGTGGATCGGGTATTTGTTGTCCAGGATTTGCTTGATTTGTTCCGGTGTCATTTGCAAAAGAGTCTAAGTTATCCGCCATCGAGGCGTCTTCCATGGTGATGAGATTGTTGGGTATCCAATGTTTATCCATTTCCGGGTCGCTGCTTTCTTCCTGGCCCATCTCCTTACGCTTCTCATTTGGAGTGAGCCACCAGGCGGCGGCAAGCTGCGTAACGAGCTGGCCCATTTCTGTCTGTAGTTCCGGCAGTTGAGTGATATCGATATCGTGTGTATAGGTCTTGTCCAATCCAAAAGCCGGCAGGAGCTTCAGATTCATTTCATCCCGGAGGCTGGCAGCAGATGGGGCGATCAGGTTGTTGATAAAAGACTTGCCAGCTTGCTCAACATTGGCATATGTGGTATCAGTGAGAAATATTTGCGGCGGTACGCCGAAAAGGTTACAAAGGCGCACGAAGCCAGCAGAGCGAACTTGTACGGCTTCCATCTCTACGCCGGTCTGACCCATTTGTATGAACCCCCATTCTCCCTCCAATGCTGTTACGGCTCCTTTGAGTGCCCGGTTGTTAATCTTCCGGTTGATCATCTGGTCAATCTTGCTCTTTTGCTCAGGAGACATATTCCCCATTTGCTTATTGAAGAGGGCGCCCTTTGCGCCATCGTTTTGTTGCATAGCCACGCTGGCGTCTGTTGCGCTATCGTCTTCTGTCAGCCACTTATTGCCGGGCTGCAACGGAGAGAGACCGCGCATATGGACGCGAGTAACGCCATCGAAATTGGGATTAGGGCTTTTCCAGTGGATCATATCATCCTTGCGGATGAAGTGCTCTACGCCGCTGACGATGAAGTGAAAACCAAGGTATCCCCAAATGTCCTGAGGGTCTGGAATAATCCGAACATACTGTGTCGGCAGCACGTACATCTCCAGCGGCGGAATTGCATTTGCAACATCATCATCCAAGCTAGTTATATCACCGCGATTGAGCCAGATAAATGCCTCACCGGTGACCATCTTGAAAACCTTCGCCAACTCATAGAACGCATCCTGTCCCTGCTTTTCATTAGGTCGGGCCAGTAATTCACTCAACCCGTTCTCAACGATCTGCTCATCATAAGCCTTTTTTTGGAGGTCTCGCAACTGCTTCAGTTTATATCCTCGCTGGCGATACAGCGCCTTTAATTGGCTGTCCGCCTTCTTATCCTTGATTTTATAAACATAGCGTGGGATAGAACCGAACTTGCTGGCAGCCCGGGAGACGATGGTATACACGGAGCCATTGCCGGAGAATGCCTCCTTCACCCAGCGTTCGGCATTGGGGTCCGGATAAATGGCTGGACCGCCGATAAAGGTGCCGAATAATCCAGGGTTATTTTTGGCTGTCGAAGAGCCCCTGCCAAACATGGAGGTAATGAGATTCCCGAACGCATTCGAGATATTTTGTAGCCTGGTGGGTGCTTTTGCTGTCGCCATTTTGAAGTGGGTTATGGCGCAGCGACGGGCTTACATATTTACCAAAGATAGAAAAATAATTACATGGCCCCCCATGAGAATTTTGGGGCCAGTTCGAAGTATTCGCGCATCATCAGGGTATCGGCGAAGTCCGGGGACCTACCCAGTAGCTCTTTCATCTCTTCTTTTGGGATAACACCGCGCTTCATGTCGCTATCCATGTTCCGCTGTTTGATGACTTCCAATTCCTCAATGATCATTTGCCGGATCTCAGGATCATCGCAGTCTATATAGACGCCGTTGTCGTTTACCCGTTTGGCAAAACGGAAATAACATTGAGACTTGAGGTTATCGAAGTTTTCCCGGATCGGGTTGCCCTTATCATCCAGCTGGCCGTCCGGGGATGGCAGCGGAGAGCTGTTATTGACGAATCCTTTGCATTTGTAGAAATCCACAATGCCGCCGCCTACGCCATCCTCATCCACCAGAATATCGCTCTTGCCGCATTTAAGGCTGATCCTGGACTCTTCTATTCGTTGGGAGGTAACGTCCAGAGCTTGCTTTTGAAATACTCTTACCTTCGCCCGCCAGCCCTCCCATTCAATTATGACAATCTTGTCGCCACCAAACCGGGCCGCATCGATGGTTATTTTCTTTTCTCCGTATTCGACGTGGGTATTGCTGAAGAGATCGACGATCTTGTCGTAATCCATCAAGACCGAGGGGTCATCATCGAATTCCCAGTTTCCCCGGATCAATCGCTCAATCTCGTTTCGAGATAATGTCCGCAGTAAGTTCTCCACGTAGCCAGCCGGCAGCATTTTGTTATCCTGGGGGAAGGCTTGTATGAATGCCTTCCAGTTCTCCAACTTCCCATCCCGGAACTTGCGGTAATATTCGCGGTAGAGGTAGTTTTTAGCCGGGTTGCAGGTCTGTAGCAACTTCGGCGGCAGTCCGTAGGTATCGTTCTTCCACCGCCCTATTGAGGCTGCAAGGTTGTTTTTGGCGGCCTCCTCGAATTCCCCAGCCTCTTCTATCCACCCCCGGGTCATGGTCATAGATCCAAAGCGGTAATAATATGGATCTGAGGGTTGAGGCGCTGCATCCAGCAGAAAGACCTGGCTATCATTATGCAGTTTAAAAACATTGTCCTGACCGTTATACCGGTAATATTTGTCCGTAATGCCCCATTGCTGGAATACTTGGTTGATGGTAGGGACCGTGAATTTTCGCAGGTCGTTGAGCTTCTTACGGGCTATGAAGTACATTGTCTCCGGATAAATGAAGGCATCTCCGAAAATAAGCGATACGCCAGTCCAGCTTTTTGCGCCACCCTTGGCGCCCCCGTAGACTATGTCAGTGATATTCGGATCAATCCACGCCCGGGCGCAGGCCTTTTGCTTTTCATTGCCACGGGTATCGAAGGTGAGTTTCATGTATCCGGTGGGAATTTTGTTGTATCCAGCCCGTGGCAAAAGTTGCCTTTGTGGGAAAACACGTTCATTTTATCTCCATTCCGGTGATCTGCTCAGTCTGTATCGGTCCCCCATTGGGACCGGAGAACTCGGTCTTATCTGTAAGGCCGTTTATACGTGCCGTGAGGCTGGCGTTATACTGACCGACCAAACCGCCCTCCAACTGGTCCTGACGGATTTCTTCCATTATGCGCGTACAGATAGGAACGAACTTTTCGTAGCGATCTTCCCTATTGCTGAAGTAGTCCTTTAGCGTGGATACAATCCCCTGATTTGCAACATAATTATAAAACCCTTCCTTCGTGAGCGGGGTTTCAAGCTTCTCTTTGACCATTCGGCCGGTCCGCTGATTCATGACATATCTTGTCCTTGGTTTCTTCTTTGTGACTGTCCTATAGCCTTCAAATAGCCTCCAAAGTTGGTCAGCCGTCTTTATAGTTTTTGAAATACCCATGGTATATAGATCAAAGTTATAACTTTTAAAATCAGATAGATAGTTCGGGGTTCCACATGAAATGGATTGTTTTCAATCCTTCATATCATTCCTCCCTTGATGAGAAGGGTTATGGCTTCTGAGATATTTTTGCAACCGAGCTTACCAAATATGTGAGCCCGGTAATTCTGGACGGTGGCTTTTGAAATTCCCATTCTGTCGGCGGTAGCCTTTAGGCTCAGCCCTTCGCTTGCGGCTTTTGCCACTTCCATTTCTCTTGGGCTTATTCTCTTGTATATCTCTTGGTCAAACTGGATATTGTTCATTTATTTTGCTTTTTAATAGGTTATCTCATTTCAAAATCCCCCTCCTCAACGCCACGCTGACCGCCTGGGCCATGGTCTTTGCCCGGAGCTTGCCCAAAATGCGGTAGCGGATGCTTTCTACAGTCCAGATGGATCGGTGGACCTTTAGGGCTATCTCCTGGTTGGAATATCCTTCTGCGCAAAGCTGCAGGACGATGGCCTCCAAAGGCGATAGCGGGCCGCATTTATCCGGGTCGAGGTCTATGCGTTCGGTTTTGACAAGCTCCTGGGCGTAGCGCAGCTGGGTTATAATGGCTTCTATGGGGTCGGTCATGGGTTACCAATCGTTTGATGATCCGCCGCCGGAAAACCCGGAGTCGGAAGATGATGAACTACTGCTGTCCGATCCCCAACTGCCATAGCTGGAAGATGAACTGTCGCTACTCGATGAACTTGACGAACTTCCATAAGATGGGGCGTCATCATCCCTACGGCTGCTGTAATTATTGGTTGTGATGATTGGCGCGATGATCGTTGTATCCCTGCTTTGGCTTGCCCTGGGCGAAGGGGGCGGCATAGTTCTTGATTTTGCGGCAATTGCGTCCCAATCCGGCTCCGCGGCTTTTTCGGGTTCGTTGGGTTTTTCTTTCTTAGTAATTAGCCACATAATGAACCATAATAGGCCAGCGCCCGAAAGGCAAAGGACAAATACCAGCCAGCCGGGCATGCCTTTTTCATGGTGTCTGCCCAATGCTTTTTGCTCGGCTTGAACAGGCTTTAGCCGCTGGTCGATCTCCTGCAGCATGTTCAAGATCCCGCCGGTATAGTCTTTTGTACGAAAGAATGGCTTTATATGTTCAGTGATCTCCCGAGCGCCGATATCGGTTATAGTGCCTTCTAGGCGCCTTGCTACCTCCAATCTTTGTTTGTGCTGGTTGACAGAGGCGACATAGACCAAACCATTGTCATGATTCCCAACATGCCATTGCCGGCCGATCTCCCTGGCATAGTCATCGATCTCGATGCCCTCTGGCAACTCATTGATAAGGACGACTGCTATTTGCACGGTATAGTCCTTTTCTAGCGCGGCTATCTTTTCGTTGATCTGCTGGCGGGCGGCGGCCGGAATGACACCTGCCAGGTCGTTGATGTAGGTGTTTGGCTGTGGCTGGGGTATTTGTGCAATAGCCAAAATCGGGAAAAGTAAAATGGCCGTGATGATTCTTTTCATTGTATGTGTGGGTTTTTATTGGTTTGCAATGTGTTGCCTTACTGCCTGCCAGTAGGCGTGCTCCCTTTCAAGGTTCTGTACTTCCATCCAGTCAAAATCGATGGCAGCGATGATCTCATCGCAGCAGATTAGTGCGGACCGCTTTGCATTTCCATCTGCAGCCTCGATACCGGGACCTCGTTGCTGGCGCTTCATCTTCGTATACAACTCCTTTGCTTTTGCTTCAGGCGTCATGTCTTTTGTTTATGCCCTTGGGGGCGGTTATTTTTCTTCGTCACTTTTTCTTTTGGACCAAAGTTGAAATAAGCCCGATTGCCTATGCAGACAATGAAGTCATCTGATTCAAGTGCGGGCTTAATCGCAGCGGTAAATGCGGTTGCGTAGTCTACCAATGGATTATCGAATCGCTCGGACGGGTCGGTGTTCATTGGTGCCATTGTATTACCGTTTTAATCTGTTATTGATTGTCAAATACTTTGACCGCGTTTTCTCCTTCCGGCCGGAATCCCCTTTTCTCGATCAGATGCCGCCGAAATCGGTCATTGAAGAATTCCAACAGGCGCAACTTTTTGCCATCCCTCCGGCAAGAGTTCTCGAACCATTGCATCACATCCTCAAAATGTCCGTTCCCGGGAACTTCATTGTCCACCACCAGGATTTCGTAGGCGCCGTCAGTAGACCGCCAAAGGCCGTGGCAGGTTCCAATCTTGAATCGCATCCAAGTTGGGTCTCTCTCCCAAGGACAACAAAGGAAGTCGAGGTCATGGGTCGATGAAAAAGGCTTGGGTTCACTTATATTCACAATTGTTCCTCCGGATTTTTATGCTGATAAATCCTCAACGTATCCTCCATTACCTGTTCCGGAGTCTTTTCCGGGGGTTTTACCTGTCTCCAGGCATTACAGCAGGCATAGATCAACCAGGCTGCTATGAGCAGGAAAAGGATGAAGCGGGTGAGTTTTACTGATTTGGTCATGGCTGCGAATTTTGTGCTCTAAAAAGTTCTTTCTGTATCTCTACCAGCGAATGGATCAAGGCTGCGATCGATTCCGGCTTTCGAAATCTCATTACCATTTGAACTGGCGGCAGATCATCTGACATTTTACCCTTATGCTCGTCTGTTTCGGCTCCGATTTCATGAGGTTCCGATACGCTGAATATCAAAGTATTGTCGTGAGTACTGCCGTCCTCTGTGGCCCTGGTAAACATAATATCACCATAACCGAATTCAAGGAATAGAACATCAGGGTGAACTCCATACTGTAATTTGTTAATTGGCATAAAATTGTTTTTTAAAGTGGCCCAGCGTAGAAACGCAGGCCGTGTTGTTGTATTAGTAGCTTGTTATAAAATACCCCCGTCCCGGCTGGGAGCTATGCCGACCCACGCATTGCCCCATGGATAGGGCGCCTCCTTTCGCCTTTCGGCTCCCCAGGAGGCTGGGGATAAGTTTAGGTTTCCAATATCTCGATGCCATAACAGGCGTGAACCAATTTTACCTTTATCCTATAGGCCCGGTTCTTTCGGGTGATCTCGGATTTCACGTCCTCGATCACTCTTTGGCCGGTTTCCGGCAAGTAATATGAAAAGTCGCCCTCGTAGTCGCAGACGTGTCGACCATTAACAACGAGCCTTAAAATTGGGTGTACCTCCAAACCTCGGATCTTGCCAGCCTTACCCAGCAATTTTAATACACAATACCGGTTCGCCTCCTTGAGACTATCGAACTTTATTCCATCGACCACGGTCTTCTTGCTGCCGTACTTCGGCTTCTTTTTGGCCAGGGCCTTGTATTTCGATATGGTCAGGCGGTCCGTCAAATGCTTAATTTTTTCCTGTTAGGCATTGTCCTGCGATTTATGAGCCTGCCTAACTATCCATTCCCGGAGTTCAGCGGCCTGGTTCTTATATGCGTCCCGGTCATTTTGGGCTTCGGATAGCTGCGATTCCAAACTCGTATTTCTTCTTTTTTGGTCCTCTATAGTGGCAAGGGCAGAATTTTTTAATGAAGCCTGGCGCTCCAATTCTCTTTTCGTGTCAGATAGCTGGGTGCGGAGGGAGGATAGTTCTGCTTGTAATTCACCTATTTTGCAATCCTTATTTCCTATTTGATTATCTCTGGTGTATCCTTCAAAATCGAGGCAATTAACTTTCTCTTGAAGTCTTTTGACGGCAGCTATCAGCAGCTCCGTTTGATCTATATAAAGATCGTCGTCCGCCTCATCCACGTCCTTTGATAAGCATAGTGGACAGTAAGGGTCTGTGTAATCTCCGGTATCTGCTATAGCACTTCCTCCGCCCCATTCTTCTGAAGAGCACTTATAGCCGCAGGAATTGCATTGCCCGACGAAATAAGGGTCTTTTGGAATAATACGCTTTGCCGGCACTTCCTCTACGGGCATGGATGGGGTCTCTGTGGGCTGCGCATTATCATAGTCCTGTCGCTGAACCTGCAACATGTCCGCGCGCCCTTCGATCCAACCGTTATAAAAGCTCCTCCAATCCCATTTTTTACGAATAAGTTCCTGAAAACGAAGACGCACCCGACCTATTAGCTTTTCACTATTCCAGCCCTTAAAAATTGGATGAACTTCCTTTTCTCCCTCTCTCTGGTTGTTGGTGGAGGGGGTGGGCTTTGGCTCAATCAATTCAATTCCTTTACTAATAAATTCGATTGCTTTTTTAGCCGTATCAAGCCATTCTGATATGTATACCATTCCTTCTAATGGGTCAAACTTCACTTCGTCTTTATATTTAGAGGGGCATAGGCGAAACGCATCGGTATTGCTCCAATATTTTATCGCAGCACATCCGCCTGCGGAGATCAATTCCTTGGCCTGCTTTTTTCTTTCTTCATATTCCTTGTCCAAAATTGGGATTGCCATGTTTTATTTTTTAGGAATGAGTGATTATAGGTGTTTATTGGTTTATATGTGTTGGGTTAGAGAACATCAGTTTTTAGGTAAATGTCAAAATCCATATGATTGGTGCAAGTAGTATGATTTATTTCCAAATACCTTCCCTGCCATCGCTGCTTAAATGCTTTGACGAGCAATTCCCATTTTTCATCATCCGGAATACCCGTGTTTGATCGGCACCTCCAAATCTCGTTTTTACCCTTATAGGCAGAAGTAACAAAATAATTAGGCATTACCTTAGCAAAAAATCCGAAATCGGTTAATACTTGCTCCTTGTTCATAACTTGCTGTTTTGTTTAATCTACAATGACTGGTATTGCCGGAGTCCATTTTTCGGCCAACTTCCGATTAATTAAATCGAAAATATCAAACCCTTTTTTGAGACAGAATAATGTGCATAAGGCGGTTTTATATTGCTGTTCCGGTACATTGTCTTTTTCGAATGTTACTGTTCCGTCACTCATTTCTACGCAAAAGGTTGCCTTCTTTTTTTCGTTCTGCACCAATGCATAATTAGTTGACTTGTGCTTTCCCACTGACTGATGAAGTATTTTCCATTTATCCTGATATAAGCCAGTGAATGGTGCAGGGTAGTATATTTTGCACAATTCTAAAAGCTCATCATTGGTAATTTCCAATAAGGGCCGGAGTAATAATACGCAGTTGTCATTCCACTTGTCTATCATTCGCCCGTCTAATTTGTGGCGCGTGAGAGTGCAAAAATCGTCTTCATGCTCAAAGTCGCATCCTAGATATAGATGCAGAACTTCTCTTATGTCCGTTACCTTTTCCATATTAACCCTTATTGTTTAGTGGTTGAGAATTGGTTTTGATAAAGTCAACGACAGCCAGCCAAGTGGCTTCCATCAACGTATCCGCCTCAAAAAGAGCATTTGCGCATATTCTAACCATTAGCCTGCCTTCTGCACTAAGCATTCCGAATGTGTACGGGTAAAATGTTTCATGCGGCTCCGCTGGGCGCGTTCCGTCGCCGGGGAGTGGAATCCTCGATATTTTTTCTAACATGGGCATAAGCCAATCCCAAGAGGAATGATATTGAAAGCTGCCAGCATCCCAATTAGCTTTTTTCCAGTCCGGGAAGTCCCAGTATCCTTTACCCTTACCTTTCGGAGTAGGTATATGTCTCCATCCATGAAACTCAGCTATCAACTGATTGCCTTCTATGATCTCATTTTGTTCTATCATGGCTTGTCTTTTATTGGTGAGGGGATCACGGATTGAACCACTACTTTACGAATTGTAATGCCCGCATCCCAATCGAGCGATTCATTTTCTGCCCACTGAAACACATCTATGAGAGGCGTTTTTTCATCTGTCACAACCAATGATTTATAGTGTCTTTCCCATGAATCCTCCGACACTTGTTTCGTACGGCTACCTGTAACAAGCCAATAATGTTCATATCCCGTTTTGTTTATCTTTTGAGGGTGAAGGGTATTGAAGGCTTGCTTCATATGCTATATTGAACATGTGATTGCCCATGCCGTTGGCCGGTTCGCCGGCCTGGTAATATTTACGGTGAATGTTTTTGATTTCTTCCAGCGCATTCCTATACGCATCCCTTTCTGCCTTCAGATCATCGATAACAGCTGACTTTTCTTTCAAAGCCACTTTAAGCTGTTCGATCACTTCGTTTGGATCGGCCTCTTTTAAGACGCCGGATAGATCGTTATTCATCATTATTGTGTTTATTAAGATTCGTCGCCTTCTGTCCGTTTCAAATGCCGCTCATGGATGACCATGACATAATTGCCGTTGGCATATCCTACGATATTGGGTTCCTCGCAGCTGCCGCCCGCAAAGTTTGCGGCTGCGTACATAGCAGCCAGTCCTCTTTCCGCTACTGTCATTTGTACGCTGCAAGTTCCGCTTTCTTCTCGCTGCTTCTTTTCTGCCGCCTCGTTGGCTTCTGCTACAAGTCGGTTCGCCTCCATGAGATCTGCCAGGGATACTTCGATCCTTTCCGGCTTGTCGTCGATGATTCCGTTTGCATATAGGCCGCAGTATACACAGTTGCCTATCAATTTTTTTGCTGTTTCGAGGGTCATAGTGTTTCAGGTTTTATCGTTGATAAATAATGGTAATTGTTCTTTTGGAGTTGGTAAACTGACGGATTTTTCCTGGAATAACTCCTGTAGCTCCAGAAGGCTATACCTATCTTTCACTTTGAAAAATAAATCCAGTTTAGTTTTTTCTTCGCCTTTCAAAAGATCAATAAGCTCGGCTCGATGCCTGTCATCCAAATAACGACTTTGCAACTCTTCAATCAGATCATTGGCGTCGACCTCTCTGAGATCTATTTCCGTGAAAACATATGCCATATACTATAGTGTTTCAGTTTTACCAGTGGTAGATAAAACTTTTAATGTCAGCGCCCATATCCACGGATTGGCCTGCAAGGACTCAGGACCGTTAATCTTTTGCCAGAGTGTCTCAAATGAAACAGATGCTGATGAGGAATAAGTAGAGTCATCCCCTGGACCGTTGTAATAGACCTTATAGTGAACTGGCTTAGATATTAGACGCTCTTCAAGCCGACTTTCTACCCCTTCAGCAATCGCGTCTTCCTCGCTTATATCCTGCACCCTCTCCACACGGATATCCGTTAGCTCCAACCAGAGGCGGGCAGCGGACTTGGGCATGTGGATAGATGGCTTCCATGGTACTTCCACCATTGCGTCGCCGTTGAACCACTTATCCAGGTCTCCATCCGCTCTGTACCAAGTCTTGTCAATTGGATGGCCATTGTCGTCATATACGAACATCTCCTCGCCGTCCATTTTCTGACCTTGGATGAAAGTCTCCCGTACCCAAAGAATGTCCCCTACGGTTCCATAGGGGCATTTGTATAAATCCGTAACCTCATAATATCCCGGATCGCTTGGAAGTTCTAGCCTTGCATGCCAAGGTGTCTTTGGCCATCCACCTTTGACTGAATGGTAAAATTCTGTGGCCCTGGGGCTTGGCTGCGGCTTTATGATCCTCCGCGTCTGCGTCTTCCTTCCTTCCAATAAAGCCTGGACCATTGGAGTTGAGAATAAAATGGGTCGTTCTTTTTTCATGATGCCTTTTTCTTTGTGAATTTGTTGTGAATAATCTCGCTTTCCAGGATGCCAGATGTTGTCTGAATATAACCCGCTGTCTTATGCTCCACGCTCTCAATCTCTTTTACCGTCTCCCAGTATTCTCCTACGGTTATATCCTTGTTCTCTTTGATCAGGTCCTTCATAAGGCGGATTTTGTCGTAAAGGTCCATAGGGTCATAATTTCGCATTCAACCTCCACAACTCTGCCCGTATATCTTCGTTCGTGTCAATAAGGTTCTGGATGCGGTCGCGGGAAGAAATGATTGTCGTTCGATCCAGCCCGAATATGGCGGCTATCTCATCATGATGCAAGCCTGATCGTTTTTCGAGCAGGTAGATTGTCGCCTGCCGGGGATATTTGATGCTTTCTTTCCTGCATCGCATGGCCATCTTTTTAAGGTTCGTGCGGAAGTAGATGCAACAATGGCGAATGATCTTATCCGGATGCCGGGTATTGCCAGGCCAATGCGCTGGCATTAGGGGCATGTTCTTCACGTAGTCTGCCAGAATCTCCGGCAGGTCTTCCGGCGGATAAGCGCGGCGGAGGCGCTTGAAGTCTGACAGGAATAATTCTCGGTTCATGATTCTATAGCATTTTTGATCCTCTTTTCAAATCCAACAGCCGCCGCAACATCCCGTCTTGCTATTTCAGCAAAACTCTTTATGATCTCCGGTAGGAACCATTTATCAATCAAAATGGTCATTTCGCAATCATTGCCCACGCTGTTTCTTCCCCTGAACTTTATTTCTACTCTATCGCCTTTATTTCCAACAGCCGGATTGAAATCAGCTGTCATCCTCGAATATTGCTTATTTGCCATATGTTTATTTTATAGGCCGGAGCCTGGGTTAAAAGCTTTTGAAATACTCGATCATTTTTTCCGCCTCGGCAATCTTGCCCGCTCTCACCGATTCCATAAAGGCCGTCAACGGAGCACTGTATCGGCCTATGTCAACCTCTCCATTCCGAATACTCCAGGCCATTTTATGGGTGATACCTATCCCTTTGGCAATCTGTCTATCGGTTAGTACAAAATGCGCTTTAAAGGCCAGAAGTTTTTCGGTTGTCCATTTCATTGTTCTTTCATTTTAGCCAGCTGGTCCAGGGACCAGTAGCATTTTGCAAATTCAATAGCCAGATCCGCCGGCTTACCGAAGGTATATTCCCGGCATTCTATCTTCAGTTTCTCCTTTATATCGGCCGGCAGCTTCTCAATTGCCAGGATCATCTTCCTTCCTACCATCGAACTATAGATGGACAAAAGCATATGCCGAACCACCGGCAAGGTGAAAAGCATTTCCAATTGAAATATCTCCCGCCTGTACATATCCAGATACGCATACCCCAGATGAACCAATATTTTATGATCTTCAGACATTGGCGGTCAATTGTTTAAAGGTCTTTCCCTCTCTGGCGAGATTTTCAAATACCCATCCCACGACCGTTGCCTTCGCTTTCTCCACATCTTTTTCAGCAAGCCCCATTACAATATCTCTTTGCTCCCTGCTCAGCTTCACCTTGATCTTCGACTTTATCCAGTCGTAGCAGCCGGCCAGCATCGAAGGCAAAACACGTGTAGGGCTGGACATGTACTTTTCCAGAAGTGCGTCCAGGGCATCCGGCGTGACCTCTACAAGCCTATCCGGCCCTTTTCCTTGCTGCGCCTTGGATCGCGCTATCTCCTCCGTTACCATCCTATTGAGAGCCTCCCTATCCGATTGGAAAGAAACATCCTGCCAATTCGAAGAGAAGCAAGCTTTCCAGCTTTTTACCGGTCCTCCCCGGCCAGCACTGAGCCGCCACCCTGATTTTTCATAGCTATTCCAGAACTTCTCCGCATAAAATCTGCAGAACTTCGCCGGCCATTCCGGTTTGCGCTCCTGCATAAAGGCTTCCACTTCTTCTATCGTTGGCTTTTGAAAGGCTTTTGGTTTCATATTTTGACTTTAGCTTGCATTACCACTCCTATATCCTTGGAATCAAAATATTAAGTATCTTTACCTGTCAGAGTTTAATACTTACTATTTCTATCCAAGAATTTAAAAAGGGTCGTTTTTTTTACAGATGGCCCTTTTTCACTCTCTACCGATGCGTTCCTGCCCTATCCCCGGCGTTATCGATCTCTTTATCAATTTTCTTTTTCCAAGTCGTCCGTTGTACAGTGGTCGGCCAGCGCGGACACTATTGTGATCAACATATAAGCATCAAGAGAGGCTTGCTATTCGGCTGTTATTCTGTTTAAGCCCAGGCGTAGAAGCCGGAAAGAACCTGTTTATATTTAATTACTTTAAGCTTTCAATTACCTGCTGCGCGAGCCATTCCATGGCAGGCGGAGTAACTGCATTACCGCATTGCTTTACCTGCTCCCGGCTATTTCCAAGAACTATATAATCTTTGTCGAATGCCATACCGATCTTTACTTCCTGAGCCTTAAGCATTCGGTAATAACAATCTTCAAGGCTCGGTTCCTTATAATTCACGATACCCATACCCTCCCTGGCGGTCAGTGTACCCGCCTCTTCCGTAATCCGTTTGGTACAATTACTACCATTGTAATAGGCGGCCAGAAAGCTATTCCAGGACTCTGTAGTGATGAGACCGTGCTTAGTTCCACCAGCCGTGATAGTCGAGCAAGGATCGGTTATTGGACGACAGTTCCCATTACCATACATCTCGGTCAGCATCGGCATAACAACGCCCATACCTTGGCAAGTTGTTTGAGTTGGCAAGCTATCCGTAGACGACTTCACATAGGCAGTAACCACCATGTCGCTTTGCCTTGTTGTCTGGGTGTGAAGAGACTCCGTGGTGCTTTTTACTTTTCCTCCGTGCTCCAGCTTTACAATGAAAGGCGTGCATATTCCGTGGTGAACATCCGCTACCTGAGTGCCAAGCGGATCAGATGCGGCAGATTTGACTCTATAGCCCAATCCGGGGCCATATTTGGCAGCAATTATAAGAGGCGTACAAATGCCGTGACTGGCGTCGCCTGGTTGTGTCGGCATAGGGTCCGTCGCCGCCGGCCTTACCCTGCAATCTACTCCCGAAGTATATCGGGTGGTCACTACCATTGGCTGACGCCCATATTTATCAAGGCCATATTGTATGCGCGTGATTGTTTTATCAGCAAGTGGCTTTGGCCGGTCGCCAATACGTTCTCCCAAATCTGTCCAGTCTATACAGTTGAAGGAGGCATAATAATAAGGTTCAACGACTGAAGCGCAAGATGGACAGCAGTACACATATTGGGTGCGATATTTGCCAAATTTCCTTCGGCGATTCTTCCATGTTTGAAGAGATTGAACATCCTTTCTGCATTTGCCGCACCAAGCGATGGGCATGTATTCAAGGTCTGGGGCCTTATTCCCTTTTTTCCAAAAGACGATGTACATCCTATCCCTGCTTTGTGGGGTCGGCTGGAAATGCATACTATTGAGATAACAGCACTTATGATTATAACCCAACGCGTGCATAGCCATTAACCAGGCTTCGAACATTACCCATTTACGTGCATCAACTACATTTTCCACGATAATGGCATTATAGCCGTGGTATTCTGCGAATCGTGGAACGTCCCACATCGTGGCCCTGGAACGTTCTGCCGCAGGATCCAGCTTTCCGGCGGTAAAAAGATCAATAAGGTTCTTTGGTTTCTTTTTACCATTGGCAAGCGAATGATTGGTGCATTCAGGCGAGGTAATCAAAATATCCGTTGAAGGGTATCGGCGCGGATCGGCTGCACTGATATCGGTACAATCATGGATCGTATTGGGGAAATTCGTATTGTGCGTCTCAATGGCTAATTTCCAATGATTAAGAGCTAATTTAACTTCCACTCCTCCGGCGTATTTGCGTGATAGATTTCGGACGCCCTGACTGCTTCCGCCAGCTCCACAGAATTGATCCGTAAATGTGATATATGAATTTTTCTTTGGCATAATTTATCTTTCGTTGTTTTCATTTTCCATTGCGTACCTCTCCTGCTTCTCTGCCCATTGGACAAGATCGGAGTAGGAGAGGGTGTAGGGTGATTTTCTCATGCGAAAAGTGTGTTTTTACCGGTCCTATTAATCCAAAGACATTCAACTCTTTCCCGACTTCCGTCGGCCATTGCAGTTTTCTCTACTTTCTGCCAGCCTTTGAAAAGGTCATCATATAGCGGGCAATTGTAACCGGAGATAACCACCATGGATTTCAATCGACGGACCCTTTCAGCCATGTCTATGTGATCGGAATCGGTGAACTCGTGCGCATAGGCGGCATTCCCGCGCTTCATGTTCCTTGTGTCGTGAGGATAAGGAGGATCGAGGTATACAAGCGTATTGTCGCCGTCGTACAGCGGCAATAGTTCCCGATAGTCCCTATTCTCAATGGTCACGCCCTGCAACCGCTCTGTGAACGCCTTGATCTGACTGGGCCAGTTTGCCCAATCCTGGGCAGGCGATGAACCGCGCGGCCTGGGCCAGGTCCTGAAACCTGTAGCATGCTTATTGTTTGTAGCTGCTGAGCCGTAGCCGGCAAACGATCTCAGTATGGTTAACCTGGCTTTTTCAATGGGATCTTCCATAGCGCCGATGTTGATCTCCCCGCATGCTGCAAATTCTTCGCGGGAATAAGGCGTAAGCCGGATAACCCGTTCAAGTTCAGCAGCCATCCCTTTGTCCCGCAGTACCCTGAAAACATTCACCACCGTCCCCCACAAATCATTATACGTCTCATATCTGGATCGCGCCTTTTGCATAAGCACACTTCCACCACCTCCCATAGCCTCGAAATAATTAAGATGATCCTGGAAATGGCTGATGATCCATTTTGCCAGCAGGAACTTCCCTCCGTGGTAGCGTAATATCGGGCGTTTGATCGCGGTCATCTCTTTTGCTGGTTTACTCCCCCTTCTCCTGGTTGTGGAGAAAGAGTAAATTATTTACTAAGTTTTTCTTCAAATTGATAAGACGTCAATTCTGACCAATATTTCCGCAAGACATCTCTTTTGGATTGGTCATCCACTGAATCGATTGGAAGGACCATAACGTGTAGCGCTTCATCCAACCCCTGCATAGCTTCTATGGCCTTTTTCAGGGTTTTACCCGTCAGAAAATTTCTCTTCTTCTGACCCAGCCTCTTGGCTAATTCCTCCACCAACTCTACGGTATCAAAATCGTCGAGCTCAACTTCTATATAAGCCATATGCTTTTAATTGATGACTGGAATAAAATAGCCCCGGCAACCTTCGGGGAAGAAGGAGTCTGCACAGGGCGGGTGAAAAAACCGGATTAAAACGAACGGATTAAGCGATGCTGCAGCCAGCCGGTCGCGGGGAACTATTCTATCTCAATTGCTTTCCCGTTTTTCAGGGAATAGAAAACATCTTCTTTAATTTTCTCACCATCAACAGCGAATGATTTCACATCGACAAGGTGCCATTCATCGCTTGCTATTTGCCATTCAGCAAGAACAAGCCAGCATCCAATCTTGCCCTTTGCTTTGCCTTCCGCTCCGGTTGCTATGGCTATAGACTCTTTTCCTTCAACTATGGCAGCGGACTGGTTGCCGGTGTTGGTGGCAGCGGACCGGTACCCGGTGTTGGTGGCAGCGGACCGGTACCCGGTGTTGGTGGCAGCGGACTGGTACCCGGTGTTGGTGGCAGCGGACTGGTCCCCGGTGTTGGTGGCAGCG
>Ga0105240_10001879_pt1 | contig 34906 bp, 29 predicted proteins | sample KBSC54metaG_FD_80426 | JGI IMG/M metagenome (GOLD analysis project Ga0105240, IMG submission 80426) | Corn rhizosphere microbial communities from Kellogg Biological Station, Michigan, USA - KBS C5-4 metaG | ecosystem: Host-associated > Plants > Roots > Rhizosphere > Soil | place: Michigan, USA... | reverse complement strand
CTACTGACATTCTTGCTCCGCGAGCCTACGCGCACCGAAACCGTGGTTGAGAAGCCTCCCCTGAAAGACGTTTGGCCCGAACTTTGGCGTTACCGCGCAGTGGCGGTACCGTTACAACTCGGGCGGGCAACGTTGTTCATCGCTGACGGTGCAGTGTTCGTCTGGGGAGCGCCTTTCTTTGCCCGCCACTTTCATCTCACGGCCGACCGTATCGGAGTGTTGCTAAGCGTACCGCTGCTGATCGCCGGCCTACTTGGGCCCGCATTAGGCGGTCCGCTGGTCGATTGGTGCCAACGTCATGGTGGGCCACGACGCGCGATGCGCAGCCTGACGGTGATCGCATTTCTGAGCGCCCCGATCGGGCTGTTTACGCTAATCCCCGATCCGAACCTTGCCGCCATCCTGTTGGGAGTCTTTTTGACTTTGGGTTGGAGCATTGCCGCGGCGGCCTTGGCACTGACGTTGGTGGTCATTCCGGGAGAGCTGCGCGGCCTCAATATCGGCATCAGCTCAGTCGTCGGCTCCTTGTTTTTCATCGGCCTATCGCCACTGGTGGTGAGCGGCCTGTCTACCCTGCTGGGCGGGGAAGACCGCATCGGCGAGGCGCTCGCCATTGTCTGCGGGACAGCCTGCCTCGTAAACGGCGCCGTATTCGCTTTCAGTGCGGGTAGCTTTCCTGAAGCAAGCGACCTTCCCGCCACCAACAAATCTCAAGAAATCAATGAGATGTGATTTTTAGATCGATCCTCATTGGCCCCTACTCAAAAGCTAGTGGTCGATTTCGGCGAAAATCACTCTTAATTACTGAGGAGGGCCGTCCGGACCCTACAACGAGATTTCTTAAGCCATGGTGAGTCACTCGAAGCCGCATGTGCTGCTAGATGCCGCCGTGGAGCATCAGGGCCGGCTCTATCGATATCTGCGGCGCCGCCTCCACAATGAGCAAGATGCCCAGGATCTGGCTCAGGAAGTCTTTTTGCGCCTATTGCGCGTCACCCGGGCTGACTTGGTCGCCGATCCTCAGGCCTACCTCTATCGGGTCGCCCGCAATCTGGTCTACGAGCAAAATTGCCGGATACCCCCTGCCAACAACTGGGCGGATGACACCGAGCTAGCGAAACTCGTGGATCCGCAGCTTTCGCCCGAGACGGCAGCCGATCGAGCCACCTCCGCGGCATTGATTGAACGCGTGATGAGCGAGCTGTCCCCCAGAAATCAGGCAATCTTGCTGTTGTTCTGTCAACGAGGTTTGAGCCAACGCGAGATCGCCGATCAAGTGGGCCTGTCCAAGTCCATGGTTCAGAAATGTCTGTCGCAAGCGCTCACTCATTGCCGCAAGCGCCTGCGCTCGCTATGGGAGACACAGCCATGAAGGACATGCGCTCCCCTGACTACCAGGACAGGATCACTGAGGAGGCAGCCGACTGGTTTGTGCGACTGCAGGACACGGAGCTCAGCAGCGAGGCACGCCAAGCCTTTGCGCACTGGCTATGTGCCTCTCCCGAGCACGTTCGCGAGTATCTTTCGTTGACGTCCCTCCGAACGGATATCAACGAGCTACCCGCATCGCTGAGCGACACAGAGTTGATTGAGAAGGCTCGTACAGCTCTTGAGACCAACATAGTTTCATTGCCCTCGCGCAATACGCCGCTGTCAGATGACAGTGCCTCGCACCCAATCAGTGAGGAGCAACGCCAACAGCATAGCCGTCCGCGGTCAATCGACCGGCCCGGTGTATTCCGCTACAGCGCTTTTGCAGCGAGTTGCATCCTTGCCTTGCTTGCCGGCCTATGGTGGCACAGCTCAGATCCAAATGGCGTCAGCTATAACACGGGCATCGGCGAGCAGAAGTCATTTCCGTTGCCGGATGGCTCCGTGGTCATTCTCAATGCCGTCTCGAAGCTGCGCCTTCATTACACCAAGGACCACCGTGATGTTGAGTTGCTATCCGGCGAGGCGCTTTTCACGGTAGCCAAGAGCCCCAACCGTCCATTCCGAGTACTCAGCGGCAGCAGCGAAATTCAAGCGATCGGCACGCGCTTTAACGTCTACCATCGACATACGGACACGACTGTCACCGTTGTCGAAGGCGCAGTGGAAATCCAGAAGTCCACGACGGGCGGAATACCGCTGTTGCCTGTCCCGAGTGCTACTCAACAGGGGAAGGCCAAGGACCTCCAAGCTGAACGCGCCGGGGCTGCGCTGCCGGTGCGTCTCACCAAAGGACAACAAGCGCGCATCGACTCGTCCGATGCCCCGATCAAGGTGAGCGCCGTAGATGCTGCGGTGGATACTGCGTGGCAAGAAAGACGGCTGATCTTCGAATCGCGCCCGCTGGGAGAAGTCGTTTCGGAATTCAACCTCTACAACAAGACACCTATCGAGATCGCAGACCCCAGTTTGAAGGAAGTACACGTGAGCGGGGCGTTTTATGCCAACGATCCCCACTCCTTTGCCCTCTTCCTCGACGAAGCGGGGATTGCGAAATTGGCGACGGAGTCCGCCGACCGGATTCTGATACTGCCCTCGCACACACCGCCCGATGGGCAGGATGGCGTGACTGCCGCCGGTACGAAGTCTAAATCGCGTTAACCTTACTTTGCGAAAAGAGGATTCGCGCCAGAAGTCACCGTCACATCGACCGACCCGATCCGCCGCCGGTGATCACCACCCGGTCTCCCTTTCGTTGGACAATCAGATCACTCCCAACCAGAAATTGCAGCAACGATTCAGGGTCGTCAGCATCCACAGGGCCGTCGCGGCAAGCCGCCTTTGCCGCTTCTATATCGGAACCTCGACCGTCATCGACTCCCGCTAGGCATCGAACAACGTACTTCCATACAATGACGTTCTTAGACTACTCAATTGATCTTGAGAAACAACGGCCAAAGTGGAAGTAGACCTCGGCGGAATTCTTAGCATCACTCCACCAAGAGCGAACCGCGCCGCTCCTGTAACAATAGGTCCCTACTCTCCACCGAGTGCAGTGCTATCGAATGTGCCAGCGGTGCCGACCCACCTTCAAACCTCGCTGTACCGCGCAGATCGGATCCTCCTGGTACACCGTTTGACGAGTAAGGCTTTGAGGTGCGTCAATCTCTTGGCCCGACACAGCCTGCGCTCGCCCGTTATGGGGTTGATGCACGAAGGTAGTCCCTCTGAGGCATCTGACGACAGGTATGCAGAACTGTGATCACACTCCGCAAGACAGTGGCATGGGTCGCCACAGTGAACCTGATCTACTTTTTTGTGGAGATCACGATGGCCCGCGTGATCGATTCGGTCTCGCTGTTCGCAGACTCCATCGACTTTCTGGAAGACTCTTCCGTCAACACACTCGTTTTCTTTGCGCTCGCGTGGCGCACCAAGAGGCGGGCGCAGGTTGCGAGACTTCTGGCCGCACTATTGCTCATTCCGAGCCTTGCAACGGCTTGGACTGCATGGCAGAAGTTCGGGAGCCAAACAACCCCTGCCGCTTTACCGCTGTCGTTCACCGGAGCCGGTGCGCTAGCCGTAAATCTCTCCTGTGCTTTGCTATTGGCACGAGTTCGTCATCAAGGCGGCAGTCTGATGCGCGCCGCATTCCTCTCTGCGCGAAACGACGCCGTCGCAAACATAGCAATCGTAGCTGCGGGCGCGCTTACAGCATTTCAACCGACGCCTTGGCCAGACTTGGTTGTGGGGCTGGGCATTTTCTTGCTAAATCTTGATGCCTCGCGAGAGGTCCTGAAGGCGGCGCGGCGCGAGGTTAGCCATGCGCCCGCGTCATAGCTCGGTCCGGACGTCTTCTCGCCGCGCCGTCACAACATCAATTCCCGAATTACCATCGTTCGGACGATAGTGTCCATTTACGGTGTGGGCAATGTCGCTTTTAAGTAACGGCCGGGTTATGAGCAGGCCTACCATTTCCCCGGCTTTGCAGATGGGGCAGTCTAATGTTGAGAGCGGCGGTAGAAAATGACGGTTGGCTGTCCGCGGCCCTTATGCTTGCGTACTTACTCCTCACCAACGGAAGATCAATGGACACTCCGTCATCTACCCTCAGCTCAACGTAATCACAGGCTCCGGCTTCATAAGCAACAGCGGATGAGTCTGGTTTTGACGCCCATGTCTTGAAAACAATCTACCGCAGGGGCCGGACCGGAACAATGAACCCAGCCTGCAATACCGAGCCCCGTGATCCCGTCACGGGAATTCTTCGATCTCGGCATGAACTGACGAACTTGACCGTCAGCTCGGCTGTAATGTCGATACTTCTGCATGGACTTACCTCACAGTCGCTGATGCGCTGATATGAGCGGCATGCCTGAATAAACGTTGTCTTAGGATTGCTGTCGGTTTCCGATCCATCAGCCGCGGTCACGGTTGTCGGAGCGGTGGCAGAAGAATTTCTGCGAGCTTTGGTGGGCAGAACAACTTTATACCCGCAAGCACCCCTATGCGAAAAAACGCGAGATAACGCCGAACAAAGTGACCGAGACCAAAATCGCTTGATCCGTATTGGGAGCAGACGGGGGCACGAGCGTAGCAGTAGCTGCCATGGCGAATATAGCGAACTCAAGTGCTCGCGCACATTGAGCGATTGAGACTAAAGCGACTCGAGCTGCACCTGACACGCCGGCGCGCTTTCGAGTTACGTCTTTCAGTTGCAAATTGTGCGACGGATACCGACAATCGCCTCAATCCAACAAGACACGACCGTCCCCGCGGATCGCTGCTAGCGAGTCAGAACAAGTGAACAGAAGAAAAGCCGCGCCGGCACCGCCGCCGCCTGGCGGGTTCCCGCTAGGCCTGCTGCAACGCTCTCTGAAAGAGCTCGTAAGTGTCCGCGTCTTCTGGGAGCCGAGTACGCCGTCGCAGGATGTGCGCACGAGGCGAATCGCGTGGAGTCTGGTTGGGCTATTTGCCGTGGCTTACGCCGCGATGTTCGCGTGGCTTTCGCCTTTGGCGTTACAGGATTTTCCCAATCACCTGGCGCGTGTGCGGGTGATGGTCGACCTGTTGTTCCACCATGGCGCCCAGTTCGGTGGCCAGTTCGAGTTGCACTTTCTGGCGATCCCGTATCTTCTGGGCGACTTGGCGCTCGCCACCGCAACCCGGTTTCTGGGTGTCACGCACGCGGCGGTGTTCTGGAGCATACTGACATTCCTGTCTCTGCCGGCGGGGTTGCTCGTTTACCTGAGCACCACGCGGCTGCGCCCCGATGCAAAGGCGATGTTGGTGCTGTTGAGCTTGTACATCGCCACTGACTGGTTCTTCCTGGTGGGGTTCCTAGAGTATCGCATCGGTGTGGCGATGACCCTGGTCGTGCTAGCTCTGGCGGAACGCTTTCGGATGCAGCCTACTGCTCAACGGATGACACTTTATGCGGTCGTATTGTTTGCGGGCTACCTGACACACCTGACAACCCTGGTGTTCGCAACCACGCTGCTGGGTACGATCGGGGTCTGGCGCATGCTCACCAAGCAAACGCGCCTGCCCGTGGAGGCCGCTTTACTCTTACCCTGCGGGGCATTGCTCGTCTGGCACTTCGGGTTTACCGGCGTGTACCGCCGGCCGGAGGATCTCGTCGAGAATCCCTATGTCTGGGGCACCATTGAGCTGAAGCTCGCCGGGTTGATTGGCGAGTTTCAGCGCTACAATCCACGCTGGGATCAACTGATGTTGATGGCGCTGGTCGCCGCCGTCACGTGCCATGTCGGCTATTTCTGGCGGCGCAAGGTGCGCCCGCCGGTTGCCAGTATGGAGTTCCTGGTATTGGCGGGGTGCATGCTGGGGGTGTATTTCGTCCTGCCGATGGGCTATGCGGAAGCCTACTACGTCGACGTGAGAGCTCTGCCGTTCGTGTCCTTGTTCCTGTTGCTGGGATTATTGAGCCTCGTGCCCGCGGACTCTGCAGGGTCAACCGGCAAGCCGGTGTTGGGGTTGCTGTTCGCCGTTGTCCTGGTGGCCGGAAATTTCCTATACCTTGCCAAGCACATGCAAGGCCAGAAGCAATGGCTCGCTCAATATCGCAGCGTGATTGCCGCCGTTCCGCCGAGCTCCTGGGTGTTACCTATTTATACGCACGCAGCGGAGGGCAAGGTTGTCCCCCTGTTGCATACCTTTGCGTTCGCTTCTATCGACCGTGACGCGGTGATTCCCTATTTGCAAACTGGCGATACCGGCAATCCCCAAAAATATCTCCGCTATCGGCGTCGGCCCTATGCGCCCGACCAATTGTGGTATGGTAATCTTCCGCCGAGTCCAGTGGATTGGGCCACGGTGGCCTGCGAATATCAGTATTTGCTGGTGACCAAACCCTTCAACCCGGCTCGGCTCGCCGTATCCACCAGTGTGGCGAAAGAAAACGACAGTGCCAGTCTGCTGGCTATTCAGAAGCCGACCACGTGCGCCGGAACGCCCGCGGCCAGCTCGAGGCCATCAATTCAGCGATCGTTTCCATCGCGGCCGGCCAATGCCGGAACGGCAGGACTGACTTTCGTGATCGAGCCGCTCAGAACCCAAGCGCGCTGACTGAGCTTTCGGAGCCCGCGTGGATGGCGGCACGGGCACCTGGCGGGAGCGAAGCCCGGGGCGAGGAACGTCACGTACTCATCTTGGGCGATACCGCTACGGACGCCTTGTGAGTATGAAACGTAGGCCGTCATGCTTGAACTGGGAAACCAGGTGAGCACCGCGCGTGGTGATGTGTGGCTGAAGGAGCTCTCGATCGGAGTAAGCGCAATGATCGGCTGACCCGGAATTTCACCAATGGCCTGGGTGCTGACCTCATCGTGAAAATAACGGCCGCCGAGGGTCTACTGCAGTTTTTCGTCGGCAAACCGCCGGCCGAATTCGCCATAGACAGTGCTGGTAACGGACAACCCCGGGGGCGCTCTAGGCCAGTTTGAGGCTGAGCCGTCCGACTTAAAAGAAACTTACGCAAAAGGGGAGCACGACTGGCGGGACCAGTAGATGAACACGGTCAGTGCCAAAAGTTCTCGGTGATCCGCAACCGTCCAACTTGCCAATCGCATGGGCAGTCAAGCTGCGCGGCTCGGTGCCCAATTTCGATTATTGATAGTCGCATTCGTTTGCGATTTTGGCTTGTGGTTTGGTGATTCAGACGCTAAATGGTTGCGAAACTCTCATGCCGGGTACTCCCGAGACCCCTCTCCTGACAACTCATTTCCGAAGCGCACCTGGACGATCAGACCTTCCAAATCTCGCCCTTCACCGAAGGTAAATGCTTCGCCCGGTTGATTACAACCGTCGCTCATCCGTTTGCAACGAGCGCATTTCCCAGACCGATGACCACGGTGGACCCCACTAACACAACGAGGCCGATCGCCAGAAGGAGCAAACTGCGGCTGCTCGCGCCTTTCCACTCGCGCAGGCCAAGGCCCCAAACCGCTGCGAAAATAATGATACTCGACATATGGAGGGTCCAACTCGAGAAGCTGTAGCGCCCCATCTGGCTTTCACCCATTGTGTAGAAGAAGAATTGGAAGTACCAAGCCGTCCCGGCGAGTGCACATAGCAGGTAGTTCCGGCCCATCGGAACGACCGCATCCGCACCGGCGACCTTCACCTCGCCCACCAACTCGCGTGCGCTACGGTTTTTGAGTATCAGAATCAGACACCAGATTGCGTTAGTCGTGAAACCGCCGAGCAGCACGACCACCAGCACTGGCAGGCCCTGTGCCAAGGGATTGGTACCCTGCGCAAGTGTGAGCTCACGCAGCGGCGTGCCGGCGGCAAGTCCGTAAGCAAAGCAACTGCTCATGATTCCTGAGAAGACGGCAACCCCAATGCCTTTGCGAAAGTCAGCAGCCCTAGGCAAGGCGCCGTCGCGGCGGGCACCTGCGCGCGAGCCGTTCTCCTGAGGCCCGTTGCTAGCGTTGGAAAGCGCCTCTTCGCGCGCGGCTTGCTCGAGTTCCTTGTCGTGGCCGGCCTTGCCGACGATTGCGATGCCAACGAGCGCCGTGGCCACACCGCACAACACGACAATGCCGCCCGCCGAATGAATGAGTGAGCCGAACAGTTGGCCATTCACCAGTGGGGGAATGAGCGTGCCGAATGCGGCAGTCAGTCCCAATGCCACCGCAGTGCCCAGCGAGATACCGAGGTAGCGCACCGTCAAACCGAAAGTAAGACCGCCGAAACCCCACAGCACGCCGAAGAAGTAACACAACGCGAGTGTTGCGGATGGAGCGGCCGAGAGCACCGCGAGTAATTCGTGAGTGCGCAACGCCGCGAACACCCACGGAGCGATGATCCAACTGAACACGCCGCCAACAAGCCAGAAGATCTCCCACGACCAGCCGCGCACGCCCCGGTAAGGCACGTAGAAACTAGCCGAGGCGAGTCCGCCCAACCAGTGAAAGAAAAGCCCTAATAACGGGTTAGGCACTGTCTTCCCCCTCTCGAAAACGCACTGTCGCGTCAGATCCGATAGATCCTCGCTGCGTTTGTGACGAACATTTTCGCCCGTTCAGTCTCGCTCAACGCCGCGACGAGCGACTCATACGCGCCGTATTGGCGGGCGAATGAACCGAACAGTCGATCAACCGGAAAGTTGCTCGCGAATAGGCAGCGATCGCTGCCAAAAAGCTCGATGGTTTGCAACACGAACGGCCGTAGGCTCTCCAAGCTCCACTGCCAATCCAGCATGGCGAGCCCGGAAATCTTCACCGCCACGTTCGGCTGTTGCGCCAGAGCTTGCATACCCGTGCGCCATGCCTGCCGGCCCGACGCGTCCCGATCCACCGGCATTCCGGTGTGATTGAGCACAAACTGCACATCGGGATGGCGACTCGCCAGTCGGGCGGCAGCCGGCATCTGCGCCGGATAGATTTGCAGATCGAAGGAGAACCCATGCTTGCGCAGCAGCCCAAAGCCTTTCTCCCAGGCTGCATCCGTGAGCAGGTCGCGCGGGGTGTAGGTTTTCTGAGGGTCTGGATGCCAGTTAAGAATCTGCCGTATGCCGCGCACGTTAGGATGGGCGGCGTGCTGCTCAAGGAGCGCCGCGACGGTCGGACTATTCAACTCGGCGTGAGCAACAATAGCCTGTGGGAAGCCGCGCGTGTCGGCGATACCTTGAAGCCAACGAGTCTCGGCAAGCGAATCGGCGGGATTCGCGCCCGCCTCGACATGCACGACCTTGGCGATGCGGCCCGGGCCGCCCGCGTCACGCAGGTAGTCATCGAGCAGGTATGGCCTCGCAATGGCGCTCACATCTCCCGTAACACCAACCGGTAACGGCGGCGTGAGCCATGGGTAGCGGATCTTTTCCAGATCCCACAAATGCATGTGCGCGTCGACGATCTGGTCCTGCACGTCAACCCTCGGTTTGCTCAGTAGGTGGTTCGCCCACCCGAAATGTCGAACGTCGCGGCCGTCGAGAAGGAGCACTCCTCGCTTGCCAGCCAACACACGAGCGCGGCGACCTCGGCGACCTCGCCGAGGCGGCCCATGGGAATCTTTGACTTCATGTAATCAATCTGGCTCTGGGGCAGCTGCGCCAGAATCGGGCTCTTGAAGGTCGCCGGTGTCACACAGTTCACCCTAATACCGCTTGCGGCGAGTTCCTTTCCAAGCGACTTAGTGAGTCCTATCACACCGGCCTTGGCAGTCGAGTACGCGGAGGCGTTCGGATTGCCCTCCTTACCGGCCACCGAGCTGATGTTAACAATGCGGCCGTAGTCGTTTTTGCGCATGTACGGCACGACCGCCCGGCAGGTGTAGAAAATGCCGTTGAGATCAATGTCAATTACGCGCCGCCACTCCTCGACCGGATAATCCCACAGGGTCGCTGTCGGGCCGGTGATCCCGGCGCTCGTGACCAACACATCGATCCGGCCGAACCTACCGGCTACCGTCTCGGCGGCGCTCGCGAGTTTCCCGGGGTCAGTCACATCAACCGGTACCGTGTGGGCGCCACCGTCAATCAATGCGGCAGTCTTGGCCAACATGTCCGCGTCTCGGTCCCAGAGACTGACTTGGCCGCCTTCGGCGGCGATGCGCTTGCCAATCTCGTGGCCAACGCCGGAAGCCCCACCGGTAATGACGGCCACCCGGTTTTCGAATCGTCGCGAATACAAGGTGGCCTCCAATGCCGCTTCAATCCAACTTTTGCCAGGCAATGACCGATTGCTGCTGCTCGCCCAGCCGCTCGATGCCAAGCCGGATGGAATCGCCGGGCTTCAGATACACTGGCGCGGGTTTCTTTCCCATCCCGACTCCGGGCGGCGTGCCGGTCGTGATGATGTCGCCCGGCTCCAGGGTCACGAACCGACTGAGATAGCTCACCAGTGTAGCCACGCCAAAAATCATCGTCCGAGTGCTTCCGCTCTGCATGCGTTGGCCGTTCACGTCCAGCCACATTCCGAGGTTTTGCACGTCGCCAACCTCATCGCGCGTGACGAGCCATGGGCCGACCGGACCGAAAGTGTCGCAGCCTTTGCCCTTGTCCCACGTGCCGCCGCGCTCAATTTGATACTCGCGCTCGGAAACATCGTTCACCACGACATAACCGGCGACATAGTCGAGCGCCGCACTCTCCTCGACGTAGCGGGCCGTACTACCGATGACCACACCGAGCTCAACTTCCCAGTCCGTCTTCTTCGAGCCCTGCGGAATCATCACAGCATCGTTAGGTCCCTGCAGGCAACTCACCGCCTTGGTAAACACGACGGGCTCCGCGGGAATCGCCATATTCGCCTCCGCCGCGTGATCGGCATAGTTCAGGCCTATGGCCAGAAACTTGCGGGTGCCGCTGAACGGCAGACCCAATCGCGGGTTACCCGACACTACCGGCAGTGTCATCGGGTCGACTGAGGCCAGCGCCCGCAGAGCGGCGGGGCTAAGTTGGGCGGGTCCGATGTCAGAATAGCGGCCCGACAGCGCACGGATGTTTCCCTGAGGGTCCAGAATTCCCGGCTGCTCCCGCCCTGCGGGACCATAGCGCAACAATTTCATTAACGTTCATGCCTTAGTTGGTAGATGGCGGCCAGCATGTTAGTACAACGCATCAGTGCGTATACGGCCGCTGGAGCCCGCAGCTGCGATTGAGCTCCACACCAAAGCCCGGACGGTCCGGCAGCTTCAGGCGCCCTTTGACGGGCACGGGTTCACCGCTGAGCTGCGGGTGGAACATGGGCACCACCCGGTCCGCCTCAGGGGCCATCATCAAGAATTCGGCAAACGGGCTGTTGTGGCGCGTAATTACGAAGTGATAGCTATAGACGCTGGAGCCGTGAGGAATGACTAACACACCGCGGCTGTCCGCGAGCGCCGAGATCTTCAACAGCTCTGTCATGCCGCCACACCAGCCCACATCCGGCTGAATAATGTCGCAGCACCCCATTTCGAGCAGCATGCGAAAGCCCCAGCGCGTCGCCTCATGCTCCCCCGTGGTCACCAACATCCCAGACGGAGCGTTGCGCTTGAGCTCCGCATAGCCCCAATAATCATCTGGAGAAAGCGCCTCCTCGATCCATTTCAGCCCGTAATCCCGGGCACGTTGCGCCAGACGCACCGCATAGTTGAGATCGAGGCTCATCCAGCAATCGAGCATGAGCCAGAAATCCGGGCCGACCTTGCTGCGCATGTCAGCAATCATGGCAATGTTGCGCGCAAAGCCCTCTTCCCCTTCTGCGGGGCAGTGATGCAAGGGCAGCTTGCCGCCGATAAAGCCGAGCTGTTTGGCAATATCCGGCCGCGCTCCGGTGGCGTAGAACACGAGTTCGTCCCGAACCGCACCGCCCAACAGTTGGTATACGGGCTCCCGCCGCAACTTACCAAGGAGATCCCACAGAGCGAGGTCGACGCCAGAGATGGCGTTCACCACCAGACCCTTGCGCCCGTAGTACTGGGTCGAGAAGTACATCTGATCCCAGATTTTCTCGACCTGTGCCGGATCACGCCCTTCTAAAAAGCGCGCAAGATGCTTCTCTACTATGAATGCCGCGGGTTCGCCGCCGGTGGTCACCGCGAAACCGACGGTACCGTCGGCCGCCTCGATCTCCACCACTAGAGTGCCCAGCACATTGATACCGAAACTACGCCGGCTCTGGCGATACTCGGGATAGCGACTCATGGGCGTGGCGATGTGATCGTCGATCCAATGTGTACCCTGCTGGTCGTGGTAGTCAGCACCGCCGCCCCGAATCACGCTGGCACGAACTTGTCGGATCACTGGGAACGCCATGAATCACTTCCGTTGCGACGGAGCTATTTGTCCCACATAATAATACGGGTACCACATAATGGGAAGAACACCCCCAATTCAGGAGACCGATCCGTCCCAGGACGCGGCCGAGCCGGCCCGCCTCGGGAGCCAGACGCTATTTCGCGGCCTGGATGTCCTTGAAGTTGTCGCGGAGGGCCCGATTGCGTTGGGTGATTTAGCCGATCGGCTGGGACTCACCCGGAGCACGGCCCATCGCCTGGCTTCGGCACTCGCCGGTCGCCGCTACCTGACATTCGTGCCTCGCACCGGCTACATGTTGGGGCCGAAGCTGCTCGAGCTCGGCTTCCGAGTGCGTGACGAACTTGACCTACCGCGAGTTGCCGCCCCCAGACTTGAGCAACTCGCGTTGTTGACGGAGGACACCGTTCACTTGGGAGTACTCGATGGCGAGCGGGTGATGTATCTCGACAAGATCACCGGCAAGCGGCGTATCAACATCAGCTCACGAGTCGGCGAGGTGCAGCCGGTTGCTTCCACCGGTCTCGGCAAAGCGTTGATACTCGATCATGACGAGGAAGCATGGATCGCCTTCTTCCGCAACAGCAGCGGGACGCATCGCACAGCGCTTACTCTGGAGGAATGGCTCACGCGCATGCGGACCTATGCGCGCGCCGGCTACGCCTTCGATCTTGAAGAGAATGAAGATCAAATCCGTTGTGTCGCTGCGCCAATCCGCGATGTTGCCGGCACTATCGTCGCCGCTATCAGCGTAGCGAGCGCGGCTCAATACATGAGCGATCAACGCATGCAGGAGCTGACGCAAGATGTCGTAGCGACGGCAAACGGCATCAGCAGGGACCTGGGTTGGAACGGCAAGTGCAAGCTAACAGGGCCACAACGCGCGGTGGGGAAATAACATGCTGCTTGCAGACAAAACGGTTCTGATCACGGGCGCCTCGCGCGGCATCGGCCGCGGCACGGCGTTGGAATGCGCGCGCCAGGGCGCCAATCTGGCGCTGAACTGGTTTCATGACCGCGAGGGGATCGATGCGACCGTGGCGCAGATCGAGGCGTTGGGACGGCGCGTAATCGCGGTCGAAGGCGACGTTGCCGAACGCAGCTCGGCGTTGCAATTCATCGCCGCGGCCGCCAAAGGGCTGGGCAGCGTAGACGTTTTTGTGAGCAATGCCGGAATCTGTCCCTTTCACACCTTCCTGGACACTGCGCCCGAGACTTTTGAGCGCACTCTGGCAGTCAACTTGCACGGAGCCTACTACATGACTCAGGCTGCCGCGAACTGCATGAAGGACCAGGGACGCGGTGGCTCCATCATCGCCATCAGCTCAATCAGCGCGCTCGTGGGCGGTGGCCTGCAAGCCCACTACACACCCACCAAGGCAGGGGTACATTCGTTGATGCAATCCTGCGCGATTGCGCTCGGTCCCTACGGCATTCGGTGCAACTCCGTCATGCCGGGGACCATCGCCACGGATATCAATAAGGACGACCTGTCCGACCCAAAGAAACGCGCTTATATGGAAACCCGCATTCCCCTCGGCCGGCTCGGAGAGCCGCAGGACGTCGCCGGTTGTGTTGTATTCCTGGCGTCGGACCTGGCTCGTTACGTGACCGGTGCCGCCTTGTTAGTCGACGGCGGGCTGTTCGTGAATCTGCAGTAGGGCGTCATCGGCTGCAAATATCTGATGTCGATGCGTGTCCTAACGATCGAACTGAGGAGATGTTGACTGCAGATGCTGCAGGGCGGCGGGCTTATGTCTTATCCGGCTTCAATTCGTCATTTAACGAATTCGCGCGGCAGTCAGCGTACTGCACCGGATATTGCTCATGCCAGGATAGGCGATGTTATCCCGTTGACTGGATAACATCGCCAGACGCCTAACCACAGCCACCCTAACACAGAGGATGACAATGACTATCTCGCAGCTTACAACGCTAGAGCCTTCCACTACACAATCGTCCACGCAGACTGGCTCATCGTCGCCCACGAGGCTCAAATCTCGATTCTGACATGGGTAATTACGTGCCAACCGAGCGCTGATCGATCCTCAGTTGCTTCCCGCTGAGTCTGCCATTTCAGCAGTCACTCTCGCGGAGTTGGCCGCAGGTCCCCATGCCACGGATAAAAGCGACGAACGCGCTTGACGACAAGATCGGCTGCAATGGGCCACAGCAACGTGGGACCCGATATCTTTCGATGATGAGGGCGCGAAGGTGTACGGTCGCATGTTCGCAGCAGCGCGAGCTGCGGGGCAGTCGAGCCGCGCGCGCTTTGCGGATTTGCTCATCGCCTCGACTGCTGTCAAGAACAACCAAGCAGTGATGACAAAGTCCCGAGGAACGATTTCGGACGGCGAAAGCACTCTATGACTTGTCTAGTCAGCTTCCGTACTCGGACTTGATCGCACAACGCGTCGCGATGAAGATCGGCGATCACTACGATCTCGCTCGCGTGACCCCGGCTGACTGGCAAAACCTGGCTCGGAGCTGCGCTCTCAATGAGGAGCAGGTCATTAGCTTGCTGACTGAAATGGCTCGAGCACTCCCCGATGCGGTCTCCACCGCGCTTGCTCAGGCACGTACCGACGGGGCTGTCAGAGAGGGAGGGTTCTTATACCATTGGCGGATCGCCTTATCGCGCATGCCTGCGAGCGACTAGAGTCCATCACCCCTGTAAGGTCGAGCGGCCGCGTCCACAGGAGAGCTCGGCCCCCGCCAGCTGCCGGTGTGTCGTGTTGGCGCAATGAACACATATTTGGCGTTCATTTGCGCCGGGGTGTTTTGTCTGTTGACTTCGAACGGATACGCTCACGAAAGGCAGCCACTTTTGCCCGGTTGCCGCAGGCGGTAGGACAGCAGAAAGCGCGTCGATGTGCTTTCGTGCGATCCAGGAACCATAACGAGCATCCAGCACCCATACAGCGCTTGATGAGGGAGGGGTTCTCCTTTGTGATGAGGTCAGCAAGCTGGTGAGTCCTGAGCGCTATAAGCGCTGCGCCGGTTTCGATGCGACTGCGCTCGATGACTATGAAACCAGCTCCCGCGACCCCCTCGTGCGGTCCGGGAGTGACTGATGGTTTCGCGCGGGCGATGTCGCGGCACTGCGTTGCGGGTCTCATCAAAAGGGGGTGCCTTCACTCGAAATTTTTTGCCTCAGGGGGGTCTGATTTAGACGTCGCACGGTCTTAAGCCCATAAGGCCAGGGATTCGGAATGAGCGATTCCAATAGCAAAAGCCGCTTGACGACCTGGTTTCACCAGTGGCGTACGCCATTACGCAAGTTTTTGGCGGCTAAGGGTGCTGTTCGACCGGCGGACCTGGATGACGTCGCGCAGGAGGTCTTCCTGCGCCTGATGAGGTACGACAAAGTCGAGGTCGTGGAACACCCGCAGGCGTACCTGTACAAAATGGCTGCCAATGTCGCGGCCGAATGGGCTATTCGCACCCGTAACCAGCGGCCGCATCGCTCGAAGTGGCTCGAGAATCTGGCCTCGGAGGCGGGGAGACCCGAGGAGGAGCTGTCCCGTACGGAGATGCAAAGTCAGCTCATGGAAGCTCTCAATGGGTTGACTGCGCGGCAGCGAGAAATCTTGAAGCTGCGATTCATCGAGAATCTGACGGAGTTACAGACCGCTGAGCGGCTCACGATCTCGCAACGTATTGTCCGACGTCAGATGATCAAGAGCTACGCGAAGTTGCGCGACCGCATGCAGGCGGAATTGATCGAAAAGGTGCCGCATGGACGAGAGTGATCACCGGATAAAGACGAAGGAGGAAGCCGCCGCCTGGTTTCTCAGGTTCGAGTTGGATGAGATCTCGCAACTCGACCGGGAGGCTTTTGTCGAATGGCTACGCGAGTCGCCGCTGCACGTTGCCGAGATGTTGCGGGTCACCAATGTACACGATCGATTGGCCGCGTTTGGGCGCTGGGCTGAGCTCGATACACGAGCCGGCGATAAAGAAGGCGACGTGCCGGTAATAGGTCTGAGTCACTTCAGCTCACGCGAGCCGGATCGGCAAGTCCGGCCGCCTTTTTGGCATCTTAGATCCTGGGTGTACTTGGCGGTAGCGGCTTGCTTATTAGCGATCGGGCTCACGGGAGTTGATGTATGGAGCCGGCTTGCCGGTGGCACCATGCATACAGACCGCGGCGAGCGCCGTGCTGTTGCGTTGTCCGACGGGACTACTTTACAGATCGCCCCGGACACCGACTTACGTGTGCGCTTCGACAAGCATCTGCGTGAGATTAGGCTGGACCGAGGCCGCGTGATGTTCCGGGTGGCCCGCGATCCTACACGACCCTTCCTGGTGCGGGCCGAGCGCACCGTAGTCCGCGCCGTTGGGACTTCATTCGCCGTCGAGCGTGCCGATTCTGGCGTTCGCATCACGGTGTCAGAGGGAAAAGTGGCCGTTGCTGGGGCCAACTCGACCGCGCGGTCTGGGTCCAATGCGGACTCTCAGTCTAAGGACGGTCCACTTTCGACAGCTGTCTGGACGGCCTCGCGTGAGCAGCTACTGCTCACGGCGAACCAGCAGGTGATCGTCCCACCCGCGGGACCTACCGGACCGATCCGCCCGGTCGATGCAGGCCGCGAGCTCGCCTGGACTCAGGGGCAACTCGTCTTCGAGAAACAAACCGTTGCCTCCGTCGTCTCTGATTTCAATCGTTACAATCAGATTCAGCTACGCGTGACGGACACGGCACTCGCAACGCGGATCGTCAGTGGCGTACTCGATGTGTCGGATCCGGAGTCGTTCATTGCCTTTTTGAGCGCGACAGGCCATGTCAAAGTGACACGTGTCGACGGTAAAGTGATCGACCTTACTTCGGGAAATTGATCCCACCTGTGGCAGTTTTTTCAGCTCGAGGGAGGGTCTGAAATGATCCTTCATACGGTCTTAAGCCCGCCCACAAAGCTACATCCAAACTGGGCGGGGGATTTTCTCATGAGGGTCGTTCTGGTTTCGCTGATCCTTACGGCGATCGCAACTGCTGTGCCGGTGTCGGCGCAGGCACTTTCCAAGCACTACAATATCAACATTCCACGCGAGTCGCTGGATGCCGCTCTCAAGGATTTCGCGCACCAGACGGGTTTTCAGGTGGTGCGATTTGCCGAGAAAGATGTCGGTGAGATGGGCGTCGGGCCGCTTTCGGGAGACCTCTCAGTCCAAGATGCGCTGCAGTCGCTGCTGGCGCCACGAGGGCTCACGTATCAACTTGTGAATGAACGTACGATTGCGATCGTCGCGGACCCGGCGCTGCAATCGTCGAGTCAACCTGGTGCGATCGGTGTTACACAGACAGCGGATCTGTCGCGAGGGGAAAAAAGCTTTGGCGATCGATTTCGCCTGGCTCAGGTGGATCAAGGAGCGTCTACATCGCCTGCTTCCGTAACCACGAATGAGCCTGCTTTTTCGGCCGGGACGTTAGAAGAGGTCATTGTCACGGCGCAAAAACGGGAGGAGCGCCTTCAGGATGTCCCGGTCCCCGTGACCACGCTCAACGCGGATTTGCTCGTCAGTAACGGACAGACAAGCATTCAGGACTATTTCACCAGCATACCTGGGCTCGGCTTGCAGATAGCCGGCAATACCGGGACGCCGCAAATCTCGATTCGCGGCTTGGCGACCGCAACTCAAGAGGCTCCGACTGTCGCTACCACTGTGGACGGTGTGCCGTTTGGATCGCCGTCGGCGTTGGCGTTTGGTTGGGCCGTGCCTGACCTTGATCCGAGTGACTTGGCCCGAGTCGAAGTCCTGCGCGGTCCCCAGGGAACGTTATACGGAGCCAGCAGCCTTGGCGGCCTGATCAATTACGTGACCATCGCGCCTTCCACAACTGTACTGAGTGGTCACGTGGACGTGGGCATGGAAACCGTACAGAACGCGTCAGACTTGGGATATGTCGTTCGTGGGGGTATCAACATTCCGCTATCGGATACATTGGCCATTCGTGCGAGTGGCTACGAAAGATTCGATCCGGGATACGTTGACAACATTGAAACGGACGAGCGTGGTGTAAACAAGGCTCACAGCGGCGGCGGCCATCTCGCGGCATTGTGGCGGCCGTCGGATACGGTGAGTTTGCAGCTCAGCGCCCTGCTGCAACACAGGGACCGTTACGGATCGCCCTTTGTCGATACCATAAACCCTTATATTGATCCTGTTGCCCCGCATACCTATAGCTTCGCGGGAAATCTCGGTGACCTGGATCAAAGCAGAGTGCGCGCAAGCGGCTATCTTCGCACTAATTTCCAGGCGTATAGCGCGAAGTTGAGCGCGAAAGTGGGCGGCGTCGACCTTACTAGTATCACGGCGTATGGGCTTAGCAAGAACGAGAGTTCCACGGATCTGACATACGCTCTTGGACCCTATGTGCAATATGGACTTCCCCAATATGGTCTTTGTATCGGACCTCAGTGTAATGGGTTTGGAGTGCCCGGTGATCCCGACAATTCGGACCTGACCGACTCAAAGTGGACCGAGGAGTTACGTGCCTCAGGATGGGCCGGGGACCATTTCGAATGGCTGGTCGGAGGGTTCTTTGAGCACGACGCTGCCAACGAAAATCAGTATCTTCTCGCCAGCGACCCCGTCAGTGGCGCTACGGCAGGCACGTTCCTGCACGATATTGATCCGAGCACCTACCAGGAACTCGCGGGATTCTTCGATTTGACCTATCACTTCAATGACAAATTTGATGTGCAAGTGGGCGCCCGCGAGGCGCAGATTAAGCAGAGTTATCAGGAAACCTTCATTGGGACTTATAACGCACTCGCGGGCCTACCCTCGCCCTACTACCAGTATCCCTTCATCGGCACGAAAGAAAACGCATTCACGTATCTGGTCACGCCAAGGTTTAAGATCTCATCTGATCTCATGGTATACGCGCGACTGGCTTCCGGTTACCGTCCTGGCGGTCCAAACATCGATTCTGTGGGGGCCAATGCGCCTCTAAGTTACAAACATGATTCCACCCGGAACTATGAGGTGGGAGTGAAGGGAAACACTCCCAATCACCTATTCTCGTTCGACGCTTCTGCATATTACATCGACTGGACCGATATACAACTCTCGGTGCCGCTGGCCAATGGCGCAGTGTACGAGATCAATGGCAGCCGAGCGAAGAGCCAAGGTATCGAGCTGTCAGGACAAGCGCAGCCAGTAGACGGCTTAACAATAGCCGCTTGGGTGTCATTGGATGATGCCAAGCTGACTGAGCCATTTCCACCTGGGACTTCACTTGTGGGGACGAGCGGCGATAGGCTCCCGTACGTTAGTCGCTTCACTGGCAGCATTTCGGTGGATCAACGATTCCCCATAACACGTAATGTGACAGGATTTGCTGGAGGTGTATTTAGCTACGTCGGTGATTCGTTAGAGGAGTTCCCATCTCCAGGGGTTCTGGCGCGCCCCCGCTTGTCCCCGTACGCAAAAACCGACCTGCGCACCGGCGTTAACTTCAACCAATGGACGGTGAACTTGTACGCGAACAATGTCGCGAACAAGCGCGCTGAGATTTGGACCAATGCAACAGGAACCACTCCGGGAACTCAGTTCGTTTACATTCAACCCCGCACGCTCGGAATCACACTGTCCAAGGTGTTCTAAGTGCGGCGTGAACAAGAGCTTGATGGTTACGTCACGCGGCGCGACTTCATAGGCTCCACGCTAGTTGGTGCCGGTGCTGCGCTTCTTCATGCGCCGTGCCCCGCACAGGCGCAGCAGCTCGGGTCATCCTGGACCGGCTATGGAGGCGTGGGTGATTACGGACTTTCCAACGGCAATACCGCAGACGTGGTGCGGTCGGCCCACAGAATTCGTGACCACGCTTACGACGAGGCTCTTTCCAACGTAGCCGATACGAGCGAACACTACGATGTAGTGATCGTAGGAGGCGGGTTCGCCGGCCTAACGGCGATGTACGAATTCAAGAAGCGCAAACCTAACGGCAAGTGCTTGCTGATCGACAATCACCCGATCTTCGGTGGTTTCGCCAAATCGAATGAATTCGACGTGGACGGCTACCGCATAGTCGGTCCTCAGGCATCAATCAATTTTCTGCGCCCCGCCTCGTCAAAAGACGAACCGGAGTATTGGCACGAATTCGGCCTGCCAGATGAATTCCGGTTCGCCACTGTCGAGAGTGGGGATCCGTCGATTGTGTTCGCCAAGGGGACCTCCGCACCGATGTATTTTGGCGAACAGTGCGCCACGGTTGGATATTACTTCGACAACTCGCTTACGCACGGCAAAGGAGTCTGGCTCAAGGACATCTGGGCTGGAAATTTGGAGCGAGCACCGTGGCCAAACTCGTTCAAAAAGGATCTATTGAGACTGCTGGATCGGAAAACGCAGCTCAACCAAAAAGCAGCAGGCAAAGACGAAGCCGCATCTCTAGATCGCATTACTTTTGCCGACTGGGTCACGCGCGATATGGGTTTGAGCCGCGAAGTGCTCTCATACATCGCCCCCGTCATGGGGATCTCAGGATTAACCCCACAAGTATCCGCCTACGCTGCCCGCTTCATTCCGGGTATCGGCCGGTTTTCGGCTGGGACTGCGCTGGCAGATATGGGCGATCGGTGGACGAGCTTCCCGGGTGGAAACGCCGCGATTTTGCGTCATTTCGTGAAGGCTGTATTCCCGGATGCTATCCAGGGGACAAGCCAGTTCGAAGCAATTGCCAACAATCCCGTCAATCTTTCAGTGCTCGATCGCGCCGGCTCCCTATGCAGAATGCGCCTGAGTGCCACGGCTGTCAGAGTCACTCATGAAGGCGACCCTAAAACAGCAAGCCACGTCGGCATTGTCTATGAGAAGGATGGACGACTTTACCGGGTGAGATCTCGAGGCGCGGTCTTGTGCATTGGCAGTTGGGTGGCCAAGCACATCATCACTGATCTGCCCCCAGATTACCGGCTTGCTTGCGAGCAATTTCTTTATAGTCCGATTCTCATGATCAATGTTGCGTTACGCAACTGGCGCTTCCTAGACAAGCTTGGAATCTCTGCCGCTCGCTGGTTTGATGGGTTTGGATTCTACGGCATGATCCGACGACCCATGATCGTCGGGGGTCGTCCAACTCCCTTTAATCCGGACAAACCAATAGTCATGACTTTCTACGTGCCGGTCCAGCGGCTGGATCTCCCTCTAGAGGCCCAAGGCCCTGCAGGCCGAGCGTTGATGTACGGCACTTCATACGTGGAATATGAACAACAGATTGTCGGGCAAATGCGGCGCATGTTCTCCTGCGCCGGCTTCGATGCGCGTCGCGATATCGCCGGCATCGTACTCAATCGCTGGGGGCATGCCCTACCTTCTCCCCCACCAGGGTTTTACTTCGGCAAAGACGGCAAACCCCCGCCTCAAAAGGTTTTGCGTGAACCCTTCGGTCGAATTGCTCTCGGCCACTCCGAACTAGGCGGCCTTGACTGGAATGGTGCGACCGTAGAGGGCAAGCGCGCCATCACGCAAGTTCTGCAGGTGCTATGAAGGTGATCAAGCAGCTGACTCGCCGAGAGTTCTCTATCGGCACCGCGAGCGCCACGCTCGCCGTGGCTCTGGCGAACAAGACAAGCGCCGGTGCCTCCTATGCCTCAGATCAAGCCGAGCTGACTTCTTTGACGCTGAGCCAAGTGGCCGCAAAGTTGCGAGCCCTGTCTATCTCTTCGGTGGACGTGGTGCGAGCATGCCTAAACCGAATTGACGGCTACGATAAGAAACTCAACACCTTTATCACGGTGATGCACGACGAGGCCCTGGCCCAGGCAAAGGCTCTAGACATAGAAGCGGCGGCGCACAAGTTCCGATCGCCGCTGCACGGGGTTCCGATTGCGCTTAAAGACAATATAGATACTGCTGGCATACGCACGACGGCCGCGAGCGCGGTCTTTGAAGATAGAGTGCCGACCGCCGACGCGGAAGTTGTTCGGAAGCTTAAGGACGCCGGCGCGGTCATCATTGGCAAGGCGAACCTAGGTGAGTTCGCTTTGAGCGCCACGGGAGCCGCATCGCATTTCGGACCGGTGCGTAATCCTTGGGCGCTCGATCATATATCAGGAGGATCTTCAAGCGGCGCCGCCGCGGCGCTTGCTGCGGATTTCTGCTATGGCGCGCTAGGGACCGACACGGGTGGATCGGTGCGCATCCCCGCCGCCTATTGCGGCGTCGTCAGCCTCAAACCGACTCATGGACTCGTGTCCGTTCGGGGCATTGTGCAAGCCGTTTTGTCTCTTGATTCCTGCGGACCCATGGCAAGGAGCGTTGCGGACGCGGCACTGCTGCTCAACGCGATATCCGGCTATGACAAACTTGATATTGGCAGCGCGGTCCATGCAACCGAGGATTACACGGCATTGATCCGCCAACCCGTGTCGAGTTTGCGCGTAGGAATTCCGAAAAGACCCTACTTCTACGATGTGGACCGAGAGATCGGGGAAAGCGTAGAGGCTGCATTGGGCGTTATCAGCAAGCTGACACGCGGAATGAAAGATGTATCGCTTCCGCTGACAGGCGATCTAAGTGGGGCTAGAGTCGAGTATACCGCTTACCATCATCGACTCCAGCAGGAAGGCTATTCCGCCCGCTACGGGCAGATCAGTCCAACACTTCCAGTTCTGTCGATCGAACGGTGCACACAGTTAGCCCCCGGCAAGTGCAACCGGGAGTTGGACGCTTACGTACAGTGGCGCAGGGATCTGGAGCTACTTCGCCGCACCGCCGATGACGTCTTTAGCGACTTCGATGTCGTGATCGTACCCACCGTCAAGGTGATGCCCATTTTAATAGGGGATGCGCTCAAATCGGAAGCGCGCGCCGACGGTCGCACCCTGATTGATAATACCGTGCCGTTCAATCTCTATGGCTGGCCTGCCATTTCGTTACCGTGCGGTTTTTCGTCTGATGGATTTCCTGTTGGGCTAACGATAGCCGGCCCGCATTTTAGTGAAGGCAAGTTGATCGCACTAGCCTACGCGTATGAGCGGGCAACGAGTTGGCACCTTCAACGTCCGACTAGATACCTATGACACTTTCGGATCGAGTGAGGACAATATGACTGACACTAAGAACGTTGCAGAGCTCGACAGGTCCATCACCTGCCGTGACCTCATAGGTTCAACGCTGATTGAAACAGTATTCGGCGCCCTGAGCCCAGTTGAAGTCCATCTGTCCAGAGAGGTCTGAGAGTTGGCGCTCGCAGTTTCAAGCCGGATATTACACCCCAGCGATCTCTTCGCACTCAAGTACGTGCATGACGCGCGGCTGTCTCCGGACGGCTCTCGAGTCGCCTATGTAGTGTCGCGGACCGTGCAAAGGACTGGAGAAGAGATCTTTGCGCTCAAGCTGTTAGAGCTGGCGAGCGGGGTCCACGATGAAGTCGGGTTCTACGGAAATGTGGCGACCCCGCGATGGTCTTCCGATGGGAGACTTTTGGCTTTTATCGGGACCGTGGGCACCGCTAGTGAGCTGTATCTCTGCTTTGCCGATGGGAGTGGGATTCGAGCGCTGACGTCACATGGCGGCCAAGTACAAGGGCCGCCTGCGTGGTCTCCCGACGGCACAACCGTTGGGTATGTCGTCATGAGCCGTCACAGTTTCGATGGCATTCCTCGTGTCAAAAGCAGGGTCTTTCGTGCCGAAGACCTGGGTGGGGTCGAGGATCTTCAGCTCGCCCTGCACACGGTGGACGTCTCATGCGGGAAGACCTCTTTTCTGGATGTCGGATGCCAGGTGGCCATGCAGCCTTCATTCAGCCCCTGTGGAAAGCGGTTGCTTTTTCTTGGGTCGAGTGCGGCGGTCGCCGATCAAGCGTTGGTGGGGGGTCTAAAATTATTTACCGTTGATGTAACCAACGGACATCGAGTCGAGGTGCTCGGTGATCGCTGGTTCATTGCGGCCGCTGCGTGGACACCCTGTGGCGAGCGCATCGTCGTAGCGGGCGCACATGACAGTCCGTTGATCGTGCCGAAGTCGCAGCTGTGGGTCGTCGACCTAGACGGATCTAACCCGCGGTGTCGCACCGACAACCTCTCCGGCAATATCGGTTTTCGTATTCATCACGATATGCCAACCTGGGCCACCTCACAGGACAATATTCTTTCGGTTCCGGACGCGGCTCACGCGTACGCAACGGTCTTGAAGGGCGGATGCGCTGAGGTATGTCGGATTACACTGGAAGGTGAGCCCAGCTGGGAATCAGTCGCTTCCGGTCTGCGGTCCTGCCTCATCATGGACTCGAATCAGAAGACGTCGCAACTGCTCTTTTGTGCGAGTGATTTGACTACGCCGTGGGATTTGCATCTTGCGGACCTCAAAAGCGGCGTGGAAACACGGCTAACACAACTTAACGCTGAGGTGCTTGCAAGATGGCCGGCTCTGCGGATGCAGCATCTGGCCTTCAAGAGCAGCGATGGGGTCGCCCTGGAAGGGTGGAGTCTGGCTCGTGCGGATTGCACGGGACCGCAACCCACTGTCCTCTTCATTCATGGCGGCCCCATGCTGGCCACCGGACATGCCTTTCGGTTTGACTTTCACCTGCTGGCTGCGAATGGCTACACGGTCTTATTCAGCAACTTCCGCGGGTCTTCCGGCTACGGCGAACCATTCATGCGAGCACTCGTAGGTGATTGGGGGGCGCGCGGATTTCCCGATCACATCGGGGCAGTCGATGCCGCAATTGATTTCGGGATCGCGGATCCCGATCGACTCGGTGTGTGGGGCCCTTCACACGGAGGTTTCGCGACCTGTTGGATCGTGACGCACACAACTCGCTTTCGTGCCGCTGTAGCCGAGTCCGCCGTGACTAATTTCTGCAGCCTGTACTACCTGTCAGACGCACCTGACCTATGGTCAAAGGACTTGGGCGGCCGCCCGGACGAGATTCCGGATGTCTACCGCTCACGATCACCTTTGACTTATGCGCGTTTCTGCCGAACGCCAACTCTAATGCTGCATGGCGAGGATGATCTTCGCTGCCCAATTGCCGAGGCAGAGCAGTTCTATCGAGCCTTACATGACGCCGGTTGCACGACAGAATTAGTCAGGATCCCGGAGATGGGCCACATGGGAGACTCTTGCGGCCCACTGTCGGCGCGTTGGGCGCAGAACGAAGCGCTACTCGAATGGTTCGAGCGGCATCTTTGAGCTGCGCACGCGACATAGCGTCAAGAGAAAGATTCGTCATGATCAATGCGATCTACTGGGTTCTTGGCATTCTCCTCATCTTGGAGGCAATCACACCTGCCTCGTCGCAAACGCTCCACTGGTACCGCGGGAACACGCATACCCATACAATCAACTCCGACGGCGATTCGTCGCCCGATACGGTCGCACGCTGGTACAAGGAACATGGGTACCAGTTTCTGTTCATCACCGATCACGAGTATGTGACAGATATCGCGCCGCTGAATGCATTGCTCGGTGCAAACGAAAGATTTCTCGTGCTCTGCGGACAAGAAATTACACAGTGGAGCGATGATCCGAGGCGCTCCTCCGCACGCATCAGCGCTTTGGCCGGCGCTGCAGCGCACGTCAATGCATTGTTCGCCAATCAGGTGGTGTGGCCTGTTGGGGTGCGCCCCTGCACGGGAGGAAGCTGTGGCGCCAACTCACTGCCGAATATGCCGATTGCAGAAACATTCAGGATAAACATCGCCGCAATCCGTGCTGAAGGAGCGATCCCGCAGATCAATCATCCAAACCTGCTGTGGTCGCTGCGGCCTGAGGATCTGGTGGACACTCCGGACGGCACGTTACTCGAGATTTGGAACGGTGGCGGTGACTTTATAAATAATCTCGGCGGTGATGATGGCACAGGCGATATTCGGCCGTCTGCCGAGGGCTTTTGGGCCGGGCTCCTTGATCGCGGCAAGGTCGTCTGGGCCGTAGGCTCTGATGATAGTCATACATTTCAAGTACCCCGCACCTACCAACCGGGTGAAGCGGCCCCGGGGCACGCGTGGATCGTGGTGCACGCGGACGCATTGACGCCCTCTGATCTCCGGGGGGCAATCGCCAGCGGGAATTTCTACGCTTCAATCGGCGTCGCTCTGGAGGGCATTGTCAATGATGGCGGCCAACTGACCGTCACGATCAAGCCCGAATCTATGGTCGTTTCGAGTTGGGCAGCGCCCCGCTACACGACCCGATTCGTGGGCCGAAACAATCAGACCCTCGCTACCGTCGCTGGCCTTAAGGCGGTCTACCGTTTCAAGGGTTCGGAAGCCTATGTCCGTGCTGTTGTAAGTGACAGTAACGGCAAGAAGGCTTGGACGCAGCCTGTGTTTCTCGACGGGCGCAAAGAAAAGTCTCCGTATGCTCAGCGATGACAAACATGACCGTTACGATTGCCATACTCGCAGCCGCACTAACGAGCTCCCCCGCTCCTAGACCTGCTCAGAGCGACACTGCAGCGACTACAGCGTGGTCAGCCGCGGCCGCGTGCGCATCCCTTACGGACGCGGACTTTACAGGTGTCCTTGACGCGCCGACGCAGATTACGGGCGCCAAACTTCTGGCGGCTCACGGCGACGTGTCCGAATACTGTGAGGTCGTTGGTTACGTTACACCTACGGTTGGCTTCTTGCTCGCGTTGCCTAGCGAACATTGGAACGGGAAATTCTTAGAACTGGGTTGCGGCGGATTTTGTGGCGGCAGCCTCACGGGCGCAAATGAGGAAAAGTGGGGCTATTTTGTCGGACCACTCAGCCACGGATACGCGTTACTCATGTTCGATGGCGGACATGCTGTAGGGGGCTTCAGTGCGTCGTGGGCCTATAACAATCTTGAGGTTCAGTTTGACTTCGGGATTCGCGCTCCGCATGTAGCCGCTCTGGCGGGTAAAGCGATCACCGAACATTATTATAACAGAGCGCTGAACAAGTCTTACTTCTGCGGCTGTTCCACGGGCGGAGGACAGGCCCTCTCAGAGGCACAGCGCTATCCCTGGGATTTCGACGGCATCATTTCCGGTGCTCCTTCGCCCACGTTTTCGGGTCCAATGACGTACTACCTTTGGGCTGGAAGGGCACTGGCCGGCACCGTGAATCGGGCCGACCTGCAACTGCTACACGATAGGGCAGTTGCCCAGTGCGACATGGATGATGGCATTAAGGATGGTGTCATCGGGGATCCGTTGCACTGTAATGTCGATCCCGCGGAGTTGCTTTGTAAGTCAGGTCAAACAGCCGATTGCTTGACGGCGGCCAAAGTCACGGCGGTGAAGAGGGTTTATTCCGGACCAACAACATCCAAAGGCGAGAGGATATCCACGGGAGGCCCGCTGCCCGGCTCCGAGCTTAACTGGATCAGCGACAGCGACGACCCGAGTGGTGCCTACGTTTACGGTTCGGGAGCAGTCGCCCCTTGGTCAGGAGAATACTTCTCCTATGTCGGTTTTATGCCCGCTCCGGGACCGAGCTGGAAACCGGCTGATTTCGATTTTGACCGGGACTACAAGCGCCTGCGCATGGCGGAGTCTCTCTTCGGCGGGGCGGATAACCCGGACCTGCGCAAATTTAAGGCCGCTGGCGGCAAGTTGCTCATGTATCAAGGTGGGCAAGACCAGTCTGATATTCCCACCGATGCTATCGACTACTATGAAACGGCGGAGAAGACCATGGGAGGGCGCGTCGCCACGCAGGACTTCTTCAGGCTATTCGTGATCCCTGGGATGGATCACTGCACGGGTGGCGCTGGGCCCTTCGCGATCGACTACCTCAACTATCTTGAGACCTGGGTAGAACAAGGGCGGCCTCCAGAGATGATGTTAGGTGCGCATGTGGATGACACTTATCTAGCGCAGCGCAGCGAAATCGATGGACACCGATATGGCGCCCGTATCGGCGCCTACCTTCTGAAGCTTCCGCTAGATCCGGCTATTCCGGTCACCTTCACTCGAACGATTTACCCGTATCCGCTCCGGGCGAAGTACCGGGGCACCGGCGATCCCAGGGATGCAGCAAACTTCACTCCCGTCAAACCGTAAGTTTGCGCCGGACACAGGGCCAAAGGGGTGAACAAGCCAGTACAGGTCTTGGCGTGCCCGCGCGAGACTGAACACTCGCATCGCGTGCGGGTGTTTGGCTCGAGCGGTTATATTTAGCCTTCCCTCGAGAATTCTATGTCAACTCGTCGTGTGTTTCTCAAGCGTACGGCCGCCGCCGCTTTGGTGTCGATGCCTGGCATTTCACTAGCTCAGGTCACGGAACCTTTGTCAGGTCGCGCGGAAGGCACTCGAGTGCTGATCATTCCCCACACTCATTGGGAAGGTGCGATCTTCAAGACGCGGGAGGAATATCTCGCGATTGGCCTGCCGAACATCGTTAAGGCACTTTACCTACTCAAGAAGTATCCCGATTACCGTTTTGTGCTCGACCAGATGTGTTACGTACGGCCGTTCCTCGAGCGTTACCCCAGTGAGGTGCCCGCGTTTCGGCGCTTTCTCGCCGAAGGCCGGCTGCAGATCGCCGGCGGGACGGACACTATGCACGACAACAACATGCCTTCGGGGGAGTCGATCGCGCGGCAATTCCTGCTCGCCAAATCGTTCTTTCGCGAGCAGTTGAGCTATGAAGTGACTACGGGGTGGGCGCTGGACACCTTCGGTCATAACGCTCAGATGCCGCAGATATTGAAGCTGGCGGGCATGAAGTCGTACTGGTTCATGCGGGGAGTCCGCGACCGGGACACGCCTACCGAATTTCTGTGGCAGGGTCTTGATGGCACGCAAGTGCCGGCCTTCTGGCTACCGCTGGGGTATGAGCCGTTGGGCGAATTGCCGGGTGGCGTAGTTGAATTTGATCAACTGCTACGCAGTCGATGGGCTAGCCTTGACGCGTTTCGTCACGGTGCGGCCCGGGTTCTCTTGGCAGGCGCAGACGTGAGTGAGCCCGCGGAGGCCCTGCCTGCCCTGGTTGAGCAATTCAACCAATCGAGCAAGGACCTTCGGGCGCAGCTCGCCGTGCCAGCGGATTTCGAAGCCATTGCCTCGCGTCATGACAATCGCCCAATTGTGGGTGGCGAGTTCAATCCGGTAGGGCAAGGGATTTACAGCAGCCGCATCGAGTTGAAACAGGTACTGCGACATTTGGAGAGTCAACTCATCACGGCCGAAAAACTGACCGTGATCGCCATGCTCTTAGGGAAGGCGCCCAATCAAGGAGCTCTTGAGGAGGCATGGGAAGCAGTGCTCTTCAACGAAGAACACGACCCCGCGGCGGGCTCTGTAGTCGATAAAGTATATGCGCAAGAGCAGGGGAGCTATGAGCGTGCGCGACTTACTGTAGAGGAGCAGATCCGGCTGAACTTCGACTTTATCTCAGGACGTGTTGACAGTTCAGGCGACGGTGTGCCCGTCATGATCTTCAACAGTCTTGCTTGGCAACGCACGGACGTCGCGCAAGTGGACATCCCCTTCTCACAGCCGGGGGTTCATGGGATCACCCTGTTCGACGACAAGGGTGACTCGATTCCGATTCAATTCCTAACTGTGCTGCGCAATGACGATGGGGGGATTAGGCAGGCCCGAATCACATTTATCGCCAGGAATATTCCTGCGATGGGGTATGTGATTTTTCACGCGGTGCCGAATCATCCCCAATCACATGCGCCGCCGGTTACATCTGATGAATGGTTTTATGTCGGCACGAGTAGCGCATCCAACAGATTTAGCACCCTAGAGAATGACTTCTATCGAGTGTCATTCGACCTAACCACCGGTGCCATGACGGGCCTTGTTTTGAAAGAAAACGATTGGGAGGTGCTAGCGGCCTCTGGGAACGTGGTTGCGCAGGAATATGACAGCGGGGATTTTTGGAACTTACACGGGCAATTCAATGGCGACATTGTCAGTGCGAAGACGCCGGTGTCGGCGCCACGTCGTGAGTCTGCCAGGTGGAGCGACGAATTCGGTGGACTCGGCGTCACGGTGGCAGGGCCGGTATACTCTGAGTATGCAACCAGAGGATTGAGTGATAACACGCACCCCTTTGGGAAGAATCAGTTTGCGACTAGAGTGCGGATTTACCACGGGATCCGCCGCATCGACATCAGCACGGAGCTGGTAAATCACGAGGAATTTGTACGCTACCGGGTTGTGTTTCCGACAACCATTGCAAAGGGCATTGCAATCCATGAGATCCCGTTCGGCGCAATCGAACGCGCGCAAAGCAACGAATTCCCCGCGCAGAACTGGATCGACTACGGCGATGGCCAGAAGGGGCTCACCCTAATCAATCGTGGGCTGCCGGGAAACAACGTCGAAGCGGGGAAACTCATGCTGTCGCTAATGCGCTCAGCGCGAATGACCTGGCCGTTAATCGGTGGAAACGAGCCGGGTATCGAATCGGACAGCGGACTTGGAGTTGGCGGGAAATATACACTCGACTACGCGCTCGTTCCGCACGCGGGAGCCTGGTGCGCAGCGGCGCCCTGGCGATCGGGCATGGAATTCAACAATCCATTGATTGCCCACACCGTAGCGGCACATTCTGGCGAGTTGCCACGCAGATGGGGTGCACTCGAGGTCTCAGGCAATAACGTGGTTGTCTCAGCCCTCAAACCGGGCAAAAACGGCACGATCGTGCTGCGAGTTTACGAAGCGACTGGAAAACCGGCTCCGCATGCACGCGTCACGTGCCCCTTCAAGATTGGGGAGGTACGCGAGGCTAACTTGATCGAGGATGAGGGGAGTGAAGTCCTGACATCAGACGGCGGCTTTGGCTTTTCGCTGCGGCCCTGCGAGATCAAGACGTTCGTACTTCAAGTGTCAAAGCGTTACTGAATACGCGATGCCTCGGCAATCCTCAGAATGCTCAAGAAATAGCGCGCCAAATCGAGCGAGTAAGACATGACGGACACCAAGAATTCCCCGCAGCTTGATCGTTACATTACACGTCGTGATTTCATAGGCTCAACGCTGGTTGGTGCGGGTGCCGTGCTTCTTGATGCGCCGTGCCCCGCTCAGGCGCAGCAGCTCGGGCCATCCTGGACCGGCTACGGAGGTGTAGGTGATTACCGATTCTCTAACGGCAACACCGCAGACGTGGTGCAGTCGGCCCACAGAATACGTGACCACGCGTACGACGAGGCTCTTACCAACGTAATCGATACCGGCGAGCAGTACGATGTCGTGATCGTCGGAGGTGGGTTCGCCGGGCTCACGGCAATGTACGAGTTCAAGAAGCACAGGCGCGATGGCAAGTGCTTACTCATTGACAATCATCCCATCTTCGGCGGTTATGCAAAATCGAATGAGTTCGATGTCGATGGCTATCGTATTGCGGGACCTCAAGCGTCTGTTGACGTTTGAGCGCCACAGCGGTCAGAGTGAAGCATGAGGCCGATATCACGGGAGGTGAATACGTCAGTATCGTGTACGAAAAGGGAGGAAAGCTATACCGCGTCAGGGCTGCTGGTGCGGTGCTCGCCATCGGTAGCTGGGTTGCCAAACACGTCGTCGTTGGCTTACAGCCCGAACAGCGTGCGGCTCTGGATCGATTTCTCTACCGACCGACCCTGATCGTTAACGTCGCTCTGCGCAACTGGCGGTTCTAGATAAACTGGGGGTTTCGGCCGCACGTTGGTTTGACGGTTTCGGCTTTTATAGCACGATCCGTCAGCCGATGATCGTGGGCCGGCGGCCTACGCCGTTTCATCCCGATAAGCCTGTCGTGATGACTTTCTATGTGCCGATCCAACATCTGGAGCTACCACTGGCCGCGCAAGGCCCCGCCGGTCGGGCACAACTTTACGGCACATCGTATGCGGACTATGAACACCGATTGGTCGCTCAGATGCAGATGATGTTTTCCGCCACTGGCTTTGATGCACATCGCGATATTGCCGGAATCGTGTTGAATCGATGGGGTCACGCTCGCATGTCGCCCCCACCGGGGTTCTTCTTCGGAAAAGCCGGTATCCCGTCGCCACTCACAGTTTTGCGCCGACGATTCGGCCGGATCGCTTTTGGTAATTCGGAGCTGAGCGGCGCTCAGAGCTGGTCGGCCGCCGTGAGCGAAGGCAAGCGCGCGATCACACAAGTACTCGACTTTATCTAGCAGCGAGATCACGGGTCGCGTTGAGTCCATTATGACAGACACTGCGAGCTAAGGTGGGACCGAAGTCGGCATAGTGCTCGGCGATGATCGCCAGCACGTGCTCACGGAAGATTTCGGGAAATCGATGATTCCCCGCTCGACCTCGACGGCGCGAGGTAATGCCTTGGGGGCACTGAGCGCGTAAGCACTGCATGAGGCGTTTGAATTGCCGGTAGCTGATGCTCAGCCGCTCGGCGGCGGCCCGCTGCGAGCTACGGCCCTCGATGACGCGCTGGATCTGCTCGAAGCGCTCCAGTTCTCGGCTGTTCATGCTGACGAGCCCCTTCATAAACCCGCCGTACCAAACACAGCACCGACAATCAAATTTCATATAATACTATTTATGTTAAATTAGGCTTATTGATGCTCAGCACGTCAATTTGCCGAGGCCGGGCGCCATCGGAATGTTCGGTTCAAGAATCCGCAAACCGATCCGATATGATGAGGACATCGCCTTGAGAATTACGGCGGCCTTTGATTGAGGAGGAAAATAAGATCACTCAAGCACTGCCTCGAGCAACTTGCTGCAGGAGGTCCATAACGCCCTCTACCTTCAGCCTACACCCAACCAGCAATGCGATGCGAGGAGTCGGTGAGCAACAGACTAGCCGCCGTCGATCAGGAATCGGCGAGGATCAACAACAAATACGGACTCCGACGACCCGCGTCGTGCCATCGCCAATAATTACCCGGCGCCAAGCCCGATTTTGCGCCTCTGTTTGAATTCGGGGTCGTCGAACATCACGTCATCGAAAGTTCACGACTCCACTCACTGGCTGGCCGAGCAGACGAAATTCCGGGCATCCTCTGTGCTTCCTGTACCGCTCCAGCGGGCGATTTGGGGGTACGGACACAACGGCCGCGTGCGAATTGCCGCTTTCGTCGGGTCATCGTTTTGATACTTCGTCGCGACGATTCGGTCCGGTGCCAGGCCCTTCTCGACCCACTCCGTGAGCGCTGCGAGGGCGTGATGCTCCCGATCGAAAAGGCCGCCCGGAGCGTAGGCTGCCCCGAAGATATTGGGTCCGGGTCCCGCCCAACAGTGCATCATGCTGGGAGCCAAGAAGAGCCTGTAGAAGTCGCCGTTGGGTCGCCCTAGAGTCTTCTCAACGGTCTCATAGTAGACAATGGAATGTTGGGCCGGAACGGCAGAGTCTGCCCAACCGTGATACTGGATGATCTTCTTGCCCGAGGCGCGAATCATACTCAGATCCGAACGAGTTGCATCCAGGAGACTACCGTCGCGCGCCTCACCTTTGGCGCGAGCGTCGGCTAAATCCTGATTTTTGTAATTAAACTCGTCTTTGCCGTACACCCACTTCGGCCAAAAACCCAACACGGCCTGATCGTAAAGTGTGACAGGCGAAGCGGTGTTGGCTCCAGTGATTCGCGGAAACTCCCAACTGCTCGCCTCAACGCCGCGCGTTCCCTGCAATCCAGGCAATAAGGTAGCGCCGCTCGCGGACTTGACGGGGGCGTAGATTCTCCGCACCAGCTGTACTTGTTGTGGGGATAGGCATCGCCCATCCGGCGCGCCCTTGCATTGAAGCTTCTGCGGATCAAACGTGCAGCGCAGCGGTTGCTCGATCACGCCGTCCTCGACTCCGTCCGCCGCATCACAACTTTCGATCGTCGCAGTGGTTAAGTTGTCCAGCTGGGCTGCAGTGAGGGGTTCCTTCAGTGCGCTCGCCAGTTGCACCTTGCTTAGCTGAAAGACCATCAGTCGCACCCAGTCGTTGGACGGTGAGCCGACCAGCCAGCCGGAAAAGTCCTCCGGATAGCGTTGGGCCTCCACCAGGCCTTCCCGCCCTCCCTCGGAGCATCCGCTAAAGTACGAGTACGGGATCGAGCCACCGTAGTAACTGCCTGTAATTTGCCGTGCGACGACGCTGGTGAAGTGAACAGCGCGATATCCAAAGTCGATCAGGCTCTGCGGATGTCCCTGCATCCAACCAGTCTCGGGCCCGAAATGTCCATCGTTAGTGCTGGCTACCGCGAACCCGTTCTGCAGGCCCTGAATCAGGCCCGTGTAAGCGATGCCTCCCGCGAAGCCCATGTTGCCAACCTGCAGATATCGCCGATTCCAGGTCTGAGGTAACCAGAGCTCGAACTCGATTTGAGAATCGGTGGTGGGCCGAATGACGCCGACGACACGACAAAAAGCGGGTAACCCACTCAGCCAAGGCTTCAGCATGTCGCGCCACTCGGCCGGAGCGATGAATGCGCCCGCGGCGACCTCTTCGGTTCGAGTCAGGGTCGTATCCGAGAATGGCCTGTTTAGGAGTTCCGAACACTGTGTGTCGGCATGCCCGACGAGCGGCGCTGACATTAGCAAGACAGCAACACTCCAGCGCGGGAGGGCTGTTGCCAGCGCGATAGGTAAGCGTGGATTCATAGGAGTCATTCAATTTTATGGGCGCGGGCCGAAACTGGCGGCGCTGTTGGGATCCCCCCGCCCGAGATACTTCGTTTGAGTCGGATAGGGGTAGATGGGTCGGCTGAACGTCACTCGATTGGGATCCAACGGGAAACGGATCGAGGTCGCAGCATCGTCCTTGACGGGGTCGAGTCCCATAATGCGCGCCCCAATCACCTCTTCTGGCGCCTCGCCCCG
>Ga0105240_10001876_pt1 | contig 34950 bp, 37 predicted proteins | sample KBSC54metaG_FD_80426 | JGI IMG/M metagenome (GOLD analysis project Ga0105240, IMG submission 80426) | Corn rhizosphere microbial communities from Kellogg Biological Station, Michigan, USA - KBS C5-4 metaG | ecosystem: Host-associated > Plants > Roots > Rhizosphere > Soil | place: Michigan, USA... | reverse complement strand
TAGATCGCCACGGCATTAGTGTAATGAAATATGGCTCGACCATTAAATAATCCGATATCGGCACAGTAAACGCGCGTTGCATCACATAGCCAGAACAAGAAACCGAGTACAAAAATACCAAATGCGAGTAACCAGAGTCGACCCTTTGTATGACGTTTCGTTCGCGTCAGGTATAGTTCACTGACAATGTAACCTAGGACGAAGAGTCCGAAAATAACGTCGCCTGCAAATCCTTTGAAAAGTATAATCAGGCAAATTGCTATAACAAAACTAAGAATAAAACCTGCCATTAATTTCTGGCGGCTTATGACAAGCAGGCGTAGATTTAAATAAAGAAGGGCAGAAATAAACACGAGCATACCGCTAAGGTCGAGAAGTTGCGAGAGGTAGGTGTAACTAGCGTCATACGTAAAAGACAAGAGGCCAACGACGATTGCGATACTGCCAAATAGGCGGCTACGGCGTCCACCACGCAGCAGAATTATGATGCCTACAATAAGAAATGCGATGTTTGATATGGCGTACCAGGGACGGGCGATCAGGGCATTCATTGCTGCTTCGCAGTACTGGACCGTTGGGGCTTTGAGAAAGTAATCCATATCCACATCTTAGCAAATATACGTCATTCTGTGGGAGATGTGCCGAGCCGTATAAACATAAGCGTATAATTAGCATATGAATGATTTTCTCAAACACACACTCCTAGGCGTACCAATCTACACATGGATTTTGCAATTATTATATGTTGCGGTCGCTTTGTTGATATTATTTGTTTTTGCATCGGTCCACAAAAGGAGCAACCTCGAGATTGCGTTATTCGTCGCTGGTATCGTTATTGTCGATATCGTTTGGCGGATCGCTATTAAATAGCGAGCAGCCCTACTCAATAATTGGAAGCGCTTCAACCGGGACATTAACTATAGCCGCGAGCCGTTCAACTTGCTGAAATTTGCAGTATTTTATCGGTTCGCCTTTACTACTATAAATTCGATAATAATGGGTAAAAGTTATGACTTCGCCTTTGAAGTTTTTTGCAGTAGTGGGCGTGTCGATTCGTTTGATCACCCAGCCCGCCGGTTCTACTTCAAGAATGCGTTTAATTTTGGCGTAGTGGTTGAAAGGCATAGAGTCATTGTACCAATGATGAGGCTGTGTCTCTAGGGAATAATATAGTGTATACTGGCAACATATAGAACAATGCACGTGTGCCGAGGGAATTCAGGAGTTAAATATGACCATTAAAGAAACCGCAGGAAAAATCCTATTATATTTCTACCAGTTGCAGCGCACCGTTCCGCTGACTGTCGCTAATCGTCAGCTAGGATTCATTATGAAGAAGAGTGGTGGCGTGTCTATGACAAGTGACAAAAAGTGGCTAACGACTAATCTACAGACTATCAATCCTAAGTCGACTGATATTTTGAATGCCTTTGCGTTCTTACTTGATAAAGGATTTTTATTGTCTACCGAGCGTACCAGCGCTGAAGCACGGGTGTATGTGGGCATAAAACTTACCTATAAAGGTATCGATATCATTGAGGGTATCGAAGACGGCCAAGACGGCAAACAAGCCTTTAGCGCCAGCTTTAATATTAAAGTCGGCGACCATACGGGCGTTGAAGAGCTGATCGCTGAAAACTTGGGCGAGTTGTCCGAACAAGCTAATTAGTCGTTCGACTGCTCGATTGAATGGGGCATGCCCCTTATGCTATGATGGATTAAAGTTAATGGGTAATGAGGAGAAACAGGCATGGATGATGGACCGTTCCGCGTACCACGACCAGTAGAGAGACGTGCGCCTGTTCGTGTACCCGAACCAGAGCCAGTTGTGCCGCCAGTGCCCGTTGAAGAACCGCAACCTGTCAAAACAGAGGAACCAGAGGCGGTAGAAGCACCGCGTCGGGCGGTATCAATGCGTCCTCTGATGAAAGACAAAAAAGACAGGAAGCCTGTTAATAAATTTACTGTTCTTATCGCCGTTGCCGTGGTGATTGTTGTCGCCGCTATTATTGGTTGGATAATGATAGCCTCCCAGCCAAAGACAACTGCAGCATCAACGGGAATTGACAGTAGCAAGTACCAAGCCGTTTTCTTTACGAATAGCCAAGTGTACTTTGGTAAATTACAGATGCTTAACAGCGATTACATGGAACTGACGAATGTCTATTATCTTCAGACACAGACAAGTACTGGATCCTCGTCCACGAGCGCAAATGATCAGACGAGCGTCCTCGTGAAACTTAGTAGTGCCGTTCATGGTCCAGAAGACACGATGGTGATTGCCAAAGATCAGGTGTTATTTTACGAAAACCTTGCTCCAAACGGCAAAGTTGCGCAACTGATTGCTGCGGCGCAAAAATAATTCTTTAATTTAGTTGTGAGATGTAGCCTGCCCAGGCGTTATCGGCTATTTTAGCCTCTGATTTTATCAGTATTAATAGGTTGTTCTTGGTCAGAATGACCGATTGGGGCCCCTTGGTATTTGTGCCGATGTACACTTTTGTGCCACTTGCATCGACTGAATCAGTTGCGCTATAGGACGAGGCAAGACTGGCTACTTGTTTTGCGGTATCGGTTTTGAACGAGTCGGGGAGTGGCTGTTCACTAACGCTGATCGAAACTCCACTGAGCGTATCCGTGTATGCGAATACGGGACTACTCGTCGCGGGGCTAATACGTTTCCATCCACCTAGGTCTGAGATTGACTTGCCTTTCGGAAGGATAGTTTGATACGCAGGCTGGTCGATTGGCGCCGTAGTCGGCTGATGCGTCAGTACCCAAATAGACACGCTCCCCATAAGCACAATAACGACAATCCCAACAATTATAATGACTCTTTTCACTTCCCATAGTATATCAGGCTAGTTGTTGCTGTAGGTGAAACCAAGGGTGCTGGCGTAAGCGTTCGCATTGTTTGATGCGGTCAAATCAACCTTCACGATGAGGCTATCACCGGCTGCAAAACTACAGGTAGATGGGTCGGCAGTGCTTGTTGCGGTTCCTTGTTGCCAGGTAGTTTGCGTACCGGTTGAGACGGATGTAGACGATCCACAGGCGGTGAGGCCGCTGCCATTATTACGGTAGAGTTGGTAGGCGACAGTTGCATCTGTACTGTCGGTCAGACCCATTAGTGACGTTGATCCCGCGACGAAGTTCTTGAAGGTAGTTGGCAGCTTGTAGGTCACATAGATACTTCGGGTTTGAGCGGTAATCTGCGAAGATGTCCAATTGTAGTAGTTGTACGTTTCGTTTGCGCCACAAATGGTTGGTTGAGATGAGGTACCGTTGTTGATATTAAGCGCATCAGAACAGAGGTCAGTTGTGATTGTACCTGTACCAGTACTGTGGACGACTGCATTCGCATAGGTAGGACTGAGGGTCACAAAGGTGTCTGGACTAGCCGTACATGCGCCCCAGCTACTGCCCTCGTAACACTGGAGTTCGTTTAAAGTCGTATCATAGTAGATACTACCTACAAACGCACTGCCACTGACCGTTGGTGCCGTCGATGCTTTATCCAGTGTTAAGAGTGTTGGTGTGCCGCTACCCGAACCACTACCGATAGAGACTACACCAGTATTGCTTGACCCGAGCGCCACAGTGCCACCCGTACCCGTACCGGTTCCTGCGCTAGCATTAATTTGCACACTGCCTCCGTTGCCGTTTGCGCTTCCGGCCGTACCACCTTGAATGACAACGTTACCACCATTGGCGTCACTACCACCCGCTGCGCCACCTTGTAGGTTTAGAGTCCCGCCGTTCGCGCCCGTGCCACTGCCGCCTGCACCGGAGGCGATCGTTAAATCTTTACCGGCTGTGTTAGTGGGCCCAGCCGCCACGGCAATTGTCTTGTTGCTATCGTTTCCAAAACTAATATCACCGGTGTTACCAACGGTGAATACATCCGAGGCTGCATTTTGGAGCTGAACCAGATTACCAGTCGAAGTTTTGTCAATAAAGATGCTGCTAGCAGAACTTGCATCAGTCTGAACGCCTTGGGCAAGTTGGACGAAGTTATCTGCCGTCTTGCCGCCCAGCTGGCCAGAGTTAAGCGAGTAAGGAGTTGAGGTGATGCGTTTCATCGGAAGCATCTCGCCATCGGCGCTACACGGCGAGGTGCCGAACGTCGTACAAGCGCTGGCTGATCCGGCGACGTTCATCGACAGCCACAGCGTATCTTGATTCCAATCAATGCTAGAACCGAAGGGATTAACCGATCCCAGGTTCACTGAGAAGAAGCCGTTTGTGACCTGAACGCCGCTTGTGCCGCCGTTATTAATATACGTTTCGGTCCACTTGAGCGTGCCGCCACTACCGCCAGTGTCGCCAGCTGTAGTGCCATCGCCATCTTGATAAATTTTAAACTGAAGATTGTAGTAGCCATCAGGGACAACGCTACCGCTGGACGTCGTTAAACGCCCTTCAAAGCTAAGGGTTTGATTGACGCCTGGTGCTGCGTGAGAGATTGTAGCTAATAATAGCGTTGTGAAAAACGCAATAGATAGCATAATAAGCCCTGCAAGTCGCAGTGCATAACGCCGATTAAAAATAGTGGGGAGGTGACACCACGCGTTCATTTTTTGGTTTTTTTCTTTATTTTTACCCTAGTTAGGGTTGCAATAAATGTTTATTTCACTATGCCGCGTGGTGGTTCGTCAAAGCTTGCGATTATTGTAGCATAAGCGTGTATCCATAACAATATTTTTTGGCCTTGCGCAACACTAGTTGGTGCACCCGTTCAAGCGTAAGTTCTATGCTATAATGACTGTACGTACGTGACAGGGGTAAATAGGAGAATATACACACTGTGAAGATGCCACGGATCATCGCTAGTCTTGGCCTTATTATAGGAGTGGCAATCACTCTCTCTTCGCAGGCCTTCGCGGTTAATTACGGAGGTGGAAGCGTTCAGGGCTATGCCGCTGAGGCTCCTCTTGATAACGGTACGATTGTTCAGCTGGAAGGTACCGGTTCGAACCGAGTTAAGGTGGCGACTCAAGCACAACTCCAAAATATGTTTGGCGTAACCGTAGACCGTACACAGCTGCTCCTTGTTTCGTCGAACCCAGCCCTTTCTAACGAAGTATTTGTCGCGGTTTCGGGCACCTACAACCTACTCGTTAGCACCCAGGGCGGTCCGATTGCCGTCGGTGATTACCTGACGATTTCATCGATTAATGGTGTGGCGATGAAGGCAAGCACGGCGCAGACAACCGTATTTGGTCGGGCAGCAGCAGCCTTTGACGGTAAGGGTGTAACGCTCGGTACATCACCGCTCAAAGACTCAACAGGCAATACGAGCCAGACGGTGACGCTTGGCCTGATCCCAGTCGCAATCAACATTCAACACAACCCGAACGTTATCAGCACCAAGCAAGATTTGCCAGACTTTTTACAGCGACTTGGTCAGCAAATTGCCGAGAAACAGGTCGATCCCATCCGTATTTACCTTAGTATGGCAATTACGGCGGCGAGTATTATTACCGCTATCGTCATGCTGTATGCAGGCGTACGCAACAGCTTGATCTCGATTGGCCGTAACCCAATGTCGAGAAAATCGGTCTTTCGGGCGCTTCTGGAGGTGATTTTAACCAGCATTTTGATTTTAACTATTGGCCTATCTGCGGTATATTTACTATTGAAGCTATGATGCAAATGAAGGTGGGTGAATATGGGATTATTTAAACAAAAAAAGAAAAAAACATCTGTTGTTGATGAGGCGGTTGAGCGTGCTGAGCGTATTTTTGACGAGTCGTTTCGAAACGAGCTTCGCACCCATGGCCGCATGTATTTTGAGCGCACCATCAAAGAAAGTGCGGTCCTTTTTCGCCAAGACCTCGACGCGACAATTATTCAGGTCTACACCGAATTAAAGCAGCACGTCACCGCTCAACTGGACGAGCAGTTCTTTAAGTACAGCCAGTCAATGAAGGACGCGCAAGATACCGCGCTCCAATCCCTTAACCGCAGCGTTAACGACCTCAAAGAACAACATCAACTCCTTAGTATCGCGCTTAAAAAAGAAGTTGCCGATCAGCGAACAGCCATTATGGCGGTTTTTGAGGACAACAATAACGAAATAAAAGCGTCGAAAGAGGCGCAGGCAAACGCACTCGAAATCCTTGCTAACAGCGTCAAAGCGCTTCAGGAGCAACAGCAAAAAATGAGCGAGGTTCTTGCTAAGAACCTGGCAGATCAAGAAGCAACGATGATTGCCGCGTTTGAAAATAACATGGCGCAGGTGGTTGAACATTACCTCCTGGGTGCGCTGGGCGATCAGTATGATCTAAAGTCGCAGTTGCCGTCGATCATCAAGCAAATGGAAGCCAACAAACAGGCGATGATGGATGATATCAAATTATGAGTGAGACGAAAGTAAAGACACAGGACGACTTTATCTTGCCACCGAATGTGGTCAGTAAAGCTGATGTGTCACGCCTCGTGAACGAAGTAGAAAGCGTTGATAACGAAATGACGTCGAGTGCCGTCAGGGCAAAGACGGGCGGTAAAGAACGCAGTGCGCCGGTGTTATCAGAACAGTTAACTGACTTTTTAAGTCAAAACAAACTGTCGCTCGAGAAAGCTCACGACCGAACGGATCTTATCAAACAACTGCATACCCTAAAAGATAAAGTACCGATTATTCACATGACCTTCGCCACAACTGCAGATTACGAAAGTTTGCAGGAACTAGCCGCCTGGCTGCGCAGTTCGGTTCATCCGCAGGCGGTGATTGATGTTGGTCTTCAACCAGCACTGATTGCGGGGGTCTACCTACGCACCCCTAATCACGTTCATGACTTTAGTTTGCGCGCCCTCCTTGATGGCCAGCACGGACTGCTCGTAAAAGAGCTGGAGGCGCTTCGTGGCAGCAAATAAAACCTTTGAAAAGCTTGTCGACGCCGGCAATCCGGTCGGTGAAATTATTGGTATTGACTCATTTATGGTCAGTGTCAAAGGCCTGCAGCCGACTAACGTCCATGCAACCGTCAGGTTTGAGGATGGCACGCGCGGCTACGTTCATCAGGTTCTCGAAGATCACGTTGTGGTGATGAAGCTTGATCCAAGCCCACTCCACATCGGTACGGTGTGCGTGATCGAAGCGCCAGACATTATGATTCCCGTCGGCAAGAACTTTATTGGTCGTGTTGTGAATGTGTTCGGTGAACCGATTGATGGCAAGGGTGAAATTATCGCCGACCAAGAGTGGGACGTTTTTCACTCGGCGCCGATGCTCTATGAACGTGAGCTGCTCGATACGCCAGTTGAAACGGGCGTCACCATTTTGGATCTTGAATACTCCCTGGCGCGTGGTCAGCGTATGGCGATGCTAGGAGACAGCAAGGTAGGCAAGACCGCGCTCGCGGCCCAGGTCGCAATTAACCAGAAAAACACCGATATTACGGTTATCTACGTGCTAATCGCTAAACGTCAGCACGACGTGGCGGAACTGGTGAGCACCCTCGAAAAGAACGATGCCCTCAAAAAAGCCGTAGTCGTTGTGAGTAATTCCTTTGAATCACTTATCCTCACCTATTTGGTACCCTATGTTGGGGCAGCGCACGGCGAATACTTTTGGCATCAACTCAATATGGACACGCTTGTGATTTATGATGATTTGACAGCGCACGCCCAGGCCTATCGTGAAATTTCACTGATCGCTGGCGTCTCACCAGGTCGTGACTCATATCCAGGTGACATGTTCTATACTCACTCCAGCCTTCTTGAACGTGGCGGCAAGACAGAATCAAACCACGCCAGCCAGACGCTTATTCCGATTGTCTATGCACCAGGCGGAGATATTACGGCGTATCTTCCAACCAACATTATGTCGATTACGGATGGTCAGTGGATTTTGGACGAGAAAATTTTCAAAGACACCATGCGCCCAGCGGTCAGTACGGCCCTATCTGTCACGCGCGTGGGTGGTGTTGGGCAAAACAAGCGCCAAAAAGGATTTGCCGATAAGCTTAACTTGACGCTTGCAGGATATCGAACGGCCGAAGAATACGCTCACTTTGGTACCGAACTGAGTCCGGCCGCCCAGGCCGATTACGATAAAGGTAAGGTGTTATTCAAACTGATGAACCAAGGTATCGGTGAAATTTATAGCTTTGCTGAGCAGCAGTTTTTGATGAGTATTGTGCTTGCAAGTAGTCCCGAGGAAATCATCAACGTCGACCTGATGAAGGAAAAGGTGCATGACTATGCCGCCAAACTTAAAGAAGACAAAGACATGGTGGGCAACTACGACGAGCTTGAGGCGGCCCTAAAAGCGGAAGTCATGACAATTGATGAAGTGAAGAAGGCGGCGATTGAAAAAGCCGCCAAAGCCGAAGCCGAAAAGAAGCGCCAAGCTGATGAAGCGTTGGCTGCCGATGCTGCCGCCAAAGCCCCAGCTCAACCTGTTGCAGATGCTAAGAAAGAGGAGAAGAAGTAATGCGTCGGCCGCTCGAGATTAAGGCCGAAGAGGCAGCCGCACGTTCTGTTGTGAGTCTTACATCAGCTCTTGAAAGCATCAGCAGCATGCAAATTGCCAAGACCAAGAACAAGGTGCTCATTAGTAACCAGTTCTTTGATGAGGTCTGGAATATCTACAAGCAAATTCGCGTTGATGTCATGTTCAACTATGGTCGTGTCGAGGGTGAAACCCCAATCAACAAAGAACTTTTGATTCTGATTACGGCCAAAGGTGGACTCAGTGGCGATATCGATAACCGCCTGATTCGTCAGTTCCTAGAGCATTACGAAGAGTCCAAGAATGACGTGCTGGTTATTGGGCATCATGGCTCAACCAAACTGAAACAGGCACACGTTGAATACATGTATTATTTTGACCTGCCCGAACACGATTACATTAACGTCGATCCTCTCATGGATATCACCAAAAAATACGCGAAAAGTCGCATTTTTTACCAAAATTACATCTCGCTCTCGCAACAAGAAATCAAAGAAGTCGACTTAAGTGAAGTCGTTTCAAGCAAGGGCCGTACCGCTGACATGTCGACCGTGAGCGATGATATGGTGACCGAGAAAACATATATCTTTGAACCTAGTTCCTATGCCGTTGCCGCGTACCTCGAGAATTCAATTCTTCGCCTGACGATTTCCCAGTTCATTTACGATAGCCGTCTCGCGCAGGTGGCTAGTCGCTTCAAGGCTATGTCGGCTGCCAAAGAACGCTCTATTGCGAATGCATCAGGACTTCATACTGAGTACAACCGCGCCAAACGAAGCCAGGTGGATACCAGGCTCAAAGAATCTATGTCGGGTCTGAAAAAATTGCGTGCCGGAGGAGAACAGTAATGACCGAACAAACACAAACTACCTACAAAAAAGGCGTGGTCCGTACACTCAAAGGCCTCGTTATCAAGGTTCAGTTCCTTGAGGATATGCCAGATCTTAATGAGATGCTGTATGTCGATAATGAGAAAAAGTCACCACTGCTTGTCAGTAGTATGGAGCGCGGCGATATGGTCGTGTGCCTTAATATTGGTGGTGATTACAGTATTCAAAAAGGCGATTCAGTCAGCCGGAGTGGGCACAGCCTCGAGATTCCCGTAGGCGAAGAGATGGTTGGCCGCGTCTGGGATGCCATGGGGCGCCCAATTGACGGCAAGCCACAGCTCGAACAAGCGGTCCTTGATAAGATGATCAAGCGAACGATCTTTTCTCCTAACTTCAAAGAAACCAGCCTCGTTAACAAATCCGATGACGTGCTTGAAACAGGCCTCAAAGTGCTCGACTTCTTTACTCCATTCGTTAAAGGCCGCAAGATCGGTATTGTCGGTGGAGCCGGTGTGGGCAAGACCGTGCTTACGATGGAAATTATTAATAACGTCGCGACTGGGTCTGGGGCGCTGTCGATCTTTGCTGGTATTGGTGAGCGTATTCGTGAAGGTCACGAGCTGTTTAAGACCTTGGGCGATAATGACCTCCTGAAAACCACCGCTATGTTCTTTGGGCAAATGAATGAAAATCCCGTCCAACGTAGTTTGATCGGTCTGTCGGCTATTACGCTCGCCGAGTATTTCAGGGACGATCAAAAGAAAGACGTGCTGCTGTTTGCCGACAACATGTATCGCTATATTCAGGCAAAGAACGAGGTGTCGACTATCATCGACCAGACGCCTGCCGAGGGTGGCTATCAGCCAACCGTGTTTAGCGATGTCAAAACCTTCCAAGACCGTCTGGCAACTAACGCCAATGGATCAATTACGGCGCTTCAGACAATTTATGTGCCAGCCGATGACCTGTCGGATCCCGCCGTGCAAATGATTCAACACGAGCTTGATAGTACGATTGTGCTTAGCCGTGCCGTCGCTGCGCAGGGAATCCGCCCCGCAGTTGATATCTTGGCCTCCAAATCGAGCCTGCTCACCCCAGAAGTTGTGGGCGAACGCCACTATGAACTGGCAACTCGCGCGACTGCAATTTTGCAGAAATACGAATCGCTAAAGGGCATCATCGCCATCATTGGTGAGTCGGAGCTTTCGGCTGATGACCGCGAGGACTATAACAAGGCCAAGGCACTGATCGAATTCTTTAAGCAGCGCTTTAACGTCATGGAGAAAGTAACCGGTGTGCCAGGCGAACACATGACCCGCGAAGATACACTTAACGGTGTCGAAGAAATCGTCGGTAAACTTGAATCCAAAGACGCTAAACCTGCTACTGATGCCAAGCCAGCCGCCAAACCGGCGGATGCGACTGCCGCTGCAGCCACCGCAAAGCCGGCTGACGCTAAACCAACCGACGAAAAACCCGCCGAAGCAAAACCATCTGAACCCGAGAAAAAATAATGGCAGACGAGACAACGACCCCAGTAGCGACCGAAACAACCGAACCCGACCAGACGGTAAAGTCGAATGGCAAACCGACCATAATAGTCAAAGTCTATGCGCCGTTCAAGATGTACTACGAAGGTGAAGCCTATAGCATCAGCGCGGTTAATGCGACGGGTCCATTCGATGTCTTGCCTCACCACCATAACTTCCTCTGCATGCTTTCGCCGTGCAATCTCATCATCCAAACGCCAAACGGTGAAAAAGTAGTCAAAATATCACGCGCTCTCATGCAGGTCAAAGCCGACCGCGTTGTCGTATTCGTTGATGTCTAGTTCGTCACAAAGTAGTCATAGCCAAAAGCCGCATTTGCTGGCGCAGCGTTGGCCGTACAGACACTAAAGCCAGCGGTATCACGTGTCACATAAAACTCAGTTTCTCCTGCTGCTTGGCCAACAGGGCTGATGAGTACGTGGGGTGGATTGGTATAGACCTGCTGGAAAGTAATACGTACGAAACAGCCAGCAACTGGTCCGTTACCAGTGTTGATACTAAGACTGCCGGATGTGTCCGATCCATTGAGTGAGGTGGAGCCACCACTACCTAAGACAGCCGTGTTAATCGTACGATTTGGTGAAGATCCGGTGAAACTAATGTGGTTAGGAATCTGGAGGACAGCGTTACCGCTGAGAATTAGTTTAGTCACCGTCAGTTGTCCAGCCGTTACTGCGCCGCTGAATGCCGAGACACCTGCTACATTAAGGTCGTGGAGCGTCGTGGTTCCTTGGATGGCAGTGTTCGTCGCAACCTGCAAACTATTGATTTGGGTTGATCCCAGGTTTACCGCACCGCCGACCGTCAGGCTTGCGCCTTGGATACTGCTGCTGGTCTGGACACTACCAGCCACGTTCAGGTTACCTCGGGTAAGGGTCTGACCTGCGATAATGGCGTTACCTTGAATGGTCAATGTCTGCGAGGTGTCGCCAACTGTTGCATCGGTGTTAGCAAGTTGTTTCAAGGCATCTTGGTTAAGTGTTTGGCTGGCAATACTTGGGGTAACAGGCGCTTTTTGACTATTAAAGTAATTAACAGCTGTAATAATGCCGGCAACCACAACCAGCAGTAAAAAGAACAAGAAATAAATGTTTACTTTACGAAATAGCTTTTTAAACGCAGAAACTTTCTTTTCGCCCAAATCATCTGCAACTGGTGTTCCATTTGCTGCGGCTTGCGCTGTTTCTTCCTGCGCAAGGTCTTCGGGGGTACGACTGAGGGCATCGCTTGGAGCTTTCGACTCGTCAGCCACGGGTGTTTCCTTCGGTTCCTCCGCAGGCGCATCTTTTGCAGGCTCGTCCTTTGGCGGCTCGGTCGTTGGTTCTTCGTCTGGTTTCTTGTCAGGTTCCATAGTAGTGTGTCTTTTTCGTTTATGCTTACGCATAGCTTACTATATTTACGGACGCTATACCAGTACCTGGCTACTCTGGTAACGGTTGTGTTTTACCCACGTTTACGTGATAATACACCTTACATGGGGAGTAAAAAGGGCAGACTAGGACACTACTTTAAGCATATGCTAGCAGCAGCATTGATTGTTGGTGGTGTCGGTGCCTTGCCTGTTTCGGCGCTTACGTCCAGCTCAACGCACTATCAAGTTGATCAAACGCAGTTTGGCTCTGCCTCAACGAGTAATACCTGTTCGTCTGGGTACTGCGCAGAGACTTCTATCGGTGATCCAGTAGCAGGGCAAACAGGCAGTAGTACCAAGACAGCTAGCCTAGGGTCTGTCACAGGTAGCGAACCGCGGCTTGAAGTAGTTATCGAACCAGGTAGCTCAAACCTTGGGGTGCTAACGACCACGACGACCGCCAGCAAAACGACTACCATCCAAGTGCTTAATTATTTAAGTCACGGCTATACGTTGCAGATTGTCGGCGGGGCACCCACCTATGGTGATCACACACTGGCGACGCCATCGACTCCAACCGCCTCAGCAGCCGGTACCGAGCAATTTGGTATTAACCTTGCACTTAACACCAGCCCTAGCGTCGGGGCAGCGCCGGTACAGGATCCATCTTCCTCAACAAGTTTTGGAGTAGTAAACACTAGTTATAATACGCCGAATCTCTTTATGTACAGCAGTGGTGACGTGGTCGCGCATAGTGATAGTGCGTCGGGAACCACTGAATATACAGTCAGTATGATTGTCAATATTTCTAACGACACACCGGCCGGTCATTATTCAGGCGACTTCTCAGCCATTGTTGTGCCTGTGTATTAAGTGAAGAATATGACAAAACTAAAAATTGTGGAAAAAAACTATTGCATTCGTCATACCGTTAATGCTAAAATGCGCGTGTAGCCCTTGAAAAAGGATTTAAAAGTACCAAAACAAAAAAGGAGAAACCACCACTATGTACAAACTTAAATCAATCGTGCGACGAAGTTCGTTGCTCGGCGCGTCCCTCGCTCTTGTAGCAGCGACGTTCTTGCCAGCAACGCTTACATACGCCGACGCACTTAACCCATTGACGAGTCGTACCTTGACTCTTTCAAGCTCATCACCAGGATGGGACTTTACCGATGGTTCCGGTAACCCGACATATGCACAACCAAACTCAGGTGCAAACGGTCAAAAGACAGGTAACACATTCTCGTTCAACGTAAGTACCGACAGCCACGCGGTTAATCCTGTGAAGGCCTTTACTTTCCAGTACTGTACACTCGCAGCTGGTATATGTATGTCACCAGGTAACGACGGCTTTACTGGCTCATCGCCTACGGCAGTACGAAATGCTGACGATATTGCTGGCCACAAGACTGACCTTAAGGTAGTTGCTGCAACTCCCACAGAAATCTCGTCTGGTACTGCAACCTCTATCATTACTGCAGGTGATGCTACGGGAATTCCAGCTCGTGATAACAGCCAAGGTAACTTCGTAGTCCTCTACAAAGATGTCAGTGGTTCTTGGACATACAGTGGCGGCTGGTCAATGGCTGTTAGCCATAATGAAGATGGCGGTGACGCTCTTCACGCGAACGGAACAGACCAGAATAACTTCATCACCATCACGAATGCCACAGGAGTTGGCCTGCACTCTGGTGGATCGTTCAAAGTTATCTTCTTTGGTACCGACACTAACTACGTTACTAACCCAGGTTTTGGCGCCTTCTTCGTCAAGATTAACGATTACAACGACGACACAACACTTGATAATACAACACTTATGGACGGTGGTGTCACCGTAGCCAACGTCGTCAACCAATCAATTGAGATTCAAACCAAGGTACTTGAAACCATGGACTTCTCGGTTGGTACAGTTGACCCTGATACACTTGATAGTACTGGTGGAGTTACTAGCCAGCTACATGCCGCTAACGGTGCCTCTAGCCACGGTCAGTGTGATTCAATCCTTCCAGGGATTACTCCCGCAGCTGTAACTGCTGGCGGAGCAAATACATTGCAACTTGGTGATACGTCCGCCGAGAACTCACTAAGCACGACACATACCTATAGTACTCACTCGTACTGGAGACTCAGCTCTAACTCTAGTGCAGGTGCAACAGTATACTACTCTGGTGAAACGCTAAGTAACACCGAGGGTGACCAGATTGCCGCTATCGGTACAACTGCTCAGCAGCCACACCTTGGTACACCTCAATTCGGCCTTGCTCTCGATAACGGTACAGGTAGTACCTATGCAGTAGACTATAACGTCGAAGAAGACCCTGGATTTGCCTTCGAAAATGCAGCAGACGTTACAGCTCATACACAAGGTATTGACGCAAGTACGACAACTGATACTGCAGCACTTCTTGACTACCATGACCCATCACTTACTCCAATGGCCCCAACCGCTCAATACGGTGGTGGTACGGGTAACGTGAACAACCTAAACTACGGTGATGGTACAGGTGGCCACGGTAGCGCAGGAGTTAACACGACCTTTGCCTTCGACGCAAACTCGAACATCGCTCCAGTGCCTATCGCCTCAGATGCTGGTCAGGTTGTTGACTGTGTAACTGCCAAGGTTCGCTACATCGCGAACATCGCAGCGACCACTCCAGCTGGTATCTACACTACCAAGATCAACTACATCGCAGCCCCTGAATACTAAGCCGAAACGCTTATACACAGAAGCTACACGTAGCAAGAACCGACCCATCTAGGGTCGGTTCTTTTGTAGTACAATAACAGGTATGCGGTACAGACTGCTTCGTTTTCATACATTTTTGTTATGGTTTCGCCACTTGTTCTCTGAGGAGTTCTTGGCGCTACTTCTGGTTATCTTTGTCTTTGTCGTGCCTGTTGCGGCTGCTACGCGCTTCCAGGACAGGAGCCTCTACATGCTCAGCACCTTGCCTGGTGTTACGACGTCGTATACGGTCTCGTTTAGCTATGAAAGCCCTGTGCCGGTCGGGTCAGTCGACATGTTGTTTTGTATCGATCCGATCCCGTATGACCCGTGCGTGACACCTCCAGGGCTCGATGTATCGCGCACAAACCTGACTAGTCAAACAGGTGAGCAGGGCTTTTCGATTCTGTCTAAATCTACCAATCACGTCATACTAACGCGCCTGCCGGGGCCAATCACTAACAATGCTTCGGCCTACACGTTTGATAATATCGTGAACCCTAGTGTCAACGGCGAATCTTTCGCTATTCGCCTGCAGAGTCACTCATCAACCGATGCGAGTGGTCCACAAATCGATTTCGGTTCGGTCGAGGGTGAAGTCACGAACGCCGTGACACTCGAGACGCAAGTTCCACCAATGTTGATATTCTGTGTGGCTAGGCATGTCGACGATAACTGTGCGGGTGACGACGGTACGTACTACACTGATATGGGGGATTTGAGCCCCGATTCGACCTTGACCGCACAATCGCAAATGGCAGTTGGCACTAATGCCTCTGGAGGATTTGCAATTACCGCCAACGGTATACCGCCAGCTGCCGGTACGAGTGTGATTGACCCCTTACCAGCGCCAACAGACAGTACCCCGGGCGTCAACCAGTTTGGCATTAATCTCGTCGCTAACACTGCGCCGGCAATCGGTAATAACCCAGAGGGTGATTGGAGCAATGCGCTTCCGACAGGTGATTACGCTGTACCAGATAAGTATACCTATGTGCCAGGTGACGTCGTTGCATCCTCGCCAAACGTCAGTCTGATGGAGAAATTCACTGTCAGTTACATCCTGAACTCAAGCCCAACCCTGCGTGCTGGTGTGTATAGCACAACGATTACCTACATAGCCAGCGGACGATTTTGATGTTACAATACAGCTTATATTTAAAGAATAATGTCCGGGGGAATAGGGAATGATCAAATACGTGAAAAGCATTGTTGTAGCTAGCTTTGTGGCTATTGCGACTGTTATTAGCTACGCTGTGATTCCTGTTTCTCACACTGCAGCTCTTACTTCATCAGGGTCTCTTAGTATCGTACCAACCAAGAACTATGTTATTCAACCAGGCGCGACTACCAAGGATACCCTAGTTATTAGCAACCTTGATACTATCCTGCCGCTTCAGCTAACACTTCGCGTGATTGATTTCACCTTTACAGATGATAGCGGTACGCCGAAACTGATACTTGATCCTAACGCGCCACAGACAACTTGGTCACTGAAGCCGTTTTTGACCGTTCCTAAATCTGTCACAATTCCCGCTGGCGGTACCAAGACGCTCGACATGTCTGTGTCGATTCCAGCTGGTCACGGTGCGGGTAGCTATTACAGCGCTATTCTGTACGCGGCAGGCAGTGGCCAGGGTGGTAATGTTGGACTCAGTGCCTCTGGTGTGACGCTGGTATTCACGACGATTCCAGGCAAGGTGAACGAAGACCTTAAACTTGAAAAGTTCGGCGCATACTTACTGCAGACACAAACAACTCACCCAGACTACGTATCTGTCACTGGTACCGAGCCTTGGTCTATCGCATACACGCTCAAAAACAATGGAAACGTCACCGAAAGTCCAGTCGGCACCATCACCTATAAGTACATGTTTGGAAGCACGCAGACGATTACCAATGTTAATCCGACCAGTTCACTAGCGCTTATTGGTCAAACCAGAACGTATAACTCGTGTATTAAACTGCAGACTCAGGACGTGAAGCTTAACGGATCCGTTGCTCCATCAACGACTTGTGTATCTCCAGGTCTATGGCCAGGTTATTACACGACGTCACTTGATCTGTTTTATGGCCAAAATGGTAACCGTACTCAGGAAATTACCGGCACAGGGTCATTCTGGTATCTGCCAATATGGTTTGTGATTACGGTACTAGTGGTTCTGCTCGTCATCGCGTTCTTCGTCTGGCGATTGGTGCGCAGAGTCCGCCGCTTCCTATACGGTCCCAAGTCAAGCAGCTCGTTCCGTCGAAAATAACCCAATCTCTTTTGTAAGTAGGCGAGGCACGTTACAATAAACATAAGCATGGTACACAAGCTTTACTTATTCGCGCGTCTTACACTTCCGGTTAGTATCGGTGTGATGTTTATAGTAGCGATTCTGTCCGTCTCACAGGTTTCTGCCATTACGGCTATTCCAACCCCTGATCCTCAGCCTGGTTCGTTTGGACTCGAAGCTACCAAGCCTCAAGCTCCACCTAAGGTAGGGGCGACAGTAACAACACCCGCTAACGGCGCATCGTTTACGACGTCACCAACGGCTGTGAATGGCATCTGTCCACCTGGGCTACTGGTTCAGATATTCAACAATAACGTCATGGTCGGTTCGACTATGTGTACTAGTGGGAGTTTTAGTGCGGATGTGAGCTTGTTTGTGGGTGTGAACGAAATAACGGCCATTGTTTACGATGACCTCGATCAAGCAGGACCGACTTCGAATCTTGCAACCATTAACTATAGTAATACGCAGTTTACGGCTTTCGGCGAGCTTATCACTCTGACTAGTTCATATGGTCGCAGGTCGGCGACCGCTGGAACTGAACTGAGCTGGCCACTCCAACTGTCTGGTGGTAGTGGGCCATATGCATTTAGCCTGGACTGGGGCGATGGGTCGTCATCTGATCTCAAGAGTCAGTCAGCAGCAGGACTGGTCACGATTGCTCATACCTATGCCAAGGCTGGTATTTATCAACCGAACGTCCGCGTTACGGACGTCAATGGCGTCAGTGCGTTCCTGCAAATGGTTGCTGTTGCTAGTGGTCAGGTTGATAGCGGGGCAGGGACTAATACTGCGTCCAAGTCCACGACCACGACGGTCATCTTATGGGTACCCGCGGTCGTAGCGCTCGTATTGCTGTTACCGGCATATTGGCTCGGACGACGCAGCGAAGTGGTTTCAATCCGTAATCGTCTATTAAAAGATCGTGATAGCTACGAAGAAAAATCTGCCTAGCATAGATTCTTACGAAACTTCTGATAAAATGCTTGACAAGCATAAGTAGCTTTAGGTACACTGAACTCGTTACGGAGTGAAACAAATAATTTGAGAATATGAGGTAGAGGCATGAAGTTTTCTAAGGTTTTTAGGCGAACAGGCGGATATAACATAAAGGCACTACTAGTGCTTGTTGGACTAACTGCTTCAACAATGACGTCTCTACTGCCTATCTTTGCTTCAGCTGCTCAAGTCACTGACCGCTCCATCGCTCTGACAAGCTCCTCAGCGAGCGCCACTTCTGTTACTTATACAGTTAACTTTACGTCGGCGGCGGCTGCTGGCGCCTTTGTGGTTGATTTTTGTAGCAATAGCCCTGTAATTGGTGATACCTGTACGGCTCCAACTGGCTTTGATGCCTCATCTGCAGCTTCGACCACCTCTGGGTTTACCGATGTGACTGGTGCAACTAGCCAATTCGTTGTTGCTGGTACCGTCGGCGCGACGACAGCAATTACGGTGGACGTCACTGGTATTGATAACCCAACCGTCTCGGGCCCTCTCTATGCACGTATTGTCACCTATGACACAAAAGCACATGCGCTACTATATTCTTCTACAGATCCAACCGATGGTAGTACAATTACTCCAATTGACCAAGGTGGTATCGCGATGCAAATCAACGACACAGTTGGTGTATCGGGTGTCGTCATGGAAACTATGACATTCTGTGTCGCGGGTGGTGTCATTAGCCAAGATTGTAACCTTACTAGTAATACTGCTCCGATTCTAAAGCTTGGTGAAACTGTTGGTAGTACCAAAGCGTTAATCTCGACGGCAATTAGTACAGGAACTATCTACACACAGATTTCGACTAACGCACGAACAGGCGCAATCATTAGCATCAAGAGTAATGCTGCCGGTTGTGGCGGACTCCTCCTTGCAGGTGATCCAACCCACTGTTACATTCAACCAGCTCTTACTGGTGGTATTACCGCAGGGCAAGCAAAGTTTGGTGTTAAAACTGGTACTGCTGTTGCAACGGTAGGCGATAGTGATGCGAATGGAACTCTTGAGCCAGTGAGTGCGTCTGGCTACAACGCTTCAACCTACGCGCTCAACTATATCAGCGGTGATGCGACTGGCGTAACCAGCATCTACGGCGATCCATTTCTAGATACTGCAAGCGGTCCAATCAACAACATGAACATGCCAATCACCTTTGGTGCAAGTGTTAACAACAGCACGCCAGCTGGTACATACTCGGCTGATCTGGGTATGGTTGCGACCGGCAAGTTCTAGTAGACTTTCGATAGACTCTTACAGCACTCTCATAAAACCGAGAGTGCTGTTTTAGTAGGTGCGCTGTTTGCAATCAGTCCCATAGCTGTTATGATGGAAAGTAATCAGGTAAATGGGGAATATGAGTGTGTTAATTAAACAGCGTGTCCGAACTATTATATTCGTTGCATTAGCGTCTGCCGTGGCGCTGACGGGCCTTTTGGGCTCTCAGTCGTATGCACAGACACCAGGCTCCAATAACGTCCTTAAAATCTCTCCACTGCGTACAGACATTCAAGTCGCCGCGGGTAGCAGTAAAACTGTCCAAATCACTATTACTAACCCAACATCGAGCGAGATTTCAATTACTCCGATTGAGAATGACTTCACATCAGGTGATGAGAACGGTACACCTGCAGTTATTCTCGATGCTAACACCTTTGCGCCAACCCACAGCCTCAAGCGCTTCATGGCGCCACTGTCTCCAATCGTCATCCCTGTTGGTCAGTCCAAGACAATCACTGTGACGATTAACGTACCTGCATCAGCTCAAGCTGGAGGATACTTCGGTGCGATTCGTTTTACACCTACCACTGCTGGTAGCGGTGGACAGGTTAACCTAAGCGCGAGCGCGGCATCACTTATCCTGCTGACGGTTCCTGGTCCAACAGTTGAAAAACTTAACCTCACAGACTTCCTTGTTCAGCAAAAGGGAATTACCGGTTCATTCTTTAGCACTCCTACGGATTTGACGACGTTTCTTCGTTTTGAAAACAAAGGCAACATCCAAGACGCTCCATTCGGTAATATCGCCGTCAAGCAAAACGGTAAAGTTGTCTATGAGACCGACTTTAATATCACGCAACCTCGCGATGTCGTTCTGCCCGATGGTGCTCGTCGCTGGGATGTGCCGCTAAAGGATATAGGAACATTCGGCTACTTTACCGTTACTGCGACGCTGACCTATGGTACGAATAATTCGACTATCGAAGTATCCCGTTCGTTCTGGGTTGTTCCAACGCTCTATATTATCCTTGGTATTGCCGGTGTAGTCCTCCTTATTGCCATCATTATCTTCATCATCCTGATGATTCGTCGTTCGAGACACCGCCGTTCACGTGGCGGCTACCGACGCTAATAGATAAAACATGTAGCTAATTCTCAGCGTACTCTCAACGAGGTTATGCTAGAGTAACACTATGCAAAGTTCACACCCCACCACCCCGAAAGTTATTGGAGCCCTCGCCGTCGCGGTCGTGATTGGCGTCGGGGGCTTCCTACTTATAAGTGGCGCTAATGCCCGACCCTCAGGTAGTCTCACCAGTACGAGCAGTAGTTCTTCGTCTGCACCAGCAACTTCGACAGCTACAACCACTCCTACGCCTACAGTCGTAGCTCCAACTCCAGCCTCGACTCCAGCGAGTCAAGTGGCATCGGCATACAAAGACGGAACATATAACGCTACAAGCAATTATTATGTACCTGGCGGCCAAAATAGTATTGCAGTGACACTTACCATTGCAAACGACACGATAACGGCAGTCAAGACGAGCAGCACCGTTGATAGTTATCAGTCCCAGCAATACGTCGATAGTTTTAACTCGAGCATTAACTCGGCTGTAGTCGGAACGCCGCTGACGAATGCCTATCAAAATCGAGTTGGCGGCGCATCCCTTACCACCATTGCATTTGATGATACGCTTCAGACAATCATGAATAATGCCAAAGCCTAATATTGAGTTTGAATCACTTGGAACGCATTGGTGGATTGAAATCCTTGATGATGCATCTGACAGTCGGGTTGAAAAACTAATTTTAGAACGGATCCATAGGTTTCACGATGATTATTCGCGCTTTATCCCCGAATCTTTTATTGGGCGACTTAACTCGGAAAAAAGACTCAAAAACCCGCCCGAGGAGCTGGTCAGCATGCTCCAGTTTGCTCGGCAGATGTTTGAGGTAAGTCAGGGCATCTTTAATATTTCTGTAGCGAGTACTTTGGGTCAACTTGGCTACGGTAAAGCGAATAGTGATTCCAAGATCGATCTAGCGCTGTGGAATAACATCGAACTGAGCTCAAACGAAATCACGATCCCTGCTGGTGTAGAGCTTGATTTAGGCGGCTTTGGTAAGGGCTGGATAATCGACGAAATTGGGAAGATATTACGTGAAAACAATCGTCCGTTTTTTGTGGTTAATGGTGGGGGAGATATTCTGGTTAGTTCACCCGAGCCAATCGAGCTTGCCCTCGAACATCCGCTCGACCCCACGCAGATGATTGGAACAACTCGCATAACAAACGGTGCGCTTGGTGTCAGCTCAACCAAGAAACGTATATGGAAGCAAGGTGATAATACCTATCACCACATCATCGACCCGCGCCTGGACGCACCAAGTACATCTGATATCGCCTCAACCTATGTTCGTGCCGACACTGCGCTGATCGCCGATACTATGGCAACAATTCTATTGATTGACCCAAGTCAAAACGAGCGCCTAAGCAAAGAATTTAACTTACAGACAATCTTAATCGAGGAAGACCAACTGAAATAAGCATTAGCACGGGTGACGGGAGGCGGGGCAGCGCCCAAATTGTTTTTATAGTACTCTAAAAAAATTTAGGGGCGGGTTGGCGAGGCAGGACCCGAAGCGGGAATCGTACGAAACTTAGTAGCTAAATTCTTCAGTGTGAATGTGTGAAGCAGGCACGTCTAAATTAATCAGTGTCTGCACGGTCAGTTCCATCATCTTGGGTGGTCCACAAATAAAGTAATGGAAGCGCTGAGGGTCGTTTAGATATTTGGTAAGTAGCTCAGCGCGTATATAGCCATGCTCGGTCGGCGCGCTATCTTCCATGCTAAGAATGGGGACGTAGTGATCGCCGAGCTTTGAGGCGAGTGTACTCGAGAAGGCACTTAGGGCTCGAGTCCTATTGGCGTAAAAGAGCCACTGTTCATGTGCGCTGTCGGTTAATATATGGTCGACAAACGGCGTAATACCAATCCCACCTGCGATGTACACGACAGGGTCGCTGGGGTGGTCTCGTAACTCTTCCGTAAAGACGCCATATGGGCCATCAACGTAGAGAGTCATGCCACTCGGCTGGCGACTTAGCTTATTTGTGAAACGGCCATTTTTCTTGTAGGCAACAGTCAGTTGTCCGGTTGTTTTATCTTGTTGAAGCAATGAAAAAGGGTGACCTTCGCCAAGTAAGTTCATCTGTAGATATATGAACTGGCCCTTGAAATGAGAAATGCGAGCGGGCTGATTTGGCATCATGACAAGATACATAATTTCTGGTGTTGCAGCTTGTTGCGAAACAACCGTGTAGCTGAGTTTACCGAGCATAAACAGGTGACGGAAGCGTAGCAGGCTAAAAACAACCCACACAAGCACTGCGACGAAAAAGTAGAGTTTTGCCGGGCGTTCGCTCTCAAAGGCTACGCCGATTGTCGGGATGTGTAGAAGCGACAAAGGTAACGCGACGTAGGCGACATAGTGGATGTATTTCCATGGCCGGTAGCCGATGGCTCCCCGCGCGATCGCTGATGTCACCCAGATGATTATGAGTGCGTAGAGCGCAAATCGACCCCAAGTGACGTATATATCAAAGTTTGTAGAGAGGTTAGGTAAAATCGAATAGAGTATCACGTTTTGGCCATAGGCAAGAGCGGCCGCCAGCGGGTGAGCAAAAATGAAGAGCGTGCCATACGTCCCCAGCCATTTATGTACTTTCATAACTGACGCCATGTCACGGAAATAAAGGCCAATAACAGATTTTGTACCTAGAACATACATCCAAAGTAGTAAGACAATACCCAGATAACCTAACACCGATGAGCTATAAAGCATAAATGACGCTACATCAGTGAACATTAACCTACTCGGATGCGCGATAAGCGGCAGGGGGAGAATCGTGAGAAATATCAACCCGATGAGCAGTCGGTATTTTTGTTTTTCAGTTATGTTCATCTGTTTTCATCATACACTGTGCTTGCTTAGAATAATCTGATAATACACTACATCTGACCCCTAGAGTGGAATCGAATTAGTGTTTGATTATTTCGTGCTTCTAGCTTATGATTAAGAGGGTACGTATAGGTCAAGCGAGAGACTATATATTAGGGGTAGAGAAACATTGGTTAACAGGGAGATATTAACGAAACTGCGCGACCAGGAAATGGATCGCAAAACCTTCTTGAAATACAGTGGCCTTGTTCTCGTTGGGCTGACTGGTTTTAGGGCAGTCTTAACTCTGCTCACTCAAACTAATTCCAAAACGATTGCGGACAAAGATATCGTAAAAGTCCGAGGGTTTGGTAGCGGAAAGTATGGTGGATAGATAATGGTTCAGCAACGACTTCCGATTGTAAATAGCGACGATGGCGCCTGGGGCGACATCCTCAATCAGTTCCTCGCGAAAGAGCACTACAATACTGGAGTTGATAACGCTGCAAACGGTGGACATCAAGCCATTACTATTCGTCCTGGTACGACTGCGGCGGGAACAGCGCCAATAAAGTTTAGTTCTGGGTCTCTTATGACAACTCCCGAGGCTGGAGCGTTTGAGTTTCTGACTGATCGTTTCTACGTTACACAAACTACCAGCACGATTCGTAAAGTGGTTGCGGCATACGACGATACGAGCGGGGCGACGGGCGATGTCTACTACAGAGATAGCAGCGGAAACTTCGTCCGTCTGCCAATTGGCTCAACCAACTATGTTCTTACGGTGTCTGGAGGTGTGCCAACATGGGCTGCTGCTCCTGGGGGTGGAACTGGCATGACGCAACAACAAACTATGGCGATTAACTCAATGAGGATATAATGAGACAACCATGATTATTCTCAAGGCGACGACCGAGTCATTACAGATTGCTACAACGACGACTGCTGATATCGACTACTCTATTTCGTATGCTGACATTACAACAACTAGCTTTACGCCCTCAACAAATGAAGGCAAGATTACGACCGCGACAACGACTACCGCACTCGCCGCACCCGCAGCTGCAACTCAGCGGCAAATTAAACTTATTACCATTTCGAACGTTCATGCTTCAGCTAGCAACACGATTGCAATTCTAAAATCCATTTCTGCAACGCTGTATAAATTAACACCAACCATCACGCTTCTTGCTGGCGAAACGATGCAGTACATGGATGGTGCGGGCTGGACATACTATTCGGCAACCGGTGCAGTAAAAGGTGACCAAACAGCCGCAGGCTCAAATATGCAGGTACAGTTTAACAACAATGGTATCGCTGCAGGGGATACTGGCTTGACATACGACTCTACAAACGACATTCTTGCTCTTGCTGCTGCTAACTCGACATTGCAAATTGGCACGAGTGGCTCTAGTACGCCAGCAACGCCTTCAGCTGGTGCTCTAACCATTTTTAGTCGAACAATTGCTAATAGGGGTATGCTGGCGCAGGTCGATCCATCAGGACTTGATAGTACACTTCAGCCATTTCTTGCTCGTAATAAGATTGGCTATTGGAATCCACCAGGTAACTCGACTACTGCTCCGGGTGTCTTTGGCATCACTGCGCTTACCGGTACTGGTACGGCAACAACACGTACGGTCGCGACTACTTCTCTTGCGACCCGTATGCGTCGCATTGGCTATCCATCATCGACTACTGCCGGTACATTTGCTGGTGCACGTTTATCGGTAGCGCAATTTTCTTGTGGTTCAGGTTCGCCTGACGGATCCGGCTTTATGCTGATCGAACGCTGGGTTGAAAGTGACCCAGCGCCAGTTGCTGGACGACGCGCCTTTCACGGAATGACATCAACCACGAGCGCGTTTGCCAACGTAGAGGTCAGCACGCTTCTTAACAACGTCGGTATTTGTCAGCTGTCAACGGACGCAACGCAGTGGTATTGGCAGAATGCCGGATCGGTCGCGCAGACGCCTGTTCCTATCGGGACGACAATTGGTGCTCCCGGGGGTAACTCAACCACAGCATGGGAACTGGCTATATTTGCACCAAATGGTGTGGCAAATACCTACTTTTTGCAACTCACAAACATTACCACTGGCGTTGTTGCAACCACGACTATGACTGGTGCGGCAGCCGTTATTCCACAATCAACGACACTTCTTGCCTGGAACGCCTGGGCGACTAATAATGCGACGGCTCTTGCCACTGGTATTGACCTATGTTCGCTATACATAGAGACCGACACATAGGTCCAAGACACGTTATGCGAACAGGCACATCGTCTTTCAATCTAGCTATTTTATCGGTAGTCGCTACTACCATCATAGTTGGCATATTCATGGTTTTATTACTACCAGCGGGAGTGGTGAGCGCAGCGCAGCCGGTAGTCCCGGAAGGCTTAACTATAGCACCAGTCCGGGCCGAGCTTACTATTTCACCGGGAACGGTTCAAACGGGACAGCTAACAATCTACAACACAACCAATAGTAGCCTGAGTGTCGCTATGAGCGCCGAGAGTTTCAGTGTGACGAATCCTCAGTATGATTATGCATTTGATCCAACCTCAAACATCATTCGGTGGGTTCAGTTTGATCAAAATAATGTTATGTTGCTGCCGGGGAAAAGTATGCTCATTACTTATTCGATTGCCGTACCACTTGGAGCCTCACCAGGAGGTGAATATATAAGCTTGTTTGCTACGACTACTATTGATCAATCTGGGCAGGGTCTTAGTTCAAGTGAGCGTGTCGGGTCGCTACTCTACATTACGGTGAGCGGAGACGCGACGCATAGCGGGCGTCTGCAGAGCTTGCTCACCCCCTGGATAACCGCTGGGAGTAGTAGCTGGACAGCCACTATTCAAAACACGGGCACGGCGCATTTTACGAGTGACTACGATATGCGAGTAGAAACGCTCTGGAATTCACCTGTTTCATCGTCGTCGGGTAGTTCTCTCATCTTGCCAGGGACAATGCGTCTCATCAGCGGTAGCATCGCACAACCAAATATACCCGGTATTTATAAACTAGTTTTTAGCGCGGGGCTAGGTGATTCACCAAGTGCTCGCTTAGAACACTACATTATATATATGCCACTTTACGCGTGGTGTATCTTTGTGCTTGTTCTGGCTTTTATCATGACTAGGGTCATACAAATTGTTAAAAGGAAGCGTAACGCAGCAAAATAAACTACGTGGTTTGAGGAACAACGGTATAAAGGATGGTTGCTGAGTAACTTCCTGGTGGCTTCGCAAAGTCCAGCTTAACACCGTAGGTAACGGTCGTCGTGTCGCCACCCGTACTCGGAGCCGCAGGTCCCGTAAAGGTTTTTATGAGAGCAGGGGTTGTTGTCATGCCGAGGAAATTTGTCGAGGCATCGGTATTGTAGCCCCACGTATCGGTTGCAAGTGTAGCGAGGGTGAGGTTGGCTGAGGTAGGTATCGAACTGCCGGTACTTGCCAGACTAGTTGAACCCAGAGTATTAACGTAGAGTTTGTAGCCAGTTACGTCAGTTGAGCTAACGGTAACAGTATTCGCCGAGGTGCTGAGTGTACCAGCGTTACTTGCCACTGCCGCAATCGAGACGTTTGTCGCACTAATCGTGAGTGAAGTTTGACCGCCATAGGGAACAGCGGCGTCATACTTGCCCGCACCGTAGGGTGATGCTGAAACGGGGGTCATGGGAATCACAAAGCTAACTGGAACAAGAATAAGAAAGAGTTTGATAAAAATGTTGTTTACTTTCTTCATGCTTGTGCTATTATAGCACTCAGATACATATAAGAAATAAATATAGAGGTAGATAATGTCAAAAATAAACCAATTATTCAGAAGAATTCCGTATATATTAAGTGCAGTTGCGCTCACATTCATTCCTATACTGGGTAGCACGCTGCAAGCAGGTGCAGTTGCACAACTAACTCCACGTAAAGTCACAATTAGTAACTCTGCAAGTGCCGCAACAAACGTCACGTACACGTTTAACTTTACTGTCGCAACAACAGCTACGGCAATCAAGTCGGTCGCTTTCCAGTTCTGTGACGCTGCTTCAGGAACATGTAACGCTCCTGGCTCGTTTGCTGCTGGATCAGCTGCACTTGGCTCACAGCCAACGAACCTTGGTGCAGCCAGCGGTTGGACCAATAGCAACTCGGGTAACTCGATTCGTATCCTCGATGCAGCTAACTCAACAGTTCCATCTGGTGCGCAAACAGTCGTATTTAATACGGTTACCAACCCAACACTATCGAACTCTACTTTCTTTGTACGTATTACTACTTACTCTGACTCTGCTTGGACTACTCCAATTGATACGGGCGTTGTTGCCGCGTCAACTGCCGGTCAGATTACCGTTACAGCAAGTGTCGACGAGGCTTTGACCTTCACACTGTCTTCGGCAACTGTTTCTCTGGGTACGCTTACAACAGGTACAACTGGTAAAGATGGCACAACCACAATGGTTGCTTCAACCAACGCATCTACTGGTTACTCAGTTACATATACCGGTACATCTCTCACGTCTCCTGGTGGAGCCCTTCCTGCATACTCAAGCTCCGCATCTGTTGCTGGTACTGCAGGCTTTGGTTTTAACCTTATGGCAAACACAACTCCATCTGTCGGTACCGGTGTATCTGGTAGCGGTAGCGGGACAGCCTTCACTGGCTACGGTACGGCAAACGCCTTTACCTTTAACAGCGGTGACAAGATTGCATCTGCATCTGCTCCAACCAATAGCAACACATTTACACTCAGCTATGTCGCTAACGTTGGTGGTGCTACCCCAGCTGGTGCTTACACCACAACACTGAACTACGTCGCAACATCTAACTTTTAATGGTGAACCGCGCGCGATATATATCACTAATCCTAATGAGCGTTGCTATCGTAGCAACGCTCATTACGGTTCATCCTAATCTTGCAAACGCCGAGACCACGCCTCCAGCAAAAGAAGGTCTACAGATCGGCCCATCGCTCATAAACCTGGACGGAGTCAGGGGCAAAACCTACAAGGTAAGTGTAAAAGTCACAAATGTCACTGTCGACGACCAGACGTACTATACGTCGGTCGAAGACTTTACCAACAAGGACGAGTCGGGGACACCTAATATTTTGCTCGATAGCACGCTACCGGACACGGTGTCTATCCGAAGCTGGGTCTCGACCGACCCACAGATTAACTTAAAACCAGGTGAAGTCGATACACTGACGGTAAATATTACCATTCCAAGTAACGCTGAGGCTGGAGGCCATTATGGTGCGCTGCTTTTCTCTGGAACTGCCTCGACACCTCAAAGTGCAGGTGTTGCTCAGTCAGCAAGCGCTGCTGCCTTGTTCCTTGTAACAGTTGAGGGCACTATTAATGAATCAGCAACACTTGCCTCGTTTTATACAGCCCCGACTAGCAATGATAACGAGTCATCTTTCTTCGAGAAAACTCCTATTACGTTTGTAACGCGTATTAAAAACGATGGGAATGTCCACACCCAGCCATCCGGCCATATTTTGATTCATGATATGTTCGGTAATCTGACAGCAACACTTGCAGTGAACGATCAAAAGGCGAACGTTCTGCCCGGTAGTGTACGGCGTTTTGATATGACACTCGCGAATTCATTCTTGTTTGGCTACTATACAGCGGATTTAGGCCTCAGTTATGGCATCCACGGGCAAGCCATTACATCTACAATCAGCTTCTGGGTAATACCCTATAAATTAGTAGCAGTTGTTCTTATTGCGGCTGCGACTGTTATATACATTCTCATACGTCTTGTTAAGGTGTATAATAAGCACATCATCACAAAAGCAATACAAAAAAATGACCAAAAAACTACAAAAGCGAAGTCCGCGAAAAAGTAGCACCAAGCTCGCCAAAACCCGATCAAAAAAGTCGGTGGCTATTAAGCTTATCCACGTAAAAAAGCCCGTCATCAAGCACTTACGCCTGGTAGAGCACAAACATACAGGTAAACTGTTACGCCTACATAATACGTCGTATGTGGCACTTATGGGAATCCTTGTTATTGTGGGATTCTTCCTCGTGATTAGCCAAAGCCTCACCAGTGCTGACAATAGCGGTAGCGTAAGCATTAGTGCGATTGTTCAGGCGCCAGCGCCAACTGTCGGAGCGGTAATTACTGCCCCTGCGACGGGCACGACAATTGTAAACAGTAACCCGACGCAGGTCAGTGGAACCTGCCTGCCAGCTTCTTCCGTCGTAGTCTATGACAATAAGGTGTTAGCTGGCTCGACAATTTGTACCGACGCCGGCATCTTTAAAGTATCAATTCAGTTAAGTCCAGGTAGCAATAGTCTAAAAGCACGTAACTACGATAACCTTAATCAAGCTGGGCCAAACACTGGTACGATAGTGGTCACCTATACGTCTACCGATCCTATCACTGAAGTAGCCGCACCCACCTTACCTGATAATCCAGTAGCAATTGCTGGCGTCACGACGGCATCTTCGACTTCTCCAGTATCCCCAGATTGTGACCAGTATCCACAAACGAGCAACTTGCCAACAGGTGGACAACCGCACGTCACTGTGGTGTGTGTGCCACGCGCAATTGCAGCCAACCAGGCCCACAAGGTTGGAGTGCTTGTTTGGGGTGGTCAGCCGCCATATGCGCTTAACTTTAAGTGGGGAAGTAACGATTCATCGCTTATTAGTATGAACGCACCGGGATATACGTCAGTCAATGTGCACTACGCAAGCTCTGGTGTTTATAGTATTAATATTGATCTTACCGATAACACATCAAAAGTAGCAACCGGTGAGTCAGCGGTTCAAGTAACAGGTGGCGCCACAGCGTCCCAGCCCATTCCTCAGGTGATAAATAACATCTTAGGAACGGCGTGGTTCCAGACACCAGTGCCACTTTATTTATCGGCTGTTGGAGTGACTCTAGGATTTTGGGGAGGGGATATCTTTAACCGGGTCTTTGGCGCACGATTTACTCGACGAATTGCTTCACGACGACCGTATAACTAAGGTAATTCAGACTAATGACAGGTCACAGTACTTAAGGTATACTCATACATAAGCATGATCTACAACTGGCACAGAAATCAAAAATCAAAGCTCACTTCGGGTGACCGCGCTGCCGATATTGTGCGAAACGGCATGGGTAGCTGGCCGTTTGTATTCTTGTTCGTTCTCTTTATGGGCATATGGGCAATCTTAAATACGCTTGCGCCGATACTGCACTGGGATCCGTATCCATTTATTCTCCTTAACTTATTTCTATCGACCCTTGCTGCCCTCCAGGGCGCAATTCTACTTATTGCGGCCAAGCGTCAAGATGCGATTAGTGCTGCCATGGCAAAACACGACTATGAAACAAACCTTCGTGCCAAGCGTGAAATCGAGGCATTAACTCGCCTCAACGAACATCAGCTTGAGATCATGAAGTCGATTCATATTGCCCTGGTGAGTCATGACATACCGGCCATGTTTAGTACCGACGAGGACGGTGACATTACGCCTCCTCCGACTGCTCCATCAAAGAAATAGTCTAAAACACTCGGTCAAGCGCCTGTAAGACGAGCTTCTCAAAAGCTAGTCTGTGTGCGGAGTCCATCACGAGGCGTTCAAGTATCTGAAGCGCTTTGTTTTTATACATAGTGATAGATGTTTCAACGCTTTTTTTAGCTCCGCTCTCGATCAATAAGTCGCGAAGGATATCTGCTTCGCTGTGGCTAAGCGTTTTTTTACCGAAAAGTTGCTCAAAAGTAGCACGTTGTTCGCTCGTAGCTAAGAGCTCGAACTGCTCTACCAAGAAAGTTTTTTTACCTTCCCGAAGGTCATTCATGGTTGATTTTCTCGTGACAGATTCCGCACCGAATACTCCCAGTAGGTCATCAACCAGCTGATAGCCAATTCCCAAGTTTTCACCAAACTCTTGGAGTTGCTGGCAAGTTTTTTCACTGGCGCCTCCTAGGCACGCCCCCATGAGTAGCGGCGTAATAAATGAGTAGTGTGCAGTCTTGAGGCGGCCCACGGTGGTAGCATCAATAGCCTCAGGCGGTCGAAACGAGGCTTCGGTATCAAGCAGCTCGCCACCCGCTACAACGAATGCCGCATCGTTATATATGTTAGAAGCAATGCGCAGCTGACCATCGGAAAGTCTTCCTTCTAGGATAAGGTCATGTCCGCCTAGTAGTAGCAAATCGCCTGCCATAAGAGCAGCACTATCACTGAAGTGTTGACGCTCGCGCGCGTCTGGGATGAACTCTTTATACGTTTCGTTGTAACTTCCCGAGATATTCAGAACTCCGTAACGAATAGAGTCACGATCGATAATATCGTCGTGTACGAGCATTCCTAGATGGAGCAGTTCGAGCGACGAGGCGACAGATATAATGTCTGATGCTGGTTTTCCCGATACACTTTCATAGGTTAGAAGTGCGACGTAGGGTCTGAGGCGTTTTCCACCTGAACGAGACGAAGTGCTGGCTGTTTTCCAGAGATCAGTATAGGCTGCGTGCATTGTATCGGCTTTCTCAATGCGCGTTGCAAAAAAGTCTTCCAAAGTTTTGTCAACGAGCTTTTTGGCTGCCTCGAGCGAGATAGTGTCAGGGGGCGTCGTGTCGGTACTCATACGGGTAGTATAGCAGAATTCGAATTTCATACTTGACATACTTTTCATACCTCATTATAATCGTAGAGAACAATAAAAAGGAGTCGAGTATTCACAACAAACAACTCTATGGTACGGCAACAGTTGGTACCAAAGGTCAGATCGTCATCCCGTCGGACGCACGGGAACAGCTTGGTATTACGCCAGGTGATCGGTTGTATGTTATCGGTACGCCTGGTAAGGGCATGCTCGGACTCCTAAAAGAAGACATGCTGGAGCATTTTATTGAAAAGCTCAATCTTCAAGTTGAAGACCTCAAGTCACTAAAAAATAATAAGAAAGAAAAATAACTCATGAATCATCACCTCGCGCTTCGCAGTAAGATTATTATCATGTTGTCTGTCATGGCCAGCCTCTTTTTGGTGGCGCTCGATCAGACAATCATTTCAACGGCTCTCGGCAAGATCGTCCAGGATTTTAATGCCTTTTTCTCGCTCAGTTGGATTGTCACCTCGTATCTTTTGACGACGACGATTACCGTGCCAATTGCTGGTAAGCTGTCAGACCTGTTTGGCCGTCGACGAATCCTTCTTATTGGAGTGGCGATTTTTGGCCTGGGCTCAATCCTTAGCGGGGCTAGCCCTAGCGTGATCTGGTTGGTTGGCGCGAGAGCTCTCCAGGGAATCGGTGGTGGTATTATTACTGCCAATGCCTTTACGATTGTTGGCGATCTTTTTGCGGCTCGTGAGAGGGGACGATGGCAGGGACTCATCGGGGCGGTCTTTGGTATTGCCTCAGTCGTCGGGCCGCTCCTCGGTGGTTATTTAACTGATGGTAATCATCTCTTCGGACTCACTACTGATTGGCGCTGGACCTTCTGGATCAATGCACCAGTCGCTGTGATTGCCTTTATTATCATTTCTATTTTTTGTCCACCTCTAAAGCACGATAACAAGCCGCGTGTCGACTACCGTGGAGCGGCGCTTGTAGCACTGTTTCTTGCAACCCTCATTCTCGCTATCGATAACACAGGTCAGATTTTCTCTGGACTACTAAGTTCGACTGGGCTAAGCCTCGTTGGTCTAAGGGTCATTATGTATGCTATTTGTGCGCTCACGCTCGTTGCAATTGTTATTGTTGAACGGCGCGCACGTGAGCCAATTATTAACCTCAGTTTCTTTAGGAATCGTAACTACTCGATTATTATGACGATTGCACTTCTACATGGAGCAGCCTTTCTTGGTGCAATTTTGTATCTTACGCAGTTCAATCAACAAGTATTTGGCGCTACGCCAACTCAATCTGGACTGATGTTGCTGCCTCTGATGGCGGGACTTATGACGGCAAGTATTAGTACTGGTCAGATTGTCTCGCGTCTCGGTAAATATAAAGCGATTATGGTATCGGGCTTTCTGATTATGACCAGTTCGATTGCACTTCTGACACTTCTTACACCAACCACGGGCTACTTGTTTGAAGCGATTGTCATGGTATTTATAGGTCTTGGCGTTGGTATGGCAATGCCAATCATGAATCTGGCGGTTCAGAACGAATTTGAGCAAAAGGACCTTGGTGCGGCTACTAGCTCTGTCCAGCTATTCAGAAGTCTCGGTTCAACTATTGGGACAGCTGTATTTGGAAGTTTACTGACAATCGGTATCGCTATGAGCCTAGGGGACATGAAAAATGACCCTTATATACAGACACTGCGACAGTCACCACAGGCGAGCCAAATTATATCAAACACCTCTGATGCGAACGATCTTTTGAACGTTAACTCTCCGGCAGTCAAATCTCAAATTACCAGCGGATTCGAGAAAAGCATCATCAACCTACCGTCAAACGTTCAAAAAAAGGCTACGCAGACCTTTACCGCCAACCAAACGGGGTATAGTCAAAAAATCGTCAACGCCTTTAGTAGCAGCCTTAAGACTATCTTTACCGTCGCAGCGTTCATAGTCGCAATTGGTGCGGTCCTAACCTGGTTCATCAAAGAGAAGCCTCTCGCATCCGCTAAGATAACTGAAACTCCTGGCGAAATATAAATCCCATTGTACCTTTAAATCATAAGGGGTATTATATAAGCAGTAGCAGAACCTATACGTATCTGTATTCTTGACTGATGCACTCGCATTTGGTACTATAAATGATGTGTCTCGCGCCAAAACATTTAAATTTAAAGGTCGAAGCGCGTGAGGCTGTACGTAGTGAGGAGTTAAAATCACATGCCAATAGCAATCGAATTTGTGCCTTCAAGGCGCAAAAAGATCGCGGTGGATGTGGTGCCCGCCGAATGGCGAATATTTATTGCACACTAGGGTCTCACTAAAGAGACTTCAAAAAAAGAAAAACACCCCAAGGCACCGGGGTGTTTTTCATTTGGCTTGGGTTTCTACTTGGCTAGTTCTGCGTCGATTAGGGCTTTAATCTCTGTCGTGCTGCCATTCACGATTGCTGACGAGACTGTGTCGCTGACCTTGACGCCATCGAGGTAGAAGGTTGGGGTTGAGTTGACGCCCAGCTTCTTTCCCAGAGCTTGGTCAAAGGAAATCTTCTTATCAACGGATGAGCCGGCGAAATCTTTAAGGAACTGATCCTTATTGAGGCCGAGGCTAACAGCGTCGCTGGCTAATTTATCGGTACGATCTGTGCCAGTCAAGCTTACCCAGTCAGATTGCGTTTCATACAGCAAGTCGTGCATCTCCCAGTATTTACCCTGTAGGCCAGCCGCCTCTACAGCTGCGGCGCCCGCTCGGGCGTTCGGGTGAACGGTGGTCAGCGGGAAGTTACGGAAGATAAAAGCAATTTTATCCTGATACTCTGTAGTTAAAGATTTAACCTGTGGGTGAGCTTGACCGCAGTATGGACATTGAAAGTCGCCGTATTCAATCAAAGTTACTTTGCTGCTGGTGTTGCCGAAAACGTGGTCAGCAATGCCGCCACTTTGACTGCTGGCTGCAATGATGTTATTGGTATTCACCTTACTGACGTCAATCGAGGGGTTAGTA
>Ga0105240_10001875_pt1 | contig 34957 bp, 31 predicted proteins | sample KBSC54metaG_FD_80426 | JGI IMG/M metagenome (GOLD analysis project Ga0105240, IMG submission 80426) | Corn rhizosphere microbial communities from Kellogg Biological Station, Michigan, USA - KBS C5-4 metaG | ecosystem: Host-associated > Plants > Roots > Rhizosphere > Soil | place: Michigan, USA... | reverse complement strand
GCTGGTCAAGTGCTTGTATCCGGCACGTTCAGCCTCGATCTTGTACACGCCTGGCCGAAGCGGACCTGAGGTATAACGGCCGGCGCTGTCCGTAGTGAGCGCTCGATTTTGGTTGGTGGCTATCGCAACGATAGTAACTTTGACTCCTGGCACGACGGCGCCAGTACTGTCGTACACCGTGCCACTGATAGTCCCTGTATCCACCTGTCCAAATATTGATTGCCGCGTGCACAGAAGGAAGATACATAGCGACACCACACTGAGCCGCGGAAACATCCTCTTGATCTTGCTTATCGATCGTGTCATCTAAGCACCTCTTGGTCTGGATTCGCCATTCTGACGTGGCTTGAGTGCAGCTTCTCCGTTTACGATCTCGTGCATTGTCCGGAGAGATTTGAAACTGTGTCTTCGTTCCGTGATTGCGACTCCTTGGGCGAGACGTTTGATCGCAGATGCGCCTAAGAAACCGCCTAGACCGGGGCATGATCTGCACATTTGTAAATGAGTAGAAGCCGCGACAACGGGGAAGCTAAGAGGCTTTCACTCTGCGCAAATTTCAGTCCCTACAAAAGCAAGTGAATAGTATTGGAATTGCAGAACCCTCGACTAGGAGACTTTCCGTATTTAATTTGAGATTTTTCGCCGAGCTATTTTCCTGAACTTTCGGTCGTTTTCCTTGATTCTTCCAAATCCCGGCAACGTGCGCCCATTTAGTGATATGGTCAGTTGAGTATTTTTCCGGCAAGAGTGGCACATTTCGCAAGGACCGCCATTGGATCCATATGGCACGATCACAACAATCCGCTCACGTAGGCTGGCGTCTTCCACGGAGGCGACCCAAGGTCGCATTGTTCATCGAATCATCTAACGCTTACGCCCGTGGCCTACTCCAAGGAGTGGTTAGTTATATTCGCGAGCACGAGCCCTGGTCCATCTATCTCATGGAGAGGGGCCGTGGCGAAGATCCGCCGCCGTGGTTGGAGCATTGGAATGGCGACGGCATCATTGCTCGCATTGAAAGCGAGCGAATTGCGAAGGCTGTAGTCAATTCCAAACTCCCCGCCGTCGATGTCAGCGCTGGACGGCATATTCCCTCAATTCCATGGGTAGAAACTGATGACCGTCAGATTGCGCAGCTCGCAGCCAATCACTTTCTCGAGCAGGGTTTCACGCATTTCGCCTATTGCGGCGACGACCGGTTTAACTGGTCTCGGTGGCGCGGCGATCACTTCAACAAATTACTCAAGTCAGCAGGCCACCAGTGCCACAATTTCCTACCGACACGCCGAAAGTCAGAGACGCAGATCGCCGCAATCGAAAATTGGTTAACCCGTCTTCCAAAACCGATCGGCGTTTTCGCCGGCTACGACGTTCGCGGGCAGGAAGTCCTCGATGCTTGCCGAAATGCCGAAATTCCGGTTCCCGACGAGATTGCAGTGCTGGGCGTCGATAACGATGAGCTGCTTTGTGAATTATCCTCGCCCCACCTTTCGAGTGTGATTCCTGACACACACCGCACAGGATACGAGGCGGCAGCTTTACTGGCACGGATGATGAATGGAGAGCGATTGCCTGTGATCGAGCTGCGTATTGCACCCATTGGCGTTCAACGCCGCCAATCCACCGACGTCTTGGCGACCGATGATCCGCAAGTGGTCCTCGCGGTACGGTTCATTCGCGAACATGCATGCGATCCCATTAAGGTGGGCGATGTGCTTCGTGCTGTGCCCTTATCACGCAAAGTACTCGAAACCCGCTTCAAGAAGCTATTGAATCACACGCTTCATGATGAAATCATCAGAGTAAGGGTTGATCGCGTGAAGCGGCTCTTGGTAAGCAGTGATCTTTCGCTAGCGGATATCGCCAGTCGCGCCGGTTTCGAGTACCCCGAATACTTGAGCGTAGCATTCAAGCGCGAAACAGGCTTCACACCAGCGGCATATAGAGTGGATCAAGGATACCGCGCGAATTCTAAACGTTATGCTTCACCAAAATTGTGATCATCTATAAACTCGAATCCTTGCGCCATTACTCAAACCTCGCGCAGACTGTTGCTGATTTCTCAGTTATTGTCGACGAGTGCTTACTCACCTTGCCGCTACTTTCCTTGCTTTAGGCGATCAGCGAGGGAATCCGGAAGGCCGACCTTCCGGGTGGCAACGTTGGACAGTTAATGCGTGGGTTCATTGCGCACCACCCGAGAGCTATAAGAAGCTAGGCGCGGGACCCTGCCCGCGACGTGTAGAATCCGGCCATGGCAAATCTTCTGACGCCCACACATCTGCTGCTCATCGGTATTGTTGCGTGCCTTATCTTCGCAGCGATTGGCATGCTGGACAAGCGGAGCCACTAAACCTTAACCTGAATCGCCAGAAATCAGGGGTGGATGCTGGCGGCGGTCCGAACGCGCTCGCGCAGGCAATTGCGACTGGCCACGTGACTCCCGAGCGCATGTCCTATCTGCTTTCTCGGAACCCCGGCTTAGTCGAAGGTGTAATGCAGATAGATCCTTCGTTTGATAGTTCGAAGGCTCAAGCTTATCCGGCGACATACAAGGACTTCACGAGCGGTAAAACGGCTGTCGCGATCAATGCTGGCGCTACAGCTCTCGGACACTTACAAGAACTGAGCCGCATGAATACGAACGAGAGCCATATACCCGGAACGCCCGATTACAACGCATACCAGAACAAGGCCGACACCGTAGCGTCTGAGTTAGCGAAGTTCTACGGCGACGCAACCATTCCAGCGATTGCGGCCATCAAGAAGACGCTCACAGCAACCCTACCCGGAAACAGGCAGGCTGCCATTAGGACGCAGGCCGAGTCGATGGGCGATAAGCTTGATGCCTTCCAGCAGCAATGGGAGAACGCTGCGCCTAGCAAGGTTTACCAAGCCCCGATGCCCGGAATTAGCGAGAAGGCAATGGCCGCACGGCGCGCCTTAGCGGGTGGCGGTTTTGCGCAGTCTGTAAAGATGCAGGCCCCCAACGGACAAATTAAGATCGTGCCGGCGGATCAGGTAGACCATTACACGCGGCTCGGCGCAAAGGTGGTGCGGTAATGGCACAGGATTGGTTTAGCTCTAATGCGCCAGATGCAAGCCAGGGCGGCGATTGGTTTAGCTCTAATGCGCCTAATCCTGATCTGACATCGAATCCAAACCGCGAGGGCGTCTACCAGATGCAATCGCAGAATGGAACCACTGGAGTACCTTACAGCAAAGTCCCCCAAGCTACTCAACAGGGATATGGCTTTGCTAACGATTCGACGCGCTTCCGCTACGCTAAGGACAGCGCGGCGGACCCCAATCACACTGCGTCATTCACGCCGGCGGCGGGCGATCCGCGCGGAACGCTGGAAGGCCAGAGGCAAGTTGAAAGGAATGCGTCTATCCCCATGCAGGCAGTAGGGGGACTGGCGAAGTCTGCCGCTGAAATGGTTCCCGGTTTCCCGAGGGAGCAGACCGTTGCTTTGACGCCGACGCAACAGGGCGCAAAATACGCCGGGATCATAGCGCTTACCGCGCCTGGAATGCGGACGCGGCTGTAGCGGCACCTAAAGCAATTGCCGCCATCAGCTCAGCCGCATTAAAGGAGTCCGGTGCTGGGCTGCTCAAGTCCGTAGCCTATGACGCGAACAAGATCCCCGTGCAATTGGAGAACGCCGGTGATGCCGCCCTGCAGCTGATGGATTGGCAGAAGAAAACGCAGCTAGGCCCGACCGTTAACAAGTTCCTGAACCGGATCACGAATCCTAAGCTTGGAGCCATGACCTACGAGGAAGCACGAGACTTCTATCAACTGCTCGGCAAGCTGAGCGTGGATGAAACCAACAAATTGGCTCCTCCCGTGCGCCGTGCTCTCGCCCAGATGGTTGTAGGCCTCAAGCAAGACATCGGAGACGCAGCTGATCAAGTGGGGCGAGCAGCCGATTACTATAACGGGCTCAAGGATTACGCTAGGGGTGCCAAATTGCAGGAATGGTACGACTATGCGAAAGATACCCTGGGACCACCGATTGCCAGGGGGGTAGCTGGTGCCGCTGGCGCTGGTGGCGTGTATTCACTTTGGAAATGGATCACTAATAAATGAGGCGCGGATCGAGAGACAGGGACGTGCGATGCGCCAGCTTCTGAAACACTTAAGGCATAATGAACTGATTTCGGTGCAACAATTGGTACGTCATGGCCCAGCGCGGTGTTGTATCTCGATACGTCAACGCTCGGAAGTGTGGCATCCTATTACTAAAGAGGGAACAAATGCCGCTTTCGGGGTATTGACAAACGAAAGTGTAATTAACCAACCCTAATGACAATCTGTAGGGTTTGGTATTAGGATTGCTCAACTGAAGGGAAATCGCCATGGAACTCATCACGCTTGAAGCCACAAATTTGTGCTCCTACACGGACGATCAGAGACAGGAATATACCCTGTATAGCGGTTCGATTGCCAGCGTGAGTGATGTGACCGGATCAGAGCTGAGCGCCGAACCCCTCAACGGTGGTGCGAATAAAGTCGAGCTTGATAGCAAGTGAGTAAACCGCATTCAAGTTCTCGATGTATTGCTGATTCATCCCGAGCGGGAGTTGTTTGATCATAGTTGCTGTCGCAACGCTTTCTCGGATTTTCGAGGCCTGAAATCCACGAACGAATCCCAATACTCGACCCGTCTGAGCAGAAAAGACGGGGCCACCGCTGTTTCCAGGCACAAATAAGAAGTTCACCTCCACAATCGGAACACCCTTGAGCGCTCCGTCATTCGCCATATAGCGCCCTGTCACAAGACCTCGGGAGGCCCTATACAGGACTCCGCCAAGCGTGAGATTACCGTCAAGCACATGCAGCTGTGCGAGCGGGTAGCCGACAACTCCAATATCTTCTCCTTCAAAAACATCTCCGTACTCTAAAGCTACGAAGGGCTGATCCGGCTGTGCTTTCGTCACCTTCAAAACCGCCAAATCCAGATTCGGGAAAAGGTTAATCTCCTTGCCTACTTCTGGCGCTTCAATTCTGTAGACCTTCGCGCTTGTTCCTGTCAGGTTCGCTACGAGCATGTAAGAGTCGCCAGGTAGATGCGGATTATCCGGATTGTTGATTACATGGTCGCAAGTAATGAAGATATCGCGAGAGACGAAGAATCCAGTCCCGAGAGCAGCGCCACCCTTCATGCCATTAGGCATTTGGCGTTCTCGAATTACGCTGAAGACAACGTGACGCATGTCATACACGATCTGTGCGAAATCTCGTTGTTTTGCGTTAAGGCGGCCAGTTGGAGGAACAGTTTGGACTTTAGCTGGCATCGATGGGACCTTTCAAATGTATTTTTTACTGACATGAATCATAATCGGCGGCCACGAGAATAGAACTCCTCCCGACGGGGGAATTGCGATTCGGGGTATAACTCCCGACACTCTCGGCATGGCCGCCCACCATGTTCTCCTCTATCTCCAACTCCGAAAAAGTGATTGGCGGGCGTCCCTACGGATCAATCTCACGTTTAAAAACGAGAATGCACAATCGCGCAGATCTTTCGCAGAGGGCGAGGACGAATCTGCGATTGAGCAGTCTCGATATCGCGCGAGTGGATTCTGGTTGATTCTGAATGACGAGCAATGCCAGGGGGACAGTGTCCGATGTCGCCGCTGGATCGGCACCACTATCGTGACCCCATCGTGACCAAGATCAAAGTACCATTTTAGATTGTCGTAAGTTATTGAATCTTTGGCGTCCCCGACGGGATTTGAACCCGTGTTATCGCCGTGAAAGGGCGGTGTCCTAGGCCGGGCTAGACGACGGGGACGCTATGAGGCGTGAGAATGGGCGCGATTGGCCCAGTGCGCCCTTATGAAGGCTATCAACTACCCTGAAACCTGTCAAAAAGCTGGCCTCCGCAGCCAGCTGTCGGGAACAGGCCACCGGTCACTTGCCCCCCTTTTTCTGCAATTGATGCCTGCTCCTCGCGCGCTTTCCGGCTAGCTTTGAGAGAGCGGTCAGACCGCCGACTACGTTATCCTCTTTAAAGGACGGCCAATTGGGCTGGATTCGCGCTCTTTTTGCGTCAATAATCCGAATTCCGACGTCATATACACAGTCGTCCAACATAAAGTGAGGCCGGCATCGGCCGCAAGATGTTTAGCGGGAACTGGGTCCCGTTTGCTTCCGTAAAAGACGTCAAATCAGGCAAGCGATGATTTGCGTCCAGAGAAGCTAAGAATTGGATATCCCGGCCTGTCAGCGCCTGGATCGAGGAAGAAGAGTGAGAGATTACGTTTCAAGAGGCCTTTGTTTAGCTTTGGTTACCACAGCCCTGGCTGCGACCGGATGTCAAAACAAGGGGGCACCCCCGCCGGGGGCCGCGGGTGCGGCTGCGGGGACGCAGGGCCTTCCTGTCCAGACCACTACGGTAGCCCTGGCGCCTGTGCCCCAGAGCAATGAGTACGTCGCCACCATCAAATCGCGCCGCTCCACCGCCATCCTTCCGCAGGTTAGCGGAATCCTGACCGATATCCTGGTTCACTCGGGCGATCGAGTTAAGGCCGGTCAGACGCTAATGCAGATCGATTCCCGCCAGCAACAAGCTACTGTGAGCGAGAAGCGCGCGACCGAGCGGCAAAAGAAAGCGGTGTTTGAATACCAGAAAACTGAAGCTGAGCGGCAGCAGAAGCTGTTTGACGCAGGCGTCACCAGCCGCGCAGTATATGACCAGTCGCAACAGGCATTTCAAAATGCCAAGGCCGACTACGAGGCTGCAGCGGATATAAGCAAGACGCAGCAGCAGTTGCTGGATTACTACACCATCCGCGCCCCGTACGACGGCGTGGTGGGTGACGTACCCGTGCACGTGGGCGATTACGTTGCGCCTTCCAGCACCACTCCGCTGACGACCGTGGACCAGGGCAAGGACCTGGAAGCTTATATTTATGTGCCCACCGAACGCGCCAGTCAAGTCAAGATGGGCCTGCCGGTTGAGTTGGTCGACAACAGCGGTAAATCGATCGAGAAGACCAAGATAGATTTCATTTCTCCGCAAGTCGACACTTCGGTACAGGGAATTCTGGTTAAGGCGCCGGTTCACTCCGCACCAGAAGTTTTGCGCAATGCGCAGTTGGTCAAGGCCCGCGTAATCTGGACGACTACGCCGATGGCCGTTGTACCAGTTTTGGCTGTTTCGCGTCTTAGTGGACAGACGTTTGTTTACGTGGCCCACCAGAAAGATGGCCGCTATTTCGCTATGCAAACAGCGGTCACTCTGGGCGACACCGTCGGCAATATGTATTCCGTTACCACGGGGTTGAAACCGGGAGACAAAGTGATCGTCTCAGGCACACAGTTTCTGGTGAATCAAATGCCGGTTTTGCCCATGGGGAGCTGATGTTGAGCGCTGGACCCTTCGCCGTTCAGGCGGATACAACCGGGGCCCGCAGCATCGCACGATCAACGTCCTCAGCACCGGCCGCATAGTAATTGTGCCGCGAGGGCAGGCTGCAGAAGCAGCTTTCCCTCTTGAAGGAAAGCAGGCTTATCTTGTTTGTCGACTTTTTTATTCATCGGCCGGTTTTTGCGACGGTCTGCGCCTTGCTCATCATTCTGAGCGGCGCCATCTGCATTCCGCTTCTTCCCGTGGCCATGTACCCTGCTCTGGCGCCGCCGCAAGTCTCCGTCTCAACGAACTATATTGGCGCTAACGCTGAGACAGTTGAGAAGGCGGTCACCATCCCGCTTGAAGAGTCAATCAATGGCGTTGAGGGAATGAAGTATATGACCTCCGCCAGTACGAACAGCGGAGTGAGTCAGATCGGTGTGACGTTTACGCCTGGCTACAGCCTCAATATCGCTGCAGTCGATGTGCAGAATCGAGTGGCCAGCGTTCAGGGGCGTCTGCCTGCGGCCGTAAATGCAGCAGGCATTACGATCAGAAAGGCATCTACGGATTTTGTTTTTGGCGCTGGTTTCTACACGCGCGATGGTCGCTATTCCACTCAGTTCATCTCCAATTATCTTGACATTTATGTGAAAGACGCTCTCAAGCGTGTGCCCGGCGTCGGCGATGTGATGATTTTTGGCGAGCGCAAATACGCAATGCGGGTTTGGCTCGATCCCAATAAAATGGCCGCCCACAACATTACGGCGTCCGATGTTGTGAGTGCTTTGCAGGAACAAAACGTTGAGATTCCTGCCGGCCAGCTTGGTCAGCCGCCGTCTGATCCCAAGCAGGCTTTCCAGATTCCGGTTCGCGTTATTGGCAGGCTTTCCAGCCCGGAGCAGTTCGACGACATCGTTGTTAAGAGCAATGCCAAGGGCCTCATTCTCCTCAAAGACGTGGGGCACTCCGAGATTGGCGCCGAAGACTACAGCGCCGCGCTCAAATACCTGGGCCACGATGCATCCGGCATCGGCGTTATGCAGCTTACGAACGCCAATGCGCTGGATGTCGATCGCCAGGCCAAGGCAGTCTTAGAAGAATTATCAAAGAGCTTCCCGCCCGGCCTGGAGTACGCGATCGCGTTTGATTCCACAACTGTCGTTGGCGATTCGATCCATGAAGTGCTGATTACGCTTGCTGAAGCTATCGCCATCGTCATCGCGGTCATCTTCCTGTTCCTGCTCGACTGGCGCGCGACCATCATTCCGGCCGTCACGATTCCGGTGTCGTTGATCGGTACTTTCGCGTTCATCAAGGTCTTCGGTTTCTCTGTCAACACGCTCACGCTGTTTGGCATTACGCTGGCCACGGGTCTGGTTGTAGACGACGCTATCGTGGTCATCGAAAACGTGCAGCGGCATATCGCGATGGAGCACTCCGACCCGCACGAAGCCACATCGCGCGCCATGGGTGAAGTGACCAGCGCCGTAATCGCTACTTCGCTGGTGCTGATCGCCGTGTTTGTACCGGTGTCGTTCTTCCCTGGAACAACCGGCATTCTGTATCGGCAGTTCTCGCTCACGATTGCCTGCGCTATCGCGATCTCGGCATTCAACGCGCTTACGCTTTCGCCGGCACTTTCAGCACTATTCCTCCGTGGTGAGGAAGCTCGCCCCCGCCAATTGGATTTCCTGCATATCAGGCCCGTGTCGCGCGCCTTCGCCGGGTTTATCCACAGTGCCGATGCGTTCATTACCTGGCTTGCGAGCTCCTACGCGAAGCTCATCCACATTGCGCTCAGATTGCGGTATGCGTTGCTGGTGCTCTTTTTCGTCGGATTGGGCGCAACGGTCTGGATCTACAGGTCGGTTCCCACTGGCTTCCTCCCGAATGAGGATCAAGGTATTCTGATGGCGATCGTCCAGGCACCTCCGGGATCATCACTGACCTACACGACCGCCTTGGTTGACAAGGCAGCTGCAATCATGGGGTCGAATCCTGACATTGCCGGGATGTTCGAACTCGTCGGATTCAGCCGAGGTGGCTCCGCATCCAACCAGGGCATGATGTACGTGAGAACCAAGCCTGAATCCGAGCGGCGCGGCAAGGGGCACTCCACCGCAGATATCGTGAAGGATCTTGCACCGAAACTCCAGCGCTTGATGTTTATGCCTGACGGAGGACTTGTGGCTCTGGTTGAGCCGCCGGCAATTCAGGGCGTGGGCAGTTACGGTGGCTTCCAGTTCGAGTTGCAGGATCGCGGCGGGAACTCGCTCGGCGACCTCGACCGAGTCGCGCATCAGATTGTCTCGGCCAGCCGCACTGATAAAAAGCTATCGAACTTGCTTACCACGTTTTCCGCTAACGACCCTCAGGAACAGGTCACAATCGACCGTGAGAAGGCAAAGGCCATGGGTATTCCGCTCTCCCAAATCACCAGTACGCTCGGTGTATTTATGGGATCGCAATACGTGAATGACTTTGACTACAACAACCGCACTTACCGCGTTTTCGTACAGGCAGACAAGGCATTCCGTACCTCGGAAAGTGACCTGCACAGTTTCTACGTACGTTCCGATGGCGGACAAATGGTTCCGCTGGACAACGTTTCTTCATTCAAGGGAACTTCGGGGCCCCCCGTCATCAACCACTACAATCTCTTCCGCTCTGTTGAGATCGACGGATCGCCGGCCCCCGGCCTCAGTTCAAGCGAGGGAATCACGGCCATGGAAGACCTGGCCAAGAAAAATATGATGCCCGGAATGGGATATCAATGGACAGGTTTGACGCTTGAAGAAATTGAGTCGAGTGGCAAAGCCATCATCATCTTCGCGCTCGGCATTCTGGTCGTCTATCTCACATTGTCTGCGCAGTATGAGAGCTTCGCCCTGCCGTTCATTATTCTGCTTGCCGTTCCTATGGCCGTTCTCGGTGCGCTGGGTCTCGTGGCGTTGCGCGGCATGTCAAACGATGTTTACTGCCAGATCGGATTGGTAATGCTCATTGGCCTTTCGGCGAAGAACTCGATTCTGATCGTCGAGTTTGCCGAGCAGCTTCGCCGCAAGGGCAGAACCATTGCCGAAGCCGCAATTGAAGCTGCAGAGCTGCGCTTGCGCCCCATCCTGATGACATCGTTTGCGTTTATTATGGGCATCTTGCCACTTGTGTTTGCGACCGGTGCGGGTGCACTGGGCCGGCGCTCGGTGGGAACCACCATCGTGGGTGGAATGCTGCTGTCCACCGTGCTCAATCTCATCTTTATTCCGGTGCTCTATGTACTTCTGAGCCAGCTGCTCAATCGCAAAGTTGAGCACTCCGGCGCGAGTCACGAGATGGAAGAAATGGAAGCCTGATTCAAGGCCTTTTGCGATGGGCAATCATGTAGTCCTTGATGCGGTCGTACACCGCATCGGGAACTACACCGTGCTGCAGCAGATCCGCTTTAGAGTGGTAGGGCCGATAACGGATGATTCTTCCGGCCCAGCTCTGCGTCATTCCAGGAACTTTTAGCAGTTCGCTCATGCTCGCGCGGTTGATGTCTACGCGTTCCTCAGGTGGAGGCGCATTGAGTGATGTCCTGGGGCCTCCCCGCGAATCGCGGTCCTGATTCTGCGCATGGACGGAAACGCAGACGCACAGAAGCGTCATTCCGACTACCGCCCATCGGGTTCCGGCTCGCACGGGTCAATTCTCCGCCGAGCCTCCCCTCCTGCGCAACTTCTTAGAAATGGTGTGACAGATTTACTGTGATTGTGTAGTCGGCGAAGAACGCATCGCCGTTGGTGATGTTGTATTGGATCTCCGGCACGCTGGGCGGGCGATTGCGATAGAGCGCCCACGGAGCAGTGACCGACAGCGTGTCGCGCCTGTAACTGAACATGAAGCCCGGATCGAACGAGAAGATATACCCAGGTCGCCGGAAGCCATTGCTGTCACCCATAAGGTCGCGCACCGGCACTCCCTCGCCGCGCACACCCGCGGTGAATGCAAGCCTCGTCACCTTGGGGACCAGCTGCGAAATTCCGGCACGGAAAAGATACTGGTCGGTTGCGGACATTACGCCTTGCCCCGGCTGCGAGCGGAATGTTGCCACGCCATTCGTATCGGCGGGGCTCGCCAGGTAGTTGGCTTGCGCGTACGAGGTTGCGGTATGCCACAAGCGTTTGTAGCCCTGCGCACCCACGCTGACACCCCACGTGCCATCGCCCGGCTGCATTGATTGGTCGGCAGTCGCGATCACTGTCTGGCCCTTCAAGGTCGCCGCGCCGGTCGCATTGTTGATTCCGGTAGGCATTTTCAGCTGCATGTTCACCGCAATGTTGCCGCCGGTCTCCGTTGGCGGCCGCCAGATCCACGACTGCAAGCCGACGGTGATGTCGCCCAGTCCGCTCACTTGAAAGATGCCGGAGGGCGGATAAATCTGATTGCGCGTCCCGTCGAACACAGGAACATCGGCCAGGACGCTCCAACGATTCGAGAGGCGATACTGCAGGCCAACATCAAAGATGTTCTGGTGATTGCGCACTGCATTGGAGCGCGGAATTTCGGTACTTCCCTGAAAGTACTTGTTGGAATTGAAGACGCGATAGCCGATATCGACCGTCAGGTTGTGCACCCATCCAAACCGCCCGTCCTGCATGGGTTGGGGACCGAATTTCGACGAGATCAACTCGTCAAACGAATGCTGGTTGCTATGTGCGGCCACGCAACCCTGGCCGAGGGCCCACGGCGCTCCGCACGTGATTACGGCAACCGCAAAAAACAGAACTCTCTTGTAGCTGAACATATGATTGACCTCCGAGAAAAGCCTGCACGGATCTGCCGTTTGGGGAAGCGATCCAAATTTTCTTTACGAGAACGATTCACAATAGCTCGACTTTGCCAATCATGTCCTCAACCTTTGGATTGGTATTTACCTCAATTTCACCCGAAACCTGCGCCTCAGGGTTTGTAAAATAGAACCCTCAGGACTGAGATCAGCGAAATGGGTCCTCGTTTTTTGCGCGGAGTTAAATGACACTTCCCCCGAATGCTCCTTCCCCAGAGAAGGATGGTCGTTTGAGAGTTATCGACAAGGCAAGGCTCGCCTCTCTGATCGCGTTGAGCGCATTGCTTGTTCTTTGCCTGATGTTCTCCTGGGTGACGCGTGGCGCCATGACGAGTATGCCGTTCCTGGCTCGGGGTGGCAGAAACGCAGCTCCTACTAAATCGATCGTGGATTTACGTCCGTGGCAAACCGCGCAGACTCTGGCTGCAATGGCGGTTACTGCCGAGGAGACCGAGCTAGCTCACGACGCCGAACGGCTCGCGGATCATGAAGTGGACCAAGCGTTCGCCACCGCGCTGCGCCAGGCAAATCTGCGTGCCCAACATCGCAACCTGACCGGCGACACACTCTTACTCGCACAGCGCGTCCAACAACTGCAGGCAACTGTCGCTCAGGATAAAGCAGAAGTTCAGCGACTTACCGCCTCATCCAAGACCCCGGGCGGCTCCGAGGAATCCAGCGAAGACGACGATCTTGCAATCGCGAAAGCGCAGCTAGGCCTCGACTCAGATCAACTGGACGATGCCCAGGATGACCTGGACCGGGCCACAGGTGATAACCGCGCACAGATACAAGCCGAACTTGCCGCGCACGAAGCCGGCATGAGCAAATACGACGCCGAGATTAAGAACGGCGGAGGCGAAATTGCTGTTGTCTCCGCCACTCGCCAAGGCACTTTAGCAGGACGCTTGCGGGGCTGGTTCAAACAGCGGACACGCGCCCAGCTCATTGAGCAGGCAAGCCAGGAGACGCGCAATGATCTCAGCCGCTTGACCGCAGAGCACAACTCGCTTGAGGCGCAGGCTAATGCGACCACCGTTCAATCCGCCCCCTCAACAGACCGAGCCGCACAATTGGCCAACCTGAAAAACCGCGGTGCTGAGCGTCAGATCCTGAGCATCTACGACGACCGGATCCAAACAGAACAACAGCTTGCGCGCGTCTATGAGCGCTGGGCTGCACAACTGGTTTTGCAACACGGCATTCTGCTGCACCTGATCCTTCAGTCGTTTGCGACGATCATAGTTATCCTCATCTGCATGATCGTGGGCACCGAGCTGGTGCACCGGTTTATGACCGCCGCAGCGGCCGGCCAAAGACAGATGCGAACTCTGCGCAGCGTGGTGGACTTAAGCATTCAGGTATTCGGTGCGTTGCTGATCCTTTTAGTCATCTTTGGGTGGCCCCAGCAGATGCCCACCATTCTGGGTCTGGTCACTGCCGGCATCACCATTGTTTTGCAGGACTTTATTCTTGGCTTCTTCGGCTGGTTCAAGCTGATGGGCAAAAATGGCATTCGGGTGGGCGACCGCGTTGAAATCAACGGCGTCAACGGGGAAGTTACGGAAGTTGGCCTGATCAACACCACTCTGCTTGAGATCGGTAGACAATCCGATACCGGCCTCCCCACGGGTCGTCGTATTTCGTTCATCAACAGCTTCGCGATTCGCGGACAGTACTTCAACTACTCCACTACGGGCCAGTGGATGTGGGACGAGATCACGGTCAGCCTGCCCGCATCGGCCAATCCGCGTCCCATTGTCGAAGGCATTCAGAAATTGGTGCAGGAAGAAACGAGCGAAAGCGCGGCCATCGCCATGCAGGAGTGGAAACGCTCCATGCACAGTGGATACCTCAGTCGCCTTGGTACTGCGCCTGTAGTCAGCTTGATTACGACCGCTGGAGGTTTCGATATTCAGATCCGCTATGTCACGCGAGCATCTACTCGCTTTGATACGAGGATGGAGCTTTATCGACGTGTATTCGATGCCATTCAGGATGCCCACTCGCCTGCGCAGGCGGCCCCTGAACCTGCGACAGCAAGCAATTAGCCGTATAAGGCAACGCGCATCGACGCAATTTCAATGGTTGACAGGGCCGGGTGTTTGCCTTTAGCGTTGGAACAGATGCAAGTCCATCGCCATCACGGTCACCATCATCATCATGGGACAACCATGTCGGCGGACTTCCATGGCCTGAGCTAAACGGCCAGAGAGATCAGAAAAGAATTGCACCAGCCCGCCGGCAACTCAGCCAGCGGGTTTTTTCATGCCCAAACCAAAAATTCAACCTGAAGCAGGAAGATCATGAGCAACGCACCAACAGTCGATTTCGAGAAGATGGATGGCCTTGTACCGGGAATTGTGCAGGATGCAAGCACCGGCGAAGTGCTGATGCTGGGTTTCCTTAATCCGGTCAGCTATGCCAAGACGCTGGAGAGCGGATTTGTTACCTTCTGGAGCCGTACGCGCCAGAAGCTGTGGATGAAAGGTGAAACCAGCGGTAACCGGCTGCGCGTCATCTCGGCTTCAACCGATTGCGATAACGACACGCTGTTGTTCCGCGTGGAAGTGGAAGGCGACGGCCTGGTGTGCCATGAGGGTACCGTGAGTTGCTTCACAAAATCCATCGTGAATGAAACGGAGGCCGCTCGTGGCTAGCAAGCTCAGGCTCGGAATTCCCAAAGGCAGTTTGCAGGACGCAACGATTGCTCTGTTCAAGCGCGCGGGCTGGAACATTTATGCCGACGGCCGTTCGTATTTCCCCTCCATTGACGACAAGGAAGTGGAATGCATGTTGATTCGCGCGCAGGAAATGGCGCGCTATGTCGATCATGGCGTGCTCGACGCCGGACTCACAGGCATTGACTGGGTGGTCGAGAGCGGGCTGGACGTAACCAGCATTACTACCCTTACCTATGCCAAGCAGAGCCGCCGCAAGGTGCGCTGGGTGCTGGCCGTTCCAGAAGGTAGCGGCTTTGAAAAAGCTGAAGACCTCGAAGGCAAGATCATTGCTACCGAATTGGTTGAGGTCAGCAAGCGCTACTTCGCTTCAAAGGGCGTCAAAGTGAAAGTGGAATTCAGCTGGGGTGCAACGGAAGTAAAGCCTCCCATGCTGGCCGATGCCATCGTCGAAGTCACAGAGACAGGCTCCTCTCTCCGCGCCAATCACTTGAAAATCATCGACACAATTATGGAGAGCGAAACCCATTTGATCGCCGGCAAGACTGCTCTCGCGGATCCGTGGAAAAGGCAGAAGCTTGATCAGCTGGCTACGATGCTGCGCGGCGCGATCGATGCGCAGTCACAAGTGGGGCTGATGCTGAATGTAAAGCGCGCCGATCTTAAAGCTGTTTTGGGAGTGCTACCGTCGTTGAATTCACCCACAGTGTCGCAGCTCAGTGATTCAGAATGGGTCGCAGTGAACACCATTCTCGACGAAAGTACGGCTCGTGACGTGATTCCACGTCTCAAAGCTGCGCACGCCACAGGCATCGTCGAATATCCACTTAATAAAGTCGTATTGTAGCCAGATTGATCTTTCGATCGTTTGGCCTTTGAAGGGTACGGGCTTTAGACCGTACATTCGACCAACAATTGGAGCATGGGCTTTAGCCCCTGAGGGATCGAATGAAGTTGATCCGGACAAAAGGACGAGGCGCGGCACAGACGGCGCAGATTCTGGCCGCGCTTGAACGGAGAGGCGGCGCGGCTCTCGATAGCGTGCTGCCCGCCGTCCGGCGCATTGTGACCGACGTACGCCGGCGTGGTGACCGCGCACTCTTGCGCTACGCGGCGCAATTCGATGGCTTGCCCGGCGCAGAGGCGTTGCGCGTAGCACCGCAGGAGATGGCCGCCGCTTGGAAGAGTCTTGACCCAGCCTTGCGTGAGGCTCTGGAGACAGCAGCAACGCAAATCCGCGGCTTTGCCAAACGGCAGATGCCGGCCTCGTGGAGCATGTCACCTTTGCGCGGCCTCAAGACGGCGCAGGTGGTTCGGCCGCTTGGATCTGTCGGATGTTACGTTCCAAGCGGTCGTCATCCGTTACCTTCCACCCTGCTTATGACAGCGATTCCGGCGCAGGTTGCTGGTGTCACACGCATCGTTGCTGTTTCACCGAAGCCCGCGCCTGAAACGCTTGCGGCCGCTCACCTGCTCGGCATCAAGGAGTTCTATCGCGTGGGCGGCGCGCACGCCGTCGCCGCACTTGCGTATGGAACATCAAGCATTGGGCACGTCGACAAAATCGTCGGCCCAGGCAATCTTTACGTCACTGCTGCCAAACGCCTGGTCTCATTCGATTGCGCTATCGACATGCTCGCCGGGCCCACAGAAATCGTGGTCACCAGTGATCTCGGTTTCGCTGCTGGAATCGCTGCCGATCTCGTTGCACAGGCCGAGCACGATCCTGAAGCTCTCGCGATCTTCGTGACTACGCGTGCGGATCTTGCTGCGGAGGTGATTGCTGAAACCAAAAGCCGCAGCCGCGAAAATCCAATCGCCCGCCAGTCACTGGATCGCTATGGCCTTGTGATCTTGGCAGCCGACATTGATGAAGCACAGCGGATCACGAACCTGCTGGCACCTGAACACCTTACCGTCGACGATGCCAGCGACATGAAGTGGATCGAAAACGCGGGTTCTGTTTTCGTCGGGCGCTGGTCGGCGCAGCCCATGGGCGATTACATCTCGGGTCCCAATCACACGCTGCCCACCGGCGGAATGGCACGGGTACGCGGTGGCTTGAGTGTGTACGACTTCGTCAAGCTCATCACTGTGCAGGAGTACTCTCAAGATGCGCTGCGCAAACTCGGACCGCAGGCCGCGCTGCTCGCGGAAGCGGAAGGACTCGTCGGTCACGCGCAGTCCATTCGCGCACGTCTGAACCCTCGCAAATCAACCGGTAGGAGGTCTCGTGGCTAACGCCGCAACTACGCTCTTTCCTGCGCCGCGTGCCCGTGTGCAGGCCATGATGGAGTATCACCCTCCGTTAGGCAGCCGCGATGCACTGCGCCTCGACTTCAACGAAAATACGGTTGCGTGCTCGCCGAAAGTGCGCGAAGTACTCGGCAGCATTTCCGCGGGTTCGCTCACGCGCTATCCTGAGCGCGAGCCTGTTGAAGCCATCGTCGCCGCGCATGTGGGCGTTCGTGCTGAGCAGCTCGCTCTCACCAACGGTGTAGACGAAGCCATTCACGTGCTGTTCGAGACATTCCTCGAGGCTGACGACGAGCTGCTTCTTCCCGTGCCCACCTACACCATGTACCAGGTCTATGCCTCGGCCACCGACGCGCGCATTGTTGCCGTTCAGGCTGCAGACGATCTGCTGTTTCGGTTTGATCGACTTGTTGCGGCCATTACTCCGCGCACCAAGATCATTGCCGTTGCCAACCCGAACAGCCCCTCTGGTTCCATAGCTACACGTGAGCAGTTGCTTGAACTCGCGCAACGCGCCCCGCACGCCGTGCTGCTGGTCGATGAGGCTTACTATCACTTCTACGGCGAAACCGTTATGGATCTGGTTGGCACCGTGCCGAACCTGGTGGTCGCGCGAACCTTCTCGAAGGCCTATGGGCTCGCCGGCTTGCGCCTTGGCCTGCTCGCCGGGCCGGTAGACCTGATGCGTTGGGTGCGCCGCGTTCTCTCCCCTTACAGCGTGAATTCAATTGCTCTGGCCTGTCTGCCGCCCGCGCTTGAAGATACGAGCTACATCGATTGGTATGTGAGTGAAGTACTCGCTGGACGCGCGGATTTTGAAGCTGCTCTCGACAACCTTGGCCTTCGCCGCTGGCCCAGCCGCGCAAATTTCATCCTCGTCGACATCGGTCCCGAACACCGCGAGTTCGTGCGCCTCATGCACGACCGCGGAGTGCTGGTGCGCGATCGATCAAGCGATCCCGGCTGCGACGGACGTGTGCGCATTACGATCGGGACTCGCGAGCAGATGAAGCAGGGCATCGCGGCGCTGAACGAGACTGTTGCCGCACTCAGCATCGGAAGAGGCAAGCAATGACAACGAAAAGGAAATCGCCCGCAAGTTCAATCGGCTTCGGCGTGCGGCGGGGCGCGAGCATTTCGCGACATACCGCCGAAACGCGCATCGACCTTGAACTCATCATTGAGGGTAAAGGCCAGTACAGCGTCTCCACCGGCATCCGCTTCTTCGATCACATGCTTGAGCTGTTCACGCGCCATGGGGGATTCGATCTCACGCTCAAGTGCGACGGCGATCTCGATGTTGATCAGCATCACACCGTGGAAGACGTGGGTATCGCTCTAGGCGAAGCTTTCGATCGCTCATTGGGCGACAAGAAGGGCATCCTGCGTGCCGGATATTTCCTGATGCCTATGGATGAAACGCTCGCGATTGCGGCAGTGGACATGAGCGGCCGAGCTGCGTACGCCGTCGATACCAAGGTGCGTACGCGCCTTGTCGGCGATCTGCAGACTGAGCTAGTGACCGATTTCTTTGAAGGTTTTGCGCGCGGCGCTCGCGCCAACGTGCACGTGAAGACAATGTACGGCCGTTCGAATCACCACAAGATTGAAGCTATATTCAAGGCATTTGCGCGCGCGCTGCGTGGCGCCTGCTCGCGTGACAAGCAATTGGCCAAGATGCTTCCTTCGACCAAAGGATTGCTGTAATCACTCCGGAGTGTTCATGCGTGTAACTGTCATCGACTACAAGGCCGGCAATCTAACTTCTGTTCTCAAGGCGCTACGGCACTTGGGCGCGGATACGGTTGTGACCGACAGCGATCTTTCGCTTGTGGAATCTGCCGAGCGGATAGTGCTGCCCGGTGTTGGCCACTTCGCCGCTACCGAGCGGCTGGATAGAACCGGACTCACCGATGCAATCCGCGCAAGTGTTGCCCGTGGCGTGCCCTTCCTTGGCATCTGCGTCGGCATGCAATGGCTCTACGCAGGTTCTACTGAAGCCCCAGGCCAGCCCGGTCTCGGACAGTTCTCCGGATCCTGCTCGCGTTTCGCCGAGAGCGCTGAAAAAGTCCCGCACGTCGGCTGGAATTCGCTCGACGCAAAGCCCGGCTCGCGTTTGCTCGCAGGTGTCGAACCCGGCGAGTTTGTCTACTTCACGCACTCTTACAAGGGGCCAGTCACCAGCGATACCGCTGCAACCTCGTTCTACATCGAGCCGTTTGCCGCCGCCGTCGAACGCGACAACGTGATGGGCGTGCAGTTTCATCCTGAAAAATCCGGAGCAACGGGATTGAAGATCCTCACGAATTTTCTTTCTTGGAAAGCGCAGGTAAAGTAGATGATCACCAAACGCATCATTGCCTGCTTAGATGTCCACGCCGGTCGCGTCGTCAAAGGTGTGAAGTTCGTTGACATTGTTGACGCCGGTGATCCGGCCAAGCAGGCCGCGCGCCATGCCCGCGAAGGCGCAGACGAAATCGTGCTGCTCGACATTACCGCCACGCACGAAGGCCGCCAGACACTGCTTGATACTGTGCGCCGCACCGCGCGCGAACTGTTCGTTCCCTTCTGCGTCGGTGGCGGAATCCGCTCAGCGCAAGATGCCGAACAAGTATTTGAAGCGGGCGCAGACAAGGTCAGCGTGAACTCCGCCGCTCTCAATGACCCGATGCTGATCGATGCCATTGGCCGCAGCTTCGGTGCGCAAGCGGTCGTGGTTGCAATCGACGCCAAACGCGATCCTTCCGCAGCCAATCCAGTTCACGAAGCGCAGGTGTATGTGCAGGGTGGACGCAAGCCGACCGGCCGTCGCGTCGTGGAGTGGGCACGCGAAGCCGAGCAGCGCGGAGCGGGAGAAATTCTGCTCACCTCGATGGACTCCGACGGAACACGTGCCGGATTTGATTGCGAACTCACAGCCGCCGTCAGCGAAGCAGTGGGAATCCCGGTCATCGCTTCAGGCGGTGCCGGCACCGTAGATCATTTTGCCGACGTGTTCGGACGCGGAAAGGCCGATGCCGCACTTGCGGCAAGTATTTTCCACTTCGCTGTCTCCAGCGCGCGTTCGCTTAAGGAAGAGCTGGCAAAAGCCGGCGTCTCCGTGAGGTTGCCATGCTGATTCCCTCCATCGATCTGCTGGGCGGTCGCATCGTCCAACTTGTGCAGGGTGAAAAACTGCGTCTGGCGTTCGACGACTTCGAATACTGGATCGAGAAGTTCTCAAAATACCCGCTGGTTCAACTCATCGACCTTGACGCTGCCATGCGGCAGGGCGACAACTCCACTCTCGTCGCGCAAATCGCAAAGCGTCTGCCGGTGCAGGCAGGCGGCGGCATCCACACCATTGAACGCGCGCAGCAAGTGCTAGAGGCCGGCGCACGGCGCGTGATCATTGGGTCCGCGCTTTTTTCGGAGCACGGCACGGTCAATACTGAATTCGCTACGAAGCTTGCCTCCGCAGTTGGCTCTGCTCACGTTGTGGCCGGCATCGACACCAAGAACGGCAGCATTGCTGTTAAAGGATGGAAAGCCAATGTGGAACTCACGCCCGACGAAGCGATTCCGCAGCTGGAGGCGCACGCTTCAGCATTCCTCTACACGCATGTTGATGGCGAAGGCATGATGGGGGGCTTTCCAATGGATACCGCGGCCCGCCTGCGCAAGCTCACACAGCGTCAGCTCATCGTCGCGGGCGGAATTCGCAGTCAGCAGGAAATCGATGCGTTGGACGCGCTGGGCGCAGATGCTGTGGTGGGAATGGCCATCTACACTGATGCAATCGCCGTCTGACGCTTGCGCAATCAGTCTTTTACCTGGCCGACCGTGCGACTGGTTTCAACACGAGACGCACGCAGCAAACGTGCAATCTGCTTAAGATGCAGTTGCACAGCATAAGCACGTATGATCTCCACCTGAGAAAATCCAAGGCCAGTATGACGCACCGCGTCCATACGCTTTTCAAGATCTGCAATATCCTGTTCGAGATTGATACCGGGCGGTAGAACATCAAACCGCCACTTGTGGATGCAGCTCGCCACGTGATGAAATCCTTGCCGAATATCCACGGCAAGCCGTCCCATCTCCTGCTCCAATTGCGATGCGTACCCGTCCTCGTTGCTGCCCTCAACTGAAAATTCCAGTGCCAGCAGCGCATCGAAAATCGAACGACCGAACTGCGAAAGCATCTCCAGGCCTTCGCTCTGGCCTTGGCCTGCAGAAGGCTCATTCCGCGCTGCTTCCAGCAGCTGCCTGTTCCCGCGCATGCGCGCTTGCGCATCTTCGCGCAACTCGGCCAGATTGTTTGCAACCGTTCCGCGAAATCCCTGCAGAATTCCCTCAAACAGATTGCCGAGCAACAGAAATTCCTGTGCCAGGCCGTCTCGCAAACGTAAACGTGCCCGATCAGGCAAAACAAGAGTGGTGACGACCAATGCGACTACGATACCCAAAATCACTTCGCCCACTCGGTGAGCGGGGAGTTCCCATCGCGGGCCGCCCTTAGGCACCAGCATGACGATGGCGATGGTGACACCGGCGAGTCGCGAACTATTGCGCAACCCCAGCAGGCCACAAACGACGATGGCCGTTAACAGAGCGAGGATGAAATTCCATGGCACCGTGCCGAAAAGAGAAAATGAAAATCCCAGTGCAGCTCCAATCAGAGTCCCAATAAGCCGATCGCGCGATGCTGTAACCGTGGCGCCTACGTTCGACTGGAGCACGATGATGGCGCTGATAGAGCCCCAATAGCCGTCGTGCCAGCCAAGCGTTAGAGCAAGCCACCAGCAAACTGCCGCGGCTAATGCGGTTTTTGCCGCGTGAATCAACAATCGCCGCCGCTCCAGGTTGAAAATCCCGCTACTGGGCTCCTGCTCAACGCGCAGCTTAACCGCAAGTTGATGTTGCGAGTACGTTTTGTTGAACTTAAGGAGCATATGGAAGCCGCTGTTGTTTCCTTTGTTAGATGATCGCCTGAGGAGCCGCCGCATAACAAATTTCGAATTCTTTCACTCCTTGCGGTAGCATGAATGCACGGCCGTGACATAGACCGGCTCACGTTCCATGCTCCGCGTAGGCTACCCAGAATCGATTCCCGATGAGCTCTTTCGTGGCTTGTTCGATAGTGTCGAACTGGTCTGCATTCCCGACCGCCTCGACCACGAAGTTCAAATTGACGTCTGGATTCCCGATCCCTACACGAATCGCGCTCTACGCGCATGGCCCTGGCTGCGCGGCGTTCGCCTGGTGCTTTCAATGCTCGCTGGCACCGAATGGATTCCTCCACTGGTCGGGCCGCACGTGACCATCTGCAATGCGCGCGGTGCGCACAACATCAGCACGGCAGAGTGGACTATCGCCGCTATTCTGGCCATGCTCAAGTATTTTCCGCTTTACAACGATATTCAGCATGAAGGCCGCTGGAAGCGCCGCTTTGAGTTACCGCCGCATTACGCGGCCATCAGCGGCGACGCGCGGCCGCTTTATCCGCCAGTCATGCTCGAAGAGCTTACTGGGAAGCGAGTCTTGCTCATCGGCCACGGCTCCATCGGCAAGGAAATCGAGCGCATGCTGACGCCGTTCCATGTGCATCTCACGCGCATTGCGCGCAGCGGCCGCCCTCAAGAAGCCGTCCATGCAGTTACGGAGCTCGACAGCCTATTGCCGAGTGCTGAGGTCATCGTGCTCATCCTGCCGTCAACTGAGGAAACGCGCGGCCTCATCGGCGCGCAACAATTTGCGTCGATGCGACACGGCGCATTGCTTGTCAATGCAGCGCGTGGGCCGATTGTGGACACTCACGCACTAGTTGATGCGCTACGGTCAGGTAGAGTCCGAGCAGCTATCGACGTTACCGATCCTGAGCCGCTGCCCGACAGTCATCCGCTGTGGACCTGCCCCAACGTCATGATCACGCCTCACGTCGGTGGCTCCAGCCCGCAGTTCACACCGCGCGCTTTACGCATTGCAGCAGCAGAGCTTCGCCGCTATATCCATGGCGAACCGCTCCAGAATGTGGTTCAAGCAGCAATCTGAGCAGCAGCGGGCGCGCGTCGCCACTCGCGTAAACCCAGCACCGCCAGCGCAACGAGCCCCGCGTAGAGCAGTGCCGTCAATTGCAATCCTTTGTAAAGATACTCGCCGATGTACACGAGATCCACCACAATCCAGAGCCACCAGTTGGCAATGTGCTTGCGTGCTCCCCACCAACTGGCAACCAGGCTGTAACTGGTGAGCGCGGCATCAAGATGCGGCAAAGCAGCGCCGATCCGCACCATCAAAAACCCCAAGAGCACAGCGCCTACCGCACCTGCAGTCAAACCCGCAATCCATCCTCTCGGCCCCAGCGGAACGAGCTTCACTTCGCCTTCTTCAACTACGCCGCGCCACCAGTGCCACCAGCCATAGATCGTAAACGCGACGAAAAATCCCTGCAGTAGCGCATCAGAGAACAGGCGCGCGCGGTAGAAGACAACGAGATAAAGAAGATCGGCAGCAAGCACAACCGGCCAGCAGATGAGCATGCGACGCGTGGTGAACCAGATGCCAAGCACCGTCGTGATGGTACCTGCAACTTCAATCCAGTGCGCGGCCAGGTAATTCATCACGTTCATTCCGCCCCGGCTTTCTTCGCATGCACTATCCGACTGGCCGCCCACCGCTGAATGGCGTCCAGCAGCTTGATCCCTGCGGCACTGTAAAACCATTGCGCATGGCCCACAAGCCATCCATCGTAAGCCATTGGCGCTTTTTCTTCAGAGTGCAAAATGCCCAGAAAGTATTCCGCTTCGGAAAGCGCGAACTCCGCATGGCAGAGTGCAGTCATGGCCGACAGAGCCGCGGCCTCTTCATTGCTGAGCGCACGTACCGAGTCGTAGCCGGTCAGCAACGCTCCCAAATGATCCAGGTGTACCGGAACGTCATCAGGATGAGCCGGATCAGCTACAAGTTGCAGCCAGCCCACAATATTGCGCTCGATTGCGTTGGCAATGTCGTGCACAGCGTTGGTGCGATCTGCAAGCCCGAAGTCGAAGATCGCCGTCGCGCTCGCGCCGTCACCCGCATCACTCCACAATAGATTCGAGCAATGCAGATCGTTATGCGTCCATAGGGATCCTAGCGCCGGCAATAGGGGCCTGAGTTGCGCATGAAAAGGCTCGAGCAATTGCAGTGCCCGTTCACAAGACTGGCGCACAGCATTGCTCCCTGCCAGCACCGGGCGCGCCGCCAAATAGCGCTCGAGCGCAGCACGTGCGTCCTGTTCTGCAAAAATCGTAAAGCTCGCGACCAACGGCTGAGGCTTACGGCGCGGAGCGTTGAATTGCTCAGCCGCTTGATGCAGTCGAGCCAACTCCCGACCCGCAGACCATGCATGCGCTGCTGTGCGAAACGGCGTCCAGGAGATGGCATCATCATAGAGGTCGATCCCTTTCGGGATCTCATGCACTTCGTAGGTCCACTCACCGATTTCAATCGCCGTTTCACCTGACGCAGACCGAATCACTCTCGGCACGCTTGCCCCCTCGCCAAGCAAATGCTCCACGAAAGCATGCTCTTCAAGCAGGCCCTCGCGATCGCGCACCGTGCGGTGATGACGCTTTACAAAGACTTTGCCCGCGCGCGTGCTGACCACACCTGCAGCTGAAAGCGGCCGCGGGCTGACAGTTACGATCTTCAGCGGCTCAGCGAGAGCAGGGAACCGAGCTAGCAGGATGCGCAACTCATCGTGCGTTAAGGATGGCCAGTCCGGTTGTACCATCTGGCCATCCATGCCGTGCACTTTGACGCTTGCGCTCATCGCTGCAGATTCCTCTTGACGTGCACTGAACCTTAGAAAGTGTAATGCGCCGAGAGCCGTACCGTCGTGGGCGCACCGAGGTGGATGAACGTATCGCCCAAACTTGCTCCTGTATCTTTCCAGTACCGCTTATCGGAAATATTGTCTGCATAAAGCCTGAAGGTCACGTGACCGTCCTCGCCGCCCGGCGTATAACGTGCCCCAAAGTTGAACAGATTGTAGGCAGGTACGCTCACCAGGTCATCTCGCGTCGCAGCTTTGCGGCCGGTATAGCTCCAGCCGGGCATAAGATGGAGGCCGCGCATGTGCGGCACCATCGCATCCGCAAACAGCGCAGTGCGCACCCGAGGAACGTTGATCACCTGCTTATCGTTGTAGCTCGGTGTGCCTGTATCGTTTGAGATGGCCCGGATGGCTGCAACGGAAGCTGTGAGCCGCAGCCAGCGGGAGGCTTTGCCTTCAGCATTGAACTCGGCGCCGGTGTGCGCTTCGTGACCATCCTGTTCGAAGCACAGATCGCCATCAGCGGCGGCCGGACAAGAGCCGTCGGGGCCTGCAAGAGGCTTGGGATAGTAAAACGGAGCGTGCATCTTGAAGACGTCCGCCGTCAACAGAATGCGCTGACCGGGCGCGTATTTAGCACCTATCTCCAATTGGCGCGTAAGAAATGGCGCAAGATATTGGCTGCCGTTAGCAGTCCAGAATGGCGCTTGCGGCCCCAGTGACAGCATGACGCCGTAATTTCCATAAAGCGTCAGAGTATCGATCGGGGTGAACGTGACAGCGTATTGCGGAAGCCACACGTTCTTGTTCGTAAACACCGGCGCACAATCCTCAGGTACAGAGAAATCTGCACAGCCCGCGTAGGGCGAATAATTATGATCGCGCAGCCCGACATATCGGCCTGAGGCCAGCAATTGAATGCGACCCGGCAGGTGAATTCGATCCTGCAGGATCAACGCTGCCTGGTGACTGTCTACCCACAGTCTTCGCGGTCCCACCGATTGGTGAGGATCTTCGACAGCGTTCAGGTCAACAGCAGCGTTCGGCTCGTAGATGTTCTCTGAGCCCAGATACCAAAACACTGCGCCATCCTGGACAACACCATCCGGCGAGTAAGGATCCGCGGCACTGTTGAAGCCCGGCATCTGCACATTGCGCAGGAACAGTTCCCCGCCTGCCGTGATGTCTTGCCCGATCTTTCCACTCTGTACATGGCCCGTCACAATCGCTTCCCCGACAAGGTTGAGTCGCAGCTCGCCTGGATTGCGATAGTCGTAAATTCCATAGGTTCCGTCGGGACAGAAAAAGTAGTACGGAGCGTCCGGAGCGCTCGGGCAGTTCGGCAGCCCGGTGCTTGGGTCATACGATGAGCCGTACGCGTACACCACGTTGTCATCGATCAGCGAATGGCTAAGACTACCCGCGGCAAACGCGCGCCAGCCATGCGGAAGATCGTAGTCAAGTCGCGTGCCCGTGTTGAACGTGTCAAACGTATTCGGCTTGGCCCACGACTGCTCGCCGAGCATATTTGAAGGGAAAATCAGATTCAGATCGGGCAGCGTTGTGCCACCCAGCAACTGATAGCCACTCACGGAACGCTGCACCTTGTGTTGGTACTCAAAATTGCCATTCAAGGTTGCGTTCGAACTCAGTTTCCAATCCGCTTCACCGGCGCCCATTGCGCGCCATCCGTCAGCGCCGTTTACGTAGCTCTGAATCCTCTCGCCAGCTAGATTCAGGCGGGCACCAATCTGCTTGCGGCCGCCAAAGATTCTACCCACGTCAACAGCGCCATATGCGCTGCCGCGATGATCTGTCGCCAAGTCAATGGCTTCGATGGTCGCCGGCTTCTTGGTCACATAATCAATAAGACCGCCTGCTGACGCCACGCCGCTTTCGACGCCGGCGATGCCTTTCAAGATTTCAACACTCTGCTTGTTTTCCAGTGGAACGTCCTGCTCGCCTGCGATGGTCAGCCCGTTGATTTGCATTCCAGTCGCGAGATCGATGGGAAAGCCGCGAATTTCGAAATCGCCGTAATAGCCGACCGGTGCATAGTCCTCGCCGACCGAAGCATCATTCTTGACCACATCGGAAAGAACGCGCGCAACCTGATCGTTCAATAAATCGCGCGTCACAACCGTGGCCGATAACGGCGTCTGCTGCAGTGTTGCGCCGTCCAGCGTGCCCACCGTGACGGTCTCAGGCAGATAGTCGTCCTTGGATTCGCCATGCACCACAACAGTTGTGTTGACGGGCGGCAGCTTGGTCTGGGCTTGGCCATTAGTAGCAGTTGTACTCTCCGCGTTTTCAGTTGAAGTCTGCGCAATTCCCTGGGCGGAGAATACAAGAACGCAGGCCAAGGCCAGCGCTAATCCGCGGTGCCCGGCACGCAAAGACGTACGAATAGATGCGGCAGTTGTAATTTGAGACATGATTTCCCCTTTTGCTCATGAAAGAGGGGAACTCGATTGGGTTGAAGGAAGAAGGCCGAGCGGCTTCGAAAACTTCCCACGCCGGTATTATCCGGATCGGGTTCGAGGGTATTTCTCAGCCCCACTTCTGCGGAGCACCCCTGTTTCAATAACCTGATTGAAACATTTCAGGGCCCGAAATGCAAGCCTGACACTACGGCCGGGACCACTGCAAGAAGCTCGGAAAGCGCAGCAGCGCAGTCGCGCCCTCCAGCTTGATTACCTGGCGCAGCCAGCCAGATGCAACGTGCACAGATGTTGCTCCTGTTCGGCCGCCATGCTAGCAATAGACGCCCGCGAGAGCACATCAAGCATTGCCGTCTGCGCCCGCTCCCACACCGGATGCGCTGGGCACTTCGCCTTCCTGGGGCACGATTTCCCGGAAACAAGGCATACATTCAGCATGATGGGGCCATCGATCGCCTCAATCACTTCGCGCATTGAGGCCTTGCGGCCGCGAATCGATATTTGAAATCCGCCGGAATGACCGCGCTTGGAGTCAATCAGCCCCGCCCGCGACAACGCCTGCAAGATCTTCGATAGAAAACTTTCCGGTGCTTCGGTTGCCGCTGCCAGATCTGGCAGCAGAACACGTTTTTCCGACTGCGATAGCGCCAGCTGAATCATGACGCGAACGGCGTAGTCGGCCGCCCGCGTCAGTTGCATCGATGAGTTTGGTTTCTTCATGAACTTGTTCCGCCCAGGCAAGGCGCTCAAAAATGCACCACTTTCGGTGGCCAGTTCGCCACCCTGAATTTTGACAGCAGCAATTAGGACTGAGCCTACCCAAACCCGTCACATGCGTATGTATTCTCCGTCACATCACTTTTCCACCAGCAGGCGGTACATTAGTCCTTCCAATTCAAATTGGAGACAAATAGTCCGAAATACCAGTTGCGAATTCCTTCGCAAGCTGCTGAGCGGCCGTGACCGCGCTAATATCGGCAGCTTCGTCACCATGCTGCACGACTACAAGCCCGACCATCGGAGGCATGAAGCGGCGGTAGGGTACTCCGATACAGAGGGCGCGGAAATAGCTTTCCCATTCACCAGAACTGCATGAGGACGAAGCCCGCGCAATGCGTGTCTCGCGTTTTTATGACGCTAAGATTTGGGGAATGAGCGAAACAAGCATGAGATGCTGCGGGTGAACGGCATTGATTCGCTCCGCCGAAGTACTCTGATTACTCCTCAACCATCTCCTGCCGCAACGCCTCCACAGTCAACTCATTGGCGCGCCGCAAGGTCGGGAAGACCACCGACCATAGTCCCGCCACGGCCATCGCGCCGATGCCGCCATACACCGTGGCCCGTACCGCTCCCCACCACTGTGCCGTCAAGCCGCTCTCAAATTCGCCCAGCTCATTGGAAGCACCAATGAAGAGCGAGTTGACTGCGCTCACACGCCCGCGCATCTCTGGCGGCGTTCCCAGTTGCAGCAGCGATCCGCGAATAATCACGCTGATTGCGTCCACCGCACCGGCAATGAACAACGCAATCAGAGAGAGTGCGAGACTCTTCGAGATTCCAAACACAACCGTCGCTGCGCCAAAGGTCCCAACGCAGACCAACAGCGTTACTCCTGCACGCCTGCGAAGCGGATAGCGCGCCATCAGCAGTGACATTGCGACTGAACCCGCTGCCGGAGCTGCACGCAACAATCCCAGTCCGCGCGGCCCCGTGTGCAGAATGTCATTGGCGAAGATTGGCGTGAGAGCTACAGCTCCTCCCAGCAGCACGGCGAATAGGTCGAGCGACGCCGCACCCAGCAGTAGCGGCGAGCGGCCCATATATTGAAAGCCCGCCAGAACAACTTTGAGCGAGAGCGCCCGATGCTCCATGCGCCCCGACCGCACATGCATGCTGCTGATGAGCACCAGCGACCAACCCAGCGTCGCCAGAGTGAACACGTACACAATCCCTGGACCCTGCAGCTTCGAGTCCGCAACAAAGTTCGTAATCGGCACGGAGTACAAGATGCCGCCCATTGCGGGACCGATGATGGTCGCGAACTGGAAAATCGTAGCGCCCCAGGTGACGGCATTGACGAAATGCTCTTCAGGAACCAGGTGCGGTATCAGCGCCGTTGTCGCCGGACCGGCGAAAGTACGTGAAGTCCCCAGGAAGAACAACACGATGTAGATGGGATACACGTTGTGTAACCCCGAACGGGCCAGCATCAGCAGCGCCGTCGTACAGACGGCCTGCATTGCGTAGCAGATCAGGATGATCTGGCGCCGATCGAACCGGTCGGCAACGTGCCCCGCCGGCAGAAGGAAGATAAGTCCGGGAAGAAACTGCGCCAGACCCGTGTAGCCAAGATCAATGGCGCGATGCGTAATCGCATACACCTGCCACGCAACAGCGACCGACTGCGCGGCGTATCCGAGCACAGCCGCGACGCGGGCCAATTGAAAGCGGCTGAAGTCGCGGGAGGCAAATGCCTCCATGCCGCGCCTCGGCGGCTTTCGGGGAAGTGCATGCATGTTCTTGCACCTAGGTTATATCGGCAGAACCGGGAAGAGAAACCGGCCCATCCCAGTCCGGTCTATCCTAAAGGGTTGGAACCCTACTCGCAATCGGAACTCCGAGCGCCTAACTGGTTGGCGGCCATGGCCGTTACACTCTGCGGCGTCTGCGCGTTTCTTAGTCTTTACTGCACGCAACCGCTGCTGCCGATGCTCGAGGATATATTCCATGCATCAAAGACCGCCGTCGGCATGACCGTTTCGGCGGCCACGCTGGGTGTTGCCCTATCAGCGCCCATTTTCGGAGCGTTCGCGGAGCGGCCTCCGCGCAAACGCGTGATCGTCTATGCCGTGCTGGGCGTTAGCATCCCCACATTGCTCGCTGCCACGTCCTCCACTTTAGGGCAGCTCATCTTCTGGCGATTCCTTCAGGGCATCACCGTGCCCGGCATCATCGCCGTGGTCATCACCTACATCGGTGAAGAGTGGCCGCCGGACCGTGTGGCCCTCATCATGAGTTTTTACGTCAGCGGAACTGCACTTGGCGGCTTTATCGGGAGGATCACCGGCGGCATTATTGCCGATCAATTCAATTGGCGCGTCAGTTTCATCGTGCTCGGAACAGCATCGCTCGCGGGTGCAGCCGCAGTGGCCGCTTGGCTGCCGCACGGCACGCGAAAACTGCCCGCATCGAGCCGCGATGCCGAGCAGCGCTTCCTTAAGCAGGTTCACGGGCTGTTGCGCAGTCCTCGACTTATCGCAACCTATGCAGTCGGCTTCAATGTCCTGTTCTCAATGGTAGGCGTCTTTACGTGGATCACTTTCTATCTGAGTGCGCAGCCATTCAACCTTTCAACAACTGCCCTCAGCTCCCTCTTCTTTGTTTATCTCGTCGGTCTCGTCGTTACGCCGGCGGCCGGCTATCTCATCACGCGCGTGGGTCTTCGCGCCGGCATTGGAGGAGCGATCCTCTGCTCAATCTTGGGCGTTCTCCTCACCCTTGAACATTCGCTGCCAATCGTCATCGTCGGCCTGACACTGCTGTCTTCCGGCGTTTTTATCGCCCAGACATCCTCAAGCAGCCACCTGCGTGTTGCTTCTCCTCCCGGAGCACGCGTAACCTCCGCCGGCCTGTACATCACCTGCTATTACCTGGGAGGAGCAGCTGCAGGCGTGCTTCCCGGCGCGTTCTGGGCCATGGGCGGATGGCCCGCCTGCGTCGCCTTCATCGTCGCCATGCAGATCGTTGCGCTAGTCATCGCGCTTATCGGCTGGCGCACGCCAAAAGCACTGGCCGCGACGATTGCGGAAACCGGTGAACCCCGGGAGCGAGGAAACGAATCTATACAGATGAGGTAAGCACTGCAGCAGGTTAGCCGGATCCTTTGTTCTGGCTGCATCACTGGACCCAATAGGGTGCCATTCTTTCCACAGACCTAAGTAGAACAGCGATAAAGAATTAGGAGAGGACTGTTGTCAACGCAACCCGCAGCCGCACCCGCGCCCAGGCAGATGCAGAACCCCGATGTGTCTGATCATTCCGCCTGGAAGCCAAGGGTCAATCCATGGCTGATCGCGATGACGGTGGCCCTGGCCGCGTTTATGGAGGTGCTTGACACTTCGATTGCCAACGTCGCCCTGCCCCATATCGCCGGCACTCTTGGCGCAAGCACGGACGAAGGCACCTGGGTCCTGACCAGCTATCTCGTTTCCAACGCTATCGTTCTGCCTCTCGGCGGATGGGCGTCCAGTCTGATGGGGCGTCGCAACTTCTTCGTTTTCTGCATCATCGTCTTCACGGTTGCCAGTTTCCTCTGCGGTGCTGCTCCCACGTTGCCCATGCTGCTCCTTTTCCGCGTTATTCAGGGAGCGGGTGGCGGTGGCATGCAGCCCATGGCTCAGGCCATCATGGCGGACTCATTCGAGCCGCAAAAACGCGGCTTGGCTTTCTCGGTCTATGGCCTGGTCACGGTGCTTGCACCCTCCATCGGCCCCACGCTCGGCGGATGGATCACGGACAACTTCTCCTGGCGCTGGATTTTCTTCATCAATATCCCCGTTGGCATCCTCGCCTTCATATTGGTTACGCGTCTGGTGGAAGACCCGCCGTGGATCAAGGCCGACCCCTCGCGTTTGCGTCACATGGATTACATCGGCCTCGGTTTCCTTACCATCGCCATGGGTGGCCTTCAGATCATGCTCGACAAGGGCGAGGAAAACGACTGGTTCGCTTCCAGCTTCATCCGGTTCTTCTGCTTCCTGTTTGTCGCCGGAATCATTGGGCTCGTGATTTGGGAGTGGCGGCACAAAAACCCGCTCATGAACCTGAAACTCTTCCGATTTAAAAACTTCGCCATCTGTTGTTTTCTCATGATGCTGGTGGGCGGAGTGCTGAACGCCAACACAGTTTTACAGCCACAATTCATGCAGCAGTTGCTGGGTTGGACTGCGACCGAAGCTGGCATGGCCCTTACTGCCGGAGGATTTGCGCTCCTCATCGTGATGCCGATGGCTGGATATGCCACCAGCAAGGTCTCTGCGCGCACGCTTACCGTCATCGGATTCAGCTTGTTCGTTCTCACTTTCCGCTACGCCGCCCGCATTACCACGCTCGACATGACTTTCTCTGCCGCTTCATGGTTACGCGTGGTGCAAATGCTGCCTTTGCCCTTCTGCTTCATCTCCATAACCACAGCAGCATACGTCGGTCTGCCGCGCGAGCAAAGCAACCAGGTCGCAGGCCTCATCAACTTTGCCCGTAACATCGGCGGCAGCATCCTCATCGCCATTACCAACGCGCAGGTTACTAGCCGCGCGGAGTGGCACCAGCAGCATCTGCAATCCGCCATGCAGCCTGGCTCGATCGCTTTCCAACAGCACTCGCAAGCGCTTAGTGGTTTCTTCGGCAGTCATTTCGGCGGGCCGAATAGCATGCATTTTGCGCTGGCCAATATCTACTCCCAGCTCAATCGACAAGCCGCCATGCAGGGGTATCAAGACGTTTACATGCAGCTCTCGTGGATGTCGATGGCGCTTATTGTGCTCGCCTTCCTGCTCAGTAAGAACAAGCCCGGCGCCGGTTCCGGCTCCACGGCCATGCACTAACTCCAATCGATTCAGAGGTCTTTCTCCCTCAAGTCGATGTTGGCCATTGCGGCACTGGAAAACCGGACTGCTGTGATCTCGGTTCTTGGATAACCACAAAATTAGGCCTATAATTCCAGCCATAAAATCAAAACTCGAAACGATGCCTCTATCCGACATCAACTTGAGGAGGATGTTATGTTGAAGTCGTTTCTGCTACTTTCTGCAGCTGGCTTGTTTGCCTTTTCGCCAGCCTTGATTCAAGCCAGTGCTTCGCAAGATGCCGCACCGGCCCCCGCAGCGTCGCACGCCGGCGCTCCCAATCCCGTAAAGCCAACCGCCGAAGCCCAGGCAAGAGCCAAGGAAATCTACGGAATCGACTGCGCCATGTGCCACGGTGACAATGGAAACGGCCAGACGGATCTTGGCAAGAGCATGAGCCTGAACATGGTGGACTTTACCGACGGCAAAGCGATGTCAGCGAAGTCCGATGGCGACCTGTTCGATATCATTCGCAACGGTAAAGACAAGATGCCCCCCGAGGCCGCAGGCCGCGCGAACGATAACATCGTATGGAATTTGATTATCTATATCCGCAAGATGTCGAACATGCAAGCCGCCGCTAGATAGGACATTGCAGCTCGCATTCAAGAGTCAGCGCGACAAGAGCATCTGCTTGAGTTGTGCTTCAATCGTGCTGAGCTCTGTCTCCCCTTGAAAACGCGCCCGCGCCACGCCATGCCTGTCGATCAGGAACGACAGCGGCAATCCCATCACCCCGCCATAACGCTCGCCAAGCTGCGCATCGCCCATCGCAATCGGATAATTTATCTTCAGCTTCGCAAGAAGCTTGCGCACCGGCGCCGCATCATCATCCATCGATATGCCCACTACCTGGAACCCTTCTGCGCCATACTGCTGTTGCCATCTGCTGAAGACCGGCATCTCAATCTGGCACGGTGCACACCACGTTGCCCAAAAATTCAGCAGCACAACCTTACCGCGCAAGCTCTTCAGCGTAATGCGCGCACCATTCAGGTCGGCGCGCGCAATCTCCGGCGCCGGCTTGTTCACAAGCGGTCGCTCAACAGGCGCCGCTGCAAAGCAAATCGGCACGACCAGAATTGCGAAAACCAAGCCGCCGAATAAGCGAGCAAGAGAGCGGCGCAGCGCCCGCACATTAGTGACTGCGCTCAACCGGATACCCCTTCTCAGCCCAGTCAGCGCCGAAGTTATTGGCGATGTAGAGCACCTTCACCTGCGTGAATCCCATGCCCTGTAACAATCTGAATGCAGGCGCCACATTCGGACAGCGATTCCATGGACAGCAGCCGCAATAAAGCACGATTGCTTTGTCCTTGGGCAGAGCCGCGACACGCTTCTTCAACTGATCAAGGCCCGCCTGCTGCGAGCCCGGCCCGTCGTATTCCGAACCCGCGATGTGCGCCTGCTCGAATAACACGCGTGAACCCACTTGCAACACCAGCGGCTTCACTCCACTTTTTGCGGCGAGGATCCGGCTCAACTCCGCCGGCTGAACCAACTGGTTCTCTGGAATCGAAAATGCGCTGCTTTCGTTGGGCGCGCCGAAAGGTCCTTGCGCCTGCGTGCCGGTACACACTGCAACCAGCCCTGCGAAAACGGCGACCGTTCCCGCCTTATGAATGAAAGCCATCATAGAAAATCTCCACAACCAGTGTATGCGCCGAGATGCAGGCAATAACAAAGGGCAGAGTGTTCCAACAAATGTGCCAAAAAACGAAAACGCCAGAGACCGAAGCCTCTGGCGTCTGCGATAGGGTGAACCAATAGGAGCCTTGGATCATGCACTGACCCGTTCAGCACCTTGCGCTCATTCCCCAAGTTTCCCTGGGGCATGATTTTCAAGGTGTGCGCCCGCGATGGAGATTCGAGTTGCCTCTCTTCTCTCATCCTTCGGCGCTACCGGCGCTGGATCGACGGGTCACCCCGCAGTCTCGCTCTTCCTGTAGCGTCTCCCGATGT
>Ga0105240_10001872_pt1 | contig 34979 bp, 28 predicted proteins | sample KBSC54metaG_FD_80426 | JGI IMG/M metagenome (GOLD analysis project Ga0105240, IMG submission 80426) | Corn rhizosphere microbial communities from Kellogg Biological Station, Michigan, USA - KBS C5-4 metaG | ecosystem: Host-associated > Plants > Roots > Rhizosphere > Soil | place: Michigan, USA... | reverse complement strand
GCTCACGATCGGCGTGATGGTGCTCTCGACCATTGCCGTGACACTCTTTGGCCGTTCACCGGCAGATCTCACGCAGCTGACGCTCATCTGCATGGTCGCCGGTTTCTGCACCAACGCCTCCATCACCGGGATGTACGCGATATTCGCAAAGGCCTTCCCCACGCACGTGCGCGCATCAGGCACGGGCTTCGCGGTTGGCGTCGGCCGTGGCGGTTCGGTGCTGGCCCCCATCATTGCCGGATTCCTCTTTGCTGCTAACTTCAGCCTGCCAACGGTGTCGTTGTTGATGGGTCTTGGCTCGCTGGTCGCCGCCGTCGTGCTGCTGAACCTGCGAGTCGTGGAAGCGCAATGAGATCCGTTTGAAGCACAGCGACACACGCATTCTCACCACGCACGTCGGAAGCCTGATCCGCCCTGTCGAGCTCGTAGAGCTTGGCAAGTCCGCTCACGAGAACACGCAGGCCGAGCGTCGGTACCGCGACGCCCTCCAGCGTACGACCGTTGACGTCGTGCAGCGGCAGCTCGACGCCGGCATCGACATCGTGAACGACGGCGAATACGGCAAATCGAGCTGGGCGAACTACGTACTCGAGCGCATCAGCGGCTTCGAGACCCGCCCGGGCAAGCCGAGCCCGCTGGTCTGGCTCGGCCGCGATCGCGAGCGCTTCCCGGAGCTGGTCGAAAAAGAATTCGGCAGCACGCCCGGAAGCTTCATGTCCTACGTCTGCACCCACCCGATCGAATACCGCAGATTCGCGGACATCCAGCGCGATGCCGCCAATCTCAAGGCGGCGATCGCGGGTACGGGCGCCACCGAGGGCTTTATCACCGTGGTCGCACCGGCGAGCGCGGTATTCAACGGGGTCAACGAGTTCTACGGCAACGAGCGCGAGTACATCTTTGCCCTCGCCGAGGCGCTGCGTCAGGAGTATCTCCAGGTGGTGAATGCCGGGTTCGTCGTGCAGGTCGACGATGCCGTGCTTGCCAACATGTACGACCATCTGGTCCGGCAGAGCCCCCAGGAGTACCGCAAGTGGGCGGAGCTGCGCGTGGAGGCCCTCAATCACGCCCTGCGCGACATCCCTCCGGAGAAGGTCCGCTATCACGTGTGCTTCGGCAGCTGGCACCTGCCGCACACCTCCGACGCCCCGCTCGAGGAGCTCGCTGATCTCATCCTGCAGGTGCGCGCCGGCGCTTATTCCCTCGAGGCGGCCAATCCGCGCCACGAGCACGAATGGCGCGTGTGGCAGAAAGTGAAGCTCCCGCCGGGCAAGATCCTGATTCCCGGCGTGATCACGCATCACATCATCACTGTCGAGCACCCGCAGGTCATCGCCGATCGTATCGTGCGGTACGCGAAGATCGTCGGACGCGAGAACGTGATTGCAGGCGCCGATTGCGGCTTCGCACAGGTGGATCACCTGCAGCGCGTGCATCCGTCCGTCATGTGGGCAAAGTTCGAGGCATTGGCCGCGGGCGCGAAGCTCGCGACTCAGGAATTGTGGGGGCGCGCGGCATGAGCACTGTCAAGATCTCGGAACTGTTCTCAGTCCAGGGTTACGGCGTCATCGTCACCGGCGGCGCCAGCGGCCTGGGCCTCGGCTTCACTGAGGCCATGGCCAACAACGGTGCCCGCGTCACCATGCTCGATATCGATGCAGGTCGCATTGCCGCGGAGACCAAGCGGCTGCGCGCCGCCGGCCTCGACGTTCACGGCGAAGTCGTGGACGTGTGTGATCACGCTGTCCTGGACCGCGCGTTCGACGCCGCGGCTGCCCGCTACGGGCGGTTGGACGTCGCGTTTGCCAACGCCGGGATCGACTCCGGCCCGGGCTTCGTCGACTCGTGGGTCGGGGAAAGGTCCCGGTTTCCGGCGGGCGCCGTGGAGAACTACACCGACGAGCGCTGGACCAAGGTCATCGACATCAATCTCAACGGGGTGTTTGCGACCGTGCGCGCCGCCGCGCGCCACATGCGCCCCCGCAAGTCCGGCCGCATCATCATCACCACGTCCCTCGCCGCTGTGAAATGTGAGGCCGTGATCGGCGCTGCGTATATGGCTGCCAAGGCTGGGGCCGCCCACTTTATGCGGAACGTCGCGTTGGAGCTCGCTGCCGACAACATCACCGTGAATGCGATCGCGCCGGGGTTCTTCGTAACCAATATCGGCGGCGGACACGCGCACAACCCGGATACGCAAGCCCTTGTGAGCAAACACGTCCCGATGCACCGCGTCGGATTCCCCGCGGACATGGCGGGACTGACGCTGTTTCTCGCCTCGCCAGCCTCCGCTTACGTGACGGGTCAGCAGATCATCATCGACGGCGGGTGGGGACTGGGCGAGGCGGACTGATTCATTGGCGAAAATCGGCCTGCGGCCGATTTTCCCAGAGGTGAGGCCCTCAGCCAGCTCATGCGGCCGGCAAAAAGCGTGTTTTTTGCCGGCGTGCCCGACCCTCCGCGAGCGGTGATCGGCACCCCGGCGACTCTTTGCGGCTCACCACTCTCCCGGCGGCGGCATCACGTCGCGGCTCTTGAGGAGCCAGTGGCCTTTGACGCGGACCACCTCATCGATGCCCCGTCCGGCCGCTGCCACCTGCGGCCGCTGCTTCGGATCGGCCGGCGCGAACAGCGTCTGCCAGTAGGAATGGATCCGCGCGTGGTCCTTGTCGATGAATTCGACGTACTCATTCGTGATGACGTGATACAGCTGCGGAGGCTTCTCGCCCTTGGCCTCCTGCTCGGTGCGCCGCTTCTTCACGTCCGTGATGATTTTCTTCAGCGCCTCGGTGCCCTCGGACACCGACTTGCCGGCCTTGAAGGAGCCGTCGGGTGTGTAGTTGGCGGCATACGCATTCTCATCGAGCGAGTCGAGAGCGTGGACGTAGTGCCACATCAGCGCGTCGATCTCCGCGCGATCGCGGTATTCCCGAACCACATTCGCATCCGCAGCGAGCGCGAAGCGGGGCAGCGCGCAGATCGCCAGAGCAGCCAGTACACCTGTCAGGGCCTTCATGGAAAAAACTCCTGGATGCGCGCGTTCGCGCGTGTGCCGTGGGTTTGGAGTATCGCTCGCGTGCGTTCGCGCGAAATGCAGGCGCGACGTTTCCGCCGCGCCCACTGCTTTGTGCTGCCAGTGCTATGAGCGCCCGCTGCGGGTGCTATTTCGCCGGCGGTGCCGCCTTGGTGGCCGGATCCCAATGCTCATCGGCCTTGCCATCGACCATGCGGTACTGATCGAACCAGGTGGTGGTGTATTTATTGCCTGAAGAATCGGTCTGTTCGCGTGACGCCGCGACCGTGACCAGGTCGCCTTCAGCCACCACCGACACGATGTGGTAGTTCAGGTGAGCCGGAATCGGCGTTGGCTTCTTCTTGACCACCTGCGTGAAGTAGTACACAACGCCATCCAGACCGTTTTTGGCGTTCGGATTGTGCTGAATGTAGCGCTTCGTCAGCCACTTGTCGGCGAGCTCCCAATGATTCGCCTCCAGCAGATCCTTGAAGATGTGATACACGGCCTGCTTATTGGCATCGAGCTTCGGGTCCTTGCTGTGGAACAGCGCGTCCTGGTCCGCCGCCGGGACGACGGGGTCTTGCGCACTGGCCGCGCCGCAGGCGACCAGGATCACAGGAGCCAACACGAGACTGAGGGTTTTCATGGCGCGATCCTTATGTTTTGATGTCTGAAACGCGGGCCGGCGGAGTGTGAACGCTTTGCCCGCACCACTCAATGTGGATCGGGGGAGGGGAGTCATGCCGCGCAAGGGATCGTTCATCGTGTGGGCAGCCGCCCTGGTAGCGAGCCTGCCGTCATTGCCGAGCTTTGCGTCCGATGTGTGCGAGCGGGCCTGCCTGCAGGGCCTGGTCGACCCGTACCTGGCAGCCCTGGTCGCCCATGACCCGGGACGGCTCCCGGCGGGTACCCTCGCCGGTGCTCGCGCCGTTGACGCTGGAGATTTCCGAGCTGTTCCAGATCGACAAGGGCAAGATCGATCAGGTCGAAGCCGTGATCAACACGGTGCCGTACGGCATGCGTTCAGCCGTGTGGGACTAGCCGGGTAGCCGCGCCGCGGCCGCGCGGTCGTGTGCGCGCTGGCGGTCACGCCTGGCGGGCGGCTGCATGCTCACGGGCACCCGCGGACGGCCGGCGCCCTGGCTAGTCCAGCCACTCCAGCAGGTCCAACGGTGACTCGATCCAACCGTCCGTGGGCCAGCTCTCCGGCTTGTCGCTGGCGTGGAAGTAGCCGTAACGCGCGGCGATCGCCGGCATGCCGGCGGCACGTGCGGCTTGCATGTCCAGCTCTGCGTCTCCGACAAAGACGCACTCCGTGGGTGGCAGCCCCAGCTTCTCACTGGCATGCAGCAGCGGCAGGGGCGACGGCTTGCGCTGCGGCAGTGTGTCTCCACACACGAGCACTTTAGCGCGAGCGAGCAAGCCCAGCGTCTGTAACAACGGCTGCGCGAGCCAGCCCGGCTTGTTGGTGACGATTCCCCACCCGATGCTCCGCGAATCCAGCGCGGCCAGCAGTGGCAACACCCCCTCGAACGGTTGCGTGTCGACCGCCAGCCGCTGGCTGTAGAGAGCGAGGAAGCGCTCGATCCGCGGCGCGTGCTCCGCAGGGGTCGCTGCACCGAAACCGAGCGTGACCAGTGCCCGCGAGCCTCTCGAGACATGCGGACGGATCGCCGCGTGAGGCAGCGCCGCCAAACCGTGCTCCATGAGCAGGGCATTGAGCGTCGCACCCATATCCGGGGCCGTATCGAGCAGCGTGCCGTCGAGATCGAACAACACGCCGCGAACGGGCGTCATCGCTGAAGCGGAGCTTGGCATGCGGGTTGCGAGTATAACTGGCCCTGGGACGTGCGCCGGTCGAGCCTGCAGTGACAGCGTCGCGGTCGAACGTCCCGCGGTCGTGCCGGACACAGTGACGGGAGTGAGCAAGCATGCAGGTGGGATTCATCGGACTGGGACAGATGGGCGCGGGCATGGCGACGAGCCTGATCCGGGCCGGCCATGAGCTCACGGTCTACAACCGTACGCGCGAGAAGGCGCAGCCGCTGGCGGCTCTTGGGGCGAAGGTGGCGGATCGGATCGCCGATGCGTGCCGCGGCGAAGTCGTCTTCACCATGCTGGCGGACGATCGCACCGTCGAAGGTGTGACACTGGGCGGGGACGGGGTGGAGCGGCACCTGGCCAAGGGAGCCATTCACATTTCCTCCAGCACCATCAGCGTGCGGCTGGCGGAGAAGTTGACCGAGGTGCACGCCAGGGCCGGGCAGAGTTTTGTGTCGGTGCCGGTATTCGGCCGGCCCCCCGTCGCCGCGACCGGCAAGCTCTTTGTCGTCGCGGCTGGGCAGAAGAGCGCGGTGGAGCGCATCCGGCCCCTGCTGGAGAGTGTGGGTCAGAAAGTGTGCGTGCTCTCGGAGCGCCCCCGGGATGCGAATCTGCTGAAGTTGAGCGGCAACTTCCTCATCACCGCGATGATCGAATCCCTCGGTGAGATGTTGGCGCTGGTGGAGAAGGGCGGGCTCGATCGGCGGGTGTGCATGGACTTTCTCACCTCGACACTGTTCGACGCTCCGATCTACAAGAACTACGGCGGCATGATCGTCGAGCGGCGCTTTACACCTGCCGGCTTCGCCGCGCCTCTGGGGCAGAAGGATGTCCGTCTCGTCCTGGGCGCGGCCGAAGACCTCAACGTTCCCCTGCCGCTGGCGAACCTCGTGAGAGATCGGTTCCTGCGACTCATGGCGCACGGCGGTGAGCAGCTCGACTGGGCGGCGATCGGCGACCTCCCGGCCGTGGACGCAGGAATCGCGCCGGCTTGATCGGGCACCCCTCTTGCGGCATCTTGCCGTGTGCATGCTTAAGCGCAGACCAGTCCGCGTGAGGAGAGCCGGGAACGGTGCCGTGCGGCACTGGGCTGCCCCCTTTGTGCTCGCCATGCTCCTGCTGCGCGCGCTCGTTCCCGCGGGGTTCATGCTTGCGCCGGTCAACGGCGGCCTCGCGGTTGTTCTGTGCGACGCGGACTCGACCGCCTCTTTATATCACCGCGCCGGCCACGCCATGTCCACGGGCGTTGCGACAGGCGAGTCCATGTCCGCAAGCGGCATGGCGGGCGAGTCCGGCCACGCCATGCCCGAGGGCGGCACGACGGGGCAGCCCGCCCACGTCATGTCCGCCGCGGACATGGGCGCCATGCCCGCGGCCGATATGGCTGGTCACGACATGGCCACGGCCGGCGTCGATGGCCACGAAGTGCCAGGGCACCCGGGAGGTCACACCCACCCGGATCCCACATGCCCATACGCGCAGAGCTCGGGCGCAACACCGATACCGCTCTTCGCCGCGGTCACTCCCGCGATTGAAACTGCCGTTCCCGTCTTTCCTGAGCCCGCGGCACAGACGCACGCTCACTTCGGCCCCACTCGCCAACAGTCTCCTCGCGGACCTCCACACCTCGCCTGATCTCATCGATCCGCCGTCGCTCCGCCTGTGAGGAGTGGCGTGCACGCCATTTGCATTGATGTCATGAGGCGATCGTGAACCGATCTATTTCGCGCGCGGCATTGCTGACAATCTCGTCAGCGTGCGCGGCTGCGCTTCCCTGTTCCGCACTTGCCTGTGCAACGTGCGGCTGTACGTTGAGCGCCGATGCCGCGATGGGCTATTCGGCCGAGGCCGGATGGCGACTCAGCTTTGAGTACGACTACCTCCACCAGGACCAGCTCCGTAGCGGTACGCGCTCCATCAGCAGCGTACCCGATGGCAACGAGCTCGAGCGTGAGACTCTCAATCGCTATCTGACTTACGGGCTGAGCTACAGCCCGACGGCCAATTGGGATCTGGACTTGCGTATACCCTACGTGATGCGCACCCACTCCACGTATGGCGATTTTGATTCTGCGCAGCCCCTGAATGAGTTGAGCTCTTCGCGCAGCTCGAGCCTGGGTGACGTGCGCCTGATCGGCAACTATCAGGGGATCCTCCCCACGCACAACCTTGGCGTTCAGCTCGGAGTGAAGCTGCCCACGGGCAAGTACGGGACGGCGATCCGCTTCGACGGGGGACCGAACGCCGGAACGCCGCTCGATGCGAGCCTGCAGCCGGGTACCGGGAGCACGGACATCATCGTCGGCGCCTACTATTACCGGGCGATCAGCCAGGATTTCGATCTGACCGTGAACGGGCAGTTCCAGAGCGCCGTACGGCATCACATGGATCAACCGGGCAATGACTATCGGCCAGGCAACTCGACCACGGTCAGCTTCGGGCTACGCTACGAGGCGAATCCGCGTTGGGTGCCCCAGGTGCAGGTGAACCTGCTGCACAAGTCCCCCGATCAGGGAGCCCTGGCGGACATCCAGAGCACGGCGGGCAATGTTGCTTACCTGAGCCCGGGCCTGACCGCGATGGTGCTCCCGAAACTGCACGTTTATGCGTTCGCGCAGATTCCCGTCTACAGTAATCTTTACGGCTACCAGCTCTTTCCGCGCTGGACCGCCAGCTTCGGGGCCAGCTATGCACTCTGACGAACACAAGTGCGGCGCGCGTCGCGCCGTGTTGAAGTCTCTCGGCGCAGCGGCTCTTGCGACTGCTCTGGGCGAGCGCCGGGCGCTCGCCAATGATCTGCGCCTGGGCGCCCCCGCGCCACCGGCGAGCCTGACGACACTGGACGGCCGGAAGATTGCGACCTCGGATCTGCTGGGCCACGTCGTGATCCTGACGTTCTGGGCGACCTGGTGCGAGCCGTGCCGGGAAGAGCTGCCGCTGCTGTCAGGTTACGCGGAGCGGCACTCTCCTGACGGGCTGCGCATTCTGGGCTTCAGCCTGGACACACCGGACAAGCTGGACGATGTCCGGCACGTTGCCCAAACGCTGAAGTTTCCCGTGGGCTTGCTTGCCAACTCCAGTGCTCGCGGCTACGGCCGTATCTGGCGGTTGCCGGTGAGCTTCACCATCGATCGCCAGGGGCGGCTGGTGGATAACGGTTGGAAGGACAAGAATCCGACCTGGACCGCGGACAGCCTCGAGCGAATCGTGACGCCGCTGCTGGCACAGTCAGCGTAAGCGCCTGCGGCGGGACGTCAGCGTGAGCCGCTGCTCGCGCCATCGACCTGGGGCTCACTCCGTCAGCGTGAACTCGTTGGTGACGATGACATCCATGGGGATGTCGTGCGGCTGCGGATAGATCGTCGGCAGCTCCGCGTCCGCCAGCGCTATGCCTATCGTGCGTGGACGCGGTTGCGCAGCTGCCAGCGTCCTGTCGTAGAAGCCGCCGCCGTACCCCAGGCGATAGCGTCCGCGGTCGAATCCGACCAGCGGCACCACCAGTAGACTGGGCGCGACGACATTGCGCTCAGGAGGGATCGGAATGTTCCAGAGTCCTTTCTTCAAAGCCACGCCCTGCTGCCAGCGCCAGAACTCCACGGGTGCGGCCTTCTGAACCACGACCGGCAGTCCCACGATGCCGCCGGCCGCGACGTGCCGGCGCGCCAATGACCGCAGGTCGATCTCACCGCGGATCGGCCAGTAGATGCCGATCACCGGGTACTTGCCGACCTCGATGTGATCGAACAAGTACTGGATGACGGGCTGGCTGAGGCGCTGGCGCTCGGCAGCCTCGCGCGCCGCGCGCCGGCTGATGATCTCCTCGCGGCGCGCCTTGCGCCATTGCCTGATCTCATCCCAGCTCGTGAGCGCCGGTGCGCCCGTATTCTCGAATTCGTGCAGATAGCAGGCCGGGGAGCTGAATGCACGCGGCTCGTCTTTGGGCTTCATCGATCCCTATCTTAATGCTCCGCTGCCTTGGCGACGAGGGCATCATCCGGCGGCAGGGTCCAGGAGTGATGCGGCGGCGGCGAGGACAGCTCCCATTCCAACCCGCGGGCGCCATCCCACGAGCGGCCCTCCGCGCGCACCCCGGCGCGCGCGCATTTCCAGATCAGATACACGAACAGGAATTGGGAGACACCGTAAACGAATCCGCCGATGGAGGAGACCATGTTCCAGTCGGTGAACTGGGTGGCATAGTCGGGGATGCGGCGCGGCATGCCGGCGAGGCCCAGGAAGTGCTGCGGGAAGAACAGCACGTTCACGAAAATCGCGGACAGCCAGAAATGCCATTTCGCGAGCGTCATGTTGTACATGTGGCCGGTCCACTTCGGGAGCCAGTAGTACACGGCCGCCTGGATGCCGAACAGCGCTCCCGTGACCAGCACGTAGTGGAAATGGGCGACCACGAAGTAGGTGTCCTGGTACTGGTAGTCCGCCGGCACCATCGCGAGCATCAGCCCCGAGAAGCCGCCGACCGAGAACAGAAACACGAACGCAATCGCGAACAGCATCGGCGGCTCGAAGCTCAGCGAGCCCTTCCACATGGTGGCCGTCCAGTTGAAGACCTTCACGCCCGTTGGAATGGAGATCAGCATGGTGGTGAGCATGAAGAACAGCTGCGACGCCAGCGGCATCCCCACGGTGAACATGTGGTGTGCCCACACGATGAACGACAGGAAGGCGATCGAAGCCAGCGCATACACCATCGACTCGTAGCCGAAGATCGGCTTGCGGGAGAAGGCGGGTATGACCTCGGAGATGATCCCGAAGGCCGGCAGGATCATGATGTAGACCTCGGGGTGTCCGAAGAACCAGAAGATGTGCTGGTACATCACCGGGTCGCCGCCGCCGGCGGCACTGAAGAAGGTGGTGGAGAAGAAGTGATCGGTGAGCTCCATGGTCACCGCGCCCGCCAGCACCGGCATCACCGCGATCAGCAGGTACGCCGTGATGAGCCACGACCACACGAACAGCGGCATGCGCAGCAGCGACATCCCCGGTGCCCGCAGGTTCATGATGGTCACGATGATGTTGATGGCGCCCAGGATGGAGGAGATGCCCATCAGGTGAATGGCGAAGATGGCCATCGGAAAGCTGTCGCCCATCTGCAGCATGAGCGGCGGGTACATCGTCCAGCCGCCCGAAGGCGCGCCGCCGGGCACGAACAGCGTGCCGAGCAGAATGAGGAAGGCGAACGGCAGAATCCAGAAGCTGAAATTGTTGAGGCGCGGCAGGGCCATGTCCGGAGCGCCGATCTGCAGCGGAATCATCCAATTGGCGAGCCCGACGAAGGAGGGCATGATCGCGCCGAAAATCATGACGAGGCCGTGCAGCGTCGTCAGGGAGTTGAAGAACAGCGGATCCACGATCTGCATGCCGGGTTTGAACAGCTCCGCCCGGATCAGCATCGCGAAGGCTCCGCCGACGAGCCACATCGTGAGCGAGAGCACGAGATACATCGTGCCGATGTCTTTGTGATTGGTGGCGAATACCCAGCGTCGCCAGCCGTGCGGGGTCGCATGCGCCTCGTGCACGCCTGGGGTTGCGAGGTGGTCGTGCCCGGCTGCCCGTGGCAACCCCTGCGATGGCTCCATGAGGACTCTCCGCTGATCTTTTAGATACAGACTGTATCGAAAGTCTACACCTGTTCGCGCAGAACCGGGGCATTACCGCATATTGCGTGCCGCTGGCCGGTCACCGCAGACGGCAGCGGGGCAGCCGCCCCGTCGTCGACCCGCCGGGCGCGCGCGCCGGGGTGACGCTGCGGTGGGGAAGCTCCGGCGCGCGCCGCCGCGGTGGGTGACCCTCCGCCTGGCGCCGATCCAGCCGGCCAGCGGCTTCGGCATGGGCTTCGCAGTAACTGGCGCTATGGCATCATCCGCCTGTGATCAGAACCGTCACCGCCACCCGCTATGTCACGCCGCTGCGCGAGGGCGGCTCGCTACCCGCCATCGTGGAGGCGGACGATGAGGGTATGTACGTCCTCAAGTTCCGGGGCGCCGGACAAGGGCCCAAGGTGCTGGTCGCGGAGCTGATTGCAGGGGAGATCGCGCGCGCCGCGGGCCTCCCGGTCCCTGAGATCGTCTTCATGCAGCTCGATGCGGAGCTGGCGCGCACCGAGCCGGACCCGGAGATTCAAGCGTTGATCCGGGCGAGCGCCGGATTGAACCTGGCGCTCGATTTTCTCCCTGGCGCGGTCATGTTCGATGCCCTGGCCGAGCGCCCGGAGCCGCTGCTGGCGTCATCGATCGTGTGGTTCGACGCCTACGTCAGCAACGTCGACCGCACGCCACGCAACGCCAATCTGCTCGTATGGCACCGGCAGCTGCAGCTCATCGATCATGGCGCTGCATTGTATTTCCAACATGGTTGGGACGGCGCCGATCGCAGCCAGGACCCGTTTACCCGGGTCAAGGACCACATCCTGTTGCCGTTCGCGAGCGCTCTCGAGGAGGCCGACGCCATTCTGGCTGCACGGATCACGCCGGAGGTGATCGCGGAAGTCACGGCGCGCGTTCCGCAGGATTGGTTGGGTGATAACACACGAGATGCGTACGCCGAACACCTGAGGCGGCGGCTGAGCCCGCCGCGAGCATTTTTCCGGGGTGCCATGCATGCATGGCACGGGTTGCACGCGAGTGCAACCCCGGACCGACGGTGAGCGGGCAAATGGCCGCGCAAAAGGAGGCTGTCCGTGCCCACGCCCGACTCGTATGACTACGCGGTGGTGCGTGTAGTGCCCCGCGTGGAGCGCGGGGAATTCATCAATGTCGGCATCATTCTCTGGTGCGCATCGCAGGACTACCTGGATGCGCGCATCGAGTTGGATGAGCAGCGGCTGCGCGCGCTCGACCCGACTGTAAACATCGAAGCGGTGCGGTCGCACCTGGCCAGCATCCCCCGGGTCTGCGCCGGCGGCCCCGGGGCGGGACCGATCGGAGCCCTCTCCAGACGTGAGCGCTTTGACTGGCTGGTGGCTCCGCGCAGCACCATCATCCAGGTCTCCCCGGTGCACACCGGGCGATGCACCGATGTCGCAACGACCCTCGAGCACCTGTTGAACGTGATGGTTCGCTGCTAGATTGGCCGAGGCCAGGAGACCCGCGGGCCACCGCGGGCTGCAGGCGAATGTCTCGACAGCCACATCTGAAGACGCTTACGGGAGGGCGCAACATGGCCGTCAACGAAGAGCGACTCAACGCATTTCTGGGTAAAGCCATCGCAGATCTGGGTGGCGCGGTCAGTGCGGTACTGATGTTGTTGGGGGATGAGCTGGGGTTGTATCGGGCCCTGGCCAAGGAGGCCGCGACCCCCAGGGAGCTGGCGGAGCGAACCGGCACTCACGAGCGTTACATCCGTGAGTGGCTCGCCAACCAGGCCGCCGGAGGTTATCTGGAATACGACCGCGCCTCCGGGCGCTTCAGCCTGTCGGAAGAGCAGGCGCTGTGCCTGGCAGATCCGGACGGGCCGGTCGATCTGCCGGGGGCGTATTCGATCGTTCAGGACCTCTTCCACATCCGCAGTCGTGCCCTGGAGAATTTCCGCTCCGGCAAGGGCATGGAGTGGGGCGAGCACCATCCATGTCTGTTTCACGGCACGGAGCGGTTCTTTCGCGCCGGATATCGGGCCAACCTGCTCTCCTCGTGGCTGCCCGCGCTGGATGGCGTCGTGGGAAAGCTGGCAGCTGGAGGCAAGGCGGCTGACATCGGCTGCGGGCACGGGGCGAGCACCGTGCTCATGGCGAAAGCCTTTCCCAACACGCAGTTCGTCGGGATCGACTATCACCCGGCCTCCGTCGAAACGGCCCGGAGCAGGGCAGCGCAGGCGGGGGTCGGCAATGCCCGCTTCGAGGTGGCGGATGCGACCAGCTACGCCGACCGTGATTTCGATTTCATTGCTTTCTTCGACTGCCTGCACGACATGGCCGATCCAGCCGGTGCGGCGCGCCACGCGCGGCAGGCTCTCAAGGCCGAGGGCCACTGCATGATCGTCGAGCCCTTCGCGGGAGATCGCCTCGAAGATAATCTCAATCCCGTCGGACGCGTGTATTACGGAGCTTCCTCGCTCGTGTGCGTCCCCGTTTCTCTCGCCAAGAGCGGGCCGGCACTGGGAGCGCAGGCGGGCGAATCGAGGCTTCGCAGGATCGTCGTGGAGGAGGGCGGCTTCCGGCAGTTCCGCCGTGCCACTGAAACCCCCTTCAATATCGTCCTGGAGGCCAGACCCTAGGAGACCGGCTGCGCAGCGGGGTGCCCCAGGGAAGCGCCGGGGCCCCCGTCGCCCCATTCCGGCAATCTCCGCAGTGGACGATCGTCGTTCGACTCCCCCAGCGCAGGACCCGGAGCGCAACGATGAATACCTCCGTCGAAGCCGCCTCGCCCGCCGCCGCAGTTCCCGGCCACCGTTTCGACGGACGGCCCAGCCTGCCCACGCTCATCCCGCTCCGGGTCCTGCTGGCCGGCGGCATCGGCTACACGATCTTCTCCCTGTCGAGTGATATGGGGGATCTCGATGGGAAAACAGTCAGTTACATCTCATTCTTCTTATTGGGTGTAGCTCTGCTGATCGCGCTGGGCTTCGAGTTCGTCAACGGCTTTCATCGGCGGAACGATGGCGGGGAACGGCTCCGGCCGGCAGTGGGCGACGGTCCGCAATCTGTGCGCGCCCTGCGTACTGACTCTGCCGATGGCCATTGTGTTGTCGGGCAGCCTGTAGTGGCTGTTCACCCAGATCTTCCAGGGCCCGACCGCCGCGGAGCGCGGAAACAGCCGGCGGCCCGACCGCTGGCGAAGCGCGCGAACAGCCGGCGGCCGCAGGCTTCGCCCGGCGTGCGGCGGCTGTCGGCGTTCTGTCCGGGGAACACACGGCAGGGCGCTTTGTCCTGCTCTTCCGAAGGATCTCGGTAGCGCGGGGTGCGTGCTACTCTCCTGGGTATCACGAGGGAGAGCCTATGCGGCAGCTGCAGTTGGGAGCATCGGGGCCGCGCGTTTCGTCTCTGGGCCTGGGCTGCATGGGCATGTCCGGCATGTACGGACCTGCGGACGGGGCGGAGAGCCTGGCGACGATCCGAGCGGCGCTGGATGCCGGCGTTACGTTGCTGGATACCGGCGACTTCTACGGCATGGGTCACAACGAGATGCTCATCGGAGAAGGCCTGCGCGGTGTGCCGCGGCAGAGCTACCTGGTGAGCGTCAAGTTCGGCGCACTGCGCGATCCCGGGGGCGCCTGGGTCGGGTATGACGCGCGTCCGGCGGCCGTCAAGAACTTCCTGGCCTACTCTCTGAAGCGCCTCGGTCTTGACCACATCGATATCTATCGCCCGGCGCGACTGGACCCTCACGTACCGATCGAGGATACCGTCGGCGCCATTGCCGAGATGGTGAAGGCGGGCTACGTCCGCTACATCGGACTGTCCGAAGTCGGAGCGCACACGCTGCGCAAAGCCGCGGCCGTGCATCCCATCTGCGACCTGCAGATCGAGTATTCCCTCATCTCGCGCGGGATCGAGCCGGCCATTCTGCCCACCTGTCGCGAGCTGGGAATCGGTATTACCGCTTATGGGGTGCTCTCGCGGGGGCTGATCAGCGGCCATTGGCGCAAGGACCACGCAGCCGCCGGAGACTTCCGCGCACACAGTCCCCGCTTCCAGGCGCAGAACCTCGACAACAATCTCAGGTTGGTCGAGGCGCTGCGGCGCGTGGCCCAGGCGAAGGCGATCTCGGTTGCCCAACTGGCCATCGGCTGGGTGGTCGCGCAAGGCAACGACATCGTGCCGCTCATCGGCGCGCGGCGGCGCGATCAGTTGAAAGAGTCCCTGGAAGCGCTTGAGGTGGCGCTCAGCGCCGCGGACCTGCAGGCCATCGAGGAGGCGGTTCCGAGGGGTTCGGCGGCCGGCGAACGCTACGCTACGGCTCAGATGGCCCAGCTGGACAGCGAGCGCACAGTGTAGCCGAGGCCAACGTATAATGACCGGATGCCCGGAGGAAGCGCATCCGCAGGCCAAAAAACCGCACGATACATTCTGATCGGGCTGCTCGTTCTGCTGGGCGGCTGGATGTTGCGGCATTTCCTGGCCGCCCTGTGCTGGGCGGTGATTCTCGCGATTGCCACTGCGCCCCTCTACGATCGCTGGCTGGCGCATTTTCGCGGCAGGCACCGGCACATCTGGGCCTCGCTGACGTTCACCTTCCTGCTGGGCGTCGTGTTGCTCGTGCCGATCGTGTACGGCGGGTTCATCGCCGTCCGCGAGGGGTTCTCGGTCATCCACTCGTTTGCTGACTCGGTCAAGAACGGCGCTCCCGAGATTCCCGAGTGGGTCAGGCAGCTTCCGTGGGTGGGACAGTGGCTCAGCGATCAGATCACTTCGAGCCTGGGCGATGCGAACACCGCGGCTCACGTGGTCTCGCAGGCTCGTCCGACCGTGGTCGAGCTGACTCGCGCGGTCGGGGCTCAGGTTGTGCGGCGCCTCGTCACACTGGTGTTCACGCTGCTGACGTTGTTCTTCGTGTACATGAACCGGGATTCCCTCACGGCCGAAGTACCGCACGTGAGCAATCGTTTGTTTGGACCCACTGTCGAGGGTCTGCTGCTGCGCGCGGTCGATGCAATCAGGGCCACGGTCGATGGCATCGTGCTGGTGGCCGTTGCCGAAGGCGCGATCATGTGCGGCGTCTATGCCGTCGCCGGTGCACCGCATCCCATTCTGTTCGGCGCCCTGACGGGCATTTTCGCGATGATTCCGTTTGCCGCTCCCGTCGCCTTCGGCGCCATCGCGTTGCTGATGATTACGCAGGGTGCGGTGGGCGCGGGAGTAGGGATCGCGATCGCCGGCAGCATCATGCTGTTCGTGGCCGACCACTTCGTGCGTCCGGCGATCATCGGGGGCGGCGCGCGCCTGCCGTTCCTGTGGGTACTGTTGGGGATCCTCGGCGGCATCGAGTCCTTCGGGCTGGTCGGGATTTTCATCGGACCTGCGCTGATGGCGGCGCTGGTGTCCTTGTGGCGCAGCTGGGTCGCCCTTCCGGTCACCGAAGGGTAGGGCTCGCCGTTGGCGAGCCACGGGCGCGCAGGATCGGAGAGATCGACGCGCAACGGTAGCTGATGGCACGTGCAAAGGAGTGAGCGATGAGCCGTTCAGTTTCGCGGTGGCGTTGCTGGCAGAGTGAAGTCTCAGGGTTGAGCCGGATCCTCGCCCTGTGCGGGCTGCTCGCTCTCGGCCGGGCCCTCCCGGCGGCGGCCGCGACAGTGACACCCCCTGACACCCCAGCCGGTCATGCCTTGGCGGATTGGCTCGACGCCTTCAACAGTGCCGATGAGGCACGGATGAACGCGTACTCGGACAAATACCAGACGACGACTCGCCTGGGCCAGCAGATCCCGTTTCGGCTGGCCACCGGAGGTTTCGACCTGACGGCCATCCGGGAGAGCGAGCCGCGGCGCATCGAATTCATTGTCAAGGAGCGGGCGAGCGATACACGCGCCGTGGGCAAGCTGACGTTGACCGCTACCGATCCGCCGCACGTCGACGGGTTCGTAGTCCTGGCGGTGCGGCCGAGCGACGCTGCCATCCTCGGTTACCGCATCGACGCGCACACCCGCGACCGGGTGATCGAGCAATCCATCGTCAAGTTACAGGAGGACTATGTCTATCCCGAGCGGGTGAAGAAGATGGGGGAGGCGCTGCGTCAACATCAGAAGCATCATGACTACGACGCAGCGACCGACGGGGATGTGTTCGCAGAAAGGGTGACACGCGATCTGGTCGAGGTCAGCCACGACAAGCACCTTGGCCTCACCTTCTCCCCCGCGCGCCTGCCGGAGAACATGCTGGCCCCTCCGCCGGCGCCGGACCCGCAGCAAGGGCCGCCGCGGCGAATCGATTGCATGTTCCGCAAGGTGGAGATGCTGCCGGGCAACCTCGGGTACGTGAAGTTCGACGGCTTCATGTCCGTCGATGACTGCGGGGCGACGGCGGCGGGCGCGATGGGCTTCCTCAGCAACGCCGACGCCCTGATCTTCGACCTGCGCGAGAACCATGGCGGCGATCCCGCGATGGTCGCTTTCATCTGCAGCTACCTGTTCGCAGCTCCGACGCACCTCAACGATCTGTTCGATCGGGTGGATAACACCACGCGGCAGTCATGGACGCAGGCGTATGTTTCCGGGAAGCGCTTCCCCACGGTGCCCGTGTTCGTGCTGACTTCTTCCCAGACATTCTCAGGCGCCGAGGAGTTTACTTACGACCTTCAGACCCAGAAGCGTGCCACCGTCGTCGGCGAAGCTACCGGCGGCGGCGCACACCTTCTCCGGCCGGAACGTGTCGACGACCGCTTCTTCCTGCGCATGCCTTTCGCGCGTGCCATCAATCCGGTCACGAAGACCGATTGGGAAGGTGCAGGAGTGCAGCCCGACGTCAAGGTCGCGGCAGCCGACGCGCTGGCGACCGCGCAGAAACTCGCCAATGAAAAAATCGCCGCGGCTCGCAGCGAGGGCGCACTCCTCAGGAGTAACCGTACGCTTCCATGATCCGTGACAAACGCAACGCGTACGGCTGCAGGTATCGTGCGTAGTGCTCGTGCCGATCGATTGATCGATCGTCGAGCCTGCCGCTCACCTGCGGGGTGCCAGCTACGGGGCGCAGTCCGCTCGCTTGCGCCGGCGCCCGCCCGGGCGCGGCACGGGCCGGCTCGTCGAAGCGCAGGCAGCTCTCTTCGAAGGGCAGGCCCACGTAGTCGAGGAGCTTGCGAGTCTCGCCGGCGGGGTCCGAGACCAGCGACTCGTAGCGCAGCACGTGCTCGCCGAGCTCCATCTCCTTACGGTAGTGATCGAAGAGGTCGAACACCGCTGCCAGATGATGGGTGATGTCCTCGATCCGGTACCCGCAATGGAGGCCCTGAGTCATGCTGTTGGCCAGCATGGACACGCTCACGTCCAGCGGATGACGAACGACGTGAACGATCTTCGCCTGAGGGAAAGCCATCCTGAGCAGCGGCAGGTACACCTCGTTGAAGGGCGTACGGTCGGTGAAAAGCGTGTTCACGCTATCGCCCGAACGGCTCGAATGGCGTTTGCCCGCAGGATCATCCGCACGCGGGCCGTCGTCGCGCGGGCTCCCATGGCCCAGCCCGTAATGCGTGGCGCGTGCCAGGTAGAAATCACGGAACAGGGTGGCCGCATAGCTGCGGTCGGCGGTCCAGCTCTGGGCGAGATTCTCCGGAAAACTCTCGGCACCGGGGAGCAGGTCCGTGGCGAGCTTGGGCAGCTCGGAGAGGAAGGGAAGCTCGCCGCCCGCGCGGACGGCCGAATGGCTGCCGAGAATCTGCTCGACCAGCCTGGTCCCGGAGCGCGGAAAGCCGATGATGAACAAGGGTTGCGGTGTGTCAGCACGTACCTGCGCGCGCGCCAACCGCTGGAGGTTGTCTCGCGTGAAAAAGCCCTTCAGGCGTGAGAACAGCCCCTGGACTGCATCGCCACGATACTGCAACCCGCCCGCTTCACTGGCGATCTTGCGCTTGCCTTCGACAAAGTCCTGCCAAGCAGCGTCAAAGCACCCGAGCCGCTCCTGCAGCCGGCCACGCGCCAGTTGGCCATCGCCGCTGAGACTCTTACCGGCGTTGAGGATCGCAAGGGCCTCCGCGTGCCGGCCTTCCCGGGAGAGAAGCGAAGAGCGTTGCAGGTTCACCTCCTCGAGGGAGGAGGCGGCCTCGGCGCGATCCAGCAGCTCATGCGCACGCGGCAGATCTCCGCGTTTCTCCTGTAGCCCCGCCCAGCCCGACAGGGTCTTTGCGTCCGCAGGCGCGCGCTCGTATGCCTGTGCGAAGTAGCCGTCCGCCTCCTCGATGCGGCCCTGCTTCATGAGATTGAGTGCGAGATTCGTGTAGAAGGGTGGCTGTGGCTCGCCCAGCGCCAGGGCACGCCGCAGATGCCACTCCCCCGAGGGCAGGTCGTTCATCTCCGAGAGGAGCAGCCCGAATGCGTTGTGGCAGCTCGCGTTGTCCGGATTGGCACGCACGCCCGCCCGCGCGACCTGCTCGGCATCGGCCAGACGGCGATGAGCCAATAGAATCTGAATGAGCTCGTGGTAGGCCCAATCGGCTCGCGCATCGATTCCGATCACCGTCTGCAACGTGCGCGCCGCCTCGCCAAATTGGCCTCTGCGCTGCAGCAGGAAGCTGCGCACGCCGAGCGCGTTGATGTCACGGCCTGCGGTTTTCAGGCGTTCATCGACGGCCGCCTCGGCGGAGCGCACGTCACCTCGTGCCAGAGCTTCGCGCGCGCGCAATACGAGAGCATGAGGAGCAGGGGACATTCGATGAGCCTCGTCGGGGATGAGGTGCGACAGTGGCTCAACTCTTCGGACGCTGCAACCTGCCTGCGAGAAATGCGCGCCACTTCTGCTCGCTGCTGTGGGTGAGTGGCCCGAGAATTCCATGCCGCTGCGGCGGGATGTGCCCCGTGACCTGCTGCTCGCTTGCGGCAATGAAATGCTCGAACAGGGCGCCCCAGGCTTCGCGCGTAGCCGGCGGCAGCCGGCGCAGATTGAGAATCGCGTGCAGCAGAGCGTCGAATCCGGAATCACTCCCCAGAGGATCGCCGCCGCCCGCGGGCCACCAGTAGTTGACCAGCAGATTGAAGCGCTCGAGCGATTCGACGTGGTGCCACCACAGCGGCGGAATGAAGATCGCATCGCCCGCTGTCAGCTCTGCCGTCACCGCGGCCGCGAGCGCCTCACGGAATCGCGGGAAACGCTCGAAGTCGGGCTCGTCGAGCCTGACAAGGCTCATCGGGGCACCGGTCGGTGCGAAGTCCAGCGGCCCGACATAGAGATTTCCGATCTGTTGCGGCGGAAAGAGCGTGAAGCGTCGCCTGCCGGCGGCGACACACGCGAGGTTGTTCCACTCATCCAGGTGAGTGGGGGTCGTGATGGCATTGCCGAGCCAGATGCGCGCCGGAATGGAGGGATCCAGCGCCGCGAGGCGGTTCTCCTCGGCGAACCCGGGCAAGCAGTCTTTCACCAGAGCGCTCTGCGCGGCGACGGCGGGAGCGCGCTCAAAGGCGCTGTAACGCAGCACCTGCTCCGCAACAGCGCTGAGGGTCAGGCGATTGCGGATGAAGTTGAAGCCGCTGAAGGTGTCGTTGTAGAAGACCCGCCCTGCGGCCTCAGGTGGAGTCATGATTGCATCCACGGACGTGCCACTGTCGAAGCGGCCGAGATAGGCGACTTCTGCCACAGGCGACACGCGCGCCTCGCGCACACTCGGCCATTCTTCTACGAGTCCGCGCAGCACGGCGGGCTGCCCGGAGGCGACCAGATCGCTCAGGAAGAGCGCGTCGTCGCGTGCCGGTAGTTCCCGGATTGGGCGCTCCGTCCGCATTACCCTAGGTTCACCCGCGGCCGATCCCCATTCGCTCACCTGCTGTATCCCCCGCTGGCGGCCGGACCTCGTTGCCTCACCCGCCGTACACCCGCGCACCACCGATCCATGTTTCGGTCACCCTCAGACTGTCGTTGGCGACGACCAGATCGGCGCGACAGCCGCGGGCCAGGCGCCCATGGCTGGCCGACAGGCCCAGGAAGTCGGCCGGGTATTCACTCGCCATCCGCACAGCCTCTTCGCGGGACACTCCGAGCAGCGTGATGGCGTTGCGCACCGCGCGACTCATGTCCAGCGCGGTGCCAGCGAGCGTACCATTCTCGTCGATGCAGTAGCTGTCCTCGACCCGGATCGTCCGGCCCTGAAGGCTGAAGGTGCGCACGTCCGTGCCGACGGGAGACATGGCATCGGTCACCAACATGAAGCGATCGTGGCGCTTCGCCTTCAGTGCGAGCTTGAGTACCGTGGGGTCGACGTGCTTGCCGTCAACGATCAGGCCGCAGTAGCTGTCTTCATCGCTCAAGGCCGCACCCACAGCGCCGGGCTCGCGCGCGGTCAATTGCGACATCGCGTTGAAAAGATGCGTGAAGCCGCGCAATCCGTGACGGCGTGCGATCTCGATCTGCGCGTAGGTCGCATCCGTGTGGCCCGCAGCAAGCACCACTCCAGCCGCAGCGAGTCTGGCCAGCAGCTCGGGGGTGGTGACCTCGGGAGCGAGGGTCATGAGCTTGACGCCGCGCTCCAGTGTGCTCAGCAGTGCCACGACGTCCACGTCGGGCTTGCGGATATGCGAGGGGTCGTGCACGCCCCTGCGCGCCGTGCTGACAAAGGGTCCCTCGATATGGATACCGAGGACACCCGGTACAGCTGCGGCGATCGCGTGGTCGACGGCACGGATGGCGCGTTCGAGCGTCTCCAGGTCATCGCTGATCAGCGTGGGCAGAAAACCAGTGGTCCCGAACCGGCTGTGAGCCGCGCCGATGGCGCGGACGCCGGCGACTGCCGGTGAGTCATTGAACAGCACTCCGCCGCCACCATTCACCTGCGTGTCAATGAAGCCCGGAAGCAGCAGGCGTCCCTGCAGGTCGACGCGGGTCGCCGCCGGAATGCGAGGATCGTCGTGCGCGGCCACATCCAGGATGTGCGCGTCCTCAACGAGCAGCGCGCGACCGGTGACGAAGCCGTCCGGCGTCAGCATCTCACCATTGACGAATGCGAGGCGCATTACACGGTTGCGGTGACTTTGCTCAGAAACGGCGGCGCATCGGGATTGCGGCCCCGGGCGACGGCTACCTGGGCAAGTAGTCGGTACAGACTTACAGCATTGGGAATCGGCGCCAGCGTGGCCGGACACTCCACAGTCGGAAGCACGAGAGCGCCCTCGGCGCGCCCGCCCGCCAGCGCTACTTCAACCCCGCGCGCAGCGAGCTCTGCCGCGAGCCCCTCGAGCCCGGGGCGCGTGGCATCGTTTTGCGCAAGCACCAGTGCGGGGAAATGCGCTCCCAGAAGAGCAAGGGGTCCGTGACGGACTTCGGCGCCGCTGTAGGCTTCCGCGTGCAGTCCACAGGTTTCTTTGGCCTTGAGCGCTCCCTCCTGTGCCAGTCCGAGACCGATTCCGCGGCTGATCACGTAGAGGTGTTCCGCTTCGACCAGCATGGGAAGCGCCGCCTGCCAGTCGAGTCGCCAGGCCGCGGAGAGGGCCTCCGGTAGCGCCTGTGTTGCTGCGCAAAGCTGCGCATCCTGCGTCCATGCGGCGACGAGATGGGCGAGGGCGGAAAGGGAGGCGACGTACGACTTCGTTGCGGCCACGCTGCGTTCGAGACCCGCGTGCAGGGAAATCGCGAAATCGGCCATGGCCACCAGTGGCGCGTCAGGTGCGTTGCAGAGGGCGACCACGAACGCGCCGTCGCGGCGCGCCGCCTCCACTGAGGCGAGGAGGTCCGGGCTCCTGCCGGATTGTGAGATCGCCAGGAACAGGCAGTCATGTAAGTCCTGCTCGATGCCGTACACGGAGCTGATCGATGGAGAGGCCGACGAAGTCAGCACATGTGCGTGAGTCTCGACCAGGTATCTCGCATAGGTCGCAGCGTGATCGGAGCTTCCGCGAGCGCACGTGACGACCGCGCGGGGTGGACTGGCGCGCAATGTGTTACCGAGCGTTTCGATCCGCGATGCGTTCGCGCGCAGCTGTCGCGCCACGACGGCTGCGGACTCCGCAGCTTCCGCGTACATCAATGTCGTTTCGGCGGTGCCAACAGCGATCGTCATCTCAGGCATTCAACTCGGCGACGAAGTCGTAGATGTCGCCTCGATAGTACGACTGCGAGAACTCGACTGCGCTGCCGTCGCGCAGCGAGCCCAGTCGCTCGACGAGCAGGCCCGGATCTCCTGCCCGGGCTTTCAGGAGCTCCGCCTGTTCCGCAGTCAGGACGACGGCGCGCAGCCTCTGCAGGGCGCGCACCGGGCGGTGACCGGTTCGCTCGAGCGCTTCGTACAGCGATTCATTGACCGAATCCATCGAGGGGAGGGCGCTCGCAACGATGGTCGCTACTTCGATCGCCATCGGCGCATCGTCCGCGAAGCGCAGCCGGTGAAAGCGATACACCGGAGTCCCGGGACTCAGGCGCAGCGTCAGCGCCTCCTCCGGCGTGACCGTGCCGGTGGATCGCTTCAACCAGACGGAGCGCGGGTTACGTCCGCGCGCGCGCATGTCTTCCGAGAACGAAGTCAACATCGCGAAGTTCTTCTCGACGCGCGCGGAGACGAAGTTGCCCGACCCCTGGCGCCGCACGAGCAGGCCCTCTGCAACCAGTCCGTCGAGAGCCTTGCGTACCGTAATACGCGAGACCTCGAACTCTGCGGCGAGGTCGCGTTCGGCAGGGAGGGCGTCATCCGGCGCGAGGATGTGCTGGTCGATCGCGAGCTTCAGTGCGCGCTGCAGCTGTTGGTAGAGCGGCAGGTTGCTGTGCGCGTCGAGCGGTCCGACGGCTTTGGCGAGAGACGGCATCTGTTTAGCCCCGATCGCGGTTCATGAAACCCGGCGACAGTAATACCAGAAAAGTACCACTTGTAAAACCGCAATACCGTTCAATCAGCATAATTGATTGATATCGCACCATAAATGGTTGGCGTGTCCGTGCTAATGACGTCTCTGTAGCCAAATAGGAATATTGGTATTATATTGGCACCTAACTGGTGTGAACCGCTCCATCAAGCGGGACACCGAACTGCTCGGTGCGCATCGAGCGTGACCATTGGGGAGTGCAATGAACCGAAAAGTGGCTCTCGCCGTCAAATCGGCCCTCGGCGTATCGCTGATGACACCCGTCGCTCTCACCTACGCGCAGACCGCGGCGGCGCCCGCCGATGCCGGCGCTCCTCTTCAGGAGGTGGTCGTCACCGGCATCCGCGCCTCGCTCGATCAGTCCCTGCAGGTCAAGAAAGACGCGACCTCCGTGGTGGACGTCGTCAGTGCCGAAGACATCGGCAAGATGCCGGACAAGAACATCGCCGACTCGCTGCAGCGCGTGCCCGGCATCACGACCAGCTCGGCCGGCGCCAACGAAGGCGGCTTCGACGAGAATGACCGCGTCAGCATGCGCGGTACCAACCCGAGCCTGACACAGACGCTCATCAACGGGCACAACGTCGCCGCGGGTGACTGGTTCGTCCTCGACCAGACGCAAACGGTCGGTCGCAGCATCAGCTACACGCTGCTGCCCTCGGAGCTGGTCAGCCAGGTGGTGGTCCACAAGAGCTCGGAGGCCTCGCTCGTCGAGGGAGGGGTCGCGGGCTCGATCGACATCATTACGCGCAAGCCGCTCGATATCACCAAGCCCTTCTCATTCGAGCTGTCCGCCGGCGCCGTCTACGCCGATCTGCCTTCCAAGACCGATCCCCAGGTGAGCGCGCTGCTCAACTGGCACAACGATGACCGCAATTTCGGGGTGCTCCTGCAGGGCTTCCGTGAGCAGCGCCACCTGCAGCGCGAGGGCGTCGAGCTGCTGGGCTACGACACTATCGCCGCGGGCAGCCCTATCGCCCTGGCACACCCGGATCTGTCAGGAGTGGTCTATCCGACCGACATCGGCGAGGCGCTGTTCACGCAGAAGCGCACCCGCACCGGCGGCCTGGTCGATATCCAGTGGAAGCCCTCCGACCACCTCGGATTCGACCTGTCCGGATTCATCTCGAAGCTGGAGGCGCCGAACTACAACCGCAACTACCTCCTGTGGAATACCCATTACATCAACTCCGGCGCAGGACAGGCCCCGGACCCGGGGTATCAGGTTCTCAACGGCACCCTGGTGAATGCCAACTTCACCGGTGTGCCCGGAACCTTCTACGGCGTGTACGACCAGATCTCGCGTCCGGATGAGAGCGAGAGCTCCAACTTCGTCAATCTGGACGGCAATTTCACCGTGAGCGAGGCCCTGTCGTTCGCGGGGCAGGTCGGTACGTCGCGGGGCGAGGGCAAGACGCCGACGCAGGATGTCTCCGAGACCCAGCCCGATCTGGGCAACGGAGCCGGCTACACCCTGCATGGAATCGGCAGCGGTCCGAGCTTCAACTTCGGCAGCACCAACAATACCTCGCCGTTCGCCGGCGGTGCCCCGGTAGCCTTCGGATGGATTTTCGGCGCCGAGAATGTCGACGTCGTGGATCGGGAGGATTGGGCCAAGCTCGACGGCACCTTCGCCATGGAGGGCACTCCCTGGACGGACTTGAAGTTCGGAGCGCGGTGGGAGAAGCACGATCGCGTCTCCCTCGGCGCCATCGGCCAGGGTCCGACCGGCGGGACCAACCCGGCGACCTATCCGCAGACTTTCCAGAACTATCCGTCGGACTTCGAGAACTTCGGCGGCTCGATCCCCACCGGCATCTGGTACTGGACGCCCGCGCAGCTCGCCGCCTACAACAGCCCGGCCAACGTGAACCGCGATCCCATCACGCGCGTCTACATTCCGGACGGCTGGTTCGAGGTGCACGAGAAGACCTACGCCGCCTACGTCCAGGCGGATTTCAAGGGCAGCAACTGGAGCGGCAACCTCGGCGTGCGCTTCGTGAGAACTGTCGAGGACACCATCAACTACGCGCAGGACAGCTCCGTGACGGCCACCACACCGGGAGCCGTGACGACTTCCGCATTTGGCCCCTACGTCGCTCGCCCCGTCGATCACGACTACAACGACGTGTTGCCCAGCGCGAACCTCAAGTACGAGTTCAGTCCGGACGTGCTGGGTCGTTTGGCGGTATCCGAGACCATGACTCGCGCGGATTACTCCGCGCTCGCCGCCAATACCTCTCTCGGGGCGCCGCCGGAGGGAACGACTCCCGGCTCCGGTACGGGCGGCAATCCCGACCTGAAGCCGATCCGCTCGACCAACGTGGATGCGGGCCTGGAGTGGTATTTCGCCAAGCGCTCGCTGCTGTCGGCGACCGCCTTCTACATGGATCTGCACAACTATATCGGCTACGGAACCCGGCCCCTGACGGAGCTCTCCTTCAGCAACCAGTTTCCCCAGGGCCAGGCCCTCAACTACCTCCTGTCGGTGCCCATCAACACTCAGGGCCGCGTCGAGGGCCTGGAGCTCAACTACGTCCAGGCCCTCACCGAGCACTTCGGCCTGGCTGCGAACTACACGTTCGCCGATGCCAAACAGACCTCCGATGTGCCCACGAGCGGGCCCTCGGCAGGCGATGACCGGCTCGTCGGCGCCTCGAGGAACACCTACAACGTCAACGGGTACTACGAGGACGCGCACTTCAGCGCACGCATCAACTATAGCTACCGCTCGGCGTTCTACAGCGGCCTGGATCGCAGCTCCGCCTTCACTCAGGATGCGATCGGTACACTGTCGGCGTCGCTCGGCTACACCTTCAATGACAATTTCTCGGTGACGCTCGACGGCCAGAACCTGAACAACCCGACGCTCAAGTACTACGCCCTGAATACCACCCAGCCGCGGGCGTTCTACGTCAACGGCCGGCAGTACTACCTGAACCTGCGGGTCAAGTTCTAAGCTGACGGCAGTCGGGCGCGCGCACGCGACTCCAGTCGTGGCAAGCTAGGGTCGCGTGCTTAGCAACTCATTGACAGATGTGACCCGCCGCCTGCGCCCCACCTTGACGGGGGTGAGCCGCCGCGTGGGCCTCACGCTGCTTTTCGCCGGCGCCAGAGATGTGCTCCGGGCCGCGGGCCTGTGCATGCTTGCACTTCTCGGCGGAGTCGCCTCCGCTGCGCTCGCATCGCCCCGGGCCGATGTGATCTCTGGACAGCCCGCCGCCGCATCCGTACCCAGTCTCGCCGCGACCTCGGGGGCTGGGGCGCCATCGGCGCCCCGGCTGGACATCATCCCTGCCCCTGCGCACGTCGAGCCGGGCCAGGGGTCTTTCACGCTCCGGTCGGATGCCACCCTGTCTCACCCGCGGGATGCGCAAGCCGCACAGATCGCGGCCTATTTCGCGCAACTCATGCTGGAGACCCGCGGACTGCGGCTCCATCTGTCCGAGCGCGCAGGTCAGGCGACGGCCGGGGAGGCGATCATTTTCCGGCTGGACCCCTCGCTCTCCATCGCCGATTCGGAGGGCTACGAGATCGATGTCTCTGCCTCACGGATCATGTTGTCCGCTCGCGATTCGCGCGGATTGTTCTATGCCGCAGTGACTCTGTGGGAGCTGTGCACGCCAGGTCCCGCACGCGGCGATGACGAGATCGTCCTGCCGGCGATGCGCATCGCCGATTCACCCAGGTTCCGCTGGCGAGGGCTGATGCTGGATTCCGCGCGTCACTACCAGTCCCCGGAATTCATCATGCGCCTCATCGACTGGATGGCGCTGCACAAGCTCAACGTCCTGCAATGGCACCTCACCGACGACCAGGCCTGGCGGTTGCAGATCAGGAAGTATCCGCTCCTGACCAGCGTGGGTGCCTGGCGGCTGCCCGCTGGTCCCGCGGCCGCCGCCGACATCGATCCGGGAACCGGCAAGCCGCGTCTCTACGGCGGGTACTACACGCAGGAGATGGTGCGACAGATCGTCGCGCACGCCACCGAGCGTTACGTGACGATCGTTCCGGAGATCGATGTCCCCGGGCATGCGACCGCGGCCATCGTCGCTTATCCGTGGCTGGGGGTGACGGACGTGGGCCCGTCCGGGCGATCCGCCGACCCGCAGTCGGCCGGGCAGCCGCCGACCGCCGTGCCCTCCGACTGGGGCATCTACGACAATCTGCTCAGCCCCCAGCCCTCGACGTTCGAGTTTCTCAGGAACGTGCTCGATGAAGTGATCGAGCTGTTCCCCGGGCAGTATGTCCATGTGGGAGGGGATGAGGCCGTCACCGACCAATGGAAGAGCTCCCCGCGCGTGCAGGCGCGCATGCGCGAGCTCGGCATCCGCAGTGAGACGGCCCTGCAAGGCTACTTCACCCGCTGGCTGCAGCAGTATCTGCAGTCGCACGGCCGCCGGCTGATCGGCTGGGACGAGATTCTTCAGGGCGGCATCGGCCCCGATGCGGCCGTGATGTCCTGGCGTGGAACAACGGGTGCTCTGACGGCTGCGGCGAGCGGCCACGACACGGTGCTGTCGCCATCGCCGACGCTCTATTTCGACAACGCACAAGGTGCCCGCCGTGACGAGCCGCCGGGCCGTGAGACGGTGGTGAGGCTCGAGGACGTCTATCGCTTCGATCCCATGCCCGCCGCGATTCAGCCGCAGCAACGCTCGCACGTCCTTGGGGTGCAGGCCAACATCTGGACCGAGCACATCCGGACGGTGGAGAGAGTTCAGGAGATGACTTTCCCGCGGGCAGCCGCGGTAGCCGAGGTCGGGTGGTCCACCCCCGAGCATATCGACTGGCACAGTTTCGTCCTGCGCTTGCCTCGGGAGCTGGATCGCTATCGAGCCGTCGGCCTGCAGTATTCCACCGACATCTTCGCCGTGGAGGCCCAGGCGGATCTGGATCGTCAACGCGAGAGCGTGCATCTGACCCTGGCGAATCAAGCTGGCTTCGGTGAGATTCATTACACCCTCGATGGCAACGATCCCAGCCCTGCGTCGCCCCTCTACACCCATCCCCTCGACGTCCCTGCACGTGGCGAGATGCGCGCTGGTGTCTTCCAAGGCCGCGAGAGCCTCGCGGGCATCGTCTCGCGAGGGTTGGACATTCACGCGCTCGAGCGGCGCACGAGTCACCAACTGCAGCCGTGCACCCGCAAGCTGCTGTTGTCTCTCGAAGATGACGCTCCGGTGAATACAGGTGAGCCGCGGGCGGTGTTTTCGATCGATGTCCTCAATCCGTGCTGGATGTTCACCGGTGTCGACCTCACGCATGTCACAGGCATACAGGCGGCTGTCGGGCAGGTGCCCTTCAACTTTCAGGTGGGCACCGCGAGGCAAGCCATCAAGCTCAACCCGCCGCGCACGATGGCCGGAGAGCTCGAAGTGCGGATCGACAGTTGCGAAAGCGCCCCGGTAGCCGTTCTTCCGCTGGAGCCGGCCGTAGGAAACAATGCGGTCACGACGCTTGCGCCGGCGGCGCTCCAGGGGCCCTCCGGCCGACACGATCTGTGCCTGAAGTTCACGCAGCACCAGCTCGATCCGCTGTGGGCGATCGACTGGGTGCAGCTGCTGGAGTGAGCTCGCCATGGCGCATCTGAGGCTGCTCGCACCTCTGGCCGGCTGGTGCTCGTCACTGGAGGAAGCGCCTGACCCGGTGTTCGCCGGCCGCATGCTCGGCGATGGAGTGCTGATCGACCCCACGTCCGCGACGGTCCTCGCTCCGTGCGAGGGCGAAATCATCCTCCTTCCAGCGACAAAGCATGCGGTGACCATCCGCGCCGCCGGCGGCATCGAAGTATTGGTTCACATTGGCATAGACACCGTAGGGCTGGGCGGCGAGGGTTTCGAGCGGCACACGCGTACGGGGACGCACGTCCGTACCGGCGAGCCGTTGATCAGCTTCGACATGGATGTCGTGGCCCAGCGTGCGAAGAGTCTCGTGACGCCCGTGATCGTCACCGAAGGCCACGGCTATAGCGTCGTGCGTCGCTGCGAGGGCGGTGCGTTGCGCGCCGGAGACTTTTTGATGGAGCTTGCGGTGGGGGAGGGTCGTTCCGGCACCCCTGTGGATTGGCACGCTGCCAGCGTCGTGCGTCGCATCCAGGTGCCGTTCGAACATGGGATCCACGCTCGTCCGGCTGCACTCCTGGCTCAATCGATCAAGCAAATGGCGGTGGACGTGCAGGTATCGGCAAATGGCCGCCAGGCCGACGCTCGCAGCACCGTTGCGCTGATGTCCCTCGGGGTCCGCTGTGGCGATGAGATTGTCATCGAAGCGCGTGGGCGCGACGCCCGCGCGGCGGTGGAGGCGCTCGTGGGTGTGATAGGAGCTGCTGGCGCGGTCGCTGCCGAGCCACGTCGCGCGGGCACGGCGGCTGCGCGAGCGCTTGGCACCGACGTCGCGGCCGCTAATCTGGGCGTCCCTGGCGCTAGCACCGCGGCTGCACTTGGGAGCCTCTCTGGCCCTGGGTCCGTGGCCACGCCTGTTGTTGACGGCGCAAGGGTCCTGAAGGGCGTCGTTGCCAGTCGCGGACTGGCCATCGGGCGAGCCTTCCGCTTCGGGCGCCCCGAGGTCAATGTGGCGGAGGCCGGTGCCGGCGTCGCATTCGAGAGTGCCTCGTTGGAAAACGCGCGCGCGACCGTTGCCGCGGGCTTGCGTCAGCGTCTCCAGACTGCATCCAGCACCGTGCGGGAAATCGTCAGTGCCCATCTGGAACTGTTGGAGGATCCGCAGTTCCTCGCGTCTTCCAACGCCTGGATTGCAAAGGGCAAGAGTGCCGGGTGGTCCTGGAGGTCCGCTCTCAGGGTCAGTGTCGATGCCTTGCGGGATCTGAACGATACGCGCATGCGCGAGCGGATCGATGACCTGCTCGACCTGGAGACCCAGGTGCTGCTCGCTCTGCAGGGCACACCTGGCACAGGCACCGACATTCCGCAGGATGCCATTCTCATCGCGCGTGACCTGCTGCCCTCGCAGCTGGTCTCGCTGGATGCCGCGCGAGTCGGCGCGATCTGCATGGCGGCCGGCGGACCGACCTCTCACGCCGCGATCCTTGCCGCTGCCCTGGGCATTCCCTCACTGGTCGCTCTGGGACCCGCTGTGTTGGAGATCGAGAACGGCACGGCGCTGCTCGTCGATGCGAGCGCGGGTCTGTTGCAGGTGGATCCGCCTGACTCCGCGCTGCGGGAAGCGCGAGGACGCCTTGCGGTGCGTCGCAGACAGTTGGCGGAAGCGGCGGCCGCGGCGGGTACGCAGTGCCGGATGGCCGACGGAACCCGGATCGAGGTGTTGGCCAATGTCGGCTCCCTGGCGGAAGCGCAGGCGGCGGTTCGCAACGGTGCGGAGGGCTGCGGTCTGCTGCGAACGGAGTTTCTGTTTCTCGAACGCACCGAGCCTCCAGGTGAGTCCGAGCAGCTCGCGCGTTATCAGGAGATTGCCACCGCGTTCGCCGATCGCCCGGTCGTCATCCGGACCCTGGACATCGGCGGCGACAAGCCCATTCCCTACCTGCCGCTGCCTCACGAGGACAACCCGGCTCTCGGACTGAGAGGGGTGCGCACGAGTCTTTGGAATCCGGATCTGCTGAGAATGCAGCTGCGCGCGATCCTGCGTGTCCGGCCTTCAGGGCAGTGCCGCATCCTCTTGCCGATGATTACCGATGCCGCAGAGGTGCGAGCCGTGCGGCGGATGGTCGAGGAGGAGCGGGCGGCCGTGGACAACGCGTCCGAGGTTGCCATTCGCGTGGGCGCGATGATCGAGACGCCCGCCGCGGCCATGACTGCGGAGATCATCGCTCGAGAGGCCGACTTCCTGTCACTCGGGACGAACGATCTGACCCAGTACGCGCTTGCGATGGATCGCGGCCACGCTGAGCTGGCTCCGCGCCTGGATGCGCTTCACCCCGCGGTGTTGCGCCTGATTGCGCAGACGACGGCGGCCGCAAAGGCTCACTCACGCACCGTGGCGGTGTGCGGCGGATTGGCATCTGATCCGCTTGCCGTCCCCGTGCTCATCGGATTGGGCGTGGAGGAGTTGTCCGTGGTGCCTTCGGCAGTGGGTGAGCTGAAGGCGCTGATCGGTGCGCTCGATCTCGTTGCATGCCGTGAACTGGCGCGAATGAGTTTGGAGCAGGAGTCGGCCGCTGCGGTGCGCGCATTACTCGTGCGCAGCCGTGACCTCACTGCGGAGGTGACGCGATGAAGTCGATACTTCCAGGGCTCCAGCGCGTGGGCGGAGCACTCATGCTGCCCATAGCGGTGTTGCCAATCGCGGGCCTGCTGCTGCGCCTCGGCCAGCCGGACCTGCTCAACTTCGCCTCGATGGCCGCGGCGGGCAGCGCGATATTCGACAATCTCGGGTTGCTGTTCGCCATCGGCGTCGCCGTGGGTCTGGCGCGTGAAAATCACGGAGCGGCGGGCCTCGCCAGTGTCGTCGGCTACCTCGTTACGACACAGGGTGCGCAGGTGCTGATCGTCGTGCCTCACGAGGCGCTCGCGGGGTTGAGCGGGCAGGCACAGGATCTCGCGGCCGCCGCGTACAAGGCGCGCGAGCTGGGCAAGTTGAGTGTGCCTGCCGGCATTCTGTCCGGGCTCATTGCTGGGGCGCTCTACAATCGCTTCAGTGACATTCGCCTGCCGAGCTATCTGGCGTTCTTCGGCGGACGGCGGTTCGTGCCCATCGCGGCCGGATTCGCGGGACTGGGGCTGGCGGCGGTGTTCGGGCTGGAGTGGCAATCGCTCGAGACGGGCATGGACGCACTGAGCCACTCGGTGCTGCACGCTGGCTCGGTCGGGCTGTTCGCCTACGGTGTCCTGAACCGCGTGCTGATCGTGACCGGCCTGCACCACATCATCAACAACATCGCCTGGTTCCTGCTCGGTGACTACAACGGCGTCACCGGCGATCTGAAGCGCTTTTTCGCGGGAGACCCGAGCGCCGGCGCGTTCATGGCCGGATTCTTCCCAGTCATGATGTTCGGGCTGCCGGCGGCGTGCCTGGCGATGTACCACACTGCGCGCCCCGAACGCCGCAAGGCCGTAGGAGGCCTGCTGGGCTCGATCGCCTTTACCTCGATTCTCACCGGCGTCACGGAGCCCATCGAGTTCACCTTCCTGTTCCTCGCGCCCGCCCTGTATGCCGTGCACGCGGTGCTCACCGGTTTGGCTTTCGTCATCATGAATGCGCTGCAGGTGCGCCTGGGTTTCGGGTTCTCCGCGGGCCTGTTCGATTACGTCCTGAACTTCAGCAAGGCCACGCACCCCTGGCTGCTCTTTCCGGTGGGCCTGCTGTACTTCGCGCTCTACTACGGCTTGTTTCGTTTCGCCATCGTCCGGTTCAACCTGAAGACGCCGGGGCGCGAGGCGCAGGAAGCACTGGCCGCCGAGGGCGAGGCCGTGCAGGGGGCGACCGAAAGCGAGCAAGCGTGGAGTTTCATTCATGCGCTGGGAGGGAGCGCGAACATTCGCTCCGTCGATGCCTGCACGACGCGACTGCGCCTGTCTGTCGACTCCCAGAGCAGCATCGACGAAGGCGCGCTGAAGCGGCTGGGAGCTCGCGGCGTGGTGCGCCCGTCAGCCGGCACGCTGCAAGTGGTGGTTGGGCCGACGGCCGATCAGCTCGCCAGTGCCATGCGGAAGGCCCTCGTTGGAGCGCCGCCGCCCGGCCGCGCACCCAGCCAGCTGGATGCGCCGCCTCCCGAACTCGCACGCGGCCGGCTGGATGCGCCGCCGCCCGCAGCCGGCACGGTAGAGGCGCCGCCCGGCACCGCGACGTCGCCGCCCCCGGCGACTGAAGTCAGCGTGCACGGCCTGCTGACAGCACTGGGCGGTCGCGCCAACATTCGGGCAATCGAGCTCGCTTCGACGCGAGTTCGAGTGAACGTGGCAGACCCTTCACTGGTGGATCAGCACGCAGTCGGACTGCTGGGATTGCGTGGCGTCGCGATGCCCACCGCCCATTGGGTGCACCTGCTGATCGGCTCCGCCGCAGAAACGACGGCACGCCGACTCCGCAGCGCGGCCGCCCTTCAGGGCGGCGGCTGAGGGATCGGCGCGGGCTTGCCGGTGACCGGGTTGTTGTAGTGAAACGGCGGCATGGTGGTCGGCCGCGGATACATCTCGAAGTGCACTGACGGCGGCCGGTCCGGAGGATTGGTCGTGGAGACTCCCGGCGGGGGACGCGGCTGCAGATCCTTCCACCCCTGATCGTACGGGATAAAGTAGGTGTTGTAGACCTGATCATGGTGGAACTGCCAGACGCCGTTCACCTTGACGAACTGGTTCTCGTAGATTCCCCCCATCCACATGCCGGCCTTGCCGTAGTTCCCCATCATGCTGAAGGCGCGTGCGCGCACACGTGCGGTCTTGCCGTCATCAGCGACATCGATCACCGGCTGGAACTGCATGTGGTTGTGCAGGTTGCCCTCGTGCACGCCCGGCTCGCCGTACAGATTCAGGCTGCGCCGGATGCTGGCGCGGCCGACGTACGCCCCACGTAGCGCGATCTCGATGTTGCCGTCCTCCGCGAACAGGTTGGCAAGCCGGTCCCACTGGAGAGTCGCCAGGTAGTAGCCGTAGCGCATCTGCAGGTTCTCGAGCTGCTGGAAATCTTCCAGCCGACCCAGCCGATGGTCCACGTCTGCCATGGCTTTCTCGATGGCGCTCGCGCTCGCCGCCGGCAGGGCAACCGCAGAGTCCGCGGCACTCTGCGGGTAGGCAGGTCCACCGGTGACAGGATTCGGATAGTGGAAGGGCGGCACGGAGATGCCGTCGATCGACTGTCGAGCCGAGGCTTCAGCCCGGTCGGGGCTCAGTGACGGCTCGAAGCTGCTCGTCATCCGCACGGTCTTACCCCACCCATCCTCGAAGGGGGTGTACATCGTGGGAAAGTAGTGCACCTTGCGGATCTTCCACACCCCGTGATCCTTCACGTACTCGTTCTCGGCGATGCCGACACCCCACTCCTGAAATTTACCGGCCAGCGCCGCCTGGCTGAAAATGCGCCAGCGGCCGCGCGCGCTCTTGCCATCCGGAGCCACATGCACGATCGGTTGTACCTGCATCTGATCGTACAAGCGTCCCGCTCGAGGGAACTCCGGGCCGATCGCTCGCAGATAGCTCAGCACGTGCTTCTTGCCGATGAAGGTGCCTCGCCCGTCGATCTCGTATTCGCCATCATCGGCGAACAGATCCGCGGCCTGCGTCCACATGGCCTTGTCGATGTAGTAGCCGTAGATGCGTTGCAGGTTCTCGATGTCATCCTGATCGCGCAGGAGTTGCACGTCCTGTTTCAGAACGGCGACGCGGCGAGCGAGATCCTGTAGCGAGGAGTCGTGATCCGCTGCCCGCCCTTCGCTCACGGCGGCGCCGCTGTCGCTCTGCGGCTGGTCGAACGTGAAGGGCGGCAGGTAGCCGCCGGGCCAGGTGCGGTACTGCTCGGTGGGCGGCCGGTCCGGTGGCAGTTGATCGGAGACGTACTTGCCGCCGTTGACATCGATGTTCTTTGCCCAGCCGCCGTGGTAGGGCACCACCAGCGTCTGATACCAGTGCAGCGACTTGATCTTCCAGACACCGTGGTCCTTGACGTACTCGTTGACGTAAGGACCTTCACCCCAGGTCGCGCGATTTCCCAGTTGTCCGGAAAGAATGACATCGCGCCAGGTCGCCTTCGCGGTCCGTCCGTCGGAGGAGACGCTGACATAGGGCATCAG
>Ga0105240_10001867_pt1 | contig 35069 bp, 23 predicted proteins | sample KBSC54metaG_FD_80426 | JGI IMG/M metagenome (GOLD analysis project Ga0105240, IMG submission 80426) | Corn rhizosphere microbial communities from Kellogg Biological Station, Michigan, USA - KBS C5-4 metaG | ecosystem: Host-associated > Plants > Roots > Rhizosphere > Soil | place: Michigan, USA... | reverse complement strand
GGCGCGACCCCGACGGAGACTCAACAGACTACCAAAGGAGGAAAGATACTCGCGCGTCCGGTCATATTCTTAAATGACCCAACCGAGAGTGTTTCGGTCAGGTGGTTAAATGACTTGACAGGGTTTGAAACGAGCAGTTTGAAACGAGCAGCGAATCGCGTTTTATCAGGCATCTTCCCACACAGGCCTCTTTCTGGTATTCTCCTGTAGTTCCCCGTCGACCAACTCCGCTGCGCGCGCAACCCGGTCCTTGTCGAGATTGCCCAGTATCAGAAGCCCCGTCGCATAGTCGAGCTTAACCGGAGGTACATCTGACGCCGTTCAGTATTTTGAATTTCCCGACACTGCATCGCGGTTCGGGCGAGGTGGAGTTGTGAGACAACTCCCCTTCACGCCTCAATCCTAGGGTTTCACCGAACTCTTCATCCGGCGGGCGGTAGCCACCACCCTGGTGATGGCCGGCATCACGCTTTTCGGCATTGTTGCGTACCGTGCCCTTCCGGTGAGCGATCTCCCGAACATCGACATGCCGACTCTGGTGGTCAGCGCCAGTCTCCCCGGCGCGAATCCGCAGACGATGGCCTCGGCAGTAGCCACCCCACTCGAGCGCCAGTTCTCAACCATTGACGGGCCCGATTCGATGAACTCGGTGAACAACCTGGGTTCCACCTCCATCACGTTGCAGTTCGCCCTTAGCCGAGGCCTCGACGGGGCGGCGCAAGATGTCCAGACGGCGATCACACAGGCCGCTCCGCTGCTCCCGGCAGGGATGCCCACGCCGCCATCGTTCAAGCGCGTGAACCCAGCCGACCAGCCGGTCGTGTATCTCGCGATTCGCTCGAAAACGCTTCCGCTGTACCGCGTCCATGCCTATGCCGATACGCTCACGGCCCAGCGTTTCTTCATGGTCCAAGGCGTTGCGCAGGTGCAGATTCAGGGTGTGCAAAAGTATGCCGTGCGCTTCCAGGTGAACCCCTACACGCTGGCAGCACGCGGAATCGGAATCGACGAAGTGCAATCGGCCATCCAGAGCCACAACGTGAATATTCCTACGGGCACTCTGTATGGACCCGATCACATGATGACTGTGCTTTCGAGCGGTCAACTGACAACGGCGGACGAGTACAAGAACATCATCGTCGTGTACCGGAAGGATGCACCGGTCCGCCTCCAGGACCTCGCCACGGTAGTCGACAGTGTGGAAGACGACAAGACAGCGGCATGGCTCAGCACCTCCGAATTCACGGAGCGCTTTCTGAACGTCCTGGTCTACAAACAGCCAGGGACGAATGCCATCGACGTCAGCAACGGCGTGCGCGCGCTACTTCCGCAGGTGCTCGCCGAACTGCCGCCCACCGTGACCGTTGACGTCATCGCCGACCGCGCGCACAGCATCCGCGAGTCGTTCCAGGATGTGCAGTTCACGATGTATCTCACCCTCGGACTGGTCGTGCTCGTGATCTTTCTATTCCTCCGGAATCTCTCCGCCACGATTATTCCGAGCCTGGCGCTGCCCATTTCGATCATCGGTACTTTCGGCATGATGTACCTTTGCGGCTATACCCTCGACAACCTCTCGATGATGGCCCTTATCCTCGCTATTGGATTCGTTGTCGACGACGCGATCGTTGTGCTGGAAAACATTGTTCGCCATATGGAAATGGGCGCGCCGCCGTTCCGGGCGGCAATCGAGGGCGCCAAGGAAGTCAGCTTTACCATTGTCTCGATGACGATTTCGCTGGCGGCGGTTCATTCCGATTCTCTTCATGGACGGTATTCTGGGCCGGCTCTTTCGCGAGTTCGCGGTCACCATCGTCGCTGCGATTCTCATCTCCGGGTTTGTCTCAGTCACCCTTACGCCGATGCTCGCCGCGCGCTTCCTTCGCGTTCACCACGGACGGCGCAATCGCTTTTACACAACGACGGAGCGATTTTTCGAGTGGACACAACGCCTGTATGAGCGCTCCCTCTTTTGGGCACTTCGATACAGCGCCGCACTCCTGGTGCTCTCCGCCGTTCTTCTTGGAGCAACGGCGTGGCTGTTCTGGGGGGTGCCGAAGGGGTTCTTCCCGAGTGAAGACCACAACGAAATCATGTCCACCCTCGAATTCGCGGAAGGGACGTCGCATCTGGAAATCGCGCGCGACATGCAGAAGCTCACAGATCTCGTGCGTGATGACAGCGCGGTTGCGTCGATATCCACGAGCGTTGGCGGCAGTGTGAGTGGAGCAAACTTCGGCCGGATCTTCTTCGACCTCCTTCCGCGTGCCAGCCGCCCCGGCCGGCCGAGCATCGACGCAGTGATGGCCCGCTTGCGCCCCGACCTCAACAGTCTCACTTCCGCCAGGGCATTTCTGCAGAATCCGCCTACCATCCGGATCGGCGGAAATCTCTCAAAGAGTCTCTACCAGTGCACGCTCCAAAGCACGGATACGAACCAGTTGAACCGCAGTGCGCAGGAGTTTGAACGGGAGTTGGCCAAAATCCCCGGCCTGGCCGATGTCACCAGCGATCTTCAAATCAAAAACCCGCAGGTGAATGTCGCGATCGATCGCGATCGGGCCGCGGTGATGCATGTCACTCCTGAGCAGATTCAGAATGCGTTATTCGCGGCGTACGGTCCGCGCTGGGTTTCCACCATTTACGCGCCGGACAATCAGTATAGAGTTCTGCTCGAGGTCGAACGGCCCTTCCAGGCGGGCTCCGAACAAATGTCCGCTCTCTACGTCCGCTCGCAAGACGGCCATCTGGTACCGCTCAATTCCCTTACACGCATCGAGACGCTTGCCGGCCCCACCAGCGTCAGTCATTACGGACAGCTTCCGGCCGTAACGATGAGCTTTAATCTGCTTCCGGGCGGCTCTCTAGGCGACGCTGTAAACCAGATTCAGGAACTGGCTCTACGCACCCTTCCGGGCAACGTAACAGCCACGTTCCAGGGCACAGCGCAAGCCTTCCAACGCTCCACACGGAACCTGATGATGTTGTTGCTCATCGCCATTCTCGTGGTCTACATCGTTCTCGGCGTGCTGTACGAGAGCTTTCTGCATCCCATCACCGTTCTCTCAGGTCTGCCTTCCGCCGGCTTCGGTGCGCTTCTCACGCTTTGGATGTTCGGCCTCGAGCTGGACATTTATTCGTTCGTTGGTCTGATCCTGTTAGTTGGCATTGTGAAAAAGAACGCAATCGTGCAAATCGATTTTGCGCTTGAGGCCGAACGGAACGGTGGCAAATCGTCCCGGGAAGCGATCTGCCTGGGCTGCACGACACGATTCCGGCCGATCATGATGACCACCATGGCCGCGCTATTCGGCGCGCTGCCCATCGCGCTGGGATATGGCGCCGGAGGAGAAGTGCGGAGGCCGCTCGGCCTGTGTGTCGTCGGGGGGGCCTGCTGTTCTCCCAGTTCATCACCCTTTACCTGACACCAGTCGTCTATCTCTATTTGGCCAGACTTCAGTCACGCATGCAGCGCGTTACTAGTGCTCATCTGCCGGAAGATGCTTTTCTGGCCCCGACCGGCGATTAATGCGGGCACCAAACGCTCCTGGAACTCCTTTGCGACTGGAACTCAACAGCCTTCGACGTGAGCGATGAAGCTCAACATTCCTGACGGCCTTGCGCAGCGCATACGGCATCGGGGAGCAATCCGCCCTCGAGCTCGAGAGTGGCGGCGCGGCTAGTCACCGCGGCGTTACCGTCGACTCCGATGTAGAAACGCAGCACCGGCGGAGTCAGCCGCCCGCATGGCAGCCACTACAAGCTGAGGCGTCACCGGGAACGGTTCGTTGTGAATAGTTTCACCCGCGGCGGTGGCGCGCTGCGCGACCATTTCGAGCAGTTCCAGACTGGGGTTCGCGATCCCGACCTCCGCAAAAGTTGTGGGAAGACCTACGCTTCTTGAGAAAGTTAGAACCTCGTCGACCACTGCCGCCGGCTGGGACTCGAGCATGAGTTGCGTGATCACCCCAAAGGCGACCTTTTCTCCGTGCATGAAATCATGCGTCCCAGGCGCCATGGTGAGGCCGTTATGGACGGCGTGAGCCGCGGCCAGCCCAGAGGATTCGAAGCCCAAACCCGAGAGCAGCGTGTTCGCTTCCACCAGGCGTTCCAAGGGATCGTTTGTCTCTTGCCTCTGGAGCGCTTCAATAGCGGCAGTGCCGTCGGCTAGCAACGTTTTGTAGCACAGCTCGGCGAGGGCTAGGGCGCTTCGCGTAGAGGCTCCGCCGCGCATATTCTTGACGCCTCTCTCGACACAGACCTTGGCTTCAAACCAAGTTGCGAGCGCATCCCCCATACCGGATATCAGATACCGGGCTGGACTGCGCGCGATCACCGCCGTATCTACCAGGACGAGATCCGGGTTCCGGCGATAAATTCGATATTCTTCAACCGCCCCTGCTTCCGTATAGATGACAGAGAGAGCACTGCAGGGGGCATCGCTCGACGCGATGGTAGGACAGTTCACCACTGGCCGCCCGAGATCGGAAGCGATCGCACGGGCCGCGTCGAGAACCTTGCCGCCGCCTGCTCCGATGATAATCCTCACCTTGCTCGCGACGGCCGCCTCGCGGCCACGGCGGATTTCCGCTGCCGTGCATTCACCGGCGAACGGAAAGACCTCAAAATTCATTCCGGCATCCGCGAAAGTCTTCTCCCAAGTGTCGGAAAGGAGGAGCATGGCGCTGCGCCCTGCCACGATGAGAGCAGGACTTTCTAGGCCCAAGTTGTAGATTTCTGAACCAAGCTGCCGGGTGGCGTGAGGACCTTGCGTATAGCGTGCCGGGGAGCAAAACACTTTGAGCATGCTCCCCAATGTATCTGATCAGAGCAAGCCGCAACACAATCTGCAACTCCCGTACCGGTGCTCGGTGGCCCAGCTTATCTAAAGTGCTCGACCCCGGCTGAGTTTCGCATCAACGTCCCACCGCCGGGGCATTGTTAGCCGGCATCGCGATTGCCGCCGCGCGGCAATTCGGCGCCTCTCGTTATGCGGTCGACGCCTCGATTCCGTCGCGCCGCTTCGGCGCGCCATTTTGCACTGAATGCACCAAGCGGACGCATCCACCGCACGCGGAGCAAACGACTCCACACATTTTCTTGCGAAGAGGATCGCCACGATGAATTTTGCGGAGCTGCCTTATGCGCGCTCGAAGTAGATATGGCGAGGCGAGCGATAGGAAATCCCTAGCTGCTCAGTTTCAATGCGTCGTTTCCAGGCCCGGGATTCGAACAACATTGAAAGGGTACAGGTCGTCAAAAGAGTCCTCTCAACTGGATAGAGCGGCTTCCCGGTCACGAACAGCTCCTCCATGCAATGCACCAGCCCGTCGAAATGCGGAAAGGGACGACTGCCCGGTTCGTCGCCCTGTTCGAAAAAAGTAGACACCGGCTCGGCGCTGTTCTTTATTTTCGCCGCGAAACTCCAGGCGTTCACCTGCCCTTCCAACATATAGGCGACGGCCCGCATCCCGTCCCGATACTCAAGGAGAAATGCGACGGGCTTTTTAACGTTGTCTTCCAACCGTCCCGGCTTGGGATGCGGGTAGCGGGAAAGCGCTGCCGCGAGTAGTGGGATGCTCCATCGGCCCTGGCCGTCCCGCCATCGCCAAACTGCATCACCTTCCAGCCATTCGACCGATCGGATTCCCGTCTCGCCGCCTTTGCGCCGCTCCACCATGCATTGGAGCGCTTCGAGCGTGTGAAAGCCGTATGCGTCCAGTTCGCCGTAACCGAGCGTCAAGGCATTTTCGATCTCCGCCTCATAGGGAATCTCAAGAAGAGGCGTGCGCATGGTTAACGGAATCGACGACCCAGCCATCAATGGATATTTCAATTCTTGAGACCATGCGTACATCTGCTTGGCCTTCGACCAGGAATAGGAAAAGTGTTTATCCGAAAAGACGGGCACTACCTTGCCCGTGCGGCGAAAAACTTCGATGATCGGTTCCATCAGTTCGTAGCGCGGGTAGAGATGCTGTCCCCGAGCGTTATATGGATAATCGCCGTGTTCGCCGATGAAGCAAACGGCATCCACCGCCAGGTCCTCTCCACCGAGCGTCATGGCGTCTTTGATTGTGGGATAGATTTTGAACCCGTACTTCTTCGAAAGGCCCCGGCTCAGATCGTTCGCCGGCACTTGAGCCGTGTACATCGACACCAATTGAGTCCGCGGCGCCGTGAATTTGCCGTCCGGCGAATAGCCCTCGAGAAGCCTGCCCACGATCACAGCGGCATGAGAGTAAAAGCCGTGATCCTGCGTGTACATGGTGATAATAGCGGCGACACGTTTTTTTGGCGCCTGCGCCTGGAGGCTGGCCGCTGCGCCCGCTCCCATTGCCAGAAATCGCCGTCTGTTCAGGTAGGGGACGTGCACGTACAAATTCTACCGCCCAGCCGCGCCATGTTCGGCATAGAATCGCAGTCACCCCTTAGCTGTTCCGGGTATCAGCCTTGATTTCACACGAGGCATCGGTATTTCTTAGGCGATTGGCTAGTTTTACGTGAACCCGCCCGGAATGGGCTTGCCGCCCGAGCCGGCATTCCGTAGATAGTGCCGGACGGTGCTCCGGTTTGGCGAGAAGCAGGGCTCATAACCTAACGTTTGTCCGGAGCGGGCACTACCAACATTTTAGCCGGCGATTGGAATAATGTATCCGGGTCCCAAGTTGCGTCGATTACCAATTCCAGAAATGCAATGTGCATCTCAGATGTTGTCTGGTCGCCCCACTTTACGGTCGCGCCGGGATCCGGGTTGTATGGATTGTTAGCGGAGTTGTCGAATCCTGCAACTGACTCCAACCGCGTTCCCGCAGGCAAGTCTAACGGCTTGGCCAGAACATAAGTTGTCTGCCAGTTGAAATCGTACTTTGGCACGGCCAGAAGCTTCTCGATTCGTCCGTCCGGATATACGGCCTTAACCTCCATGCTGTTGCCCCGTACGTGCATGTGCGGTTGAATCGAAAGCAGCCGAGCCGGTCGAGCCAGTGTCATCGACGCTTTCGACAGGCAGTTTCGGTCTTCCGGCGGAATCGTGAGGTCCAGATCGCGCAGGGTATCGACGGCCAGCACCCGGTCGGCAGGCGCGGCTTTGGCGAAGTACAGGGCGAACTCGGAATGGTCGACGACTTCTGTACCGTTGGGGTTATAGTGCATCTCGAAGATGAGGTCGGAACCGGCCTTGATGAGCTTGGCTCCGCTATCAAGCCATTGCATGGGCTGGTATCCAGGCTCATAGCCGAGCAGCAACTGCCTGCGCTCGAACAGCCGTTCATTGTCGCGCTTCTTAGCTCGCTCCGCTACAGTCGGGACAAAAATCTGATTCGCCGGAAAGCCTGCCAGATAGCTCGATCCAGGCGCCCGCACGAACGCGTTGATATGGTGGATCACCCTGCGCTGGTCGATGCGAAATTCAGCTGCGCGTATCCATGTGTCCTGGTCCAGGTGCAACGGTACGATCAGAAAGGAGTACGGCACCGGGCCTGTTTTCGGAACCTGAAAACCAGGAACTTGTATGACGAGATCCGGCTTACCCAATTTCCAGTCCGGCTCCCGCGGGGCAATTGCGAGTTCTCTACCAGGCTCGCCTTCAGGCGCTCCGGCGTTGACCCATGCCACTACCGAATCGATCTCGGCTTTCGTCAAAGATCTGTCATTCCGAAACGGATGTGCGCTGCCGGACTCGGCGTGCCATGGGGGCATCTTACGGGAAATCACTGCCTCACGAATCGCGCCGGCCCATGGACGCACCTGCTTGTAGCTGGTGAACGCCATCGGCGCGATCTCTCCCGTCTGGTGGCAGTTCACACATCGCTTCTCAAGAATCGGCCAGACATCCCGCGAAAAGGTCCTGCTCGACACCGTGGCGGCACCGAGTGAAAGTGCCCCGGCTAAGAAAGTCGCCAGGCAACGTAATTCGGCAGGGATCATTATGGCCGGATACTACCCGAAATGCAGCGTCCTTGTCAAAGGGGAGTCCTGTCAGTAAGTGCCAGGGACTTGACTGCGACGGGCGTTTTTCTGTAAGGTACGGGTTCCCCTAAAGGAGGAATCAACATGCGAATGTTACTGAGAGTTTCAATTCCAGTGGACGCCGGGAACGCAGCGATCAAGGCCGGAACGCTGGGCACGACTATCGATAAAATTTTGGCCGATCTCAAGCCGGAAGCCGCCTACTTCCTTGCCGACGATAACGGCAATCGCTCGGGTTCGATTGTATTCGACATGAAGGATACATCCCAGATCCCAGCGATTGCAGAACCCTGGTTTCTCGCCTTCAATGCCAAGGTCTCGTTGCGGCCAGTCATGAGCCCCCAGGATCTTGCTTCGGCAGGTCCTGGGATTGAAAAGGCCGTGAAGGAATACGGAAAATAAGCAGGCCATAGAACCGATGTTTTTAGACCCCGTCGCTCGAGCGCTCTCCGGCGAATTATCATGGTGCTGATGGCGCTGCGGAGCGGCGGGTTTTTTTCGAAGGTTTTGGTGACGATTGCGCTCGTCCTGCAAACTCTCGCCACTCCCCTCCACGGACAATCCGCGAACGATCAGGCGATTGTTATCGACGCTAGAGCGCGGACGAGCAATTTTCCGCACGTCTGGGAGCAGATGTTCGGCTCAGGGCGAGCCATCCTCTCGCTGCGAGACAGTTATCGCGAAGATCTGCGGCACGTCAAAGGTATTACCGGGTTTGGCTACATCCGCTTTCACGGCATCCTGAACGACGAAGTCGGCGTGTACGACCGCGACAATCAGGGGAAGGCCAGCTACAACTTCAGCTACGTCGATCAGATCTACGACGGTTTGCTCGCCAACCATGTCCGGCCGTTTGTCGAGATCAGCTTCATGCCAAAGTTACTCGCGGCGAATCCAACGCCCCATGCATTTTGGTACAAGCCTTTCCCATCGCCGCCCAAAGATCCAGTGGAGTGGGAGCAACTGATCTCTGCGTTCACGCAGCATCTGATTGCGCGTTACGGAGCGGCTGAAGTGGAGAAATGGTATTTCGAAGTCTGGAATGAACCCAACATCGATTTCTGGAACGGCGAGCCCAAGAAGGACACGTACTTTTCGCTCTACAAGCTCACGGCCAGCGCTATCAAGAAGGTCGATCCACGGTTAAAGGTTGGCGGCCCGTCGACAGCGCAGGCGGCCTGGGCGGATGACTTTATCCAGTATTGTTCGCGATCCGGCGTTCCCTTCGACTTCATCTCCACGCACATCTACGGCAACGAGAATCCGGTTGATGTCTTCGGCAAACCGATGCCCATCCTTCGTAAGCATATGGTGGCTCTCGCGATCCGGAAGGTACACGATCAGGTGGCGAAGTCGGCTGCACCGAAGACGCCGATTCTCGTGACCGAGTACAACGCGACCTATCTTACTCAACAGGAAGTGACTGATAGCGCGTTCATGGGACCGTGGCTGGCGAATAACATAAGTGAGTGCGACGGATTGACGTCCATGATGTCCTACTGGGCCTTTTCGGATGTCTTCGAAGAACAGGGCGTTGTGAAGACCCCGTTTTACGGCGGTTATGGGCTTGTCGCCGAGCGCGGAATCCCAAAGCCGGCCTATCGCGTGTTCGAGTTGTTGCATCAACTGGGCGATCAACGCCTGGCAAACGAATCGCCGGATGTGCTGGTGACGAAGCGAGGTGACGGCGCCATCGTTCTTGCTCTATGGAATTACGCCGAGCCGAACGAGAAGGTCGGACAGAAAGTATTTCGTTTCAAGATAACGAACGGTGGCGCCAAGAAGTACACGATCCAAATTGTCGATCCGGCTCACGGCTCCGCACTAGCGGCGTGGACGGCTATGGGCAAGCCTGCTACGCCGACGCTGCCGCAGATTGCCAAGCTGATCGACGCCTCAACACTTGCGCCGCCGGCCGAGCATGCCCTGAGCGAGCCGGTTCGCCTGGATCCGCAAGGGCTCGCACTGGTCACGATCAAGCAGCCGTAAACCCTGCGCGCTCGAGACCCTTCTGCGCCTCCCGGTTCTTCATAAACGTGCTCCAGACGAAACCGGTGCGCAGATTCTCGGCCATCATCATAGTGATGCCGGTGTCGATCCCCACTACGTCGGTGTCGTACCAATTTTTTAACGGATTGAATGCGTTCACGAAGCCGTAGCGGCACCAGCAGCGGTCACCATAGCGATTCTTCATATTTTTCAAAACACGCAGCGTGGCCTGTGGCATAAAAGTAAGCGATCCTGCGGGAGCACTCGGCACCACAGTCCCATCAATAGGACCCATCTGCGGCGGACCGCCCCAGACAACATATCCGTTCACCGAATCCGAGGCCGTGATGCCCCACAGGTCGTCATTGTAATCGGGAAATTGCTTGTTCAGTTCCAGACAGAACCGGCGATGAACCTCGGTGGCGATCATGGAGTTTTGAAAGTAATTCGCGAACTTATCCCGCTTACCGCGGAGGTCGAACCATGCGTGCGAGTACTGATGGACAAATAAGGGGGCGTACGCGCCAATGTACCGCAACCCGTCGTATTCAAAAGTAGTTCGCTTCCAACTGTTCCAAGCTTGGAGCGGCAAAGGATGAGAAGAAGATCCCAGGCCGAGAAGATACATCATCATCAATTCACTGTAGTAGTCCCAACGATAAGGCAGGAAGCCAACCTCAGGTGCCCATCCGTGCGGAAGCAGGGAGGTGTCCTCGGAGAGCCATGTCCATTCGACACGATTGAAGATATCGTAAGACAGACGAGAGATTTCCTCGTGCCGGAAGTGCTGACGGCAGGTCAGGACACCACAAAGTAGAATCGCCGTATCTATTGACGAGATTTCCGAGTCCCACATTCTTTCCCCGGTCTTTATGTGGGCGAAGTGATAAAAAAATCCACGTTGATTGTGCATTACCTTCCAGAGAAAACGCAGTGTCACGAGGACACGGTTTCGGGCATCCTGGTAGGAAACATATCCTCGCGTTTGTCCGATACAAAGCGCAGTCAACCCAAATCCGGTAGCCGCTATGCTTGCCACAATGCCGTTGTCGTTCGCGCGTACGTGACACCGATCCTTCACGAGACCGCTTTCGGGGTCAGCTTGCTCCCAGAAGAATTGAAAGTTTGCTTTCTCCAATTGTTCAAGAAACGCATCGTCATCCGGCGGCAGCACCGGGGGAGCCTTCTGCAAGGGCTTGGCCGCAGCTTGAGCAGCCTCCAGGGTCGGGAAGCTACTCATGCCGGCTAGAGCAAGAGAGGCACTCTGTACCGCCCGGCGAGAGAAAGTGCGGCGCGAAACTTGATACCGTTCAGGAAGTTTGTCATTCACGTGATTTCATCCGAGGACAGCAGTCTGATAATTATGGATTGTAGAGTCGCGTCTGAAAGATCGCATGAGCCGAAAACAGAAAACGTTTATTTGGATCGCCGTAGCTTTGGCCGTGTCCGGTGTAACGACCATACGAGTGGTTCGCACTTGGCGTTCTCCTACCAATCCGATTTTACTGACTGGTGCGGTCCTGAGACAGGACCCCGATCCCAGGAAACAAACTCCTATACCAAACACGAAGGTTACCGCGCTTGGCGGTCTATCCTCCGCGGAGACTACATCCGATGCCTCCGGTCTTTTCAAACTGACAGTACGGCCAAGCCTGGTCCCCGGCCGCCGGATTACCATGACGTTCGAGCATGCGGAGTACAAGCCGCTCGAGATCACCGAAGGCGGCGGCGATCTCTTGTACGTGGTGCGTATGGAACCGCTCGTTCGACACCCCGTTCCAGTACCGGACCACGCTACGCCACCGGCAAAGGCGGCGCAAATCAGCAATGTTCGAGTGCGCTATTCCTTCAAAAATCAAACGACGGTCAACGTTGGCAGTGTTGCGAGGCAGTTTCAGGTGGTCAATACCGGCGATGTGCCGTGCAGAGGCAAGCGTCCGTGCTCGCCTGATGGCAAGTGGAAGGCGTCAATTGGCTCTCTTTCTCTGGACGCCCAGGAAGGCAATGTGTTTCAAAATGTGCGTGCATCCTGCATTGCGGGGCCTTGCCCATTCACGCGGATTGAACCGGACAATCTGTCCCGGCCTGCCCGTAACATACAGATAACGGCCCTCATTTGGTCCGACACGGCCAGCTTTTTGGTGGAGGCGGAAGTGACCCGCACTCTCGCCACCGATACAGTCCGCCACTCGTTCCCGTTCATCACGGACCAAACCATGACTTTCGCACTACCGGCCACCGCGGAAGGACTGAGCGTCGTAGCCGACCTGAACGGAGAAGAGATCGTTTTTCCCCTCGGACCGAAGCTGGCTATGTCTTGGGCTACATGCAGCGTCGAGGTACCTCCGGGTGGCAATAAGATCTACCGGTGTGAGGTTAAGCCCGGCTATCAGGTTCAGCCGTAACTGGGCTTACTACTCCCGCACTTCAATCCAAAGTTTAGCTACAAACGAAACAGTTTTTAGCTCTAGAGTGTCCTCTAATAGGTGATTTCAATCGGTGGTTTGAGCAGGGATCTTTTTAATAGGATTCTCTTTGGCGAAAGTCCTTGAACAACAAATAGATAGACGAAATCGGGTGGCGATCGAGCGTATTCGGCCTCAAATCGACTGCGGCCGGTTCCCGATCAAAAGAGTAATTGGGGAGACCGTCACTGTGGAAGCCGACGTGTTTGCCGACGGTCATGACGAGCTCTCATGCCGGATCCTATACCGCGCCGAAACGGAGCAGGAATGGCAATCAGCGCCCATGGCCCCGGTTGGAAACGACAGTTGGCGAGGTGAATTTTCGGTTTCACAATTGTCCCCTTATCGCTACACAGTGGAAGGGTGGATCGATCATTTCCGCACTTGGCGAGGCGATCTGAAGAAGCGGATTACCGCGAATCAGGATGTAAGTATTGAATTGCAGATCGGCGCGGAACTCGTGGAGCAAGCGGCCACGAGGGCTTCCGGAGAAGACGCTCAGCTCCTCGCGGATTGGGCTCGGATGCTGCCTCGGGAGGCGGCGACTGCCTTTCATGAGGAATTGGCGCGAATGATGGAACGCTTCCCGGATCTTCGGTTCGCAGGCCGTTTCGAAAAAGATCTGGCCGTCGTTGTCGACCGCGAGAGAGCCCGCTTCTCGACGTGGTATGAACTGTTCCCTAGATCAGCGTCGCCCCACCTAGGACACCATGGCACATTTCGCGACGTGGAGACATGGCTTCCGCGCATCGCCGGAATGGGCTTCGATGTGCTCTACCTTCCGCCTGTTCATCCGATCGGCCATACGTTCCGGAAAGGTAAGAATAATTCGCCGGCCGCTCAAGGGGATGATGTTGGTAGTCCCTGGGCGATCGGAGCGGAGGAAGGCGGTCATAAGTCTATTCATCCTGAGCTGGGCACGCTCGATGATTTCCGGCGGCTTGTCTCAAGGGCGAAGGACCATGGGCTCGAGATCGCCCTGGACATTGCCTTCCAGTGCTCGCCCGATCACCCGTATGTGCGAGAGCACAGCGAATGGTTCCGCAAGCGGCCGGACGGCACCATCCAATACGCAGAGAATCCTCCGAAGAAATATCAGGACATCTATCCGCTCGATTTCGAGAGCCCGCAATGGCGTGACCTATGGGAGGAACTCGGAAGTGTCTTCCGTTTTTGGATCGATCAAGGCGTTCGTATCTTTCGCGTGGACAATCCACACACAAAAGCCTTTGCGTTCTGGGAGTGGGCGATCGGTGGGATCAAGGAACGATATCCGGACGTTCTTTTCCTGGCTGAGGCCTTTACGCGGCCGCGCGTGATGTACCGGCTTGCCAAGCTCGGCTTTTCTCAGTCGTACACCTACTTCGCATGGCGGAACACAAGACAAGAGTTGACAGATTATTTCCGCGAGCTTACGCAAACGGAGGTACGCGAGTATTTCCGGCCGAATCTGTGGCCAAATACCCCAGACATCCTGCCGGAGATTCTACAAATCGGTGGCCGTGGTGCTTTTATGATGCGTCTCATTCTGGCTGCAACTTTGGGAGCGAGTTATGGTATCTACGGCCCGGCTTTTGAACTTTTCGAAAACGCTCCCCGCGAACCCGGCAGCGAAGAGTATCTCAAATCCGAAAAGTACGAACTCAAACACCGGGATCTGAATTCACCGGGAAACCTGGAGGATTTTGTTGCGCGGATCAATCGGATCAGGCGCGAGAATGTTGCACTGCAGAGTGATCGCAATTTACGTTTTCATGACACAGATAATCCGGCGGTGATCTGTTACAGCAAAGTGACTGACGACTTGTCGAATGTGATGATCATGATCGTTAATCTGGATGCGTTTCATATGCAGACAGGGCACGTCCGTCTCGACCTGCGCTCTCTCGGCGTGGATGAAGATCGCGCTTTCCAGGTCCACGACATGCTGGGTGAAGGGCGGTACTTGTGGCGCGGAGCGAGCAACTACTTTGAATTGACGCCGGAGACTCTACCGGCTCACATCTTACGTGTGCGCAGGTGGGTTCGCACCGAAAGGGATTTCGATTATTTCCTATAGACAGGAGGCGTGGGTTTGCCATCGAGCTCGCTGAGCGACTTTGATCTATATCTTCTCGGGGAAGGTACATACGAGCGTGCCTATGAGAAGTTAGGCGCTCACCTCGTTACCGAGGACGAAGAGAGTGGCGTACGGTTTGCAGTGTGGGCGCCCAACGCCGAGCGTGTTTCTGTTGTCGGAGATTTCAACGGGTGGAAACCGGGCGTCAATCTGATGCGCGCGCGCGGTGTTGCAGGTGTGTGGGACGCCTTCGTTCCTGAAATTGGAGTTGGAGCTCTGTATAAATATCACATTGTGTCCCGGTACAACGGCTACACGGTCGACAAAGCCGACCCTTATGCTTTTGCGGCTCAAATCAGGCCCGAGACGGCGTCTCGCGTTTGGGATTTAGAAAGCTACTCCTGGAACGACCGGTCGTGGCGTGAAAGCCGGTCGGTCAGGCAGGCGCTCGATAGTCCCATTTCCGTTTACGAGATGCATCTAGGTTCGTGGAAGCGCGTACCGGAGGAAGGAAATCGCTGGCTGACTTATCGCGAGATAGCTGTTCCGCTTGCCGACTATCTCCATGACGCGGGATTTACCCATGTGGAGTTTCTTCCGGTGATGGAGCACCCGTTCGACGGATCGTGGGGCTATCAGACCATCGGCTATTTTGCGCCCACAAGCCGCTTTGGGACTCCTTCCGACTTCATGTATCTCGTGGATTATCTGCATCAGCGTGGCATCGGAGTGATTCTCGATTGGGTGCCGGCTCACTTCCCGAAAGACGAGGCCGGACTTGGATATTTCGATGGCACTCATCTTTACGAGCATGCTGATCCACGGTTGGGCGAACATCCCGATTGGAGCACGTTGGTTTTCAACTACGGCCGCCGCGAAGTGCAGAGTTTTCTTATCAGCAACGCCCTATTCTGGCTGGACAAGTACCACGTTGACGGGCTTCGCGTCGACGCAGTAGCCGCGATGTTGTATCTGGATTACGGCCGCCGCGAAGGTCAGTGGATACCGAATCAATACGGGGGCAAAGAGAACCTCGATGCAATTCACTTCCTGCGAGAGCTGAACCGGCGGGTTTACGGTGAGTACCTTGACGTGATGATGGTGGCCGAAGAATCGACTGCCTGGCCACAGGTGACGCGGCCCACCTTTCTCGGCGGACTCGGGTTCAGCTTCAAGTGGAACATGGGTTGGATGCACGACATGCTCGACTACATGTCGAAGGATGCGATCTTTCGGAGTTACTCCCACAATCGGATCACATTCAGCCTGATGTACGCCTTCAGTGAAAACTTCATTCTGCCCTTTTCCCATGACGAAGTCGTTTATGGAAAAGGTTCCATGCTGGCAAAGATGCCGGGCGACGAATGGCAGAAGTTCGCCAATTTGCGTTTGCTCTACGGTTATATGTTCACCCATCCCGGAAAGAAGCTGCTGTTCATGGGAGACGAGTTTGGACAGTGGGCGGAATGGAATCACGATACGAGCCTGCAGTGGCACCTGATCGCGAATCCTATGCATTCCGGCCTGCTGCGTTGGGTGCGCGATTTGAACACGCTGTACCGGGGCGAACCAGCGCTCCATGCTTTGGATTTCGAATCCCGCGGGTTTGAATGGATTGATAGCAACGATGCGCAACGGAGCGTAATCAGTTTTATACGGCGTGGAAAATTGGACGAATTGATGCTGTGCGTGTGTAACTTTACACCCGTACCCCGGCAAAACTACCGGGTCGGCGCGCCTCTTGAATGTTTCTGGAAAGAGGTCGTCAACAGCGATGCTCCGCTTTACGGCGGCAGCGGACAGGGCAACATTGGCGGCCTGACGGCGGTTCCATTGCCCATTCACGGCCGCCCGTTCTCGTTGAACATGACACTTCCTCCGCTGGGCTTTCTGGCTTTCAAGCCGGAGGTCGCGCATGGCTCGTGAAAGCCGGGGAACGCTTACAGTGAGACGAGCCGGCAGCGCTACCGATCCGCTCTGGTACAAGGATGCGATCATCTACGAGTTGCATGTCAAGGCTTTCAAGGACAGTAACGGCGACGGCATCGGGGACTTCGCAGGGCTCCTTCAGAAGTTGGATTATCTACAGGACCTTGGCGTCACCTGTCTCTGGCTGCTGCCGTTCTTTCCATCGCCTCTTCGGGACGACGGCTACGACATATCCGACTACCTCAGCATCCACGGCATGTATGGCACGATGGACGATTTTCAGGCATTCCTGACGGCCGCTCATGAGCGCGGCCTGCAGGTGATGATCGAGCTGGTGATGAACCACACGTCTGATCAGCACCCGTGGTTTCAAGCCGCCCGCCGCGCGCTACCGGGATCGCCGGAACGTGATTTCTACGTCTGGAGCGACAGCGATCAAAGATATTCGGAGGCGCGGATCATCTTCACCGATACGGAAAAGTCGAATTGGGCCTGGGACCCGGTGGCGCAGGCATATTACTGGCACAGGTTCTTTTCGCATCAGCCGGATTTGAACTTCGACAACCCTCGAGTCGTGGAAGAAATGCTCAAGATCATGCGTTTCTGGCTGGATCTTGGCGTGGATGCACTGAGGATCGATGCGATTCCATACCTGGTGGAGCGCGAGGGAACAAACTGCGAGAATCTTCCGGAGACTCACGCCACCGTCAAGACGCTTCGCGCGACCATCGACGAAGAATATTCCAACCGCATGCTGCTGGCGGAAGCTAACCAGTGGCCAGCTGACGTCCGCCCCTACTTCGGCGAGGGAGACGAGTGCCATATGGCCTTTCACTTCCCTCTCATGCCGCGGATTTACATGGCGCTCCGGCAGGAGGACCGCCTGCCAATTACGGACATTATTGCGCAGACGCCCGACATTCCGGAGACTTGCCAATGGGGATTATTCCTCCGCAATCACGATGAACTGACGCTCGAGATGGTAACCAACGATGAGCGGGACTATATGTACCTGGCTTACAGCGCCGACCCCAGAATGCGTATCAACATCGGCATCCGGCGCCGTCTGGCGCCTCTGTTGGACAATAACCGGCGGCGGATTGAGCTCTTGAACAGCCTGCTGTTTTCATTTCCCGGAACTCCGGTCATCTACTACGGCGATGAACTTGGGATGGGCGACAACATCTACCTCGGCGATCGAAATGGTGTTAGAACTCCGATGCAATGGACCGGCGACCGGAATGCCGGATTTTCTGCGGCGACTCCCGCCAGACTGTACAGTCCAGTCGTCATGGACCCTGTTTGGGGTTATGAAGCGATCAATGTGGAAGCTCAGCAAAGCGATGCTTCTTCCCTTCTGAACTGGATGCGAAACATGATCGCGTTGCGGAAACTGTTTCGCGTATTTGGCCGCGGCACGCTCGAATTTCTGAATCCCACAAATCGCAAAGTGCTGGCGTATTTGCGCAGCTATCAGGGCGAGCAGGTACTCTGCGTCGCCAATCTGTCTCGATTTGCTCAGCCGGTGGATCTCGATCTCTCAAAGCTCGAGGGCATGACTCCGGTGGAGATGCTTGGCTATGTTGAATTCCCTGCTATCGGCAAGCAGCCTTACCGTCTCACTCTCAGCCCGTACGGTTTTCTCTGGCTGGAACTCCACGGGGAGCCCGAGCCTGCGGAGGTCCGTTCGGATGATGTGACGCAATCTCCGTTGATGGTCACAGATGATTGGGAGAGTGTATTGGAAGGCTCGGGCGCACATCGGGTGGAAACAATCCTCCTTCCGGAATTCCTGCCCAAACAGCGCTGGTTCGGCTCGAAGTCGCGCCATGTAGGGGTAACGCGGATCATCGACTGGACAGTTCTACAGCCATCGAAATGTGCGCTGGCTCTGGTGGAGGTTCAGTACGACGGCGGAGGAGCCGAGACATATCTTCTCCTGCTTGGAATGATGTTTGGGGAGAGTGCGGACGAATTGCGGAAGGCAACTCCGAATGCAGTGATCTCCCCGGTTATCTCGCGAGAGGGATCAGGCATTCTGCATGACGGTATCTACGACGATGACGCATGCTCTGCGCTCCTTGGGCTGATTGAGAATTCGCATGAGACGCAGATGAAGCGGGGTACAATGCGTGGTCTGCCTAGCGCCGCGTTCCAAGAGATCCGCGGTGCCGATCCTTTGCCGGTGCGGCGCTCGTCCGCGGAGCAGAGCAACACATCCGTTCTTTACGACGACCGATTGATTTTGAAACTGTTCCGCCGCCAACAGCCGGGTCCGAATCCCGATGTTGAAGTGGGACGATATCTCACCGAGAAGGCGCACTTCCAAGGTACTCCACCGTTGGCCGGTTCCATCGAGTATGCGCCTGCCGAGGGTGAACCTTCTACGCTCGTCATGCTGCAGGGTCTTGTAGCGAACGAAGGGGACGCATGGAAGTGGACTCTCGAAGAGGTGGAACGGTATTACGAGGAATGTGCTCCAATCCCGTTCCCCGAAGCTGCCGCGGCCGAGTTGCAGAACCCGGCTGAGCTTTCGCAAAACCCGCCTTCCCAACTGGCGCGAGATCATATCGGCATTTATCTCGAGTCGGCGGCGACACTGGGCAGGCGCACGGCGGAATTGCATCTGGCCTTGGGGCAGCCGACCGAGGATCCTGCGTTCGCGCCCGAGCCATTGACTTCGGGCGACCTTCAGAATTTACGGGCCGATCTTCGAAAGCAGGCTGCGACTGTGTTCGAGGTGCTAAAGGGAAGCATGTCGCAACTCCCCGACGACGTGATCGATATTGCAGCGCTTGTGCTGAGCCGCCGCCGCCCGATTCTGGATCATTTTCGGCTCCTGGCCACGGACAGCTTGAATGCCGAACGCACTCGCATTCATGGCGACTATCATCTGGGGCAAATCCTGCGATCGAAGACGGATTTCGTGATTCTCGACTTTGAGGGCGAACCGGCGCGTCCCATTGCTGAACGCCGCGCGAAGCAGTCTCCGCTGAAGGACGTTGCGGGCATGCTGCGGTCTTTCAGTTATGCGGCTTATGCAACGCTGATCAACTACACGGCTCGGCGGCCTGAGGATGTAGCCCGGCTGGACCCGTGGGCGCGGCTCTGGGAACGCTCGATCGCCGGTGAGTTCCTGCGCGCCTACCGCGAGAAGGCGCTGGGGGCGAAATTCTTGCCTTCCGATGACAACGATTTTCGAAAGCTGCTTGACGCACATTTGTTGGATAAGGCGCTCTACGAACTGCTGTATGAACTGAATAATCGCCCGGCGTGGGTGCGGATTCCGTTGCTGGGAATCTTATCCCTTCCGCTATAGCGAGGTGCTGAAGAGTGGAACTGGATTCGATTCCCCAATCAGTACGAGAGCGGCTCGACCAGATTGGCACTGCCGATCTGGTGGTCGGACTTCTTTCGAATGGCACCGGCCCGGGTGGCGAATCGGTCCACGAGATACATCAGGCCCTCAAGGCCGGCTTCGGAAAATTACGCGCGGTGATTATTCAAGATGGTGAGTCGGCTCTTGAACCCGTCGAGGAAAGCGAGTCCCAGATCGTTCTCTCGTGGAACCTGATTGGTCCGGAGCGGGCAACGTCCCCTGCGCCTAGTATTTCCGATGCTTTTCAATTGATGTTTACGGCCAGTCAGAAACTAGAGGCTCGGGCTTGTTGCGTAGTCGCCTCCGATTTGCAGAATGTAACCTCGGGATGGATTTCAGGTCTTACCCAGCCAGTCCTCGAAATGGATTACGGCTTGGTTACGCCCCGCTATACGAATCAACGATTCGAGGGCCTCCTCAACACCGGCATTGTTTACCCGATCACGCGCGCTCTTTACGGAAAGCGAATATATAACCCGATGGGTCCCGACCTGGGAATTTCAGGACCTCTGGTTCAACAGATGCTTGCAGCAGACCCGAAAGCTAAGGCGACGGGAAATCGAATACACCCGGTGGCCTCGCTCGCTCCGACAGCGATTTGCGGGGGCATGACTGTCGGCCAGGCGTATCTCGGTGCTCGTGTCTATCCTCCGGTCGACTGGACGAATGCGAGCTCGCTTCTCGCGCAGGTTCTGGGATCGGTCTTTCTCGACATGGAGCGCTACGCCGTTCATTGGCAGAAGACGCGTGGCTCGGTATCCGTTCCGGACTTCGGTGAACCGAATACGGTCACGGAAGAGACAGGAGCAGTCGATGTGAAACGGCTAGTGGATTCGTTCCAGCTTGGCGCCCGCGATCTGCAGGAGATTTGGAGCCTGGTGCTTCCGCCCACGACATTGATGGAGGTAAGGAGATTGTCGCGCCAGGCGCCAGACCAATTCCGGATGCCCGACGAACTCTGGGTCCGGATCGTATATGATTTCGCGCTGGGACACCGCCTTCGAACGATCAGCCGCGATCATTTGCTGCGCGCGATGACCCCACTCTATCTGGGCTGGGTTGCATCTTTCGCGCTCGAATTGGAGACTGCCGGACCGGGAGTGGTGGAGCGCCGGCGCGAACGTTTGTGTGAAGCATACGAGTCGCAAAAGCCCTACCTCGTATCCCGATGGCGGTGGCCCGACCGCTTTAACCCGTAATGGCCGGTAAAGGAGGGAAGGTATGTGGGATCAAGTTCAGCAAGCTCTGAATCAGTCGATGGTCCGGCTGCTCAGCCAAGTTGCCAGCCTGTTGCCTGGAATCGTCGCACTGATTGTGGCGTTCGTGCTTTCGGTGGTAGTGGCAGGGCTTCTCTCAGTTATTCTGCGGCGATTTCTCGTCAGCATCCGATTCGATGAGCGGCTGGTCCATTGGGGGATGTCTTCAGTGGCGGAGCGGTCGCCGAAGAATAGCCCGACGCGGCTGGTGACGCGAATCGTCGCCGGATCAATCATTGTTGTCGGGCTTTTGATCGGTCTGGCTGCCTTCGACGCGACCCTCATTTCGGAACTCGTGGTACGTCTTTTCGCATATTTGCCCAGAATTCTGACCGCCGTCGTGGTGTTGCTGCTGGGAAGCATCATCGCCCGCTTTCTGGCGCGAAGCGTGCTAATCGGCGGCGTCAACATGAATCTTCAGTACGCTCGCCTTTTGAGCGTCGGCGTGAAGTGGCTGGTGATTGTGCTTTCTGTTGCCATGGCCCTGGACCACCTCGAGATCGGCACCGGTATTGTGAATCTGGCGTTCGGCATTCTTTTTGGCGGCATTGTTCTGGCTTTGGCGCTGGCCGTCGGCCTGGGATCCAAGGAACTCGTCAGCCGCTCTCTTGAGCGGGAAGTGAACAAAACACCTGCACCCATGGAGGAAGAGCCGTTTCGGCACCTTTGATCATTTATGGGATATGTCTGCATTCACGGCCATTTTTATCAGCCTCCCCGCGAGAATCCGTGGCTGGAAGCTATCGAGTTGCAGGATTCCGCTTACCCGTATCATGACTGGAACGAGCGAATTACGGCCGAATGCTATTCTCCGAACGCCGCGTCGCGCGTCCTGGACGCTGATAGCTGCATTACAAAAATCATCAACAACTATGCGTGGTTGAGCTTCAACTTCGGCCCGACGCTGCTGTCCTGGCTGGAGAATTCCGCGCCAAAGGTCTACAGGTCGATTCTCGACGCGGATCGTGAAAGCGCCGCGCGGTTCTCGGGTCACGGCTCGGCGTTAGCGCAGGCCTACAACCATATGATCATGCCCCTGGCTAATACGCGGGACAAAATGACACAAGTCATCTGGGGCATTCGCGATTTTCAGAAGCGCTTCGGCCGCGCGCCGGAGGGTATGTGGTTGCCGGAAACCGCCGTCGATTTGGAGACGTTGGACGTCCTGGCGCAGAACGGCATCCGGTTCACCATCCTCGCCTCGCGGCAGGCGGCGAGAGTGCGGCGGATGGGTAGCCGTAACTGGCGCGATGTATCGGGCGAACAGATTGATCCCACCATGGCTTACCGTTTGCGGTTGCCTTCACGGCGCTTCATTCAACTGTTCTTTTACGATGGCCCCATCTCGCGTGCCGTTGCCTTCGAGGGACTCCTGGATAACGGCGAACGTTTTGCCGAGCGGCTGGTAGGAGCGTTTTCCGAAGATCGAGCATGGCCCGAAATCGTCCACATTGCGACCGACGGAGAAACCTATGGCCATCACCACTGGCGCGGTGAAATGGCCTTGACTTACGCGTTGGAGCATATCAAGTCAAAAAATCTGGCCGAAATCACGAATTATGGCGAATACCTCGAGCATCATCCCCCGAGTCACGACGTAGAAATCTTCGAGAACACCTCCTGGAGCTGCATCCATGGAATCGAGCGATGGCGCTCCGACTGCGGATGTAATGCCGGGCATGCGGGCTGGAATCAGGCGTGGCGTGCGCCGCTCCGCGAAGCATTGGACGCGTTGCGGAATGCGATAGCACTCTGTTACGAAAAGAAGGCCCGCGAGTTTCTCAAGGATCCCTGGGCCGCGAGGGACGAATACATTGACGTTATTCTCGACCGTTCACAGGAAAAGCTCGCTGCCTTCCTCGCTCAACATTCCACCAGGAACTTAAGCGAGCTGGAGATTACGACTACCCTGAAGCTCCTCGAATTACAGCGCCACCTAATGCTCATGTACACAAGTTGCGGCTGGTTCTTCGATGAGCTTTCGGGACTTGAGACCGTGCAGGTGATCCAGTATGCCGGACGCGCGGTCCAGCTCTCGCAGGAGCTTTTTGGAGATCACATAGAGGAATCGTTCCGAATGTCGTTAATGAACGCGAAGAGCAACGTTCCTGAATTTAAGGACGGAGCAGTTATCTATGACAAGTTCGTGAAACCGGCGGCGGTAAACCTGGAAAAGGTAGCCGCGCATTACGCCATCAGCTCGCTCTTCAAGTCCTATGCGGAGACTGCCAAAATCTATTGCTACAGTGTCCAGCGGGAGGAGTATCGCACTCTGGAAGCCGGTAATCTAAAGCTCAACCTGGGCCGCGCGCGGTTTACCTCGGACATCACCCACGAAACCAAGACACTCACATTCACTGCGCTGCACTTCGGAGATCAAAACTTGAGTTGCGCGATCGGCGTTCTGCCGCCGGGCGAAGCTTACGAAGTGTTCGAGAGCAAGATCGTCGAGGCATTCTCCGGCGCGGATATTCACGAAGTCCTGCAAGTCATGGGTAAAGAATTGGGAGAAGCTACTTCTTCGCTTCGATCCATGTTCCGGGACGACCAGCGAGCCATCCTGAAGCTGATACTTAACGATTCCGTTGATGAGGCCGAAACCGCCTATCGCCAGATTTTTGAACATCGGACTCCACTCATTCATTTTCTGCGCGGGTTAGGTGTGCCCTTACCGAAAGCCATGCGCGTTGCCGTCGAGTTTGCTTTGAATAGCCAGTTGCGGCGTGAATTGGGGAGCGACAAGATCGATGCCGGGCGTGTGCATCATTTCCTGGATGAAGCAAAAGCAGATGAGGTGGCCCTCGACTCTACGACGCTCGAATACACCATTCGAATGACAATCGAGCGCCTGATGGAACAGTTCGTCAAGGAACCGGGTGATCTTGAATTGCTCGGGCGGCTCATGACGACCGTTGCTCTGGCGCGTACTCTGCCCTTTGAGGTGGGCTTATGGACGGCGCAGAATCTTTGGTATGAGCTGAGCCGGACGGCTAGGGAACAGTTCGCAATCCAGGCACAGGCGGGCGATGAGACCGCGCGGGAATGGGTGGAAAAATTCCACACGCTTGGTGAAAAGCTCGCCATTCGGATGAGCTGATCGATGCGGATACCGGGTGCGACCTATCGCGTACAGTTACATGCCGGATTTAGATTTCAGGACGCGCGAGCTCTAATACCATACCTCGATGAACTTGGCGTTACAGACTTCTATGCATCGCCTATCTTCAAAGCCAAGCCGGGAAGCACCAGCGGGTACGACATTACTGATCCTGAGCAACTAAACCCGGAACTCGGAAGTCAGGAGGAGTTTCGCGCTTTCGCGGACGAACTGAAACGCCGCGACATGGGCCTCGTGATCGACATTGTGCCCAATCATATGGCGGCGGACTCTGGAAATAAGTGGTGGATGGACGTACTTGAGAACGGACCATGCTCGCCCTTCGCCAACTACTTCGATATCGATTGGGATCCTGCTGTTCGCGTGCGCGAGGATCGGATACTCCGTCCAATTCTTGGCGCTCCGTTTGGGGTTGCGCTGGAAAACCAGGAACTGCGAGTGGCCTACGAAGAGGGCCGTTTTTTTGTCTATTATTACCAGCACAAGATGCCGGTTGACCCGGCGACATACGGCGCAATTCTGCACTGGGGCACCGGCGATCAGCCGGGAGGGCTCGGCCTGCGTGCCCTTCAAGAGTTGAATCAACTGAATGACTTGGTGGTTGCGCTTCCACCGCGTACTACTACTGATCCTGAAAAGATAGACCAAAGAGACCGGGAGACGAAGATTCTGAAACACCGCTTGTTTCAGCTCTCGAGGGATAACCCGGACGTCGTCGCCTTTCTCGATCAGAGGTTGCAAAAATTGAACGGCGTGAAGGGAGATCCGCGCAGCTTCGATGCGCTCGAGGACTTCCTTGCGCAACAACCGTATACACTTTCGTATTGGCGTGTAGCCCGGGAAAAAATCAACTACCGCCGGTTCTTCGACATTGCGGAATTGATCGGGGTCCGTGTTGAGCTGCCGGAAGTCTTTGAGGCTATACACAGCCTTGTATTCGGGCTGGTGCATGAGGGATTCGTCACCGGCCTGCGGATAGATCATATCGATGGCATGTACGATCCCGCCGGTTATCTCGCCTCTCTGAGATATCGGGTTCCGGATAGTTACTTGGTTGCGGAAAAGATCCTCCGCGGGGAAGAGAAATTGCCGGAAGAGTGGCCCGTCGAGGGCACAACGGGTTATGAGTTTGCGAACGCAGTGAACGCCGTGCTGCTGGATCCGGAGGGACTGAAGCGTCTAGACGCATCCTACCGGCGGTTTACCGGCAACGATTGCAGCTTCGAAGATATGCTGTACGCTCAGAAGAAACGCATCATCTCGCAATTGTTTGCCGGGGAAGCGCTTTCGCTTGGTCTTCAATTGGGAATTCTTGCCGAGCAGGATCGCCACGCCCGCGATCTCAGTCCCAGAGAACTTCAGCAGGCGCTCATTGAAGTTACCGCATGCTTGCCGATTTATCGCACGTACATTCGTAATCCTGAGATGTCCGCCGCTGATAGCGCGTATATCGAAGGGGCTGTTCGCGAAGCGCTAAGGCGCAACCCGCCGGCGCTTCATCCGGTCGTTGACTTTTTGCGGCACGTTCTGCTTCTGGAATTTCCGCCTACGCTTCCGCTGGTCGGCCGCTCGGCGTGGAAGCAATTCGTTCGCCGGTGGCAGCAGTTCACTGGTCCTGCGATGGCGAAAGGATTGGAAGACACAACCTTCTACATCGACAACCGGCTGATCTCGATGAACGAAGTTGGCGGCCCCATGGAGCCGCTACCGCTTGAGAAATTTCATCAATTCAATCTGGCGCGGCTTGGGCGCTCGCCCTCCACTTTGAATACAACCTCCACCCACGACACAAAGAGGAGCGAGGACGTTCGGGCCAGGATCACCGTTCTTTCCGAGCTTCCCGATGTCTGGTCCGCGCGAATTAGCCGCTGGGGAAACCTGAACGCCGGCAAAAGACTCAAGTGGAAGGACAGTTTCGTACCCGGTCGCAATGAAGAGACTTTTCTTTACCAGACTCTGGTGGGTGCGTGGCCGCTCGACCCCACTGAGGTTCCTTCTTTTCAGGAGCGGCTCCAGAGCTATCTTGTGAAGGCCTTTCGGGAAGCAAAAGTCAACACGAGTTGGACTACTCCCGACGAAGGATATGAGCAGGCCGTTGCTCATTTTGTAAAGGCGATTCTCGAGCCCTCGGACAAGAACCGGTTTTTGCCGGATTTTCTCTCGTTTCAAGCAAGAATCGCCGCGTATGGCTCGCTTCAGTCTCTTTCGCAAACGCTTCTGCGCCTTACCGCTCCGGGCGTACCGGACACCTACCAGGGTACTGAGCTTTGGGACTTCAGTCTTGTTGATCCGGACAACCGGCGGCCGGTCGACTTCATTTTGCGGCATCAATTGCTTCAGCAAATGAACGCCAGGCCATTGCCGGACCTGATCGATAAATGGAAAGATGGGGGGGTCAAATTATATCTGATTCAAAGAGTGCTGCAGTATCGTAAGGCGCACCCGGACTTGTTTCTGGCGGGTGATTACCTGCCGTGTTATGCGAGCGGCCCGAAGAGCAAACATCTCCTGGCATTCGCACGCTGCCAATCTTCACAATGGGTGCTCGCCATTGTGCCGCGCCTGACGGTAGGCCTCACACCCGCGGGATCGCCTCCGGCGTTGACTGGAAGGGTCTGGCGGGATACTGAACTTTCGATGCCGGAACAAGCTCCGCGGCGCTGGACTAATATTCTTACCGGTGAGCATCTCAACCTGTCCGATGCCAATACAGTTCAACTGCGCTCTGTTCTGCAGCGCTTCCCAGTGGCGTTACTGGCCGCCGGTGACAGCGGTGAGTAAGATTGCGCTCCGGCCCGATATCCCGATCCGGCCGGCTCCGATGCGAGGCTCTTTAGCAACTGGATCTCCCGCATAGACCGGCGATGCCGTCCAGAGTGCAACGTTCCACTCCACGCCCCCGATCGCGAGCGGCACGTTTTGGAAAGCCGAAGCGAAATTGCAGATGAGTAGCGTACGGCATCCTGACGGATCGCTCCGCTCCATCTGAAGCCGCTGGACATCTTCGTCAAGATGTAAACGAACCAGATCCTTGCGGCAGTTGGAAAGGCTTGACAGACGTTTACGGATTGCAATCAGATCCTGGTAGAGCCGAAGCACCGCGTTGTGAGGTGGTTGATCGAGCAGCGGCCAGGTGAGCCGGCTCTTCGCGAAAGTCTCCGGCGCTTGAGGATCGGGAATCCCACCAGGCGAGCCGAACTCTGAATATTCGGCTTGCCGTCCCTCGCGCACCGCTTTCGCCAACTCTGGATCGCCATGACTTGTGAAATATAAGAAGGGGGCTTTTTCGCTGAATTCTTCTCCCATGAACAGCAGCGGAAGATACGGCGAGCAAATCAGAATCGCTGCCGCAAGTTTGCACGACTCCAGGGAGACCAGGCTGCACAGCCTGCGGCCTTCAGACGTGTTTGCAATCTGATCGTGATTTTGAATAAATGCGACGAACTTGGATCCAGGCTCGTCTATGGAAGAGCTTCCAAACCTGCGGCGGCGGTAGCTCGAATAGATTCCGTCATAAACAAAGCCGTCGGAGATCGCCTTGGAGACCTCCGCTAACTTTCCGAAGCCCTCCAGGAAACCGCGCTTCGATCCAGTCAGGACGCCGTACACGGCGTGATGGAATTCGTCGTGCCATTGCGCGTCCAATTCGTGGCCTCCCACTGCGCGCGGACGAATTACGCGGATGTCGTTCAGATCACTCTCTGCGATCACCCATGCCTGACGCCCAAGAACTTGGGACTGTTCATGAAAATGTTGCCGCAGCTCCGCGAGAATATGAAAAGCGCTGAAATCGAAAATCCCATGAATCGCATCCAGTCGAAGAGCGTCGATATGGAACTCGGTCAGCCAATAGAGGGCATTCTCGATGAAGAATCGCCGGACGCCATCGCTGTACGGACCATCGAAATTCATTGCCGGTCCCCAAGGGGTCCGGTAAATCTCAGTGAAGTACGAAGCGAACTCCTGGAGATAGTTTCCTTCCGGTCCAAGGTGATTGTAGACAACATCTAGAACGACGGCTAGCCCCGATTGGTGGCACGCGTTGACAAGCTGTTTCAAACCGCTCGGACCCCCATAGGCCGAATGCGGGGCATAGAGATTGACCCCATCATAGCCCCAGTTGCGGCTGCCGGGAAATTCCGCAACCGGCATCAACTCCAAGGCCGTGATCCCGAGTTGTTTCAAATACGGGATCTTCGAAATAATCGCTTCGAACGTACCTTCAGTAGTAAATGTGCCCGTATGAATTTCGTAGATGATGTAGTCTTTCAGTGCGATGCCGCCCCAATCTTCGTCGGACCAGGCGAACTCGCTTGGATCTACGATTCTGGATGGTCCATGAACGCCGTAAGGCTGCCAACTGGAGACTGGGTCGGGGCGCTCTTTGTTTTCATCAAGGACGAACAGATAATCGGCCCCAGGCTCGACGTCAGGAATGTCGACCTCGAAGTCTTCACCTTGACGATGCATTGGAAACCGTCTGCCGGAAATCTTCACGGCCATATTTCGGATCTTCGGAGCCCAGACCCGAAAATGCACACTACTCTTTTGCGGCGACGCTCCGTATGTCATCATCCAGGAATTCATTGTCCGTAATTAGGACGGGTTCTGGAGCCTGTTGTTACATCAGCGCATGGGCGTCGGCGATCTATACACGATGGGATGAACCCCATTAACAGGAAACAGTTTCATGCGAGCGTATCTTGTCGAACGGCCGGGGAGCCGCTTTTCGCAGTGTTGATCTTCCGCGTCCAGTTCCAGGAACTGGCCAAGTTCTGGTGCGGGCAAACAGGCTGCATCTGCCTTTCCAGCTTCAACTGTAGTCCTTCTCACCTGAGGTTCGTACGTGCGTCAATCATCATACCGTCGGCAACCGCCGCACGTTCTTGAGCCGAATGATGCTGAGATCGAGATCCCTCTCGATTCACCCAAGGCTACTCGAGCGGGAAATTTACAAACTTATTCGTACACGCGTTCTTCGTTGCCGGAGCGGGCGTTCCAGATACTTGGACATCGTCGCCGGTTACTGTCAGGTTAAACGGACCGGGGCCGACTTTCACGCCGGCGTGGATGGCGGATATCTTTATGGCCTCGGGATCATCGAAGGTCACGTTGTCGAACTGAATTCCCAAGCGGTGCGAGGCATCCATTCCCATCAGCGTCACCTTTCCGCCACCTTGCACGCGGACGTTCCGAACCGTGATGTCACGGAACACGGGGATTCGATTGTCCGCCTTGCTGACGTGCGCAGCGTAGCTGGTGTCCATGAACACAGGATTGGCTGTGTCCCGAATGCAGACATCCTCGAAGACTACGTCGTGAACCAGACCGCCGAGCGTAACATTCGATTTGATTCGCAGCCCGTTATCCGACCCGTCGATCGAGAGGTCCGACACGCGGATCGCGCTCGCACCGCCGTCGGTATTGCTACCGATCGACATGCCGTGTCCTGAGTAGAAGTGGTTGTGAACAATACTCATATGCGCAGTCGGATTACCGGCCGGAGCCTTGATCGCGACCTGGTCGTCGCCGGTGTGGATGAAACAGTGCGTGATCGTGACGTTCGTAGAGTTGCCGGGGTCGATTCCATCGGTGTTGCGCGCTCGCTCCGGCGACCACACCTTTACTCCCCAGGCGGTGAAACCGTTGCCTCCGTTGTAACCAACGTGAAAGTTCGGCGAGTTCATTAGCGTGATGCGGTAAAGCACAAAATTATCGCAGTGGTTCAGCACAAGCAGGCGGGGATTGTTCTGGCTGCCGCCTTTCCGAGCCTGATCGGTCAGGTTCCACCAACTGAGATTCTTCCCAAGAATGGTTTCCCCGCCCCGGCCATCGATCACGCCGTCGCCCATTACACCCGAATCGGCGACTCCATCACCGTTGATCAGCGCTTTACAGCCGTGTCCGTCTTCAGCGATAGTGCCGCAAACTCCGGGAGTACGATCGTAATCGCGCGGATTGCGCGAAGCATAAAGAAACGCTCCGCGATCCACCACCAGCGCGACGCCTCGCCGCAGTTGCAGTGGTCCGGAGAGGAACGCGTCGATGCGCGCGGATGCTCTCTTGAGGACCACTGCATGACCCGGCGCGCACCCATCCAGAGCCTCTTGAATGCGGGTGGAATCGAGTTTCGACTCGTCTTCCGGAGCAATCGACTGTCCGGCGCGGCCGATCTTCGCTTGCAGGGTCGCACATGCCGGGGGAATGGAAGGTTCAACAACCTTTCGCGTGTCCTGCGCACGAACGAGAGCTGCCGTAACAACGAAAAAAACCACCAGTTTCATGCCTTAGAACTCAACCCGCAGGCCGGTGCGAAACGCGCGTGGTCCCGAAGGATCAAGAGGGCTCGAGGCGCCTGAAACGAGCGACGATCCACCCACACCACTGATCACGCCAACGTTGCCGGCCTGACTGATATTCGTGGTGGGATCGTTATAGTTGGGATGATTCCAAATATTCACCGCGGTGATTTCAAATCTAATATTCACGCGTTCTCTGATACGGAAGTTTTTGAACAGTCCGCTATCGAAGACGTTCAGGTGAGGTCCGATGATCACACCGCCGCCACAGGTGCCGAATTAGCCAGCGGTGGGCGGCGCGAAGGCGGCAGTATTGAACGATCCGTTGAGGCTCTGCTGGCCCGACGGTAGATTCGGATCGGAAAGGCAGTTCGGACGAATAGTGACGGTCGCCGGGGCCGACGTAGTCGTATAGGCGGTGCCTGCCGGGTCCGGACCGGTCCACATCGGTGTCAAATAACGTCCGGAGCGGAATGTGTAGATCCACGAGGTCGACCAGCCGCCCAAAAGGGCACTAGTGAAGCCGCTGGCGTTCGCGAGGAAAGTGCTTGCCCCTCCCGAACGGAAGCTCCCAAATCACATTGCCCGTGACGGAGTTCTTCGGAATATCGAGCCAGGGCTGGCGTTCCCGGGCCCGATTGTACGCATTTTCGGGTGATTGGCCGCGCTCCAGATCGCCGATGTCCTTCGCCAGCGTGTATGACAACTGATAAGTCAGTCCGCGTGTGCCACGGCGTTTCGCCTCAGCTGTGAAGCCGTTGTACTGATGTCCGGCTCCGTTGGTGAGATAGTTGATCGCCGGGTAGTTTTGGAAGGAGCGTGGTTGATTGACAAACAACCCAGTGCTCGGCAGTGGCTGGTTGATGTTGTAACTGTAATCGCCATGCCGGGTGTTGGTTCCGACATAAGAAACGCGGAAAGCATTGTCGCCGCGCTGATGCTCAATGGTGAAGTTGTACTGCATGCTGTAAGGGATGATGATGTGCGGATTCACCGCGGCGGGAAGCGATACGGTAGCGGGCCGCCGCTGCTGTTCGGATAAACTACCGGAAGAATCACGTTCGGATTGGTCGCCGGATTCGTGTACGACGGCTGGTCGATAGCGAACGGTACGGTATTGGCGGAGGCGTCTCAGGCACGATGTCATAGAAGATGCCGAACCCGCTCCGGATCACCGTGTTCGGACCCAACGGCCGCCAAGCCAGGCTGAAGCGCGGTGCGAAATTATTCTTGTCGGTGTATATGAGCGAGTTTGGTAGACCGGCCGCGCTGGCTGTCTGAACGCCAACGTAGTTCGCGGGTAGCAACGAGCTTATTTTCGAAATGCTACCGTCCGGCACGACGATCTTGCCGGTGCCGATGTCGAAAATGGAGTTGTAACCATCCACGTTCTTAGCCACGGGATGCAACTCATAACGCAGGCCCACGCTCATGGTCACGGTCGGCGAGATCTTGAATTCATCGGTAACGAACAGATCGTACGACCATCGCAGTTCGCGATCGACAAAGTTTGGGAACGAGCGCGCGGTAGTCGCCGGTATGCCGAGCAGGAAGTCAGCGTAGGGATAGCCGGTGAACCGGTTGGAAAATGTTGCGCTGCCGAACAGGTTCGAGCCGCCCGACACCAGTGAGCCCGCCGTCGGCACCTGGCCATCGGTGTACAACGTGCGGCTCACCACGAAACCGGCCTTCAGTGAGTGCCGGCCGCGATACCAGCTTAGGTTGTCCTGAAATTGATAGACCTGGTTTTTGAAGCCGGGATGGTGCCAGACCTGTTGCGTGATGCTCTGAATACCCAGGCCGGTCCAACCCACCTGGAAGATTCCGGCGATATCGGGCAGGGTTGGGCGCCAAGCCTTGGAGGCCGAGATCCTTCACCACCTGAGGGCCGTTCTGCGCGCCATTGCGCGGCTGATCGTTATACGCAACACCCCAGTGGAATTCATTGAGCAGGTTGGGACTGAAGCTATGGCTGTAAGAAACATTCGCGCCCTGGTTCTCGCGCTGATTCTCGATGCGGCCGATGGTTGGCAGATTATCATCCCATCCGCGCGAATACTGGAACGCCCAGGTGAATCGTCCGAAGAGGAAATCGCGATCCGAGAAACGATGGTCCAGGCGCGTTGTCCAGTATTTAGAGGGATCGAACGGCCGTGTGAGCAATTCGCGAAAATTCTGGTTTTGAAAAATGTTCGTGTTTCCGTAATTCGGCAGGGGATAGTAAAGGCTCTGAATCTTCTGCGCCACCGGGTTCAATCGCGACGCTGGAATGACGTTGCCGGCAAAAGGCGCATTCCCGTTGAATGGATCTTTAATAATCGTGCCGGGCAGCAGATTCGAGAAGTCACATTGCGCCAGTTCGCCAGCAGTACCGTAGGATTGATGAGGTCGTGAACAGCGCTACCGCGCGCCATCTCGTAGGAATAGAAGAAGAACGTTCGGTTCTTGCCGTTGTAGAGCCGCGGTATATACACGGGACCGCCGATCGTGAAGCCGGGCCAGTGCGTGATTCCGGCGCTGCCAGAACTCGCGGACGGATTTCGCGAAACGAATTTCGGAGTCTGGTAATAGTCGAAGCCGGTTGCGTGCAGATCGTTGCTGCCGGACTTAGAGATGACGGTCACCTGTCCCAAGCCGCCGAACTCCGCACTGTTATTCGCTATGTCTACGCGGACCTCGGCCATGCTCTCCACGTAAGTCACCAACGGCGATACCTGTGTGCCATCGCGGCCGTGGAGATCGTAATGCCGTCCACAGAGGAGTCGGACTGGTTATTGCGGCTACCGGAGAACCGTCGCGTGGTGCTCGAGCCGGCCGCCTGGACGACGCGCCTGAATCGCCACGATGTTGGGCGATGGTTTGGGTTCGTCGGAAGCCATTCAAGTTCGCGGCCGTTTCCCACATCGCTCGATGGAGTCAATGTGACCGTAATAGACAGCGCCGGCGAAGAGCGCCCCGCTTCCCTGTTCCTGACTTTGCCGCGTCAGATCAGTTACATAGTGCCGCAAGGGACTGCCCACCGGAAGGGCGTCGCTCTGGTGTTACGCGGTAATCAGGTAACGGCGGCCCTTGTTCCGGATATCGAACCGGTCGCTCCGGGACTATTAATCAACGCGAGGGTGATCGAGGGTGCCGCAGCCGCGGCGGTTCAGAGAATCAAGGCGGACAGCTCGCAGAGCATCGAGCCTGTCACCGAGGCGCCGATCGATCTCGGCCCGGCATCGGACCAGGTTTTTCTGCTTCTTTTCGGTACAGGCATCCGCGGCCGCAGCGGACTTTCCGCCGTTACCGCAACTGCTGGCGGACAGCCACTCGCCGTTTCATACGCAGGACCGCAGCCCGATTCCCCTGGCCTCGACCAGGTGAACCTACTGCTGCCGCGAAGTCTGATCGGCCTAGGCCAGATTGAAATCGCTCTCAGTATGGACGGCTGAAATGCAAACCGTGTGACCGTCAACATCCAATAACGCTTATGCGAACACATGTTAGGACTTGCGCCTTTTCAGTGCTGACCGGGCTGCTTCAGCCGGTGCTTTTCGCTCAGAGTCCCGCCGTCACGTCAGTCGTGTCGATCGGGAATAACGCGTCCGGGCGGCTCTCACCCGGTCAGGTCATTCGCATCACCGGCACAAACTTCACCGGAACGTTTGCCATCCAGGCCGGTGGGCGGCCCACAGCGGTATTTCCGAACGACGCATCGGCTACGTTTCGGTTGGCCCAGCTAGCTGTCGAATTGCCGCCAGGGCCAACAACACTGGTAGTCACGACAAACGGCGGCAGTTCGGCGCCATTCAACATCACCCTCCAGTCGTACGCGCCCTATATTGGTGGCTTCACGTTCGAATGCCCTAACGATTCAGCCGGTGGCGCAGTCTTCACCGTTCTCGCGGGAGGTCTCGGCGCGACCGATCCTCCAGTTTTGACTGGTCAGGTTGGTCCCTCGGCGGAGCCTCTTGCAAGGACCGTGGCGAAGCCGGTTTTGACCATCGGTGGTCAGGCCGCGGAAGTTATCGATTCGGTGCTGGTGAACTGGTTCCCTGGCGTTTACCAGATTAACTTCAGAGCGCCTCGCGGGCTCCCGGATGGCGCCTATCCGGCGGTATTGAGCATCGGCGGGGTGGACAGCGAGCCAACTCAGGTCACCATCACGGCGAATTTCATCAATACATCCGCCGCTGGCTCGTCGGCCACCTTCCAATTGAGACAAGGAGCGCCGGAATCGCTAATGAAGGCCACCCGTTGCGGCGGATTGGCGACTGCTGTTGTCACTGGAGACGCGAGAAATCCATCGGTCACGCTGGGAGGGACCACGGTCAAGGTGAAGGATGCCGCCGGCATCGAGCGGCCAGCGCAGATCCTGTATGTTTCTCCCACACAGGTGAACTACATCATCCCCTCCGGCACATCGCCGGGCGATGCGACAGTGACCATCACGTCGGGGAACGGCAATGTTTCAACAGGACCTGTGGACGTTGAGACCGTAACACCGAATCTGTTTCAGAGCCCAGAAAATGCCCTTCCAGACGACGAGCCACTTCCGGTAGCGCTGTTGTTGCGTCTTCGCGATGGAGTGCAAACAGTGGAACGGCTTCGGCTTCTAATCT
>Ga0105240_10001865_pt1 | contig 35124 bp, 32 predicted proteins | sample KBSC54metaG_FD_80426 | JGI IMG/M metagenome (GOLD analysis project Ga0105240, IMG submission 80426) | Corn rhizosphere microbial communities from Kellogg Biological Station, Michigan, USA - KBS C5-4 metaG | ecosystem: Host-associated > Plants > Roots > Rhizosphere > Soil | place: Michigan, USA... | reverse complement strand
GTATTGGTTGGCCGCCTCTATCGTCTTCACCCCAGACACGCGCATGCCTTTAACCAACCGGTCTTGTGCTGTCTGGAAATTCCGTTCCACCCTTCCTTTGGCCTGCGGAGAATGCGCCGCTATCCAGCTGATCCCCAACTCCCGCAATGCACGGCCGATTGGCGGCGGCGGCATTTCTACTGTGTCTTATCCACTCCAGGCTCATCACGCTTGCGCTTCTCCGCCGTTTGAAAAAGACTCGCCTTGTCGGTGTAGAAGCTTATGGGGCGGCCGAATGTCTCCAGGTACCTCCACAGTAGCTTCCTATTCTCCTCGGTCGAATCGTGCCGCACGAATCGAGCCAACAGCCGGCTGGTCGCATCGTCGATCATGGCGATCAGGTATAATTTCTCTCCCCGGCCTTCCAGCCAGTCATGCTCGCTGATGTCCCACTGCACCAGTTCTCCAAACCGGCTCCGTCGCGGCCGCCAGACATGTGCCTGCTGCACCTTCTCCCGCTTCACCCGCCAGAGTTTGCCGCCGATCATCCACTGCCGCACCGTCTCTTTGCTCGCTTCAATCCCGTGTTTGGTCCGCAAGTACTCTGCTGCCAATGTTGGCCCGAACCCCTGGTATACCGGAGCCGACAAGATCTTCACCGCTTGCTTCTCAACACTGTCTTCGATCAGCCGGTTCGACGGTCTACCGCGTAGCCCGTGAATCACCGCCTTGTCCCCATACCTCTTGAATACGCGCAACAGCCGCTTCACCTGCCGCACACTCAACTCCAATTCCTCGGCTGCCTGCCGCTGTGTGATCAACCTCTTTTTCACTTTTCTTAAAACCACCAGCCGGTCTCTATCGGCCTGGGTCATGAGTAGTTGTCCTTCCTGCATCCCCAAAGCCTGGGGTTGTCAAGGTGACATTTCTACTTTGTTCAAAGGGGACATTATCACTTTGCCGCCACAGGACCGTAGCCGAAAGATAGTATCGGGTAATTGATTGTCTTTAGCTGTCAAGGGCTGAAAGCGCCAATAGGTCCAGAACGCGCTGTCTGCTGCGTTCCACCAAATCCCACGACCCCGGCCAGAAGCAAAGATCAATACACCACCACTCAATACCTGGAATGAGCGCCAATTGCGGCGCGATCGTGCGAAATCCGATGACGCCTTCCCCCAATGGGCAGTGCGTGCTCGTTTCATCGCCGTGGAGCGTACCGTCAGAATCAACCAGGTGAACCGCGCCGATGCGGCTCTGCAGCATTTTCAGCAACTCGACAACGCCGCCGGGCAGCGTTTCTTGCCGGCCATGCTGGCGGGCGCCCACGACGCTGCACATGTACGCATGAGACGTATCGAACAGTATCCCGAAGTTCGGATGACTGACGCGTTTGTGCATCGATAGAATCTCAGACGGCTTGTTGAAAATAAACCCTGGCTCGAATTCCCAAACCATGCGCACGCCGTATTTTTCGGCTATTGCCGCGGCCTCATTCCAGACCAGCGCAAGCCGTTTGAAAGCCGCGTTGTAAGTGTCGTCTGAAATAGACCCGGGCGCCGCCACAGAGTCCACGCGAATCGCCGGGCTGCCGATGTCCACGCACATCTCCACGCATCGTTCGAACAAATCGAGATAACGCTCCTTGTTACCTTCACCCAGCGGATTGACTGTCGAGAAGTCCGCGGTGTAGCCGGAGACGCCCAGATGGTGATCGTTCAAAAATGCCACCAAGTCGCGCCGCGATTCGGTGGTGGGATATCGATCCAGCGACACATGCGGCGGAAACCCACAAACTTCAACGCCGTCATAACCTGCTTCTGAGAGGCGCTCGACGATCTGCTCAAACGGAATCGGGCGATCGGAATAAGGACCAAAAGAGAAGGCCCAGCTTCCCATCGAAATCTTCACTGACTCCTCGCTTTCGTCTTATTCTCGCGCACTCACGCCTTCGGGTACAAAATCATCTGCGTGCAGCGGAACAACGCGATCACCCTTCCGTTGGATTCATCCTTCACCGTCGCATCCCAGACTTGGGTCGAACGCCCGCCATGCATCCGCGTCGCCTCGCAGGTGATCGCGCCGCCTCGGGACGTGCCAAGAAAGTTGCTCTTAAGCTCGATGGTGGTGAAGCTCTCGGCGCCGTCCGGCAGCCGGATAATTGTGCCGTAGCCGCATGCGGTATCGGCTAGTGCAATCACTGACGCGGCGTGCAGATAGCCGTTCGGCGCCAAATGTTCCACGCGGATTGGCATTCGGGCGTGTACTCTCCCGTCCTCGGCGGAGACAACCTCCAAACCGAGAAAACCCGGCAAGTAGTCTCTGCCAAACAAATTGAGATCGCCTGCGGTTCGGGGCAGATTGGGCATGTGTCATTCGCTCCAGACAAAACGCGACAGTTCCCGGTCTTTGTGAACCTTATCAATCGGGAATACTTGATTGTGCATCACCACGTAAATGGCTGGCGCCAACAATCGTGCAGCGAGCAGGCTTTCAGTGAGATTCTGCAGTCCGTCCGAACCTTCAAAGCCCAGTGGTGTCATCGCGCCGGTCAAAATAATCGGAGCCGGTGGCTGGCCGAGATGCCGGCGTAGGTAAAGACCCGTCTGGACCATAGTGTCCGTGCCGTGAGTAATCACGACCGGTTCGCCAGGCCGTAGCCGGCTTTCTACCGCCGACAATATTTCGCTTCGATCTTCATCCGTCATCTCCAGGCTGTCTATATTCATCAGCGAGACGGCGCTGATTTTCACATCCGGAAGACGAAGTTGCTTAAGATAGCGCTCGATCTTTGTCCCCATGTTCTCCACCTGGCCGGTCTGCTCGGAATAAATCTTTTCGACAGTGCCGCCGGTGGAAAGCAGGTGGATTGTCTGCATGCCATCCGATCAGAAAGTAAACCGCGCGCCAATTTGTATCTGACGCGCCGAAAGAACATTGTTGTTATTCGCTGCGGTCCGAGTTCCGAATGTCGGAAAATAATTGAATACCGGAGCGGCCGCCGTCCCACCAATCGTGTAGGACTGGGCCACTACTCCCGTATAGTTCACGTGATTCGGAAGATTGAACGCGTCGCCTATAATTTCGACGCGCCCGCGATCCCAAAGCCGGAAGCCTCGCGAGACGCGAAGATCCATCACCACGACGGAAGGATAGCGGAAAGAGTTCCGTTCGAGGAAGGGGACTCGGGTTGCGCCCTGCGCGCCGATGGAGCCTGATCCCGTGGCGCCAGTACCGGACGGAGAATTGCCCGAAACAGTCGGCGTAAAGGGGAGGCCCGTCTGCGCTGTAAAAATCGGCGCAATCGTCCAGCCTGACAGGAGCATACGCGCAGGCCCGGAACGATGATCGAAGTATCCCGGCTGCCAAACAGCGCTAATAGCAAATCTGTGACGGAGATCGAAGTTCGACGGCCCGTGGTCCAAACCTATATTCTGCGGATCGAGCGGGCTGTTGCCGCTGAGCGTCGGACTCGTCCCCTGTCCGTAATCGGTAGAGGATGCTACGGTGTAACTCGCCTGAACCTGCAAGCCAGCCGTCATCCGGCGGTTGAACTGCAATACTCCGGCGTTATAGAGCGATGAAATAGAACTCGAAATCATCGTGATTTGATTGAAGTTCGAATTCGGCCGCGCGCCTTTGAAGAACGGAAGCGAGACGCTCTGGCCGCTTAACGGACCACCGCTGATGGCATAGGAGATTGTTGTGGGCAGCGGCAAGTTGGTATCGGTCGCTACTGGAAGAAACCGTCCCAGGCTTCCGATCCAGGAAATCGAGATCACGGTGTTCCGGGCGATCTGATGCTCGGCGATCATGTCGTATTCCTGCACCGCCGGGTTGCGCATATTGGCAGGAAGGAAAATGATATTCGGTTTCGCAACGGTGCCGGTCAGGGTTGTCGGAACCGCTGGGTAAACCGGTGCCCCGGCCGCGCCGGTCGTCGATGGGAAGATCGTTGCCTGCACCTGCGCGGTAGGCACTCCGGTTTGCGCCAGCGCATTGAAAATCGTCCCGTTGATGATGCGCCCGTAGTAAACTCCGTAACCGCCGCGCACAGACGTTGTACCTTTGCCCGTCACATTCCATGCGAACCCGACGCGAGGTCCGAAATCGCGTTTATCCGTCGGGAAGCTGGAGGTACCCGCGAACAACGGATTCGGAATCTGCGTGGAAGGGAGCTGCTCAAGTTCATAACGCAAGCCAAGATTCAAAGTCAACCGGGGGCGGATGTGCCAGGTGTCTTGAAAGAATCCGGCATACTCCTCGGTCGAAAAATGAAAACCAAGCGGACCGAAGCCTTGCATGTACTCGTTGTAGCAAGGGATGGGACTGGCCGTTGTGCCGCAAACGAAGCCCTTGGTGGCCTGGAAGACCGCCGGAACCTGGCTGGCGATGTAGTCGCTCATGTAGTCTACGCGGTTATTGAAGTAGTAATTGCCACCGCTCGCATTCAGGAACTTAATCGTATCTTTGACGTGATTAATATCGATGCCGAACTTGAACAGATGCGTACCGTGAGAATACGTCGCCGTATCGGCTACCTGCGTGCGCTTTTCCTCCGGATATTGATAACGTTGCGTATAGTACGGCTGGCCGAACGCGAACGACGCGGCGCCGCTGATGTCCACTTCCGGCGCGTAGCCAGTCGTTCCGCTCAGCGGCACACCCGGAGTCGGCGGGTTCGCAAACTCGAATTCATAGTCGCGGCCGAGCTGGAACCGGAGCTCATTGGTCAGCACTGGCGTAATTGTCGAAATCCAGCGCGCGACTCCCGTGTCGCCCTTAACGAAATCATCGCCGAAGCTATCAAGGCCGCGCGCGACCACGCCGTTCGTCTGAACGCCATATGGAGATTCCCAACGCAAACGGTTATAGGAAAATGTCAGAATCTGACCTGACTTCGGCATCCAGTCGATCTTGGGAAGATTGATCGCCTGGTTCCCGGTTCGCGGCACCGTCCCGGATAACTTGCTGAAGACCCCGAGCACCTGGTTTGTGTACTGGGAAATCTGCGCACCGCTAAGGTTCGCGGCTGTGCCCGGTCCTAAGCGGCTCGTCAGCGTAGCTGTCTCGGCGCTGCTCAGCGGACCGAACAGAGCGGCAGGATTTGACGGCGTCGCGACCGCAGGAAAATGCCGTATCTGTTGGTCGAATGTGTAATAGAAGAACAATTTGTCTTTGATGAGATATCCGCCGAGACTGCCGCCGAGTTGCTGCCGGATATCAAGCGCCTTGACCGGAACCTGGACGTAGGCTCCATTCACCAGCGCGGGTTGGGTCGCAAACGGGGTGTAAGCGCCGAATGAGCTGTCGCGGTTGAAGTAGAAAAGGCTACCGTGATACTGGTTCGTGCCGCTCTTAGTCACCGCGTTCACTACGCCACCCGCGGCGCGGCCGTACTCAGCGGAGTACGCCGAAGTGTTGACCTGAAATTCCTGAATGGACTCCTGGCTGAGAGAGTACGCAATTCGCGTGCGCCCCTTTTCCTCAGAGAAGAATGCCTGATTGTTGTCGCCACCATCCACCGTATTGTTGTTCAGCAAACCGGAAATGCCGCGGAAGCTGATGTCCCCGAAACCGCCGTCTGTTACCGTTCCGGGAGTCATCAGAGCGAAATTGAACCAACGGCGTCCATTGGTCGGTAGATTGTTGATAGATACCTGATTGATGTTGGTCGAATAATCCTGCTGTTCGGTGTTAACCACTGGCGCTTCGCTAGCCACCGTCACGGTCTCGGCTGTTCCTGCCACGGCCAGCGAGACGTCGATTGGAGTCACCCGTCCAAGTTCAACGACAATGCCAGTCCGCTTTGCCGTCGTCAATCCTGGCGCGCTGATCTCCAAGTCGTAAACGCCGCTTTGCAAGTGAATCAGAATATACCGGCCGTTGGAATCCGTTTTGGCCGTAGCCTCCGCTGAAGTCCCTTGATTGCGAACCGATACAGTGGCACCGGGAATCACGGCTTGGGAGGGATCGGTTATAGTTCCTCCGATTGCCCCGTCAGTGGTTGATTGCGCCCACAAGAACGTGGAACCGGCAAGAGAAAGGAGAAAAGCGCATTTCACGAGCATGCAAAGACCCTCGGTTATCCAAAGCTTGGATGCAATAGCAACGTAGCTTTCTCCAATGGTATCCCAGCGGCGCGTTTCAAATCCTTGACATTCGAATTTATTGTGTGTCACGAGCCCGAACCGAGTCGTTGCCATTGGTACAATCGAATCTCAATCAGACCACATGCGAAAACCCTTGATGGCCGGTAACTGGAAGATGTACAAAACTGCTCCGGAGACCGTTGCATTTCTGGAAAAGTTCAAGCCTCTGGTAGAGAAGTCGGGGCACTGCGACATCGCGATCTGCCCAACGTTCGTGAATCTCCCTGCTGCCGTCGAGGCTGCCCGGGGGACGCGCATCGGCATCGGTGCACAGAACCTTCATTGGGGGAAAGAAGGAGCTTTCACCGGCGAAGTTTCCGGCTTCATGTTGAAGGCAGTCGGCTGTCATTACGTAATCATCGGTCACAGTGAAAGGCGCCAGTATTTTGGCGAAACGAACGCGACTGTCCTGAAGCGAACGCAAGCAGCTCTGGAATATGAACTGGTTCCCATTGTCTGCGTCGGCGAGCGGCTCGAAGAGCGCGAATCGGGCGACACCGTAGCGGTATGCCGGGAGCAGTTTCAGAACGGGATAGCAGGACTCACGCCGGATCAGTTCGCAAAGATCATCGTCGCGTACGAACCCGTATGGGCCATCGGAACCGGCAAGACAGCGACGCCCGATATGGCGGCCGATGCCCACCGTACAATTCGAGCGGAAGTGACCGCAAAGTACGGCGCCGAAGCAGCATCGAAAACCCGCATCCTCTACGGCGGAAGCGTAAAACCGGACAATGTGAGAAATCTGATGGCGCAACCGGAAATCGACGGAGCGTTAGTGGGAGGCGCGAGCCTGGACCCGATCTCGTTTGCCTCAATCGTAAACTTCTAGGGCAAATCCTATGAGTTTTGGACATCAGAGTCGCCTACAATATCAAACAGAGCCCGTATGGCTAACGGGCTCTGACGGTCTACCTAAGGCCCTTACGGATCCGAAGGCGCGCCGTGACTGTACCGATGAGGCGTAGTACAATCTTGATGATGAAAGTGATTTGCATTGCAAATCACCCCCTTTGTGTTTCAATGGAGTAAGGAAGGCCCGGTCGTCAGCCGGGCTTTCCTGTTGAAGCCCCGGTAGCTTCTCCAAGAACCAGCCCATCCTCACTATCAAAGCCAAACTCGTCGTCAAATTTGATAGTGGCGAATGAGCGGAATTATTCTCACTCGACCAGACCGGCGGACAAAGTGTACTCGTACAATCACGATGAACCGAAGAGCATTTTTCCAGGCGTGCAGTCATCGGATTTTGGGCCTGCGATGTTAGCGCGCAGAAATCCCCAGCGTCAGTCTTCGAACCCTGGTAGCCAGGAACGCTCGATATTCATCATCTGGCCTACGGCCGCGGCAATTCCATCTTTATTCTCTGTCCCGACGGCACAACGATTCTCATCGATGCAGGAACCCCTGATGATTCACTGGAAGTCCCTTCCGCACAAAAGCCTAACGCGAACATCCGTCCCGGAGAATGGATCGCCAGCTATATCCTGCGCGAAATGCAAGCAGCGGGACGCCGCGATCTCGACTACTTTCTTCTGATGCACATTCACCCCGACCATCTGGGGAATCTCGGACCCAAAAATCCGTCCTCGCCGAAGGGAAACTATCTCCTCACCGGAGTAATGGATGTCGATGCACAAGTCCGGATCGCGAACCTGATCGACAGAGGCTTCCCTGATTACAACTATCCGCTCCCGCAGCAAGCCCCTTTCGCGCTGAATTACCTCGAGTACATCAAGTCCCATCTCAGGCATGGTCAAGCGTGAGAACGTCTCGGCGTGGGCCGCGCCGACCAAGTCCGCCTTGTGAGTAAGCCCAATGAATATCCGAATTTCGTGGTCCGAAATCTGGCAGCCAATGGGGAAGTGTGGACGGGAGAAGGCGAGAATACCCGCCGGTATTTTCCGGAGCTACAAGTTTTGCAGCAACAAGACTATCCCACCGAGAACATGTGCTCGATGGCAATCCGCCGCGTCGCGCCGGGCGGCGGAGCGTTTCGGGTAATCATCCGCGACAACGCCGACGACACCGCCCGAGTGAAGTCGGTATTCGGTCCATATCCTTGCTCATGACAAACTATGGTGCCACGCCTCAACTTTTCTTGCCTTCTTTGCCCGGCAAATCCGCCGGATTCTCGTGTACCTTCTCCCGATAACTGTTCCGCAAACCCGAAGCGATCGAAACGCTGCTCTCGCCGAACTTATCGCGAAGCCGATCCACGGCGCTCAGCGCATTCCGCCACCGTGTCGTCTTCGGCGGTTCGAGTAGATCAAGTTGCCCCCCTTGCCATCCAAGTGAGGAAGCCTGGATACCGATCAACCGCACAGCGCCGCCATTCCAATTCTTGCGGAACAGCAGCCGCGAGTACTCGATGATATCGATATCCAATTGCGTCGCGCGATCCAGCGTTATCGCACGAGTCAGCGTAATGAATCCCGTATAACGAAGCTTGATCTGAATAGTTCGCGCGAACAGAGAGTGCTCGCGCAACCGCCGTGCCACCATCTCAGACATCTTCGCCAATGTAGATTCAATCTGCACTGAATCCGTAGTGTCTTCGTTAAACGTATTTTCGTGGCTGATCGATTTCGGATCTTCATCCGCGCCTACATCGGAGTCGAAATATCCGCCGGCATCCAACCCAAGGGCTTTCCCCGCCAGCGCCAAACCCCACTTTCCGAAATTCGATTCCAGGAACCCGTCGTCGAGTTTCGCCAGATCGCCCACGCGCCGGATCCCGAACCCGGAAAGCCGCTTCTCGGTAACCTTTCCCACGCCCGGAATCTTACGCACATCGAGCGGTGCAAGGAAGCCCGCCTCCTGCCCTGGCGGAATCCAGAGAACGCCGTTCGGCTTCGCCTGATCCGAGGCAACTTTCGCAACCAGCCGCGAAGTGGCGATTCCGATCGAGCAGTTCAGCCTGGTGTCCGCACGAATGGACTCATGCAGATTGTGCGCGGCCTTCAGCGCAGGACCGTGCAGCCGCTCCGTGCCTGTGAGATCGAGATACGCTTCATCGATTGAAGCCATTTCTACTTTTGGTGAGAATTGGTTCAGCACCGTGAAAACTTTTCGCGAGCAATCCCGGTACCGGTCCGGATGCCCTTCCACGAAAATTGCCTGTGGACACAGTTGATACGCGGTGCGCAGCGGCATCGCCGAATGGACGCCGAACTTCCGAGCCGCGTAGCTTGCCGCGGACACAACGCCTCGCTGATTCGCCTGACCGCCCACCACCACGGGCTTGCCCTTCAGGGATGGATCGAACAACTCTTCCACTGAGACGAAAAATGCGTCCATGTCGACGTGGAAAACGGTTTTCACTTTGTGCTTGCTCCAGAATACTATCGACCGTCTTATCAGGGGTTGTCCAGCGAATCCGTCCATGCCGGAGATTTCTCGTCCAGCGGTCCATTCCATTTCTCCAGCAATCGCCCGGTTTGAACGTCACGGAGTTCGAAATGAGGGGACCTGGCGAAATGCACAGTGTTCGTATAGAACGCCACCTGTTTTCCGCCCGCAAGAAAGCGCCACTTCCAGATTATCGGCATTCCTCCGAGACGCAGGACTGGACCTCTAATCCTGTAGATCACCAACATACCTGAGGCCGGGCTTGAGCTCGGTAAACCAGTATCGTAGTCAACAACCCATCCGACTGATTTTCTATCGTCAGAAATAATTGGCTCACTGCAGCCCACTTCGCCTTCTTGTTTCGGAATTTCTGTGTCGGTTCCATCCAGGTGGATAATATGCACAGTTCCGCTAGAACTGAGGTAGACCTTCGCTACCATGTTGTTTTTCCTGGAGTGCGTCGAAGGCAACTGTGCGTGGGCAGAAAACGCATTGAACGCGAGAAGCAGTCCAAAGGCCACGGTCTTCATAGGGACCAACGGGCAGCCAGCGCGCGTGGAATTCCGGCCAGGTCGTCCGACACCGCAACGTCCTGCCATCGCGAGCCCAACATCGCTCGAACGGAGTCCAGCGATCGGTAACCCAATTCGACGACCAATGTCCCGCCCGGCCGCAATGTCTTCTCCGCCTGAGCGATGAGCCGCTCATAGATTTCGTTGCCTTCGAGGCCACCGAACAACGCAAGGTGCGGCTCGAAATCGCGGACCTCGCGCTGCAAACCATCGGCATCGCGCTCGGGAACATAGGGCGGATTGGAAATAATCACGTCGATCGAACCCTTCCGCAAACCGAGGAGCAAATCGGTGTGGACGAACTGCACCGCCGCCCCAAGCCGGCCAGCGTTCTCGCGAGCCACACGCAACGCGCCCCACGAGATATCGCTCGCAATAACCTCGCAACGGCGTTCTAACGCGACCGTCACCGCAATTGCGCCTGATCCACACCCAACATCCACCACACGCGCGCCCGCCTTCACAAAGCCTAGCGCAAACTCGACCACAAGCTCGGTCTCAGGGCGGGGAATCAACACATCCGGCGTTACACGAAATTCTCGTCCATAAAATTCCTGGCGCTTAGTGATGTATTGTGTCGGCTTGCCCTGCAAACGTTGGTGCAAATACCGGCCGTAGTGGAGCCAAGCCACTTCAGCAAGCTCTTCTTCGGGATGGCTGTAAAGAAAAACCCGCTCTTTGTGCAGAGCGTGGCTGAGAAGAACCTCAGCAGTCAGACGCGGCGCGGAAACAACGCCGTCTTCAAGAAGCTTTGTCCCCTGAACCAGAGCCGTTTGGATGGTCATTCTTGCCCACGCCGATCGCGCCGTTCATATCGTCATCGCCTTCGCGTTTCAGCTTCTCCGTTTGAAAATGCGCCGTGGCCGCCTCAATTATAGGATCGAGCCGCCCCTGCATGATTAGATCAAGTTGATGAACGGTCAGGCCGATGCGGTGGTCCGTAAGCCGGTTCTGCGGGAAGTTGTAAGTGCGGATCTTTTCGCTGCGATCTCCCGAACCCACCATGCTCTTCCGCTGCGCACCAATCGCCGCTTGTTGCTTCTCCAGTTCCATTTCGTACAATCGCGATCGCAGTACCCGCATTCCCTTTTCGCGGTTCTTGATCTGAGATTTTTCATCCTGGCACGATACCACCAGGTTCGTCGGAATGTGCGTGATGCGGACTGCGGAATACGTCGTGTTCACCGACTGGCCGCCCGGTCCGGACGAGCAAAAAGTGTCGATGCGGATATCCTTCATATCGATCGAAACTTCCACCTCATCTGCTTCCGGCAACACCGCCACCGTCACTGCCGAAGTATGCACGCGCCCCTGCGTCTCAGTAGCCGGAACACGTTGCACGCGATGCACACCGCTCTCGTATTTAAGTTGGCTATATACTCTATGTCCGCTTATGAGCGCAATCACTTCGTTCAAGCCGCCAATGCCCGACTCGCTGGTCGACAACACTTCCACGCGCCAATGCTTCGATTCCGCAAAGCGCGTGTACATCCGAAACAGTTCGGCCGCAAACAACGAAGCCTCGTCGCCGCCGGTCCCTTTCCGAATTTCAAGAATAATGTTCTTCTCGTCGTTCGGATCTTTCGGCAGCAGCAGGAGCTTAATCTGTTCCTCGATCTTGCTCAACTCCGGTTCCAACCGCGCAATATCTTCCCTTGCCATTTCCTGCAATTCAGGGTCATTTTCCTGCAACATCTGCCGCGCGCCGTCCGCATCCGCGTGCGCCTTCTTCCAATCGCGATACTTCGCGACGATTTCGCCCAATTCGCTCTGCTGTTTGGAAACCTTGCGATAAGTGGCGTTGTCGTTGATGACGTCCGGATCGGTCATCTGCCGCGTCAGATCCTCAAAACGTGTTTCTATACCGTCAAGCCGCTGCAAGTATTGCATGGGAGCCTCGTATTGTTAGGCGATAACCAGTTCGCCGCCCTGTGCTTTTTCAAGCTTCATGGCTCCGTCAAGAGCGTGAATGGCGATGTCGGTCTGGTCGTTGGAGGGAGGCTGCGTGGTGATTCTCTGTAGCCAAAGGCCGGGCTTGGTCAAGAGGGCCATCAATCCACCGCGCCGCTTGGCCGCAAACCGGATCACTTCATAACTGATACCCACAATCGGCGGCAGCAGCACGATGCGAATCAACAGTCGTCCGATGAAGCTGTCAATCGGAAGCACCATATAGATAAGCATCGATATAACCATCACTACCACAAGGAAACTCGTTCCACACCGCGGATGCCAAGTCACAAACTGCTGCGCGTTGTCCACTGAAACCGGTTTACCTGATTCAAAATTGAACACCACCCGGTGTTCCGCGCCGTGATACTCAAACACACGATGGATGTCTTTAGCGCGAGATAGCAGGAACAGGAAACCCAAGAAGATAGCAATACGGATGATGCCATCGACAAAATTAAAAGCAATTCGGCCATGGATACCCGGGTACCACTTCTGCAATTGCGTGGTAAGGAACAGTGGAGCCAACTTGTACATCGCGATAAAAAATACAATCGACAACGCAACGTTGGCATTCATCAGCCAGCCGGGAATCTCCTTCGACTTGCCTTCTTTGTCTTTGACTTCGTCCTCCACTATGGTGTTAGCCGAGAACTTCAGAGCCTTCACGCCCAACCACATCGCCTGGCCCAATGTTCCAATGCCACGCAGTACCGGGTATTTGAAAATCGGATATTTTTCAGAGACGCGGTGCAGCATGCTCTCTTCGGTCACAATCTCGCCCGTGGGTTTGCGCACCGCCACGCAATAGCTATGCGGGGCGCGCATCATCACACCTTCCATTACGGCCTGACCGCCCACAAGAGTCTCCTCCCCGCTCTCAAGAACAGGCAAGAGTTGAATGTGCGCGGCTAGGCGCAAGAAACTTCCAAGCGACAATCGAAGATTCTCCTGAACTCATTATAACCCGAGAGCCCAATCATGGTATCTTAACCACGCTGAAATCAGCCTGTTACACAAGGTCCCCTACACTGGAGGTGAGCACGCATGTCAGAAGGCATCGAGCTGCAATTGAAGGACTTACCGTCTGAAGTTGCCCGGGTTCTGAACAATTTTCTCTCCGCCGCAAAGAACTCCTTCCGCGAAGATCTTGCGTCCGCCGTTCTTTTCGGAAGCGCCGCCGAAGGTCAGCTTCGCCCCACTTCCGACGTCAATCTAATCCTGGTACTGAAACGCTTCGATGGCGCGAGCGCCGCCCAACTCCGCGATATAACGGCGCTCTCGGCGGTGGCCATCCGGCTGCGCGTCATGTTTCTTCTGGAGGACGAAATCCCCCCGGCACTAGAGGCATTCGCTCAAAAGTTCGCCGATATTCTACGCCGTCACCAAGTCCTGCTCGGCCCCGATCCGTTCGCCGGTTTATCGGTGCCAAAACCTGTTCTGATCTTCCGGCTTCAACAGGTCCTGCTAAACCTGACCCTGCGGCTGCGTGACGCCTACATCGAACACGGAGCCCGTCCCCGCCAGTTGCTTGGTTTCATAGCGGAAGCTACCGGCCCCATCCGCACCTCCGCTGTCAGCCTGCGCGAATTGGAAGGCCACGGATCGCATCCGCCAAAGCTAGCGTTCGCCGCCTTCATCGAGTCCGCCGGCGAGCCCGCTTGGAAGGCCGTGCCGGAGCGCCTCTCGGCCATTAGAGAACAACGCGGCGAGGACCCGGACCCGTCCGCTCTGCTGCTTGATTTAATAGCAATCATTTCGCAAATGAGAATACGAGCGTTCCATTTGACTTAAGGAGGACACAATGAATCCGTTCGACCTGCGCGGACCCGAGTTTCTCCTGTTCTACTTATTGTTCGGCGCGGTCGTGCTGACCGTGCTCAACATCACGCGCCGCGAGCGCGAAGACGATTCCGTCAGCGCCACCATCTCCGATCCATACCTGATCGCGTATCTCCGAGGTGGAGAACGCGTCGTCGTGGAGGCCGCCGCAGTCGCATTGCTCGATCGTGGCCTGATGGAAGCAGTCGATGACGAGATCCGCGCGAAGTCCATCGCATCGGCCAACCGGATGGAAGAAGTGGAAAAGGTACTCCTGGAGGTTTGCGTTGCCAGCACCAAAGCGAACACCCTCTTCTCTCATCCGTCGATCATCGCGGCTTGCGCAGTCTATCGTGATCGGCTGGAACAATTGGGACTTCTACCCGACCCAGTGTTAAAGAGCCGGCGCGCCGGTGATTTTGGAATAGCGGCGCTTCTCCTCGGCGCCGTCGCTGGAACGAAAATCATGGTGGCACTGGCGCGGGGGCATGCCAACATCGGCTTCCTGGTGATTCTTGCATTTGTTTTCTGTTTCGGTGCCTACCGCATCAGCAATCACCGCCGGACGAGAAAGGGCGATCGCCTGCTAACCGACCTGACAACCCTGTTCGCCGGCCTGCGATCTCGCGCAAACATGTTGACGCTCGGCATGGGTGGCAACGAAGCCGTTCTGGTAACGGCCGCTTTCGGAGCCATAATGCTTCCAAAGGAATCTTTCCCCTTCGCACATCGCTGGAGGCCCAAAAATGCCGGCGGATCGGACGGAGGTGATGGAGGCGGCTGCGGCTCCAGTTCGTCCTGCGGATCATCGTGCGGAGGCGGAGGAGGAGGGTGCGGTGGCTGCGGAAGTTGACGATCGGTTCGGACTCGGTTGGCGTCCCCAACTCGCCGCTGGTATTCTCGCTAACCTCGACAGCATCGACATTGTCGAAGTGATTGCCGACGATTATTTCGACGCGGGATCCAAGCATCAGCGCGCGCTCGCCACGCTGGCCGCCCAAGTCCCGATCGGGCTACACGGGATCGGCATGGGACTTGCTTCCACGTGTCGGCCAGACCAAAAACGCATCGACGCCATGGCGAGGCTGGTGGAAAAAATTCAACCAGAATCCTGGAGCGAGCATCTCGCCTTCGTTCGCGCCGGAGAAATTGAAATCGGGCATCTCGCCGCCGCGCCCCGCAACGCAGGCACGGTGGACAGTACCGCCGCAAACCTCGAGCGCGCGGCAAAAACCATTGGCGGCATACCGCTGATGGAGAACATCGCCACATTAATCGATCCGCCAGGGAGTCCACTCGACGAACCACAATGGATCGCCGGCGTAGCCGCTGCGTCCGGTTGCGGTCTCCTGCTCGATTTGCAAAATGTTTTCGCAAACTGCATGAACTTCGGAACAGATCCCTTCGCATTTCTCGACCGCATCCCATTGCACCGCGTCGCCACGGTTCATCTCGCCGGTGGCGTCTGGATGGACAATGGACAACTACTCGACGATCATCTGCACGATGTTCCCGATCAGGTCCACGCACTCCTTCGGCATCTGGCCATGCGAGTATCGCAACCTCTCACCGTCGTTCTGGAGCGAGACGGAAACTATCCCAAAATGAGCGATCTTCTGGCGCAACTCGATCACGCCCGCCAAGCTGTCCGCGATGGGAGGCGCTTAGCCGCTGCATGACAGGACCCCGTTTCGAAGCCTTCCTGGCGCGCATTTACACCGACCCGAACGCACGCGCCGCCTTCCTGAACGACAGGCGGACCGAAGCGCGCCGGTTCGATTTGTCCGTCGAAGAGACAAATGCGCTGATGAAAATCGACGCCAGGCAACTCGAATCAGCGGCCCGATCATTTGACACCAAACGCGCCGCTACGGTACGCGCCAAGACTCATCACACGATAGGCGCGCGAATCCGGCGCCTGCTCTCTCGCTGACCAACTCCTGTTTGACCGCAGTGTTCGATCCCGGCCACGCGTGTTCCACAAACGAACACCTTGCCTCGCCCGATTCGCCACTGCCCACATCAAAGTAGGCGTTTATCAGCGACTTAGCAGTCTAAACCGCATGGCAGCCGACCTGCCCTATCAGGCATTGCAATCCATGAAGAGACTTATCTTATTCCTCTGCCTACCAGGCGTGGCCGCTGCCGCGGATTGGAATTTCACTGAGCGCCTCAGCCAGACGCCGGAGATGAAAACCCACGACGAGACCGGCAAATTTTCGTTTCTGGTGAGGAAGTATGTCCCTGCCTACCAGCGTCCGACGGAGTATCACAACTCGAGCCGCCTCGAGTTGCTGCTGCGTGCGGGCAACATCTACCTTTCTCTGCAGGACGCTATCGCGTTGGCCCTCGAGAACAATCTCGACATCGAATATCATCGCTACGACCGCAAGCAGGCGGAGACGGACCAGCTCCGTGCAAGCGCCGGCCAGTTGCTGCGATTCCAAAGCTCGACGATCACGGCGGGCTTTTCTTCAGCCACCAGCGGTGCGCTCGGAGCCGCCAATTCCCTCGGAAACATCGGCGGCGGCAGCACTACCGGACAGACGGGAATCCTCAGCGGCTTTACCATTCAGGCGGCCGGAAGCCAGATCCCGAATCTCGAACCGCTCTTCTTCGCCAGCTGGCAAGGTACCCACAACACAAACCCCCTTACGAGCAGTCTGACCACCGGCACCAACTATCTGGTTTCGAGCGCCAAGACGCTCGACTACGGTATTCAGAAATCATTCCTGTCCGGAACCTCCGTCCAAGCCGACTGGTACCAGCAAAGCTTGTATCAGAATGCCCCAGCCAACGATATCAATCCGAGTCTTAAGGGGAACGTGGAGATTAGTATTAAACAGCCGCTCCTGCAGGGGTTCGGTTGGTCGACTAACAAACGCACCATCACTCAGGCGAAGAACAATCTCTCCGTCGCCGACTTGAACTTCAAGGAACAAGTGATGTCCACCGTCAAGAATGTAGCGGATCTTTACTGGGACCTCGTGAGCTTCGACGAGAATCTGAAAGTGAAGAAGACGGCGCTTGATCTCGCGCAAAAGCTCTACGAAGACAACAAGAAACGTGTGGCCGCCGGTGCCATAGCTCCCATCGACATCATTCAAGCCGAAGCCGGCATGCAAACTGCGGAGCTCGACTACCGGAATGCGGAAACTCAGGTCCTGCAGCAGGAAGCGATTCTGAAGAGCGCGCTAACCCGCACCGGAGTAGACGGCGCTAACGTACTCACCAGCCGCATCATTCCCACTGACACCATTCAACTCCCCGATTCCGAGCCCGTTGAGCCCATTCAGGACAAGATCGCTTACGCTCTTGCAAATCGGCCCGAGCTTCTACAGACAAAGATCAGTCTAGAGAACGCCCGGGTCAATATGAAGGGCGTGAGAAACGCGATGCTCCCGGGTTTGGACGTTTTCGTCGACCTCCAAAACAACGGCTTGTCGGGCCAGGTGAATGCTGTCCCCATTCCGCCAGTACTCGAGGGAGTCATCCCGCCACACGATCCGGCTACCGCGAATCAATACTTCCTGGGGAGCTACGGTACCGTCTACAAACAAGTGTTCGGTCGGAATTTCCCCAACTATTCCGTTGGCTTCAACCTGACCATCCCCCTGAGGAATTCCGGCGCGCGCGCCGACATGATCAAGAACGAGTTGGATTACCGCCAGGCGCAGATTCAACAAAAACAGCAGGAAAACACCATCAAGCTCAGCGTCGTGAACACGCAGATCGCGCTTGAGGAGGCTCGCCGCGCCTACGACACCGCAGTCAAAGCGCGAAAACTCCAGGAACAGACATTTGTCGGTGAGCGCCGCAAATACGAGCTGGGCACTTCCACGTTCTTGAATGTTGTTCTCTTACAGCGCGACGTCGTCACGGCTCAATCAGCCGAAGTCGCCGCGCTGAGCTCCTACATCCGGGCCAGAAGCAACATGGACCTGGTGCTGGGCCGGATCCTCGAAGTCGATAACGTAGATCTCCAGGAAGCCTTCGAAGGCGCGGTGAAGCGCCCGCCTTCGGCCTTGCCGGCGGTCGATAAGCAGCCCCTTGGCGTTGCCGCTCCCGGTGTCCTCGCAGCACCAGTAAAAGTACCGGCCGTTTCCGCGCTGTCGAGCGCTCCTCAAGCGCATTGATCAGCAAACCAACAACGGAGATCTTCAGGAACCCTTACACGGAGCAGTGAAGCGCCCGCCGCCGCCGTTGCCAGCGCTCGATAAGCAGACCCTGGTGTTGCCGCTCCTGGTGTCCTCGCTGCACCCTGAAAGTACCGGCAGTTTCCGCCCCGTCGAGCGGTTCTCACGCGCATTGAGCAAAGTCGGCAATGTAGATCCGTTTCGAAGGCGCAGTGAAGCGACCTTTTTCATCATTGCCGCCGCTCGAGAAGCATTCCCTTGCTGTCGCCGCGCCCGGCGTCCTTACTGTACCAACACAGCAATCGGCATTCTCTGCCCTTTCGAACGGTTCTCCAGCGCATCAAGAATAGTCTTCGCCTTCGGAAATTGTTCGGCCGCCTGCCGAAAATTTTGCACCGTCTCTGGCGTATATTTCTTTGCATAGAACAGAGAAAGTCCAAGCAAATAATGTGCCCGGACCGACGACGGATCTACTTGCAACGCCCTGCGCGCGGCCGCTTCCGCCCCCGACGCATCTTTCGTCACCAGAAGCGCGGCTGACAGATTAGCCAGCGGAAACGGCGCCTTCGGATCGAGCTCGACTGCCTTGTCCAACGCCTTGACTGCTTCCTCAGCCTTACCGATTTGGAGAAGCCGGCAACCCAGATTGTTGTAGGCCTCCAGATAATCCGGGTCGATGGCAATTGCTGCTTGCAGATGCTTGATAGATTCCTGCGGATCGCCCGCTTTCAGCGCAATCTCCGCCTTTTCCAATTCACGATGAGCTTTCTTTGGCGCTTTGTGTTGCAGGCTGGCCAGCGAGACGACGCCGCCCGATTCCCTCTGCGTCGCCACCCCCTGCAAACGAATTGTTATGTTGCTGCCAAACTCGGCGACGGTTACGTTTTCACTACCAAGCAAATCTCCGTTCGGACCCACAACACGGAGTTCATAATTTCCGGGATGCAGCGGACGCGTGTCGAAGTTGCCGTTGGCCGCAACCGCGACACGCTCATTTGTCGCGCGATGACCTTGTTCGACCACCTCCACAAAGAGCGTAATCTGCGGCAAAACGCCGCTCGGGGTGGTTACCTCTCCATGTATTGGCGCTCCTCTTTCCGTCTGCGCCGGCAACAGCCCGATGCCAAGACACACAATTAGTATGAAAGCGGGCGCGTAAGCCGCAGCCGCTTGAAAAATGGATTTCAAGGCAGTATTCTCCCGGTATTTTTGTTTATGGGAACACGCAGAGTTCCCAGGAGTACGTCGGGGTATTAAAGATTTGTCGCCGGAATGCTACGCGGCCATTTTTGAAACTTGGAAGTGAGATTCAAAAATCCAACGAAGCTGATGCGGCTCAAACGGAGCGGCGCAATAATCGTCGGCTCCGGCTTCGAGGGAATCGATCCAATCCGAAACTTCCGGAAATCGGCCGATTGCAACAAGCAGAGTATGGGGGGCGGTCGAACGTATCCTGCGAATCACGTTCGTATCCGCTTTGCAGAAGACAAGATCGACTGCACCTTCTTTCAAAGTGAAGAGCGAGTCTGCGGCCCCAGGCAAGGCCTCTCTTTGGACACCGTCGCAGAGACCCGTCAAGGCGTTCTGCAGATCGGCTGCGAGCTCTGGCTCGATGCCAAAGAATAAAACATTTGCATGAAAAGTTGAGTTGTCGGTCATGTTGAGATCCCTGATGCAACCTTTACTTTTTCTCGCCTGGGAGAAGCTTCGGTCTGCGGGGACAGGTTGAAAGTCATAGCTGATGAAACAACATTACACCAGCTATGTGTCATTTTATTCCATACCTCGCCAAAAGCCAATGAATTTTTTTGATCCGCGGCATAACCTAACCGCCCCGATACTCTTATCGTCCAACACGATACCTATGGATTTGTTGCTGGCAGATTTCCGACACTCCTTCCGGGTGTTAGCGCAAAACCTAAGTTTCACCTTAGCCGCTACGCTTGCCCTGACGCTCGGTATAGGAGCAAATACGGCCATTTTCAGCATCGTCAACGCCCTTTTATTGAAGCCGCTGCCATTCGCTCGCCCACAAGATTTGGTGGTAGTGCTACACGGAGGAAATTCGCCCGTGTCCCCGGCCGACTTTCTCGACTGGCGAGCCCAGGCCAAGAGCTTTCAGCAACTTGGCGCGGCCCAGGCATGGGGAGGAATCCTCTCCGGTTTCGATCATCCTGAGATGACACCCGGATTGCAAATGAGTGGAAATATGTTTGCACTGCTCGGAGTGGCCCCCTTCCAAGGACGCACCATCACGCCCGAAGATGCGCGTCCCGGAGCCGAACCAGTTATCGTTTTGAGCTACGGTCTATGGCGCGACAAGCTTGGTGCCGACCCAGCCATTCTCGGCCGGACACTCCTTGTAGATGGCAACCGCTACACCGTCGTCGGCATCATGCCGGAAGGATTTCAATTCGCACCCTTTTGGATGACGAAAGCCGCCATGTGGGCTCCATTAATTCTCGAACCCCGGCGTCTTGATCGCGATGGCCGTTCACTCCGTGTCTTTGGCCGCTTAAAAGATGGTTCCGACGTTCGGACCGCGCAAGCGGAGATCAACGGCATCTGTGCCCGCCTGGCACAGGAGTATCCGAAAACCAATGCGAAACTCACGGCCACCGTTCTCCCCTTACAGGAAAAAGTCGTCGGCTCCGTGCGTCCCACCCTCATCGCGCTCCTCGGCACAGTAGGTTTCGTATTGCTGATCGCCTGCGCGAACGTCGCCAATCTGATGCTCGAGAGATCAACCGCACGGCAGCGCGAAATCGCCGTGCGAGCCGCCCTTGGAGCCACTCGGGCGCGGCTAATCCGGATGTTGCTCACTGAAAGCGCAATTCTTGCCATCCTGGGCGGCATCGCCGGCCTCGCGCTGGCAGCGTGGGGGATCAAGATCCTTCTGGGTGTTCTCCCATCGGGATCTTTGCCCAGGCAGTTCGAAGTCCATCTCGACGGCGCCGCGCTCGCCTTCACGCTGCTGATTTCGATATTGACGGGTGTAGTAGCCGGAATCGCCCCCGGTCTTCAGGCTTCGCGAGCGAATTTAAACGACGCGTTAAAGGAAGGAGGACGTGGAGGCGAATCCATCGGCCGAAGGAAGATAAGGGGAATGCTGGTCGCCTGTGAGACCGCCCTAGCTCTAGTGCTGCTGATGGGCGCGTGGCTCATGGTGCGCAGCTTCATGCGCTTGCAGGCCATCGATACCGGCTTCGATCCCCGGCACGTTCTCAGCATGGTCGTCTCAGTAGCCGGAACACAGGATGCGGAGCCCGGAAGGCGTTCCGTCTTCTACGACCAGCTCGCAGCGAAACTGGAGGCGCTACCCGGCGTTCAGTCCGTCAGCGCGATCAACCATCTACCCGTCGGCGGTGACCTGTGGGGCCGCACCATAACAATCTTGGGCCGCCCGCTTCCGGCTCCCGGCGACGAACTGGGAGCGGTCTACCGCGTCGTCAAGCCGAACTACTTTCAGACAATGCGAATCCCGTTGCTTGCCGGTCGCGATTTTCGAACAACTGATGCACGCGACTCCGCAAGAGTAGTAATCATCAACGAAGCAATGGCGAAGCGCCGCTGGCCCGGAGAATCACCAATAGGGAAACGCATCACAATGATAGACCCGATGGAAATTGTAGGCGTGTCCAAAAACGCGGCGCAATCGGATTTGTGGAGCGCGCCGGACGACGAGGTCTATCTACCGTTCGCCCAGTCGGCCGATTACACATCCAGCCCAGCCGGTCACTATAAATATCTGACATTCGTCGTGCGCACAAGTATCGATCCCCAGGCCCTGGCGGCTGCGGCGCAAAACACAGTATGGAGCCTCGATCACGCTGCCGGCATCACCGACGTATTGCCCATGGAGACCGTTTTAACGCAAAAGCTTTGGAGGCAGCGAATCTCCCTCTGGCTATTCAGCATCTTCGCCGCGGTGGCGCTAGTGCTGGCCGTAACAGGAATCTACGCGGTGGTCGCCCAGGGAGTAGCTGAGCGTCAACGCGAATTCGGAATCCGAATGGCTCTGGGCGCAAGTCCGGGACGCCTCCTGAGAACGTCCATCCTAAACGGAATGCAACCCGTCGTAGTAGGAACGGCCGCCGGAATAATACTGGCTTTCGCGGGAGCACGCTGGATGGAAAGTCTCCTCTTCGGAATAAAAACCTCCGACCTAACATCCCTGGCCAGCTCAGTAGCCGTACTGCTAACCGCAGCGATCGCAGCAAACTACCTGCCGGCACGCCGAGCCGCAAACACCGATCCCATGAAAGCCTTACGCCAAGACTAGCCGACGGATTCCCGCCTTTTTCCGTCGCATCGCGGCAATTTTTGCGCACAGTGCGAAATGACCCCTCTCACGCGCTCCATTGTTCTGAACCATTTACAGAACCCGCCCAAACGGCGCTAGAAGTGCTAGCAGAAAGGGCGGAGAATATGAATTCCCGCCTTCTCACATGCTTACTCATTTCAGCCGTAGCAAATGCTGCCGAATTGAAGCCCGAAACGCTGAAAGCGTGGGAAGAATATCTCCAAACAGCCAATTCACACATGAAAGAGCGCCTACATAGCGGCGCTCACTTTCTCTGGCTGGACGAATCTTCAGACCGCATCCAACAGGTACATTCAGGAGAGATTCTGGCCGACCCGATTGACGGTCAGATCCCTGCAAGAGTTCCTTCCGGCCTCATCCACCACTGGATCGGAGCCGCATTCATCCCCAACGTCACCCTGAACGAAACCGTCGCTGTCGTTCGAGATTACGCACGGTATCCGGACATCTACCCAGCCGTCATTGCATCAAAACCCGTCAGCCGAGTGTCTATGCAAGACAAGTTTTCCGTGCTGATGATGAGTAACCGGCTCGTTCAGAAGAAGGCCCTGGAAACGCAAAACGCATCGGATTTCTTCAAGCTGAACGAGAAGCAGTGGTACAGCCTCTGCCGGACAACGCAAGTTCAGGAAATCGAAAACGTCGGTCAATCCAGTGAGCGCAAATTCGCCGACGGCGAGGGCACAGGCTACATCTGGCGCCTATACAGCATTACGAGGTTCGAGGAGCGCGACGGTGGGGTGTACGTCGAATTGGAAGCCTTAGCGTTGACACGGGACATCCCAGCCTCGCTTCGGTGGGTCGCCGCCCCAGTGGTTCGCCGCATCTCCAGGAATTCCGTGCTCGCTTCGCTCGGAAAGACACAGGAAGCGGTCAAATCGTTCGCTGCCGGCCGCCCCATCAAACGGGACACAATCGCCGAGCGGCATTTGCCAGTGACATCGTCGATCATTCAGTCTTTCCACCAGCCCTGAGCTCAAAGCTTACTAACGTTGATCGTATTGTCATCCGGTTTGCGGTCCACGAGCTTGTTCCAAGGATCAATGCCCGCCTTAGCCGGTTGCTTGTCCACCACAATCGTGAAGTCCGTCTCCTGCCGCTCAATCTTATGCTTCACCATATAAAGCGGCTTGCCGTCCGAATCCAATACGCCGATGTCGATCCAATCGGCCAGCGGCACTTCCTTCTCCTCGCCCAACTCGCCGGCCTTGATCTTCTTCGCCGCCACTTTCAGGCTCACTTCATACTTTCCACCTGCCACAGCGCGGTATGAGGCTGATAAAGCGCGATTCTCGTAAAGCGTGATCGATTCAAACATGTCCCCGATAATGTATGCCAACTCCGGCGGGACAATCTTCCGAAGACGGTCGATCAATTCCACTGAATACGTATATGGCGGATTCTGATAGGCCACCGCCTGAACGTACTCCCGCAGCGCCTGATTCACCTTCTCCTCACCCACATAATCCTGCAGGGCATAGAAGATCACGCTCGCCTTGTTGTAGTGAATGTAGCCCTGGTTCTCCACCCGCTCGAGAGGAAGTTCCTTCTTCCGCTCCAGACTCCGCCCAATCAGATACCGGTTCATTTCATATTTGAGAAATCGCCTCATTTGCGCCGGCCCGACCTCATGTTTCATCACCATAAGCGCCGTGTACTGCGCCAGTGATTCCGACATCACCGTCGCGCCTTGAACATTCCCGCCGATCACCTGATGAGCCCACCACTGATGCGCCACCTCGTGCGCTGTCACATAAAACGGGTAGTCCACATCATCCTCGCTCTTCGGGTCCACGCGCGCAATAAACCCAATCGCCTCGGAGTAAGGAATCGACGCCGGAAAGGACTGCGCAAAACTCGCATACCGCGGAAACTCCACAATCCGAAGAGTCTTATTCTGATACGGGCTGAAGTTCGTCGTGCAGTAATCCAGCGCCGCCTTCATCCCCTTCATCATCTTCGCCAGATTGTATTCGTGGCCAGGCTGGTAGTAGATTCCCAGATCCACATCGTTCCAGCGATCGCGCATTACACTGTACCGGGCCGAAAGCACCGAGAAAAAGTTCAACACTTTGCCCTGCGATTGATATTGAAAGTAGCGGCGTCCACCTTCCGTCCATTCGCGCCGAAGTTCCCCGGGCGCGATCGCGATTTGGTCCGGCGAAGTACTAACGACAGCATCAAACGTAACCCAGTCAGCATCACTGGAAATGTAAGTATTTCTCCGCGCCGCCAGATCATTCAGATCTGCCATCCGCTCCTTCGGCTTCAATCCGTGCTTGCGGCGCGTGTTGTCTTCCGATAATTCCTCCCCGTCCTGATAACCGAATTGGGGAAGCAGACCGCTGTTTAGAAACGTGCCGTTGTAAACAACGAACGTGGGAGCTTCACCATTCGGGAAGCCATGCGGAGCGTACGCCAGCTCAAAGTCGACGCTTCCCACCGCGCCCGGAACTAAGGGCTGCGCCATCTTGTAAACAGCAGCATTGAGCGCATGTTCTTCCGACTGAAGCTTAGCCGGGGGATTAAATGTGACGTGGTGTTCCGTCAACTCCTCCGGTATGCTCACTAGCACTTCGCTGATCGGCCGCTGCGTCTTATTCGCGATCTCGTAATGCCCGCGAATCTTGACGCTGCGTCTCTCCGGAAAAACATCGGCATTGAATTTAACCCCTGTAATCCGCGGCTGCGGCATCTCCCGGTACTTCCTGTAATCCCTCTCGTACCTCACTCTCAAATCTTCGCCTTGCTTACGAGTCCGATACGTATTCAGAATATTGGTGTTGTAAAAAATGAACCCGCCCAACGCGGCAAATGCGCCCAATGCAGCGAAAGTAATCGAGCGTTGCGGCGGCCGAAAACGCTGGCGCGCCAGCACAGACCGCCAGTCCCATTCAATGGCCAATCCACGCACCCAAAACAAATATGCGACCACCGCGAGCATCACCGCGAACGCCGTCCAATACGCATCAAACCAGAAAATAGGCGGAAGAAAGTGGCCGAAACGGTTCATGTCCGAATACTTGTATCCGGGATTTTCCCCGTATTGATAGAGGTGATGTTCCAGTCCAAGCTGTCCCATGAAGGCGCTTGCCAGATAGTACAGCACCATCACGAAATGCCCTATATACTTGTTGTTCACCATGGTTTGGACAGTGATCGCCAGCACGCAAAGCAGCCAGTAATCGATCATCCTGAGCCCGAAGACCTGCTCGAAATACTGCAAAGGCTCCAAGTGCGTGTAGCCCTTGGCAAGCTGGATCGACATCCCAGCCACGATCACGACGATCATCAGAAGAACCACAACAAGAAACAAAGCCAGCATCTTCGATAAAAACAAAACCCAAGTCGGCAAAGGCAAAGCGTCAACCAGCTCATTCGTTCGGGCATCCCGCTCCCGCCATACCAGTTCGCCCGAATAGAAGGTAATGATGATCAACAAGAACAGTTCGAACGACCCACCCACCAGCTCCAGAATCTGATAAGTCACGGGATACGTCGGAGTGCCGAAAATGCTGCCGGAAGTCCGCGCCGCCATGATCATAAATAGAATTCCAGCCAGCACAATCACAGCGAAGTAGATGTTCTTTACCGTTTCGCGAAAGCCAAGCCGCGTGAGCCGAACCAGAGCACGCAGGGAAGCTCCAGCCGAAAACTCCCGTGCAACGGCAGGAGCGCGGAGTGGCGGGGCGGCCGCATCGAGCTCAGTGACCGCAATATCCTTAACCCGAGCCCGCCGGCCCTCAATCGCATAAACAAACTTGAACTTGACGTAAGTAAACGCAAGAAGCGTTCCCGACACCGCCATCCAAATCAGGCGATTCCACAACAGCGCCCCCTCCAAACCCACCAGCCGGGAGTTCTTCTCCGAGACCGTCTAATATTCCGTCACCCGCCCCATAGCGATCTGCCCAAATGGATCGAGCAGCGCGGCAATAAACTTGTCCTCAAGCTTGTTCGAAATGCTCATCGCAATCATGTAGCCGATCAGCAGAATAACGCTCGTCATGTAGACAGGCAGTATCCGCCGCGACAGCGCCGCCATGGAGAAAAACAAAGCCCCCATGATGAGCATGTTCGGAATCACCATCACAAGATAGGGCTGCGCATAAGCGGCGAAGTGGTTCGGTCCGACGCGAACCTTGTCAATAAACGGCATCACAGTCCCCAGCGCCAGCCCGATCGCGATGCTCGAAAAAATCGCCACCAAAATAACCATCGACGCCAGAAATCGCCCACCCAGATAAGCCGTCTTGCTGATCGGCGCAGTAAAGAAAAACGAGTGCATCTGGTAATCGAAATCCTGAAACGCCGCCCTCCCGGTAATCGCCGAAATCACCAGCATTCCGAAATAACTCAGCAAAGAAATGAATTCCGCCAAGCCGTACGGCGAATTCACCAGCACCTTGCCGCCGCCCATGGCCACGGCCGCGCTCTGGAAAGCGCCCGCCGCAGTCACCATAAGCAGGAACCCGATCGCACCCAGCAACAGGAAATAAATGTACGTCGAGATCGCGCGAAAATGCTGCCGCAGATCGAACCGTACGATCGCCATCAACATGGCAGCATACTCCCGACAGCCTGGCGCCGCGTCACGCTCCAGAAATACAGGTCTTCGAGATCCGGTTCCACCATCTCAAAGCCCTCGCCCGGTGCCGTCTCGCCATACACGCGGATCAGCGTCCTTCCAGTCACCAGGCGCGAAGAAATCACCGGATACTTCGCTTTGTACTCGCCTAGATCGGCGCGTGCGATCAGCTTCTGCCAAATCTTTCCTCTCAGCGACGCCGCGAGCTCAAGCGGCCCGCCTTCCACCACAAGCCGGCCCAGACTAATGATCGCCATCGACTGGCAAAGATCGCTCACGTCGCTAACAATGTGGGTCGACAGAATCACAATCACGTGCTCGCCGATTTCGCTCAGCAGGTTGTGGAATCGCACGCGCTCTTCAGGATCAAGTCCGGCCGTAGGTTCGTCAACAATGATCAACTTTGGATCGCCAATCAGTGCTTGAGCAATGCCAAACCGCTGCTTCATCCCGCCGGAGAAAGTTCCCAGGCGTTGATGCCGCGCATCCCAGAGATTGGTCTGGCGCAGCAGCCCTTCCACCACAGCGCTTCGCTCGCGCCCATTGGCAACGCCCTTGAGCTCTGCAAAGAGATCGAGCAGTTGCAGCGCCGTTACTTTCGGATACAACCCGAACTCCTGTGGCAGATAACCCAGCACCTGCCGCAGGCGATGTTTATCGCTACGTATATCGATATCGTCAAGAAAGGCTGTTCCCGAATCGGCCTCTTGCAACGTGGCCAGAATTCGCATCAGAGTCGATTTGCCAGCCCCGTTCGGACCAAGCAAACCAAACATCCCGGCCCCAATGGTCAGCGAGACACCGGCCAAAGCCTGAACGCCATTTGCATACCGCTTCGACAGATTCTCAATTCGCAGCTCCATAGCCACACAGTCTGACACAGAGCCGCGAATCAAAGTGAAAGTGATTTACTTGCTGCTGTTTTCGGACTCGTTCTTGACCTGGAACAAGTGCCCAATATCCTGATAACCGTTCATAGCCAGCCGGCAAGCAGGTCCGTCACCCGCAAAACGCGGACGATGCCAGTGCATCACAGGCGCGTAAACGATATCCCCTTGATCGGCGACAATCATGCCCGCGCCTTCCAGCTTGTATTCCATCTTGCCCAGCAGGATGAACCAGAATTCCGCGCACTCCTCATGGAAATGTCCAAGGTCGGAATCCGCCGCAGGCCGCTGCTTAGTCGCATCGCCGTAAATAATGTTCGAGACAGCGCGATCGTCAGCAATAAAACGCCGCTGCTTTTCGGTCCCAGCAACAACAGCATTGAAATCGAGCCAAGGCTTGTTCCCCTGGTCGTACTTACCCTTGCCGGCGATCGTCGTCTTGACGAACTCGAAGCCCGCCAGCTTCGGAGGTTCTTCATCGGCCGGATAATTTGTCTTCGCGCCGGCAATGTTCACTTCGAACCGCAAAGAAGGCGCATCACCAACGGTCTCCATGCTGTAGAAGGTCCGGTAGGGAACCTGAACCAGATAACCTTTCGACGCGACGAACGGCTCTTGTCCGTCGATGCTGAAACGAATCTGCCCATCCTGAATCACCCACCACTCGCGCGTATCCGGGTGCATGCGCCGAGGCGTTTTTTCGCCCGCCGCCATTTGAATGTAATCAGCATGCAGGTAGTTATCGCTGACTACCGTCAGGCTCCAACTCTTATGGCCCTTGTGCGATGCCAGTATTTCAGAAAGCTTCCAAAGAGGCTTGTTGGGAGCGACCCAAGGGGTGAGTTTAATCGGCTTTGGAGCCCAACTCACTTGAGGAGGCGGCATATTGCGGCGGCCCCCTCCGGCTGGCGGGGCGGCATCTTGCGACCAAACGGCTGACAGAAAAAGACACGATCCAGCGGCTATAGCAAACGTTGTTTTTGAGAGTAGCTTCATGGCGAGTGCAGCATATCACCGCCTTAACAGCAAAGTAAACCGCCCTAGCTCGCACCCGGTTTGAGCTAGTCTGGAATGATCGATGGAACAGACGAACTACATCATCCGCGGCGGAATCGAAGGAACAGAGCGTTTACGCTTACTATCGCGCGTCATGCGCGCAACAACCTCCGGTCTGCTCGATCGCGTGGGTATCCGGCCAGGAATGGCGTGTCTGGAAGTCGGTTGTGGAAGCGGTGATGTAGCTTTCGATTTAGCGCGGCGGATCGCTCCTCAGGGCCGGGTCGTAGCCACGGATATTGACCAAATCAAGCTCGAACTCGCCAGCCGTGAGGCCGGCGCACAGCAGTTGTCCAACATCGAATTCCGCCTCTCCGATATCATGCAAGATAACCATACGCAGGAGTTCGACCTGGTCCACGCCAGGTTCATCCTGACGCATCTGCCCAGCCCGGAAGGCGCATTGACCAAAATGCGCCACGCACTGCGGCCCGGCGGTGTAGTCGTCATCGAAGACATCGATTTCAGAGGACATTTCTGCCATCCGGACAGCCCCGCGCTGTGGCGCTACATCGATCTATACACCCAGGCCGTGCAACGCCGAGGCGGCGATGCCAATATCGGGCCGCGCCTCCCAGCCCTTCTCGAAGGCGCCGGCTTTGAAACCATTCATATGAACGTCGTCCAACCGGCGGGAACCACAGGCGAAATAAAACTCATCTCGGCGATTACGATGGAGAACATCGCAGGCGCCATTGTGGCGGAAGGCCTGGCAACCCAGGACGAGATCGACCGAATAGTGGCCGAACTGTACGAGTACGCGGGCACCTTCGGCACGCTTAGCTCCGCGCCCCGCATTGTGGAGGCATGGGGCTACCAAAGCCTTTCGGACAGCACGCGCTCAGTTTGATGCTGGGCTTCGAAGATCCTCACTTGGAAGTACCTTTTTCGCCAGCGAGCCGGAATCGGCGATCAGAAAAATTCCTGGCGTTCTTCCCTACTTGAACAATGTTGCGACTAGCCCGGTCTTATTGCTCATCTCAAGAATGGACTCCAAACTCCCCGGCCGGTCCATTCTTGCTGCATACTGTAGTCCGGGACGAGTAAAAAATGAAGCGGACGATCCAGGTGCGCATAACCAAAGGCGAACGCCAGTTTGTAGCGGAATGCCTCGATCTTCCGGTGGTCACGCAAGCGGTCACCTTGGATCAACTGGCTTTCAATATCCGCGAGGCAATCGGCCTCCATATCGAAGGCGAAGACCTTTCTGAACTCGGTTTCTCCACTGATCCCACAATCCTCGCGACCATGGAACTTGAAGCAGTAGCTTGATGTCAAAGCTGCGAGTTCTCTCGGGCCGAGAGGTCTTAAAGATACTGGGCGAATTCGGGTTCCAGGAGTTCTCGCAACGAGGAAGTCACATTAAGCTTCGCCGCATCGTGCCGTTGGCCGATCTCAGACAATAACAGTTCCCAACCACAACGAGATTGATCGCGGCACGCTCCACGCCATCTATCGCTAGGCATCTCGGTACGTCCCAGAGTCTGAACTTCGCAGTAAAGTTTTTACGGATTAATCACAGACTTCCGAGAACTGGAGGCCCTTGCCGGCTCCTACTTCAGCACCATACTAGCCTCGGCCTGAGCAATCAGCCGATCCGCATCGTCCTTAAGAAGATACCGTCCACGCACCAGCCGCTCGGCGGCGGCGCGCACCCGTGCGACGTACTGTTCGTGCGTCCCATAGCGTTCCTGAAGCGAAGGCCGAGGGTCACCAGAAGCGATCCGCTCGTCCTTAGTTTTGGCGAAAGGAATAAAGCCCCCGGCATTAGTTCGAATATGGCCCTTGTAGAAACCACCGGCATTGGTATTCCAGCCAGTGTAAGTCCCCAAAGGACACTGGTGGAGAACACTAGCCACGCCCGCAACTTCATTCCCATCGGCATCCACACGAGGAACCACGGTAGGCAGAATCTGCCGGACGGGAGGTGGCTGGATCGTCATAACCCCCGACAGATCGTTGTAATGGAAATGCGGTCCGAAGTCATAAAAATAGAGTGGCGTGAGGATTCCATCCGGAAACGGCACACCAGGAATCGCAGGGAAACCCATCGTGGCCTGCGTGGGCGGCACCAGTTCTCCCCGATCGAGTCGTGGATACTGGCTCGGAGGAGGAAGCGCGCCCCTCACCACCCAATCGACCAGAGCCGTCTGCAACGCACGTAAGGTATCGCTCGAAGGATTAGGATTCGGCGTCAACTCACAACAGGCCTGCCGCTTCGGATCAGGATCGAAACCGCCCGGTCCGCCGCCGTGGCTCACACCCGGAAAATAATAACGCCCGACATTCGACGGCAGCGGGATATCGCGATCAGCGCGCGTGCCAACCAAATCGGGAGAAGCACGCAGATTGAAAAACTCCGACGACCCAAACGTCTCGACAATCTTGGGACACGTCTCGGAAGCCCGGCAGCGATCGAGCAAACCCGCCGCAGGATGGCCCCGCGCTTCATCCGTGTAATCCTCCCACCAGACCACGCCGTCGCTGCCAGCCTCATACTTCGCCGCCGCACCGCTGGGTGCTGCGAATCGGATGTTCATCGCCTGCTGGCGGGCGGCGATATTCGGATTGCTGCCATCGAAAACGATCCTTCCGGTTTCATCCTGATTGAACCCAAGATGAATAAAGCTGCGAAGAAAGTTCCCAGACTGCGAGTTGCCCTGGCTCACCGTCGCGGTAATCCGTCCACGTAGAGGGTTGGGCACACCCGCATCGTCCTGGACGCCATAGCGAAGGTACGAGTTCAAATCGCGCGTCGCAGCGAAACCGATGCCGTAGACTTTCGGGTCCTTGGCTGTGTACACCAGCTCGTACAAATAGGTAGGATTGAACCCGCCCTTCAGACAGAGCTTCCGCGGATCGGGCCTGCCCGGAAAAGGAACCTGACTGCAGTCGGCAAAGGCCCACTCGGTGCTGCGCAGCGGAACGACCTTACCATCTTCCGAAGTCCGCCGCGTCAGCGTAGCTTTGGAAGTATCGAAGCTGGCCGGATCGGCGGTCCCGGCAACACCGCCGCGAAGAATAGGCAAGGTCGTCGCGTCCGCAGGCATGTCGCTGAACCGCGCAAGCACGCGCCCGGTGATGCTCGAGCCGTCAGGATTTTTAGCGACGGGAACCACCAGCGTCTCCATCCCATCGGCTGCCTCCAGGTCTCCCTGCCACCCGCTAGCAACCAGCACATGGCCCAGCTTCCGGGCATCGGCGAGAAAACCACCAGTAGTCAAATTGATATGGCCGCGGTTCGGGACGAAGTAGAGCATCACACCACTAGCCTTCTCCATGACAGCCGGTTTGATGATGGTAACGGTCGCCAAGTATTCCACCATGCCGCGCGAGTTGCGCGGCGCAAATTCGAGATCGGTAATGATGGCGTTCAGCGGGAGCTTAGGGTCGAGTTCGCCATAAGCATGGCCAGTGAGTTTCTGATATCCATCGTGTCCAGGAGTCTCACTATGATCAATCACAAGCCGCGTGATTCGAGCCTCTCCGGGAATTGCCAACACGAGAATAGCCACGGCTGCGAGAGTGGCCTTAAAGACTGGAACGCGCATCGCAGACTATCCGCGCCTAATGCGCCGAAGGAGATTGCTGAGGATTCGACTGTGGCGGGTGCGGAGCCTTGTCCTTATGATCCTTAGTCACAGCTTTCACAGGACTAATAATCACATGGGCATTCCGGCCTTCCAGCCGCGGCTGCGCTTCCACCGTGCCATGAGCCTGCAGATCCTGAGCAAACCGCACAAGCAGCTTTTTACCCAGATCGACGTGAGCAATCTCGCGTCCGCGGAACTGCACCACCGCCTTCACACGATTTCCCTCACCAAGAAAGCGAATCGCGTGGTTCTTCTTAAACTCGTAATCGTGGTCGTCGGTGTTGGGACGGAATTTCAATTCCTTCACCTGGATCACGTGCTGCTTCCGTTTCGCTTCGTGCTGCTTTTTCTTGTTCTCGTATTGCCACTGGCCATAATCCATCGCCTTGGCGACAGGAGGCTCGGCCGTGGGTGCAATCAGGATCAAATCCAATCCCAGTTCCTGCGCCCGGCGAATCGCGGCCTGGGTCGGCATAATCTCGACGGAACCATCCGGAAACACAGCGCGGACTTCCCGAACACGGATCGCTTCATTTACATTTTCTCGGATTCTTGGACGGCGGGGCGGGAAATTTCTGGGGGGGATCATTGCCATGGAGCTAAACCACAAATAAAAATAGGCATGATACAGCGTACCAGATTTCTGACCCGTGAAAATTCCCGGAAACCATCCGCCCCCGCCACCGTATGAACCAGTAATGTCCGGACTACCAGCCAGCCTCAAGTACGCCCTCCGAGCCTTCCGCCGCAATCCATTGTTCACTACCATAGCGGTCCTCTCACTCGCCCTGGGCATCGGAGCAAACACGGCAGTCTTCACGCTCCTCGATCAGCTCGTGCTCCGCCTCCTCCCCGTCAAAGACCCCGCCCGTCTAGTCATGATCTGGTCCACCGCCCCCCACCTCGGCAACAACGCCGGCCCGCGCACCGCCTCCTATCCCATGTACCAGGATTTCCAGCGTCACGCCGAAGCCTTCGAATCCGTATTCTGCCGCTTCGACACACCATCTGACATCACCCTCGACGGAGCCACAGAGCGCGTCACGGCAGAACTCGTCTCCGGCAACTATTTCCAGGCCCTCCGAGTCGGCCCCGCAATCGGACGCGTCTTCTCCCCCGAAGCCGACGACCAAATCTACAAAGGCCATCCCGTCGTCGTCCTAAGCCATCTCTCTTGGACAAACCGTTTCGGAGCCGACCCTAACATCATCGGCAAGAAAATTCTGTTGAACAACTATCCAATGGAAATCGTCGGCGTCGCCGCGCCAGGCTTCATCGGGCTCGACCCGTCCGCGGCTCCCAACCTCTGGGCGCCGATTCAAATGAAGCCGTTAATGACACCCGGATGGGACGATCTCGGCAACCGCCGCAGTCAATGGATTCAGATATTCGCGCGCCTGAAACCCGGCTATACCGTGGAGTCCGCCCGCGCGTCAATACAACCCCTGTTCCACCAAATCCTCGAACAAGAAGTGGAATCGCCAGAGCTGTCCCGCATCTCCAACTACAACCGCGACCGATTCCTAAACCGCAAGGCGCTCGTCGAGACCGCCGCAACCGGTTATTCCGATCTACGTCAGCAATACTCCACCGCACTCGCCGTATTGATGTGCATGGCCGGCCTCATCCTGCTGATCGCGTGCTCGAACGTAGCCAATCTCTTGATCGCCCGGGCCGCCGCACGTCAAAAGGAAATCGCCGTGCATCTCGCCCTCGGAGCAGCGCGGCGAACCCTAATCGCACACCTGCTAGTCGAAAGTGTGCTGCTGTCACTCACAGGCGCGGCGCTCGGACTGGTCCTATCCGCCGCAGCCACGCGGGCACTCCTCAACATGCTCCCGTCCAACGGAGCAACCCTCCTCCTGCAAGCCACACCCGATCGGCGAATCCTCCTGTTCAGCACCAGCGTCGCGCTAACAACCGGCATCATCTTCGGCCTCGCTCCAGCCATCCAAGCGACAAAGCTAAATCTCTGGACAACCCTGAAAGACGTAGTCGGCGCCGTCACCGGAGGCGCCCATTCAGCCGGCCTCCGCAAATCGCTGGTCACCGCCCAAGTGGCGCTCTCGTTTCTGCTCCTCGTCGGTGCAGGCCTCTTCGGCCGCACACTAGCCAATCTCAAGAACACCCAAACGGGATTCGACCGCCCCGCCAACCTCCTCGCCTTTCAACTCGACCCGGCCAAGTCCGGCTATACCATTCCGCGCGTCCGAACCTTCTATACCGAAGCCCTCAGCCAGATTCGATCGGCGCCGGGCGTGAAGTCGGCCGCATACGCCATGTGGCCTCTACTCAGCGGCCGTGAGTTCGACTTAACCGTCCTCGTAGAAGGCCACCAGTCGCAAGACCGCGAGGATATGCAGGCCAACTACAACCTCGTGTCCCCAGGATTCTGGCAGGCCATGGGCATCCCCCTGCTGCAAGGCCGCGACTTCGACCAACGTGACCACTCCGAAGCCACCGGCGATCAACAATTGTGGTCAACCGCCATCGTCAATCGCGAGTTCGCCGAACACTATTTCGGATCCGCAAACCCAATCGGCCGGCACATCGGCTGTTGCCATGGCACTGCCACCAAACCGGATATCCAGATCGTCGGAGTAGTAGAAAATTCACTGTTCGGAGGCCCCAGAGCGGGCGTACGCCGCCAGGTCTTTCTTCCATACCTGGAGACAGGCCGGCCCGCGTCCGTGACGTTCTACGTCCGCACCACCACCGAGT